>Ga0247836_1006144_pt1 | contig 13545 bp, 15 predicted proteins | sample LaCruzMarch2015__4_FD_187116 | JGI IMG/M metagenome (GOLD analysis project Ga0247836, IMG submission 187116) | Freshwater microbial communities from meromictic Lake La Cruz, Castile-La Mancha, Spain - LaCruzMarch2015_14m | ecosystem: Environmental > Aquatic > Freshwater > Lake | place: Spain...
TACGGCAAGGATTTGTCGATGTACGCGCTCGAAGACTACACCGTGCCGCGCCACATCATGGTGAAGCTGTAGGCAGGCCTGATCCTCACCCAGCTTTCGCCCCTCACCCTAACCCTCTCCCCGTTCGCCCGGAAGCGGGCGACGGGGAGAGGGGATTTTCCCGTTTTTTCCCCTCTCCCCGCGTGCGGGGAGAGGGTTAGGGTGAGGGGCAGCCGTATAAAGACCGGTGAGGGGCTATCGCAGTTCAGAAACTGAGGACTGCGAATGACCTCGACGGCTCCAAAATGGGCACGGATTACGGTCGGCGACATTCGAGTTCTGCCAATAGCTGATCTAGAACGCCGTCGATGTTTTCTAAGACATCTGTGTTGTCGATCCTGAAGATTACGAAGCCGCTCTGTTCAATAGCTGCGCTCCTGAACCGGTCAGCCGAAACTTCATGAGTTTCTCCGTGTGTGCCTCCGTCTACTTCAACGACCAACTTGAGTTCCCGGCATGCGAAGTCTGCAAAGTACTTTCCAATGGGGAACTGCCGCACGAATTTGAAACCACCAAGCTGGCGGTTGCGCAGATGTGACCAAAGCTTTTCTTCTGCTGCCGTTTCGGTGCTGCGTAAAACTCTCGCCCGAGTCGTCTGCCAAGGGCTTTCGCCTCGCATGGGTTATCTCCGCGTTCTAAATTGCCGTGGCGCTGATCCTCACCCAACTTTCGCCCCTCACCCTAACCCTCTCCCCGTTCGCCCGGAAGAGGGCGACGGGGAGAGGGAATTTTTTTCCGTTTTTTCCCCTCTCCCCGCGTGCGGGGAGAGGGTTAGGGTGAGGGGCAGCCGTATAAAGACCGGTGAGGGGCCGTCGCGCAAAGACCGGTGAGGGGCTATCGCGAAAAGACAGGAGGGCGCGTGCAGCTTCGAGACGCCCCTCAACTCCAGCGCCGGTTGCTCCACATCCATTGCTCGGGGCAGTCGCGGATCCAGTCCTCGAACTGCGCCTGCATGTGCGTCATGATCCAGCGCACGTCTTCGGACTGATTGGCCGTGCGCGGCACCCGCAGTTCTTTGATGTCGATTTCAAAGCGGCTTGAAGTCCCAATGCGCCGGCATCGCGACATCCAGATGCGCGATCCCACACGGCGCGCAATCATGGCTGCAATCGCCTGGGTTTTTGCATCTTTGCCAAAAAATGGAACGTCGATCCCGCTGCGGTCGTAGAGATCGCAGACGAGGCCGAGCCGTCCGCCGCGGCGCACGAAGTCTGTCAAAATGCGCGCAGTTTTCTGGTTGTCGCCGTGATCGCCCTCCACTTTACCCCGGCCGAACAAGCCGCCCGGGTAAAGATCGCGGCGCTGGTCGCGCAGATACTGGTCAACGTAAGGGTTGTTGACGGAGCGATAGACGGCGGCGGGGTTGGTGCGGGCCACGACAAACGGCCAGATCGACACTTCCCAGTTGCCCATATGGAGAGACACCCCCACGGCCGGGCCGAGCTTGTTCTTGTAGCGGTCGAAAACGCGATCTGTCGCGACGCGCACGCGGTCGGGGTCTTTGATCATGCGGTCGATCTGCATGGTCTCGACCATGACGCGGCCGAGGTTGCGCCAGTGAGCATCGCAAATGGCGCGGCGCTCGGCTTCGGACTTTTCTGGAAATGCAATCGCCAGATTGGCGAGCGCGCGGCGCTGACGATTGGGATTGATCAGAGGAGCGAGCCGCACCCAAGCCGCCGCTGAAATGGCGGTTGCCGTTTCGAGCGGTAACAGACGCACGAGGCCGATGATCAGGCGCAGGCCGGCGTATTCGATCCGGAATTGCAGATCGCGCAGCATGGAACGGCCTGCCGGCAGGTTCGCGGCAGCGGGGGGTGGTGGTGATGTCATGGCGCGGTGATGCCGGGGTGTTGCGGCGGCGTCAAGCTGCACCCGCTGTTGGCCCGAGCACGCGGCGCCGTAAAGTTGCAAGTCCGCCCGGCTGCATCAGCGCTGGCGTTGCATAAGAGGGCTGAATGCCTTCCCGCAACAGCAAGCGGCGCAACGGTGAGAAGGCTTGCAGCGCGTAGAGCCCCGCTCCGCGGGCCAGCCGCACAATCGAGACATCGGTGATCAGCGAGCGATTGAGGAGATCGATGGTCCAAATCCGCGATGTCACGTCGGCGCGCCGGGCGGCCGAATAGGCGGACATTACGTCTGGTGCTCCGATATCCGAGCCGTTTTGGCGTGCAGCTGCGATGCAGTCGGCGAGAGCGGCCACATCGCGCAAACCGAGATTGAGGCCTTGCGCGCCGATGGGCGGTATGACGTGGCCAGCTTCGCCGATCAGTGCCACCCGGTTTTCGGCAAAGACCGTCGCTGTCAATCCGGCCAACGGGAACGCGGCGCGAGGTGTCACCGTCCTCACCGTGCCGAGAAGACCCTGTAAGCGTGTCTCAATTGCCGCAATCATCTCAGCATCGTCGAGGGCAGCAAGGCGGGCGGTTTCTTCGGCCGTTTCGACCCAAACGAGGCTCGAGGCGAGACCCGGCATCGGCACGACCGTAAACGGCCCGGCCGGGCGGTGGAACTCGGTCGAGATCATCCGGTGCGGGCGGGAGTGCTCGAACGAGCAGACCAGCGCGCTCTGCGGATAGGTCCAAGACTGTGTACCGATGCCGGCGACGGCGCGGCATACCGAGCCCCGGCCATCGGCAGCGGCGACGAGCCGGGCCGATAGGAGGGTGCCCTCCTGGGTATGCGCCAGAACGCAATTGTCTTTGAATGAGAGCGTGCTGATGCCGGCAGTGTCGAGAACCGTCACGCCGCTGCATGGGCAGCGGGCCGCCTCCAACAACGCCTCGACCATTGCGGCGTTGGGAACGTTGTATCCGAACGCCTCAACGCCCGCTTCCCGTGCCTTGAACACCACCTCCGGCGCCCTCATCAGGCCACCGGTGTCGTCAATAATGCGGATGGCCATCAGCGGCTCGCTCATCGGGGCGAGCACATCCCAAACATCGAGATTGCGCAGCAGGTCTACCGAGCCACCGAACAGAGCGGCCGTGCGCCTGTCTGCGGCTGCGCCGCCCGTTTGATACGAAGGCCGGTGAGGGGGAGCCGCCAACGCCACTGTCAGCCCCATGCGCCCGAGGGCGACGGCGGCTGCCAAGCCCGTGGGTCCGCCACCTGCTACGATAACGTCGAATTCAGGGTATATCGAAGACTTGTTTGGTGCCACGCATCTTGCTCCGGCAGGGATTCACAACAACTCTACACCTAGGCTGGAGCCGTCGCGACTCAAGAGCCGCAGGAACTGCGGCTGAGTCCTTGAAAATGGTGTGATTTCCGATTTGTTGCCGGTCTGCAACGTCATCACGTCGCTAAACTGTCATAAACAGTGACTCGCTCGTCACACTCGTTGCCCGAAGACCACCGGAGCGTGTCGCAGAGCTGTCATAGTGCATTTGGCTCTTTACGCGCCGTCAATGGACTGGCTAGTTGGGGACATCCACGGTGGTGGGGCAGGCGAGGTGTGTTTCTCGTCTTGCCGCCCCTGCTGAGTGGACAGATCGAAGCGGCTACGTCGACGCGCCTGTCGCGGGATGTAGCTTATAATAAGGATTTGAATATGGCTGGGGGTTTGAAAATGTCAGGCGCACGGATCGCGCTGGCCGCTGTCGCGGGCTTGGCGCTCGGTGCAGTCGCCACGTCGGCTCAGGCTGCTGATTTGGGCGGCAACTGCTGCGCAGATCTCGAAGAGCGTATCGCCGAACTGGAAGCAACCACGGCTCGCAAGGGCAACCGCAAGGTTTCGCTCACCGTTTCGGGTCAGGTTAACGAATCGCTCATGTACTACGACGCTGGTGATGAATCGAACATCTACCAGGGCACGAACGATACGGCTCGCTCGCGCTTCCGCTTCGTTGGCGAAGCTCGCATCACCGACGGCTGGAAGGCCGGTTACTTGATGGAGTTCGGCGTTCGCTCGAACCGCCTCAACGCTGTCAGCCAGGATGTCGCCAACAGCCGCACCAACGCAATCGATCTGCGTCATTCGGCTTGGTGGATCGACAGCAAGGAACTGGGCCGCGTTTGGATCGGCTTGACCTCGCAGGCAACAGATGGCGTGACGGAAGCCACGACCGCGAACATGAACCACTTCGCCCGTCCTTCGCTCTCGAAGTTCAACGGCGGCTTCTTCCTGGTTACGGAAGGTGGCGTTCGCACCAACAGAACATGGCGCGACCTGCAGCCGCAGGACGGCATTACGGGTGACAACGTGCCAGGTGAAGGCGATCGCCGCAACCTCGTGAAGTACGAAACTCCCACGTTCGCTGGCTTCAAGGCCTCGGCTGCTTGGGGTGAAGACGACTTCTGGGATATCGGCCTGCGCTATTCGAACAGCGACTTGGCTGGCTTCAAGATTGCTGCCGCAGCCGGTTATGCCGAATACACCGATGACTCGAGCAACGGTACGGTAAACACCAACATGCGCGGTTGCGCTGCTCTCGATCCCGGCGTCGGCGTCACGAGCACATCGGACACCGATTGCAGCACCTTCGGTGTGTCTGCTTCTCTCATGCACAGCGACACGGGTCTGTTCGTTACGGGCGCTTACGGCCAGCGCACGGATGATCTGATCGGCGAGCGTTACGCAGCTGCTGGCGTTACGGGCATTGCGATCGATGACGAAGCCGATTTCTGGTCGGTTCAGGCTGGTATCGAGCGCAAGTTCATCGCCCTCGGCAAGACCACGCTGTATGGTGAGTACTTCGAATCGAACACTGGCGCCCAGATCGGCGACCAGGACGGCGATCCGCGTAGCTTCTCCGAGCTCGGTGTCGCTGCAGGTGTTGGCTTCGCTACGGCTAGCGCTTCGAGCACGGAAGTTAACTACTGGGGCGTTGGCATCAACCAGAACATCGATGCCGCTGCCATGGATCTCTACCTCGCTTACCGCCACCACGAAGGTAGCGCTGAGCTCTTCGAAACGGGTAACTCGGCAAACCGCGCAAGCGTCGGTTTCCAGGACCTGGACATCGTAATGGGCGGCGCAAAGATCAACTTCTAAGGTCCGGCTGGATCTAGGAATTGACTGGATTGGGAAGGGGCGGTCCGAAAGGGCGGCCCCTTTTCCTTTGACCGGAGTGTTATGCTGCGTACTCCCAGGTGATGTGGCCATGTGCGGGAGGGTTTGCTTTTCAAGCCCTGAGTGCTCAGAGCGATGCTTACTGGACAGTGGTTCTGAGGGGTGATGCAACTATCGAAGCACCAACGCGCATTGCAAAATCGCCCACTTTGCTTGGGAATCGGCAAGATTGCCGGCATCGTGGACCGGCCCGTTGGCAGTGTAGGCGCCGCGCTGTTGCGATACTGCCACATTGCAGCGCAACCACACCTGTACCCTTAAATGTTCATGTCCACTTAAGGGGCTGTGGATCACAGTTGTATGCTGAGTTAAGGCTCGGCATTGTGAAGCTTCGAGGAGTCGTAACGTGATCGGCCAAACCCGGAGGGCGGTGGCTGGCCAGATCTGATTACGGCAAAGATGTGCGACCGGGCAACCGGATGCGGGGACTTTGAGAATGCGTTGGAATAAGATTGTAGGCTTTGGTCTGATGCTGGCAATTGCCAGCTCGTCGGCTCTTGGGTTCCAGGAACAGGGTGGCCAAGGCGCGGCAGGGGCTCCTGCTGGCTCAGCTCCCGCTGCTGCGGCTCCTGAAGCGGCCATGGTGCCCGGTTCGGTTGTTAAAGAGCCGTCGGCCGGCACGGAAGTTCGTATTCCGGGCTTGGGCAAACTGGGCGTGTTACCGAAGATGGATTTTGGCCTTGAGCTGCTTTACGGCGCCAACGAGCCCAAGGAATCGGTCGAAGAGCGCGAGGTTCCCACCGACGATCTCACCATCCGTGGCACCATAAAGCACCCCTTCTAGGTCCTGGCGGCGTCTGACCAAGACGCAGGGCTCCACGATATTGAACTGCGGATCTAGGGAGCGTTTTACGCTCCCTTTTCGTTTTTGAGCTTTGTTGCGGGCCAAGAGTGGTTTACGCGGCATCTCGGCCGGGCAATGATAGCCCTCTCAGCCAGCTGTGCCTTATCTCGCGGAAATTCTCACTATGCCCTTGGCGCCAGCCCTCGTTCACATATTTACTGCTCTCGGAGCCGTTTGCGCTTTGTTCGCGGCCCTCGCGATTCCCAGCCAGCGCTGGGAAATGCTGTTTGTATGGCTTGGCCTTGCCCTGATCATAGACGGCATCGACGGTACATTCGCGCGCATGGCGCATGTCGAAACCCGCCTCCCGCGATTTTCCGGCGAGACGCTCGATCTGGTGATTGATTACGTCACCTATGTTTTTGTGCCGGTGCTGGCGCTGCTTGCGGCCGGACACTTGCCAGGAATTCTGGGGGAAGTTCTGGCGGCCGGAATTCTGCTGTCGTCGCTGTTCCACTTCTCCGACAACGGCAGCAAGGACGAGGACAAGAGCTTCGTCGGTTTTCCCGCCATCTGGAATGTGGTCGCTTTCTATATCTTCGTGTTCTCGCCCAGCTGGCAGGTGTCGGCGGCTATTGTGGGCACGTGCATCGTGCTGACGTTCGTGCCGTGGCGCTGGGTTCACCCGTTACGTGTTGTGCGCCTGCGTCCTTTGACGCTCGCCATGACGGTAGCTTGGGCTGTTGCGGCCGTGCTGGCCGTTTATCAGGGCTTTGATGCGGTAAGCTTCCCGGTGAAGGCGGTGCTGCTGGCGGCAGTCGTCTACGCGCTCGGCTTAGGCGTGTGGCGCCGCGGTTGAGGCCAGTTGGCTCGGCTTGAAGCCGCGCTTGTCGATCAACTCGAGAGCTGTTCTGACGCCTGCGGGCTTGCCCTGCGCTTTTCCCGCGACCGGAAACAACATGATCAGCAGCGCCATGCCGGCGATGAAGTTCATCACGGTCAGGACGGAGCTTGATGTGGTTCGCGTCATGACGGCTCTCTCCGGTGTCAGGTTGCAGGGCGAGTTCCCCGTGTCCTGACCACGGCCTTCATAGCCCGCTCGCGCGTGTCCCCGCGGTTCCCGGCGGAACATGTGGAATGTCAGGGAAATACGAACCGCTCAGCCGGCCAGTTGGGTGCCGCGCCACGTTTCCCAGCCGTTCGCGCGCAATACGCACGCCGGGCAAGTACCGCAGCCATAGCCCCACGGATGGCGTTGCGTGCGCTCGCCGCGATAGCACGTGTGGGTGTCTTCGATGATGAGGTTGACGAGCGCCGCGCCGCCGAGTTCATCGGCCAGGCGCCACGTTCCAGCCTTGTCGATGGACATCAAGGGCGTCTCGATCGTGATGGGCCGGTCAAGACCGAGCGAGAGCGCCTGTTCCAGGGCATTGAGGGTGGCGCGGCGGCAATCAGGGTAACCCGAAAAGTCGGTTTCGCACATGCCGCCGATCAGCGTTGAAATTCCCCGCCGGTAAGCGAGGGCTGCGGCATAGCTCAAGAACAGAATGTTGCGGCCGGGCACGAAGGTCGTCGGCAGCCCCGAGGCCGCATACGTGATCTCGCTGTCGCGCGTCAGCGCAGTGTCGCTGATTTCGCCAAGCGCTGGCAGGCGCAGAAGCGTGTCGGGTCCGAGCTTGGCCCCATAATCCGGATGCGCTCTCAGTTTGTGCAGAATGATGTCGCGCTGGGTGAGTTCAGCGGCGTGACGCTGGCCATAGTCAAAGCCCACCGTTTCGACACGGGCAAAGCGCGAAAGTGCCCAGGCGAGACACACAGTCGAATCTTGCCCGCCGGAAAACAGTACGAGCGCTGAGGAGGATGTCATCGCGGCGCTCCCATTGAAAATACCACGCGGCCAATGACCAGATCGAGGGGCACATAGCCCAAGCGGTCCATAAGCCGGCTGTCGGCTGAGTTGTCGCGATTGTCGCCCATCACGAAGAGATGACGAGTGGGAACTTTGTATGATGGCGTCGTGTCGAGGGGTCCCTCATCGCCCTCACCTTCGAGGATGCGATACGGCGGCGCGCCGGGCAGATGCTCTATGTGTGTGGCGCTCAGTTTCGCCGGGTCTAGCGGATCCGCGATGGCCACTGCCGCCTCGCGCGGCACGAGCACGCCGTTGAGCCAGAGACGGCCCTGTATCATCTGCACCGTATCGCCAGGAAGCCCGATAACCCTTTCGATATAGACTGTCCCGGTGTCGGAGGGCGCGCGCACCGCAACGATATCACCACGTTTCGGCATGATGTCTGGCCAGCGGCCTGCCAGGGGCAAGTCGAACCAGTCGAACGAGTGGCGGCAATAGCCGTAGCTGATGCGCGACACCAGCATGAACGTGCCTGCGGGAAGGGTGGGCGCCATGGCGCTAGAGGCTGCGTAAAACGATCTGAATACGGGGCCGGCGTTGGGAAGAAGGCAAAACACGATCAGCGCCAGCGGCACTGTAGCGATCAGCACCCGCATGAAAATGTTGGGGCCGTCACCTTCAGCCGAGGACGAAGCAACGTCTTGAGGCCTATTTCCGGGAGTGTTGGGCGGGTCGCCGGGCATAAAGTCTCTCTTGTGCCAAAGTCTCAGGTGGCTGGCCCGCTATTACACCAGTCGGGTAGGGTCATCCTACCCTCTGGGGTCTTTGCTGTGCGGGCGAATTCGCCTAAAACGCAAGCCGTCTTCACACGCGGGCCCTGCCGATGCAACCGCCGCAAACATCGCTCCTAGATTTCCATCTGAGACCAAAGGATACTTTCCTATGACGGCCATCGTCGACATAATCGGGCGCGAAATCATTGATAGCCGCGGCAACCCGACGGTGGAAGTCGATGTGGTTCTGGAAGATGGCAGCATGGGCCGCGCGGCGGTTCCATCGGGCGCCTCGACCGGTGCGCACGAAGCCATCGAACTGCGCGACGGCGATCCGAAGCGGTTCGGCGGCAAAGGTGTGCTGATGGCGGTCGATGCCGTCAACGGCGAGATCTTCGATGCAATCGCCGGTTCGGATGCCGAAGACCAGCGTGGCATCGATGCGGCCTTGATCGAACTCGATGGGACGCCCAACAAGGCGCGGCTCGGCGCCAACGCCATTCTCGGCGTTTCGATGGCGGTCGCGAAGGCGGCGGCACTGGCGAGCGGTCTGTCGCTCTACCGTTATGTCGGTGGCGCCTCGGCACACGTCCTGCCCGTTCCGATGATGAACATCATCAACGGCGGCATGCACGCCGACAATCCGATCGACATTCAAGAATTCATGATCATGCCGGTCTCCGCCGAGACCTGTGCCGACGCCGTTCGTATGGGCGCCGAAATTTTCCACACCCTGAAAAAGGGTTTGAAGGACGCCGGCCATTCCACGTCCATCGGTGACGAAGGCGGCTTTGCTCCAAATCTCAAAAGCGCCGATGAGGCCCTGACCTTCATTATGCGCTCTATCGAGAAGGCCGGGTATAAGCCCGGTTCCGATGTCATGCTGGCGCTCGATTGCGCATCGACCGAATTCTACAAGGACGGCAAGTACAATCTGCATGGCGAGGGCAAGACGCTCGACGGCCAAGGCATGGCGCGCTACCTGGAAGATCTCGTCAATCGCTTCCCGATCGTCTCGATCGAAGACGGCATGGCCGAAGACGATTGGGCCGGCTGGAAGGCACTGACGGAACTCGTCGGCAAGCGCTGCCAACTCGTCGGCGATGATCTCTTCGTCACCAACACCGAGCGCTTGTCGCGCGGTATCAAAGACGGTATCGCCAACTCCATTCTGGTCAAAGTCAACCAGATCGGTTCGCTTACCGAGACACTCGATGCCGTCAGCATGGCACAGCGTGCCGGCTACACTGCGGTCATGTCGCATCGCTCGGGCGAAACGGAAGACTCAACGATTGCCGATCTTGCCGTGGCCACCAACTGCGGCCAGATCAAAACTGGCTCGCTGTGCCGCTCGGACCGTCTGGCGAAGTACAACCAGTTGATCCGCATCGAAGGCGAATTGGGCGATGTCGCCCGTTACGCAGGGCGCAGTGTTCTGCGCGCAACTGCTGGGGCGTAGTGGCAGCTAGCGGGCCGCGATCGGGCTGAGAGTCCTAAAGAATAAAATCAGCTATGCTGAGTGTGATCAGCCCGGTGAGTTCGATCTGGAAATCGGCAATGCGGTCGCCGTTTATGTCGCCTTCGACAATCGTCTTGTCGTTGGCGGTGCCAGAGACATTCTGTTGATACCAGTGCAGTTGCCCTTTGGCACCGGTGAAGTTGGCACCCTTGGCGCTCAAGAAAGTGAACGCCGTGTTTCCCGAGGCTGTGCCGTTGGCGTCAATAGTTGCAAGATTGATATCGTCGTCGTTGCGGATGAAGTCTTTGATGACGTCGCGAGTGGCGGACGTCTTGCCGATCTCGCTGACCGAATTGAAATCGAAATCATCCGCGCCGGCCCCGCCGGTCATAATATCACGGCCAAGTCCAGCCATCAGGATATCGTTGCCGCCTGCGCCAGAAAGAGTATCGTTTCCGGCCTTGCCCCATAAGCGATTGTCTGCCGAATTGCCCACAATGACATCGTTGCCGCTGCCGCCGATTGCGTTTTCGATGACCGCGCCAAATGCAATTGCGACGTTGCCGGTGAGGCCGCCGACGTTTGAAAACGCCCCGGCATTGAGATTAATCCGGCCCGCGACGGTGTAACCGGAAAAATCAAGCGTATCGGACCCGCCCCCATCCCAGACGGCAAACACCACCCAATCCTGGGACGAGGTCAGCTTGAATTGAGACTTATCGGCGTTGCTGTTGAATCCATAAACCGTATTGCCCGCGCGCGTAGCGTAATTGGCGCCGTACAGCAGCTGGGCGGCTGCAATATCGTGAACAAGCGGAGTGGAAGCATAAGTGAAGCCATGAAACGCACCGGTTTCTTCGGCGTCGAAATAGCTCATGAGGGTGTACTGGCGGCTGTCTTCGATGTATTCGGCATTGGCCGCATAACTGGGATTGCCGCCGTTGTAGGCACCAGGATGATCAAGGCCAATGGCATGGCCGATCTCATGCATGATCGCCATAAAGTCGTAAGAGCCAAACGAGAGGTCTGTGAAGTCGCCATTCGAAGGATTGATGAACACATCGCCGTCGAGCGCCGCGCTTGACCTGCTGCCGGGATGGTAGGCGTAGGCATAATCGCCGCCGCTCCTGTCTCCCTGGAACAGCATGGTCGCGTCGTTTGTGTAACCTGAGCCGGTACGCACGAAGGTGATGCTGGCTACGTCCTGCAACATCGCGAGCGCTTTTTCCGTTGCCGCGATTTGCGCAGCGGTGAAACGCACAAACGAGGCGTTACCGCTGTCGGTCGAGCGGAAGCCGAAGGAGATTGGCGTGTTGGACGCGCCCGTCCAGGCGGAATCTGCGATCCTGTCGGCGGCTTGGCTCGAAGACAACGATACTGATGGCATGACACGCTCCCACACGTCTTATCATGCGCGTGCCTGCCCCGGCCCGCGTGGTGCTTTGGCACCCGCGTCCAACTGTAGGGAAGTTCTCAGAAAAATCGGTTCGAATGGGAGCGCGAATTGAATGGGTTTTGTTTACGCGCCGCTAACCATGGAGCCGGCGGCCAACACTTCGAGAGTGCGGACTAGGGCGGCGGCGCACCCAGACAAATTTTCTGTCACAATCGGACGCAGGTTTACCTGCGTTTAACTCTGGCGATGCATGATGATCGTGTTCCCGGTTCCCTTTATCTGCGTTACCTCGAACCCTTTTGTGCTGCGTTGTCCTGTAAATGATATCCAGATGAGACGTCTTCCGCAGCTCATGGTTTTGCTTTGCTGCTTGGGATTGACCGCTACATTTGCGCATCATTCAATCTATGGCCGGCACGGACTCGAGGCGCGAAAAGCACTGATGGAAAAGTCCACCCTGTTGGACTTCGAGATCAGAAGCCTCGAGTCCGTGCGGTCACGGCTCGAGCGCGACGTGGCGCTGCTTGCGCCGGAACTTCCCGATGCAGATCTCGTCGAAGAAATAGCCCGAGATGTGCTGGGCTTCGTCGCCCCAGCCGATCAGGTTTTCATCCATGACGGCAGCGGCTGAGCCGGTATCTGCCACACTTCCGCTTTATTGCTTTCGGCTTGTCCCCGAATAGAGCTAAACATCTACCCGTTGGTTGGCGCGTGGCAGGTTCTGCGGGTCGTCGTGTTCCTCCGGTATTTGATTTTCAGTCCAACAATTGCCCAGCACAAGAACGGCACGATGCCTGAGCATCTCGAAAACGCTCATTTGGGCACCGCGATCAAATGGACTGAGGCCGAGGAACTGCGTGCCTATAGTTTGATGGTGCTGATCCGCCGGTTCGAAGAAAAAGTGGCCCAGCTCTACGCGATGGGCGACATTGCCGCGTTGCCTCTTCTCTCGATTGGGCAGGAGGCCGTCGCCGTAGGGGTAGCTCTTGCCGCTGCTCCCGGTGAGGCATGCTTCATAAGTGCGCCGCGTCCCCATGGAATTATTCTCGCTCGCGGGCTCGAGCCGGGTCTCATTTTGAATGCTTTGCTCGGCGGCGCGTCTTACCGCGAAGCCTGTGGGGCGCTCGATGTGTTTTTCCGCGAGTATGGCGCGACCAGCAGTGGCGCGCCTCTGGCCGCAGTGACTTCGCCAGATCCGGCCGCTCATACCGCCGCACACTTGCCGGCGAGTGGGGCCGCGCTCTGGTGGATGGGCGCGGGTGAGGGCACCCGTTTCGTGATTGTCGAGCAGGCAGCGCTGGCGCGCAATCCGATTGTTTTCGTCATCGAAACTACGACCGATGCGCCGCCAGAGGCAGGGGTGTGCGGTGCGCCACCGTCTGCACTCTTTCAAATGTGCCGCGATATAAAGGTTCCGGCTCACCAGGTGAGCGGGCTCGATGTGCGCGGCGTCAAAACGGCGGCGGATGCCGCACTCTCTGACGCCCGTGGCGGCAAAGGCCCGATGCTCTTGGAAGTCTTGACCTATCGCTATCAGGGTCACGCGCTGCAGGGGCGTGCCGGTCGCGCCGGACAACGGCGGGAACAGACCGACCCCATAGCGTTGGCACGCGCGCGCATTGCGCGGATCGGCGGGGGAATGGCGACAGAGGCGCGCTTGAAGGATATCGAGCAAAGCATGCGCTTCAAGGTCAGCGCGGCACTCTTGGCGGCGCGCGGGCCTGTCGGGTCAAACTGATCATCACCCTCGCGCCGCGCGCGCTTGTGGTATCTTAGCGCAGCAAGTCGCTGACGTGCGGGATAAAAGCCATGGCAAGAGACTACGGCCGGTTGCGGCCACACGGCATTGAACGCCTCAAACGTCCTACTGAGCAGCCGTCCCGGCCATTGGCAACGCAAGGGTTGTTTTATGACGGGCGCATTCGCGGCCCGAACAAAGGCGGGGTGAAATGGAGCCACCCACTTGCCATTCCGATCATGATTGGTATCGCCGTGTTGTTGCCAGTCTGGCTGGCTTGGGTGCCGGTCCGACGGGTGCAGGCTTGGCTCCGCTGGATCCGCACATGATCCTCTTGCGACGCACAATATGGCCTGTGCATCGAGTTTTTCTGTGGTGCTATGAGCACATGCCATCACATTTCCACAGATTCGCACGTGTCAACACGTTC
>Ga0247836_1006148_pt1 | contig 13534 bp, 15 predicted proteins | sample LaCruzMarch2015__4_FD_187116 | JGI IMG/M metagenome (GOLD analysis project Ga0247836, IMG submission 187116) | Freshwater microbial communities from meromictic Lake La Cruz, Castile-La Mancha, Spain - LaCruzMarch2015_14m | ecosystem: Environmental > Aquatic > Freshwater > Lake | place: Spain...
TCAATCAAGTGGTTCCACCGACACGCGGGCGCGCTTGCTGGAACGAGCCTCCTCGCTGTCGTCCTCCTCCTCCTCCTGGGACCTGCGGCGCACAAGCCCAGTGAGCCTCCTGGCCACAGCCCCGATACCAGCGATGGCACCTGACACACCGACCACGGAAGCCCAGGTGGTAGCAATCTCAACACATTGAGTAGAGAAGATATCAACGGGAGAATCCGCGGAGGCGACCGCTGCAACTGCAATAGAGGCGGCGGTGGTCACAGCACCAGTGGCAACTGCAATAGAGGCGGCGGTGGTCACAGCACCAGTGGCAACTGCAGCAACGGCGGCCCCAGAGGCGACAATGTTAGCGCCAGCGGCGGCCCCGGTGGCGACAATGTTAGCGCCAGCGGCGGCCCCAGAGGCGACAATGGTAGCGCCAGCGGCGGCCCCAGAGGCGACAATGGTAGCGCCAGCGGCGGCCCCAGAGGCGACAATGTTAGCGCCAGTGGACGCTATATCCTGCAGGCGCACCATGAAGGTGCGTCTCTCCAGCGATTCGATCCGCGCCTCTGCGACCTCCAGTGCATTCTCGGCCCGCCTGGCCCGCACCCTGACGGCGCCGATGATATTCTCCAGCTGCCTGAGATGAGAACCAGTGGAAATGATATTCTTATCTATGAGATTATGATAATACTGACGGGTCAGCTGATTTTCCTTAGTCAGCTGATCCACACACTTCTCGGCAGCCTCCGCCCGGGTCGTCAGCACAGCAATGGTGTCCTGAGCGCTCTCAATGTAGTTCGTTGCATCACGTTCAAGCAATACAAGATCGTAAATAGCCTGCCGGCCACCAGTGTGCATCACATCGAACCTCTTCTTAGCATCTTCAATCTTCTTCAGGTCCAATGTACGAATCTCCTGGTGTTGTGCCACAGCGGCTTTCTCGTTCTTCACGGCTGTCTCAAGATCGCCAATCTTCTCCTTATAGACAGCAACGTCATTCACAAGCTCGTCGTTTACCAGCTCAAGCTCTGCAACCTTCGCCTCAAGCGAAGCGAAACGGGCGGTATCGTTAGCGGATTGGAAGGACATTTTAGTATCAATGTATTCAGTGGTGAATTGATTGGGGTGCTTGTACTTGAAAGAAAGTGAACAGCGTGGTTGTCTGCATCCTAGCCATAAATACTGCAACACTGCCTGCAAACTGTGAGGACAAAAAAACGCGTGAAAATATATAAGAACGGGCAGAAACACAACGCCACTCAAAAATGTCTTCCACCCAATCCAAGTATACCCTCCTCTGGGGCACCGCCAACCCTGAGGGCATCGACAACAACTACCACGGCATGTACCTCAACCGCGCCGACGTCGCCGACATGGTCTCCCAGATCGACGCCGCCAGCACCCGCGGCGCCCCCATGCCCGTCCTCGTCGAGCACAAGGGCGTCCCCGTCGGCCGCGTGGTCTCCGCCTGGGAGCACGCCGGCCGCCTCGAGTGCGTCCTCGCCCTCGACGGCCAGGTCCTCGAGGGCGCCATCGGCGCTGAGATGGTCCGCTCCGGGCTCTGCCGCGACCTCTCGCTCGGATACACTGTGTCCCTTGAGAACTCCGCCCAGCGCGGCATCGTCTGCAAGCAGAAGCAGCTCAAGGAGATCTCCGTCGTCGTCAAGGGCCTCCGCCGCAAGTGCCACATCCACGCCGTCTCTGGCAGGATAGAGAAGAAGAGGTGATCGCGGGTTCTTGGTAGCGAAACAATAGGACGACTGGAACGACTGCAACGCTCTTGCAACGTTCTTGCAACGTTTTTTCGACGACTGGGACGACTGAACGACTGGGACGACTTTTGGACGACTGAGACGACCACTGATGACTCTTCAAATATTTGACCAATTCGGGCCCGGCTGGGCCCAAGAGTCGGCCCGTTCGCACGCGGGAATCACGTACCATCAGAAAAAAACAAAAAATATTTTGACCAGTTCGGGTCCGGCTGGGCCGGGCCGGGTCGGGTCGGGTCCGGGTCAGGGTCAGGGTCATCATGGGTCATGGTCAGGGGTCAGGGGTCCACGCGGGCCTTCCTGCAAAAAAAATATTTTAGGGGGTCACGTGACCACTCCCCAGCTCTCACCCTCCCTCCAACCCAGAAAATTTTCGAAAAGTCACGTCCCCCTCTAGCTGTCTCTCTCTCTCTAACTGTCTCTCTCTAACTGTCTCTCTCTAACTACTCTCTCCAAATCTTATAATGGGTATGAGCTACCCCTGGGGAGTATAGGTGTTAAATCCAATATGAACAGTTGTGTGTTGAACAGTTGTGTTATATAATGTCAATATGAACAGTTGTGATTTCGAACAGTTGTGATTTCATATCTGTTCATATACAATGTGAAAACACGCGATTTCGTTTTTTCGACTACCAGCCAACCGTTGCGTTTTCACATCGTTTCAATTATAGAGTTGTATTTTTATAATAGCATATGAAACTGAACAGTTGTCTGTTCGACTGATTCACTATAGCGGATGCATCCATTTTTGGAGGCACGGGAATCACGTGACCCTCCCGGGATTTCAAGTTGGTGACTGAAGAAACGTGACCTTCTCAGGCGAACTTGAACGCACCGACTGGACCACGGTACTCCCCACGTGATGCCGAGTCGTTTCCAGAAAAAAATATTTTTGACCAGTTCGGGCCCGGGCCGGCCCAACTGGTCAAAAAAAAACTTGATGGAATCTCAATCCTCTAGTCATGGGAGCAATGCTGGTGCAGTCGGCGCGTTCAAGTTCGCCCGGGAAGGCACTCGTTTCCGCAGTCAAACTCGCGCCGGGACCCGCCGGGATTTCAAGTTGGCGACTGAGAAAACACGGCCTTCCCGGTCGAACCAGACCCCGCCGACTGCACCACGGCACTCTGCACGCAATGCTGAGTCATTCTATGCAAAAATATTTTTGGCACACCTGCGCCCCTTCGTATGTTTTTTCCACGCCCACCACTATAAAAGCCCGTCGAAACTCAAATCGATCCAAATTTGCCCGACGCCACGCCCCTGCCACGCGAACCTATATCGCCTCCTGCCCCGTCCCCACATCATGTCCGCTGCTCCCAAGGTGAGAATGGCCCTGTTTCAAGCTTTAAATAGGCTTTAAATCGGCTTTAAATCGGCTTTAAATCGGCTTTAAATCGGCTTTAAATCGGCTTTAAATCGGCTTTAAATCGGCTTTAAATCGGCTTTAAATCGGCTTTAAATTGCTCCAAACTCACTCTGATTGTGTGAATGTGTTTGCAGATTGTTCCTCATCAGTATTCAGAGCTTCAAGAAGTTTCGTGCCCCCTTATTCCAAGGTTGGTGATTCTGCAAACAAAAGATGGATATAATTTTGTCAATGCAGTATCTGCAGTGATGTCATTGTGTGATCAAGACAATGCTTCTGCAAATGTTTCTTGGAATCTGTTTAAGAAATCCCATGCATGCATGCAGCCAACAAAGGATATATTGGAGTCTACTGGAACAGCAGAGCATGCATATTCATACGTTACCAGGCATGGAAACAAAACTGTTGCTTTGAGCATCTCACCAGGTCTGGAGTATCTCTGCCAGAATAAGGGGGGACCAAATGCAAACACCAACAAGGAGAAGTTCCTGGAGCTTATCAACACTTTCAAGCAGCAAAATGCTGGTTCATCTGCATCCATCCTTGGAAAGCGCCCAGCATATCGCCAAGGATACCATTTGCCAGAGGCTCCAGGTGGTCCAGATCAGTCGTCAGAGTTGTCAATGGTCCATATGCAGGCCTTCCAGGTGATGGCCAACGGCTTCAAGTCTGTCCAAGTGCAGCATCACATGCAGGTCACTGGCGAACTGGGACTTATCAAGGGGGAAGTCGCGACTGTCAATGGTGGTCTGGGACTTCTCAACGGGAAGGTCGCTGGAGTTGAAACTGCAATCACAAACGTCAAAGGCGATGTCATCAACGAAGTTAAAAGTGTTCATGCAGAAGTCAAAAAGGGAAATGATGACAAGATCAAAAAGCTTGAGGAGCAGCTGCGCGAAAAGGACCAGCAACTCCTCAAAAAGGACCAGCTTCTTCGTGCTGCTGAAGCAGCTCGCATTCAGGAAAATAAAAAATATCGTGACAATGAACAGGAAGCAGACAAACGCCATAAAAAAAATGCATCTCTGCTCTATCAGCAAATTGCAGTGCTTCAGCAAGAGAAAAACAGTCTCAATGAGCGTCTTAACAACCGTGGCACTGGTCATGAAGACAATCTTTATATGTCTAGCACAGACACACGCATGTTGTTTGACGAACTTGGACGTATCAGGAGCTATACTGGATCAATCAAGCCAGATTGTCAGGCAATCAAGCAAAAACTTGATTCTCAACAGAATCAAGTTTCTGCCCTCACTGCTGAAACTGCTGCAATCAAGGCTGAAAATGCTGCAATCAAGACTACTCTCAAGACCATCCTGGATGCAATCATGCCCTGAGCGTGATTCCTACACATGTGTCTATGCAGTGGTGTGGTGGGAAACTGGGTCTGTTCTGTCTGTTCTGTTCTATCTGTTCTTTTTTCCGCACACAGCACGCACATCTTCTGATGATGGCGTGTATATGTGGCGCGAAGTTCTGAGTAAAGTTTTTTTATTCGCCTCCTTCTGGTGTCACGCGTGGTTCGTTTTGGTAGCGATGTCACGCGCGCGTATGCGTCGCAGCCTTACTAAATGAAGCATGCATGCTGTATGCTCACACAAGACACATGATTTATGGGAGCACGCGCGTGCACATAACAATATATTTGTCAATTGTCATGACATTATCGTACAATTCATTCTATTTTTATGAATCCTTGCGTGCAAAGAGGCCGTTTCAAGCTGTCTTCAAGCAGAACACAACCTCCTCCTCCTCCTCGTTCCACACACACACAGAGGCGCAGTCCCCCCTCCTGGTAGCCTGTATTGTGGTCACATTTAAAAAGCCCGATCTCGACGATCCCGCCAAGGTAGTAGCGCATCACCGCATGGCACTCACCTTCAAGAAACTCGAGCCCTACATTCAGGGGTACCTGGCCACCACTCCGCTGTCAGCAGACCATGCATCAAGCGTGTGGCTCGGTGCCGGTCACCCAGCAGCGCGCATCTTGAATGGAACCAGAACCAACGAGTTTGGCACCCCACACTTGAGCTCCATGCTGTTGCAGACAGAGCGTGCCTGTCCCTCCTCTTCCTTCTTTGTAGGGTATGCCAATGCTGACATACTTTTCGACTATGGCCTTGTCCACACGCTGAATGCGCTTCAGCAATGGAAAGAGGATGACAAGAAGCACAGGCTTGTCATTGCTGGCCAGCGTCAAAACCTGAACCTCTCTCTCTTGGACGTTTCAGACGCTCTTGTCAATAACGACTCAGATACTACCAACCCTGGTGAATATGTATTCTCCAAATCTGTATTGGACAAGACAGAGTCTTTTGGCGATGGAGCGCAGGATTACTTTTTATTTTCACGCAGACTGTTGGTATCCTTGAGGAGGCTGAACACGACTGAAAATGGCAGCTCCAGTCAGAGCGCGCCCAACGACAACAGCAGCAGCAACATGTGGATCCTGCCAGATTATGTCATAGGGCGAAGGGCCTATGACAATGCTATAGTAGATTGGGCCTTTCATCACGCCTGTTTGGTGGATGCCACCTTAACTGTTCATGCGGTGCACCAGACTACAAAGGACGGGAATATCGCAGGGCATACAAGGTTCAATCTGGACAAAGAATACAATGTGAATTTGCCTGGAGTAGTGTATGATCACATGTTTACAGGGTCCGCCAGGTACAAAACTGTGTTGAGAAACAACAACAATACGAGTGTTGTTGCAATTAGGGACGTGCTTTATAATCCAGCATAGTTTTTAATAAAAACAGAATGCTCAAACCATCGCGCGCGGCGACACGCGACGCACAGATCCAGGCAGCGGCCAGCCAATCATAGGCCCTAGGATCACCGTGTTGTGCGCGCCGTGCATAGCGAGGCGGGGTGTGTTTGTTTCCAGATCACCGGTCCCCCACTGCTCCTGGCTCGCCAGCGTCGCCTCCTCTGGCAACCCTCCCTCTTCCCCGTTTTCACACTCCTCTTCTTTTTCCGTCTTGTGCTGTACCACAGTCACCCCTTGCAACTGCGCCATATTCCTGCGGTGTTGGAGCAGCATACTTTCTCTCTGCCTGTGGTGGTAAAGCAGCATAATACCCTCTTCTGTGTTTTTCCCGTTTCCACGCTTTAATAGCAACCAGCGCCCTAGCCTGAATGCAGGAAATACAGAACACTTTTCGCGCCCCTTCCCAATAAAAACTCTATAAAAACCAGCAAAATCAAAGGCACCGCACGCCAGAGTGTCGCTGCCACTGCAAGAAAAAAGCAATGCCTGTTAAAATGCCTGCAAGTCCTGTTTCCACTCCTGGCGCCTGGGTGCCCCTCTCTGACTTCCACGGGCGTAAGAGCTTTGGCTATTACGTGTGCTCGTCCGCTTCCTGTGGAAACAAGTGGGTCTCTGCCCATGCCTATCCTGCATACAAGCAGGGCTGCAAGAGGCGTGGCTGCCAAAAATACTCGCTGCCTACCTATATGTGGAAGAACGACTCCAACGAGCCACGTGACAAAAAAAAAGAGGAGTTGATAAATAAGAAGCCCCACTTGCGTTGGCTTTGTGAGGCTGGCAAGGCAGGCGTCTGTGACGCTTGTGCAAACAAACGAAAATGAAAACACATTCACTGTTCCCCTCCTTCGCCTCCTTCTCCTCCGCCTCTCCTCAGCGCCTCCAGCGCATCGCGGCGCCGCTTGAACATTGCGGGCAGCTCCCTACTATCCTCCGCGTCCTCATTGGCCCCATAAACCCGCTTCGACCGCATCACCGACTGCCTGAACAGCAGGCTCGAATCCTGCGCCACCCTCATCCGCGCGGGGGCAGCGCGCAGGCACGCCTCCTCCCACACGTCGACATAGCCCTTCTTTTGATTGAAGTTGAGGATCAGCCCGCGGAACTCGCGGCGCTCCGCCTTGCGCAGGCTCTCCAGGTACTTCTGAAGCTGCGGCGAGGTCTCCTCGGGCGGCAGCTTGTTCGCCTTGATCTCCACCACGATATCCCCCATCACCAGATCCGCGCGGCCCATGCCCACGCACTCGCCCATGAACATGATCGGGCACGGCACCTCAGAGCGGTGCGGCACCCCCTCGCGGTTCAGACTCGTGATCAGCGCGCGGTGGTACACGGCCTCGCGGTGCCCCGTGCCCAGGCTCCGCATCACGTGGCGCGCGTGTCCGCGCAGCAGCTCGCTGATTTGCGAGATGCCCATTTTTTTTGTGTTTGATTGCGTGCCACTCTCTAGCTTTAATAAGCGCAAACGGGGCGTGCAAGGCTTTTATCAACAAAATCATCATGGTTGCATCGTCATTTTCATTTTCATTGTCTCAAAAGCACGCAAACAGGCGCAGAAGAAAAGCGCGCGTCCTCACATATACCCACATGCGCGCGTCCTCACATATACCCACATGCGCGCGTCCTCACATATACCCACATCATCATGTGGGAAACAGAGAGCGGCGCTGGGCGGAGGAGGCGCGAGGAAAGGGGAAAAGGGGGTCTCACAAGACCAGTGGCATGGAGCCATCAGAGCACAGCCCGCTTCCAGAGAAGAAATACTCATAGCCCGCGCCCGCCAGGTCCTGCACCCAGAGCTGCACATCAGTGCAAAGCACTTGGAACGACTGAGCCAAGCTGATCAGATACTCACCAAGTCTGTTTTCGAAGAACCTGATGATGATCATGCAGATAGCACAGTACAAACACACGCAGATGAACATCATGAGCAACATAATGGTTAAATTGTTGAGTCGCGAGCGGAGCTCTGCATGCCTTTGCAGCTCTTTGTCGATGGCCTGGCGCCCTGTCATGGCACGTGAATGAAGCTCCGTGATCAGTTGTTTATTGACTTCGCTCTTGGCATTATTATTGATCCACTGCTCGTGCTGCTTACTGTCGTTTTCGCGCTTCAGCTGTGCCACCTCGCACAGCTTCTGGTAGTTATCAAGCTCCACCTCCACTGCGCATAGATCATCATGTGCCTCCTCCATCAGCTGCAGGCACTCCGATATCAGCACTGGATCTTCCACTTTCGCATACACAACGGTGTGATCGGCAATCACCGCGTGGGCTGGGACAACAGCGCCAGCGCGGATGACGCAGCCAGAACCGACTCTGGCGTTTTCAAGGATGACAGCACCATTTTGTGCCCAGACATACGCTCCCAACTTGGCTCCTTGTTTGACAGTGACACCAGCACCCAAAATACAGTGCCTCGCACATACCGCTTCACACAGGCTGGCCCCATTTCCGATGGTGCAGCCTTCGGCGATGGCGGACTTTACAATCAAGGCACCACTGCCTATGGTGCAGTCTGGGTAGATCACTGAGTCTCCCTCAATACTGACACCAGGCAGGGCAGCACCAGGGCCTATGAAGACAGAGTTTGGGGCGATGGACACGCCCTCAAATAGGGTCGCAGCGGTGCATTGGGTAGCAGATTCCATTTTTTTTTGAGTGTCTGTGTATTCAAGAATGCAACTAGCGAGTGTGTGCACACTGCTCTCTTTTATATGTGAGCGACACTTTTTTTTCACAGATTCCACGAAAACTTCACCCATTGGATCACTGCTGTGACGCACACCAGCATGATCGCGGTGGCCACGAAGACCTGGCACATCACAGTGCAGCACGTGGTGCAGTCGTGCTGCAGGTCCTCGAGCCGCTCGCGTTCCTCTCGCGCGCGCACGCAATGGTCGCAGATGTGTGCTAGGTGCCCCAAGGGCATCGCCTTGCCGCACCCTCGGCAGAAATCTGCCATTTCTGTAATAATTCACGTGGATTTATATACCCTTTCCCAAATAAGCTCGCGTCTGCCTGTCCAGACGCTCCTGCCTGCCTGTCCAGACGCACCACCCGTTGAAAAAAAAGGGGCGCCTCACTCCTGCCTGTCCACGCGCTGGCGCTTCGCATACGGCGCCCGGGCCGCACCCCGCTCCTCTGGCATCTTCAGATTGCGCCCTGCGAACGCCAGCGTGCCAAGGTCGTACTCCCACAGCTCCATCTCCACCATGCCAGGCGCCACGCTGCTCGCGAGCCTCGCGGCGGTCGCACGCTGGCCCGGCGTCAGAGCGTCCGAGAACGTCACGCGCACCACCGCGTCAGTGGGCAGGCGCACCACGACCTGCGTAGGAGAGATCACTCTGACGAGTCCCACAGATTGCATGCTTGCTTTCGTTTCAGTTGAGCCAGGCGGCGGCAGAAGGCAGTCTTATAGACACCAAGCGCCCCTTCGTCAAACGCGTGCAAAAAAACAAAAAAAGTTGGTCACGTGACCACCCTCTCGCTCTCACTCTCCCTCCTCCCTCCAACTTTTTCGGCGAGGTCACGTCCCCCTCTAGCTGTCTCTCTCTAGCTGTCTCTCTCTAGCTACTCTCTCTCTCTAACTACTCTCTCTAAATCTCATAGTGGGTATGAGCTACCCCTGGGGAGTGTAGGTGTTAAATCCAATATGAACCGTTGTGTGTTGAACCGGTGTGTTATATAATGTATTTTTTGAAAACACACGATTTCGTTTTCATGACTACCAGCCAACCGTTGCGTTTTCACACCGTTTCGATTATAGAGTTATATTTTTATAATGTTTAAAACTGTTTTTATAATGTTTAAAACTATTTTTATAATGTTTTAAAACTTTTTTATAATATTTAAAATTATTTTTATAATGTTTAAAACTATTTTTATAATGTTTAAAACTGTTTTTATAATGTTTAAAACTATTTTTATAATGTTTAAAACTGTTTTTATAATGTTTAAAACTATTTTTATAATGTTTAAAACTATTTTTATAATAGCATATGAACCTGAACAGTTGTCTGTTCGACAGATTCACTATAGCGGATGCATCCATTTTTGGAGGCACTGGGGTCACGTGACCACTCCCCCTGCTCTCACCCTCCCTCCTCCAAGAAATTTTCGAAAAGTCACGTCCCCCTCTAGCTGTCTCTAGCTGTCTCTCTCTCTCTAACTGTCTCTCTCTAACTACTCTCTCTAAATCTCAAAGTGGGTATGAGCTACCCCTGGGGAGTGTAGGTGTTAAATCCAATATGAACCGTTGTGTGTTGAACAGTTGTGTTATAGAACGTCATATGAACCGTTGCGTGTTTGAACAGTTGTGTTATACAATGTAATGTGAAAACACGCGATTTCGTTTTCATGACTACCAGCCAACCGTTGCGTTTTCACGTCGTTTCGATTATAGAGTTGTATTTTTATAATGGTATATGAATCTGAACAGACAACTGTTCGAAAGATTCACTATAGTGGATGCATCCATTTATGGAAGCATGGGTTGTCACGTGACCACTCCCTCTGCTCTCACCCTCCCTCCTCCAAGAAATTTTCGAAAAGTCACGTCCCCCTCTAGCTGTCTCTCTCTAGCTGTCTCTCTCTAACTGTCTCTCTCTAACTACTCTCTCTAAATCTCATAGTGGGTATGAGCTACCCTTGGGGGAGTATAGGTGTTAAATCTTTTATTTTTTCCAAAGGGGCGCGTGCTGAACCGGTGTGTATTTAAAATGGTTTTTTAATGTGATTTTGAAGCATGTGCATCCGCTATAGTGAATCAGAGTGTGCATTGTTCTGCGGCTTCCTGTGCTACTGCGTCTCGGCCTGCTGCACGCGGCTCCAGTGCAGGAGGAAGGGGCCCAGGCGCATCTCGCCGACGGTGAGGTAGGCCCAGAGCGAGACGACGAGGAGGATGATGGCGATCCAGAGTGGAAAGTTGTAGAAGTGGACGAAGGGGCACAGGCAGAACGAGAACACCGCGATGCCCACGAGGCACCAGAAGCAGTGGAAGAAGGACCACACGCTTGCGATGACTATCAGCGCGATGATCACTGTGGCAGTGACACACTCGATGGTCTGGACGCGGATGGACGCGGCCGCGCGCGCTGCGAGCGAGGCGCTGTGCTGTGGGTGGCTGTTGTTGTTGTATGAATGGTTATTATGGTTGCTGTTTGTGCTTTCCAGCGGCACCGCGGTGGGAATAGGCGCGAACTCATAGGCACAGTCGACGGGCGCGCGGTCTCCAAACATGGACAGCATATATGGCACACACTTCATTGCGCCCAGCAGGGCAAAAACTAAATAGCCTGGGCAGGGCGTGGCAAAAACAATAGCCTGGGGAGAAAGGGGTGGGAAGGCTATCATGCCAAAGGGGGTGGTGGGACGAGGGGAAGGGGTTCAGGGTGCAGCTTGCTTTGGCTTCTTCTTCTTCTGCTGCTTGGGAGCCTGTGCAGCACGCTCCATGTACTCCTTGATGACCTCCTCCGCCATCTCGCGGTCGCGCTCAGTGTATGAATTGACAAAGATTACCTTTCCTTCCTTTCCTTGTTTGTGCTTGATGGGCTCTTCAGCGTATTTCTCGCGATACTTTCGAGCCATGATCTTGGCAAGCTCTATTTCCTGGCCATCCATGCATTTGAAACCCATTTGTGCAGCCAAAACGCTTATGCTGAATCTGCTGGATTCCCACACTCCCCCGCTGCTTTCTTCGTTGATGCCAGTGAACGTGCAGTTCTTCACATGTTCCTCATACTGCATAACAGTAATAGCATTGATAGGGGCTCCAGTGATTTCCTTCAACACTTCCATGGAGTATTTGAAGAACCCCACAGTGTTTTCCTTTCTTTCTTTTTCAAGTTTCATACTTGTTTCCTTTCTTTCATTTTCAAGTTTCATCTTGCCATTTTCAAGGGCCAGCTTACCATTTTCAAGGGCCAGCTGGCCGTTTTCGAGGGCCAGCTGGCCATTTTCAAGGGCCAGCATCCTTTCCTTGATCTGTAATTCTTCCATGGCTTCCTCGCGCTGCTTCTTGCGCTTCCTGAACAGCTCTCCGTCAGAAGAAGACTCAGGCTCCTCCATAGCAGCTCTGGCGAAGTTGTTGACCGGGTGGTCTGAGGCAGCGTTGGCCTCAATCTCCTTGAGCAGGGTGCAGTCTCCCGCCAGGTACCTTGTGAGGATATCAGTGGTCTTGGACCTGAAATCCTTTGCTGCGTCGCCAGGAAGCCACATGATGAGCTTCAGGGCACCTTGGAGAGTGATTACATCCTGTTTTTTCTCACGGGCGCCACTGAATTTCCAGTTTCTGCAAAATGCAGAAATTTCGGTTTTTCTCTCCTCTGGTAGCCTAATCCATATTTGTGAAGCGTATTTGTTGTCTGTTTCACAGAAGACCATGATAAGATCACGAATGGACATGTAATACTTCCCATCGATCTTTGTAAAGCGCACAGAAGCATCAGGGATCAGCTCGCCAAAGGGGATCACGCAAGTCATTTTTTCGAAAACGTGGCGTGGCAGCCGTGTTGAGGGCAGAAACTGAATTCCTGGGGTTAAATAGACGCGCCCCGCGCCTGTTTGTCACTTTTTGAAGTGAAAAAGGCAACCTTTCCCAAAAGGGGTAAAGAGTAAAAAAAAACTTTTTTTATCACCCCCTTGAAAAACTTGTTTAGATGAACCGCTGCCCATTTAAAATTGCTGTTGTGTGTCAGGCGCGCTTTTCACACACACAAGCAATTCATTGCGCCCAGCAACGGGCAAAATCACGCGATGAGCTCGCGGATCTCATCGAGGGGCGCGGGGCGGGCGGAGTTGGGGACGATCTCCCAGGGGTCGACCTCGACGGTGATGGGCGGGGGCGCGGCCTCGCCAAGGAAGCGGGCGCGCTGTGGGACGGCGAGGTAGAGCTTTCCGATGCGGCCACCACGCGTGGAGGGGGGCACAGTGAGGCGGGCGCGGACGCCAGTGCGGGCGAGGCGGTCGGGGGCGATGCCAGGTGGGAACTTTGGCTGGAGCGCGATCCATGCGTCTGAGTGTGGGGCAATGCAGACGAGGGTGCCGATGGTGACGAGGAGGGCCATGGCGTCCAGGACGCCGTGCTTGTTTTGGGGTGTGTCGGCGTCTGTGTGGCGCGACAGGTACTGGATGCCGACGGGGTCGAAGTTGCAGGTCGAGCCATCGGGCGGCACGAGGCAGCCGAAGGCGGTGCGGGCGGGCGAGGTCCACACGGCGGCTCCTAGGCGCGCGACGAGGGGAAGCACGACGAGGCCGAGGTCAGAGAGGTGCTGCTCCCAGGAGAAGAGGTCGCAGTGCTCCTCGGCACCGCCGACGCCCAGGCGGAAGGTGGCCCTGCCGCCGCCAACACGGAGCGAGCCTTCGAGTGGCACTGGATGGCGAGGGTCTGTGTTGGCCCCTCGGAAGACGGGGTACGGCTGGTTGGGGATGAGCTGGTAGAAACCCATGAGGTGGCGGGCGGGGATCTCGTGGGGTGCGCACACGAGGCGGGTGGCGAGCGCCATGAGGTGGGGGCAGTGCAGGACGTCTTCAGGGAGGAACTGGCCCTTGCCGCGGCAATAGGTGAATTCGCCTGCGATTTGTGTGTGAGTCCTGTTTTGAATGCAGAGCGACATGCATGAAAACAAAAAACGCGCC
>Ga0247836_1006150_pt1 | contig 13533 bp, 11 predicted proteins | sample LaCruzMarch2015__4_FD_187116 | JGI IMG/M metagenome (GOLD analysis project Ga0247836, IMG submission 187116) | Freshwater microbial communities from meromictic Lake La Cruz, Castile-La Mancha, Spain - LaCruzMarch2015_14m | ecosystem: Environmental > Aquatic > Freshwater > Lake | place: Spain...
CTTGGCGATGATCTCTTCGGGCTTGTGAAGCTTCCTGGCCATGTTCGGCTCCATCCATTCTGGTCCTCAGACCAACATAAGGGATGGACCACTTCAAAGGGCGCAGACCAAGTTCGCGCGTTGCTGTCGGACTCTGACTTCCCGGCCTCATGGCGCTGAGAAGCTCCGTGCCCGTCATGCCTCTGCCATCGTCCACGATGGCAAGGAAAGGTTCGGCGGAGTTCGTGTCGTAGACGACCTGGATCGTCTTCGCGCCCGCAGAAAGGGCGTTGTCGATCACGTCAGCCATGGCGCTTTCCAACGTGTAGCCGATGTCACGCATGGACTCGATCAGGGAGGCCGCACTTGGCGCGGCTCGATGTTCAGCGACTGAAGATGTGTCGTCCAACAGCGTCCCCTCCCCAGGGTTTGCCAGCTTACGTTGTGACCCTATTGCCATGACGCTCGGAGAGGGAAGAGCCAATCCGAATGAACCTCGCCTAACTCGTCGATATGTCAGATTGGGACGTAGGCGTTCACGGTAGGATAGATCTTCGGGAATGTGGGAGCGGGCTATGGACATCCGGATGCCGGTCAATCCGAACGTCCATAGCTTCGCAACCGCCAAGATCGTCATCCCGGCGGGTCGATCTTCTCGCCGTCGCGATTGATCGTTGGAAAAGCCTGCACCGCCGCGAAGACAAGCCACAGGTGTGCCCTGAGAATGCAGGGCTGCTAGATCGTATGGCTTAATTTTATCACGCCGACCTCTCCTGAAGGATCGCTCCAACTACTTCCGAGGACGTGTCTTCTCTGGCGTTCCGGCCACCACATGCTTGACGACCAGAACTCGAAGTCCTGTCGGTAGATTTCCTTCGTGATGTATCGAGCCCAACCCTCTTCGGACGTCGCTTCGGCGATGTTGAACGATCCGCTCGGAACCCTCATCCACCAGTTTTCGGCGAGGCGTTCTGCGTGCCTGCGCTGTTCTGAAAGGCTGTCGCTGTCGCCCGGTCGAAGGGCAATGTGAAAGTGCAGGTTCGAGCGCACATGCTCCGCGAAGACGAAGCCGAGCTGTCGCCTCCTGGCGTCCTTGAAGCGGTAGCGCGGCCCGATCAGCTCTCTGTCGGTGTCGTCGAACGCTTGCCGGATAATGCCAGTCTCAGTGCTGAGGGGCAGCCCCCGATTCGGATTGAGCGTAAGGCACCAGTTGCATCCACTGTCCGAGATCCATTGCAGAAGCGCGGTGCGTGATCTTCGTGCAAGTTGTCTGTGCTGAACCAATCCGGGGTGCAGTGGTCGTAGTGAGGAAATAGGAAAGGCCATGCTGAAACTCGTTGTTCAGCAGGAGCCTACCCGTTGTGGTCCTTTGACGAACGAGCAGTCGATGTCTTCCTGGATCTACCCACTACTACGTGATGGAAAGTTGCTCTCGTAGCTGGCCGAAAAGTGGAATGTTGAGGTTGGCGAGGTTCACGGCATGGATCGAAACCGCCCCGTCGTTGAGCCTTTCCAGCGCAGCCTCGACGCTTCTGGGCGGTGGGGGCACCCTGATCGCCTGCCCTCCCAAAACCGCTTTCGCGCTGATCAGCCGGAACCTGCCGGGCGCGCTTTCGGCCCAGACCTCTTGGCCGTCGAGGACTAGCAGGCGCGACGGAGCGGACTCCTTGTTGCCGACCGGTTCGGCTACAAGTGCTTCAATGCGACTGTTCAGAGCGATAGCATGATTGACCCAAGTGAAGCCTGCCCTGTTCAGGATCATGCCGACAGCGATCAGCGGGATGGATGTTCGTGATGTCACTTCGGACACGACCGCCGCCCTCACGACCTCTCCGAAAACCCAAAGTCGGCGGCGGCCACCCTCCGGGAGCGGACCGTGATCCGGCATCAGCCACCTCGTGCCTGCGAGCTTCTTCAGAATGGCGACGGACTTGAGCCCGCTGTCTTGCAACAGTTCGGCGTCTGTCCAAAACCCTCTTCTGCTCGGCTGAAGGCGCTCCAGCGCGGCGACCTCGTCAGAGGTATGGGCACGCACTCTCTGTGCAGAGAAAAGCGCCACGTGATCGGTTGACATAGTCATCGGATATAAACAATACCCGATCCATCCCGACGCAACCTGCCGGGCCTTCACGGAGGAAACTCCGCAAGCTGAACAAGATGCCTATGAGCTACAAATGCCTACCGACTACGAAGCCCCTCTCTGCTCCAAAGGAGCCGCCCCACTGCTGGGCGTGAGCTACCGGACTCTCGACCAATGGAGGTGGAAGGGGATTGGCCCCGCCTATCAGAAAATGGGACGGCAAGTCCGATACTACCCTTCGGATCTTCGAGCCTTCCTGAACAGGAACCGACATGATCCAAGCCTTGGTTTGATGAGAGCAGCCTGATCTGAGGGCGCGGCGCAAGTCGCGCCCTTTTTGATTCCAGAAAGCAAGCGCGCGGGGTAAGCGCCGGCTGTTTTCGGTCACGCCGCACAGTCGAGCTTCGCTGCTCAAGAACGGGTATGTGAGGCCCACCCCTCTGCCCTTACCCATCGGACCACAGACGGTTTCCGACCTCTAGGCGAGATCAGCTCTGCAGCTTGACCCGATAATCTGCATTTTGGGTGTAAAGATAGCGGACAGGTTGTGTCCGGTTTAGCCCGCCGCGCACGCACAGTCCGAAGAGCGGCTAGACAGGGGCATCGGGGTATAAGGCGACCTCCGCAACCACCGGCTCACTTAGTCAACCCGGGTGACGATGTGGTCGGGAAGTCTACGACTTCGCAATCTGACGCGATCACGAAAAATCGATCACTTCGGTTGAACTGCTTCCGCCCTGCTTCCTGCCCCGACAGCGTTAATTTTGGCCCCCGGAGGGATCGTCTAAGCTGCTGTATATTATCAGGAAAATGGCGCGCCCGGAACGATTCGAACGTCCGACCCTCAGATTCGTAGTCTGATGCTCTATCCAGCTGAGCTACGGGCGCGCTTGGCCGCGAACGGCGAGGGCGGGTATCTAGCGGAGGCGGGGGCAGGGGGCAAGGGCTGTCGGGCGGGTTTTCGGTCATGCCATCCGGCAAGGCCCGGGGGCCACGAAAGGGCGGGGGTTTCGTTCTCGCGGGCGGCGGGCCAAGGTGGGGTGCCTTCCCGCTTCTGCCTTCTCCGGATGAGTCCGCCATGATCCCTTTCCCGCACCGGCCCCTGCGCGCGTTCACGGTCGCTGTTGTCGCGATGGCGCTGGGTCTGGCCGGATGCGCGGGCGGCCTGCCGGGCCCCTGGGCGTCCTCCGGGCGTGCGGTGACCCCGTCGCCCGGTGCGGTCCAGCCCCCGATGGCGCGCGGGCCGTTTGTGTCGGCGGCCAATCCGCTCGCGGTCGAGGCCGGATTGAGGATTCTGCGCGAGGGCGGCTCGGCGGTCGATGCGGCGGTGGCGGTGCAGGCGGTGCTGGGTCTGGTCGAGCCGCAGTCATCCGGCCTCGGCGGCGGTGCCTTCATGATGGTTTTCGACGCCGGGACGGGCGAGGTGACAAGCTATGACGGCCGTGAAACTGCGCCCTCGGCCGCGACGCCCGAACTGTTCTTCGAGAACGGCCGGCCGCTGGGGATCGGCGACGCGATCCTGAGCGGCCGTTCGACCGGCGCGCCCGGGGCCGTGGCCATGCTGGCCATGGCCCAGGCGGCGCATGGCCGCCTGCCCTGGAGCGCCCTGTTCGGCGATGCGGAACGGCTGGCGCGAGACGGCTTTGTGGTCAGCCCGCGGCTGGCCGGTTTCATCGCTGCGACGCGGGGGCAGGCGCGGACGCGCTGGGCCAATGCCTATTTCACCCGCGCGGACGGCGAGCGCTATGTCGCGGGCGATGTGCTGCAAAATCCGGCCTATGCCCGGACCGTGGTCGAGCTGGCGGCGGGCGGGGCCGAGGGCTTCTATCGTGGCCGGATCGCGCGCGAGATCGCCGCCACGGTGGCGGAGGAGCCGCGCCCGGGCACCCTGACGGTCGAGGACATCGCCGCCTATGCGCCGATCGAGCGGGGGGCCCTGTGCCGGCCCTACCGGATCTATGTGATCTGCGTCCCGCCGCCGCCGTCCAGCGGGGTGGCGGTGCTGCAGTTGCTGGCCATGGCCGAGCGGACGCCGGACATCGCCCTGGGTCCGGACAGCGCCGAGGCCTGGACCGCCTTCGCCCAGCTGCAGCGCCTGATGTACGCCGACCGTGATCGCTATGTCGCCGATCCGGCCTTTGTGGGCGTACCGGTGCAGGGGCTGCTGGACCCGGATTATACGGCGGCCCGCTCGGCCCTGGCACCGGGCCTCACGGGCGCGGCCACCGCGGGGACACCGCCCGGGGGGGCGTTTGTCGGGCCGGATGCCACCCGGGAACCGGCGGGGACCTCGCATTTTGTCATCGTCGATGCAGCGGGCAATGCGGTCAGCATGACCACGACGATCGAGAGCGTGTTCGGCTCGGGCCGGATGGCGGCGGGCTTTTTTCTCAACAATGAGCTGACCGACTTCTCCCTTGCGCCGCTGCGGGCCGACGGCGCACCGGCGGCCAATGCCGTGGCGGCGGGCAAGCGGCCGCGTTCCTCCATGTCCCCCGTTCTGATTCTCGATCGTGAAGGGCGACTGGTCGGTGCCCTGGGTTCGCCGGGCGGGCCGTCTATCCTGGCCTATAACGCGAGGGCCCTGATCGCCATGCTGGACTGGGGCCTTCCGGTGCAGACGGCGTTCAACCTCCCCAATCTGGTGGCGCGGGGTGACGGCTTTGGCGCGGATACGGAGCGTTTCTCCGAAGCCCTGCGGGCGGGCCTGGCGGCGCGTGGCGTGACCCTGAGGCCCAATGACAGCGAAACCTCGGGCCTGCATGGCGGACTCTGGCGTCAGGGCCCGGACGGCTGGGCCTGGGACGGCGGTGCCGACGATCGCCGCGAGGGTGTGGCCAGAACAGGGCCCGTTGATTAGGCGCGCGATGCCAGCGGGCGGGATGACGGGCAGCCGGGCTGACCCCCGATCCGCGGCCCGTCCCTATTCAGGCTTGATCGACAGCTGGAAGGCGATGACCCCTTCGGAGACGTCGCTGTCGACACCCTCGCCGACGCGCACACCCTCGGGCCCGAGCTCGCGGTAAATCAGGCCGAAGGAGCTCTGCACCGGTCCCCGGCGCATGGCCAAGCCAAGCGAGGCATCGCCAATGAAGACGCCGGCGTCATGGCTGACTCCAGAACCTGCGAACTCGCCGTCACGGGTGCGGGCCCAGTTGTAGCCCACCGCCCGGCCGGATCCTGCCGCATAGAGATACCAGCGGGGGCGCTGGCCAAACGTCGCTTCGCCGGCCGGCATCAGCTGATCCAGATCCGGTCCGATCCGCAGGGTCGCCCCGGCCTCGGTGGTGCTGCCCCGCGAGCCGACGCCGACCCCGAGATGGGGTGACAGGGTGACGTCGAGTCCGGACGCCATCCTGGCCAGGGTGCCTGTCCAGCCGCGGGTGAAGGTCAGGTCGTAGTGTTCGGCGTCATAGGCGGCGGGATCGAGCGGTCCGGGTGGCAGGGGCGAGCCGTCGACCCGGCGCATCGGGCCCTCGGTCCGCAGCCGCAGGCGGTCGTCGTAATCGCCGTTCCCGAACCAGACGTCCCGGTTCGATGCGGCCCATGGCGAGCCTCTTTCGCGCAGCGGCGCTATGTACCCATGCGTTGCCTCATCCGCGACGGAGCTCGCATCACGGTCGATCCGGATCGAAAGGTCCGCCGTCCCCGACGGGGATTGGCGCGTCAGTATCCACGGATTGGACAGGGCGGTCTGGATTGAGGGCGGCGACGCGGTCGCCGGCGCCGGGGCCAACAGGGCCACAGTCGTCAAGGCTACAATCGATACGGCCGTCACAGGCACCAACGGTTTTCCCGATCCGTCAACAGCTCACGACTCTGCACGATGTGCATCGTCTCGCCAACAGGCTTTTGCCCTGCTGGATGAACGTCGTCAGACCGTCGAGGTTCCGTGAGCCTGGCCAGGCTCAAGCCCAGCACGCCCTACTGACAGGCGAGGCACTCATCATAGTCCGTGCGGGCAGCGCTGAAGAGGTCCGGCTGGTTCGGATCGATCTCGTCCTCGACCTTGTCATCCGCGCCTGCGAAGGCCGCGCGCTGGACCGACTTCGAGCGCAGATAGTAGAGCGATTTCACGCCCTTCTCCCAGGCCGACCAGTGCAGCATGTGCAGGTCCCATTTGTTGACGTCGCCCGGGATGAACAGATTGATCGACTGGGCCTGGCAGATGTCCGCCGCACGGTCGGCCGACAGTTCGACGATCCAGCGCTGATCCAGTTCGAAGGCGGTCTTGTAGATCGACTTCTCGTCATCGCTCAGATCGTCCAGATGCTGGACCGAGCCTTCGTGCTCGAGGATGGAGCTCCACACCGCCTCGGTGTCGATGCCCTTCTCGCCCAGCAGGCGTTCCAGATAGGGGTTCTTGACGGCGAACGAGCCCGACAGGGTCTTGTGCGTATAGATGTTGGCCGGGATCGGCTCGATGCCGGCCGAGGTACCGCCGCAGATGATCGAGATTGAGGCCGTCGGGGCGATGGCCAGCTTGTGGCTGAACCGCTCCATAACGCCGCGCTCGGCGGCATCCTCGCAGGCCCCTTTTTCTTCGGCCAGCAGACGACTGGCCTTGTCGGCCTCGCGGCGCAGATGTTTGAACAGCCGCATGTTCCACGACTTGGCCATGGCCGACTCAAAGGCCACGCCCTGCGCCTGCAGGAAGGAGTGGAAGCCCATCAGGCCCAGACCCACCGAGCGCTCGCGCTTGGCCGAATAGACGGCGGCCGCCATGGCCGGCGGGGCGCGGCGGATGAAGTCTTCCAGAACATTGTCGAGGAACCGCATCACGTCCTCGATGAAGCGGGGCTCCTCGCGCCACTCCAGGAAGCTCTCGGCATTGACCGAGGACAGGCAACAGACGGCGGTGCGGTCGACACCCAGGTGGTCGCGGCCGGTGTGCAGGGTGATCTCGCTGCACAGGTTGGACTGTTTTACCGACAGGCCCAGATCGCGCTGATGTTGCGGCATCTGGCGGTTCACCGTGTCGGAGAAGATCAGATAGGGCTCGCCGGTCTGCAGGCGGATTTCCAGGATCTTCTGCCACAGGGCGCGGGCGTCGACGGTCTTCACCACCGCCTGGTTCATGGGCGAGAGCAGGTCGAACGTGCGGCCGTCCCGGACGGCTTCCATGAAGGCGTCCGAGATGTTGATGCCGTGGTGCAGGTTCAGGGACTTGCGGTTGAAGTCGCCCGAGGGTTTGCGGATCTCAAGGAACTCCTCGATCTCCGGATGGTGGACGTCCAGATAGACGGCGGCCGAGCCGCGGCGCAGCGAACCCTGGCTGATCGCCAGGGTCAGGGAGTCCATCACGCGGATGAAGGGGATGATGCCCGAGGTCCGGCCTGCGCCCTTGACCTTCTCGCCGATCGACCGGACGCCGCCCCAGTAGGTGCCGATGCCGCCGCCGTTGGAGGCGAGGGCCACATTCTCGTTCCAGACCGACTGGATGCCGTCGAGGCTATCAGCCACGGCGTTCAGGAAGCAGCTGATCGGCAGGCCACGGTCGGCCCCGCCGTTCGACAGCACCGGCGTCGAGGGCATGAACCAGAGCTTCGACATGTAGTCATAGACGCGCTGGGCGTGATCATGGTCGTCGGCATAGGCCGCGGCGACGCGGGCGAACATGTCCTGATAGCTCTCGCCGGGCAGCAGATAGCGGTCTTCCAGCGTCTTCTTGCCGAATTCGGTCAGCAGGTCGTCGCGGGACCGGTCAAGCTGGAGTGAGCGCACCACGGAAAGCTGGGGGCGCAGCGCCGCATCACCGCCTGCAACCGGCTGGAATTCCACTGTCTTCAACGCTTCGCCGCCGGCCATAATGCTGTCGTCCCTGAACTGGATCGTTGCGAGAACCCCGCGCCCTGACCACATCATCTAGTGGCCGGAACGTTTCTCGCGTCCAGATATGGGGCGCAGATGGCTAACCAACCGTCAACGGGGTTGACGATCACTTTCTGCCCGAATCGCTCTCATGGCGGGGGATGAGCCTGTGGACAGGCTGCAACGAGGGCGTAACAGGCCTGAGTGCATCGTGATCACGAACGCGTGATTGGAACGTCACACAAGCGGGACTGTTAGGGACAGATGATCTCGTCTGAAACAACCGCCCTTGTCGGGCGTGTCCGGCACCTCGCGAGGACGGAATTCAGCGCTCTTGCGGCCGGGCTCGTCCTGGTCGCCGGGGTCGCGGCCTTTGTCAAACTGGCCCGCGGCATGGCGGGGGCGGATGGCCTTGAGTTTGACCGGGCTGTCCTGCTGGCCATGCGGCCCGGCGGCGCGGCCGACGGCTGGGGGCCGCCCTGGCTCGAAACGGCGGCGCTCGATCTGACGTCGCTGGGCGGGATCGCCGTTCTCGGCCTGTTTGGCTTCATCGTGGTTCTGTTCCTGATCCTGCAGCGCAAGCGGCTGTCGGCCCTGCTGCTGGCGCTCGGTCTGGCCGGTGGCGTGGGTCTCAGCGAAGGGTTGAAGGCCGTCTTCGGGCGCGACCGGCCGCCGGAGGCCTGGCGAGCCGTCGAGGCGGTCAACGCCAGCTTCCCTTCGGGCCATGCCCTGCTTGCGACGGTCTTCTATCTCAGCATGGGCGTCATGCTGACCCGGGCGTTCCCGCCGCGACACCTCAAGGCCTGTGTGCTCGGGGTCGCCCTGCTCCTGACCCTGATCGTCGGCCTGACCCGGGTCTATCTGGCCGCACACTGGGCCAGCGACGTCCCGGCCGGCTGGAGCCTGGGTGCAGCCTGGGCCATGGCCCTGTGGCTGGTGGCCCATGCGGTGCAACGCAGACAGTCTGTCCGTGACCGTAGAGCGCACGCCGCGCTCTTGCCGGACGATACGGTCACCGCTAAGGACCCATCCGTCATCGGGGAGTAGCCGACCGCACCGATCAGCGGGGTTCGCGTCAACATACTTCCTCTCGCCCGGAGAGGATGGCGCGGGAAGTTTCCGGGGCCTCTGGCCGCAAGCGACTGCGTCGCGCGCGCTCAGGCCCCGCCAACACGGCAAGACCGCTGGCTTCGCAGGGTGCTTCCACGCGGGGGCCGGCTGCGGATGCCACTGGTCTGTCCGCCGTACCCCCGCGAACGATGAAGTATTGGACGCCCTCCTGATATCGACCGGCCTCGTCTCCATCGCGGAGATCGGGGACAAGACCATGCTGCTGGCCATCATGCTGGCCGCGGCGTGGCGACGGCCTCTGCCGATCCTGCTCGGAATACTGGTCGCGACCCTGGCCAACCATGCGGTCGCGGCCCTCGCGGGGTCGATGCTGGCGCGGTTCATGGACGGCGACTGGGTGCGCTGGGTCGTCGGCCTGGCCTTTCTCGGGTTTGCGGTCTGGGCGCTGATCCCCGACCGGTTCCATGAGGCACCCGACCGGACCGCGAAGACCCCCGCCGGCATCTTCTGGGCCACCGTCGTCGCCTTCTTCCTCATCGAGATGGGCGACAAGACCCAGGTCGCGACGGCCATGCTGGCCGCTCAGTTCCAGAACCTGCCGCTTGTGGTCGCGGGCTCGACTCTCGGCATGATGCTGGTCAACGGGCCGGCCGTTCTGCTGGGCGAAACTGTGGCAAAACGGCTGCCACTGGGCTGGATTCGCCTGGCCGCGGCTGCGGGTTTCGCGGCGACCGGGGTTTGGGTCCTGTTTGCGGGCTGATAGAAGCGGGTCTCTCCGGAAAGCCCCGAAACCTATGCGTACCCTACTCCGTATCATCGGTGCCGTCGTGCTGCTGGTCCTGATGGCCCTGTTGCTGTCGCCCGGCGGGACCATCGACGCCGAGCGGTTGATCTGGGACAAGGCGGCGCATTTCATCGCCTTTGGCCTGATCCTCTGGAGCTTCGGCGTGCTCTTCCGGCGCATGCTGCGGGCATGGGCCGCGCTCCTGGCGGTCGGCCTCGGAGCGGCGGTCGAGGTGGTCCAGGGCTATATCGGGCGAGACGCCAACTGGGGTGATCTCCTCGCGGACACGCTCGGCGTGGCGACCGCGCTGCTGATCTGGGTGGTCTGGCGCCGGTTCCGGACGCGCAAAGCCTTCCAGGTCCCCGACGCCTGACACCCCCGGCCCGCCGCGCGCCCCGTCCGGACCGCGCATAACCCTGAAGGTCGCCACGCGAAGGGTAGGGGCTTGTCCCCAGCAGCGTCCCCAGACACCTGCGTCCGCCCTACCAGATGTAGCGGTCCTGGAAAAAGTAATCGCAATATAGCCGCAAATTGGCTTGGCGCCGGGGCCATCCGCCCGCATACTGGTGCCTCAATCCCGGATACTCTTCAGAGCCCCGCACCCGATGAACGCGCACGTCTCGATCAAGCCTGCCACGCCCGGACTGCTGACCTCGTCGGCCGCCTACAAGCCGTTCCGCTATCCGTGGGCGTTCGACATGTGGAAGAAGCAGCAGCAGGTCCACTGGATGCCCGAAGAGGTGCCGCTGGGCGAGGACATGAAGGACTGGGCGGTCAACCTGACCCCGTCCGAACGCAATCTGCTGACCCAGATCTTCCGTTTCTTTACCCAGGCCGACATCGAGGTCCAGGACAACTACATGGAAAAATACGGTCGGGTGTTCAAACCGACCGAGGTCAAGATGATGCTGGCGTCCTTCGCCAACATGGAGACCATCCACATCGCCGCCTACGCCCTGCTGCTCGAAACCATCGGCATGCCCGAAAGCGAGTTCGGAGCCTTCATGGAATACGAGGCCATGCGCGACAAGCATGACTTCATGGGCAAGTTCGGGGTCGAGACCAACGGCGACATCGCCCGCACCCTGGCCATGTTCGGCGGCTTCTCGGAGGGGCTTCAGCTGTTCGCTTCCTTCGCGATGCTGATGAATTTCCCGCGCCAGAACAAGATGAAGGGCATGGGCCAGATCGTCAGCTGGTCGGTGCGCGACGAAAGCCTGCACTGCGAAGGCATCATCAAACTGTACCATGCCTTCAACAAGGAGACCGGGGCCGTCACGCCAAAGGTCGCCGCCGACATCGTCGACTGCTGCAAGACCGTGGTCGAGATGGAGGACCGCTTCATCGACCTCGCCTTCGAGATGGGCCCGGTCAACGGCATGACGCCGGACGACATCAAACAGTACATCCGCTTCATCGCCGACTGGCGCCTGCGCCAGCTGCACCTGCCGGAGGTCTATGGCGTCAAGGAAAACCCCCTGCCCTGGCTGCAGTCCCTCCTGTCGGGCGTGGAGCACGCCAATTTCTTCGAGGCCCGCGCCACCGAATACTCCAAGGCCGCCACCACCGGCGCCTGGCATGGGGCCGAAGGCGTCTGGGGCAGTTTCGACGCCATGATGAAGAAGCGGGCCGAGGGCGCAGAGGCCTGATCAGCCCTCACGTCCCCGGCTGACCAGGCGCTCGACGGGTCAAATGCCCGCGTACCACTCGTAGCCCCGGTCTTCCCAATAGCCGCCCTTGCCACCACCGAGGTGGGCGAAGCTTTCCACGGCCTCGATCCGCTTGATGTATTTGGCGTGCTTGTAGCCCAGCTGCCGCTCGACCCTCAGCCGCAACGGCGCGCCGTGCGGGACCGGCAGAACCTCTCCGTTCATCTCCCAGGCGAGGATGGTCTGGGGGTGTCGGGCGTCGATCAGGTCGATGCTTTCATAATACCGGTCCCCGTCCTCACGCTGATCGAGGGCGTCGAAACAGTGGAAGACGATATAGCGCGCCTGAGGCTTGAGCCCGGCCTCGTCGAGCAGGGTCTCCAGCCTTACGCCGGTCCACTCGGCGATCGAGGTCCAGCCCTCGACACAGTCGTGTTTGGTGATCTGGCTCTGCGTCGGGCGGGTACGCAGTTCGGCCAGGCTGAGGGACAGGGGCCGTTCGACCAGCCCGTCGATGACCAGTCTGTAGCCGGCGAACCCTTCGGCCCTGAGCGCCTTGTAGTCGGCCGCGGCGGGGTCGACCGAGCCATTGGCCCTGAAGTCCGGCGAGATCTGCGCCCGACTGTAGGTCGGGGCCAGGGCGTCGGGGGGGATGAACAGGCGTTGGGACCGGAGGGTCAGTCCCTCGCCCATCCGCCGGGCCTGCTCGGCCAGACGGGTCCCGGCCTGGTTACAGGCCGCGAGCAGGGCTGTCGCGGCGGTGGCGACGGCCCCGGTCAGCCAGCGGCGACGGTTCATGACGGATCTCCCGGTTCGGTCGGCGGCTTGCGGCGGCGTTTCGGTCCCGCAGTGGACCCGGGCGGCTCGATGACGAACCAGCCGGTGATCATCGCGCGCATATTGTTGAACAGGCCGGTCCAGATCACCAGCACGACATGGATGGCGATGAAGCCGACGATCAGGGCCGCCGAGATGAAATGCAGGGTCCGCGCCGACTGACGGCCTCCCATCAGGTCCAGCAGCAAACCGCCGATGGCGTTGAAGCCGGGCGACATCGACAGACCGGTGATCAGCATCATCGGCAGCACGATCAGGATCATGGCCAGATAGGTCAGCTTCTGGATGACGTTGTAGGTACGGGCGTGATCGTCGGTCGGGAAGTGGAAGCGGGCATGCTCCACCACCGAGGGGCCGATCTCCTTGAGGTCGCGAGCGGTCGGCCAGAGGCGGCGACCGAACCGGCGTGTGACCAGCCCGAAAAGCAGATAGGCGAGGCCGTTCAGGACGAAGATCCAGGCGAACAGGAAGTGATAGTTGCGTGCCTCGGCCAGGTTGCGCCCCTGCGGGATCAGCAACCAGTTCGGAATCGGGGGAATACTCATCCACGGATCGGCGAAGGTGGAGCGAACGCCCCAGTAGAGGTGCGGATGGGCCAGCAGGATGTTGAGCCCGCTCATGACCAGCACCACGACGGCCATGACGTTCAGCCAGTGCGTCAGTCGTACCCAGGCCGGATGTCGCCAGGTATCGGTTCGGCCGTTCGCCAGCGGCCGGTCCGCAAGGCGGGGTGCAGCGGCCCGGGCCCGGCGCGGGGCGTGCCCGTCCTCACCAGTTGGGCCTTTTGCCAAGTCGGTCAATCTTCCCTCCGGACGCGCGTGAAACGACGCTCTCACGGCACCCTGCAGGGCGCAACTGTCGGGTCGGCCGGGACGTCGGTTTCCGGGGGGTTATCGGTCGGGGTCGAAAATCGTTACGGCTCCCCGACAGAACCGGTCGGCGACAGGGTCGAGGAGAGGGGTGCGGACCAGAAGAACCCGCCGGATCGTCGGATGGTCCCGCTCCAGACGATCCAGCAGCGGCGCAAACCCGCCTCCCCGCATCTCCAGCGGGCCGACCTCGTCAATCACCACGGACCTCGCCTGCCCGAGCGCCTGATCAATATGCTGAACGGCCCAGTCGAACGCGGCCTGACGGAACTGGAACCGCCCGACCGTGACAGAGACCTCGTCCCCGGCCGGATGCTCGAGGGGCACCTCTTCCCCCGTCGCGATGTCCATGAATCGCCGCCCTGTCGGTGATTTCAGGGCCAGCACGCCCGCCACGGATCGTCCGGCCAGGCCCTCAGCCTCGATCCAGGCCGCAGCCCGCCGCGTCTTGCC
>Ga0247836_1006153_pt1 | contig 13528 bp, 10 predicted proteins | sample LaCruzMarch2015__4_FD_187116 | JGI IMG/M metagenome (GOLD analysis project Ga0247836, IMG submission 187116) | Freshwater microbial communities from meromictic Lake La Cruz, Castile-La Mancha, Spain - LaCruzMarch2015_14m | ecosystem: Environmental > Aquatic > Freshwater > Lake | place: Spain...
TGAGCCGTTGGCGGGCGCTATCGTTGCTGTGCTTTTATCTCCTCAGAAGACGGGTCTTCCGATGAGGTCTGGAGGGCGATGCGAAAGCCTATGTTGCCGCCCCGGTCGTCCGGCGCGCCCCCGCCGCGGAAAGCCGACCGGCATGTCCTTTAATGGGGACACAGCACTTTTGAACCAATCGATTTTTACGGGAATTTTCCGTCGAAATCCAATGTTTGTTTCTGCCGATCGCCGAGTACTGTTCAAGGATTTGATGGAATACAAACGGTCGATGGATCGCAAGCGACTTGAGTCGCTAGATGAATTGGCGGCAGAGGCGCAAAAGCTGGGCTTGGGATACTGATCGTGACGCAGTTCACTGTGGTCTACGATGCCTGCGTGCTACCAATGCCAATCGGCATTTCTCGAATTTCGACCTCAACTGAACCATTCTCCGGTGCGAGAGGAAATCGCTCTGGCATCATACGAAGGCTTTCAAGTTGCTCATAGATCGAGTCAAACCATGCAATCGCCTGATCAGGCGAATGATTCTTTGCCCACCATTCTGCGTTGCGGAGAATATCTGCTCTTGCCCGAGCAGTTAGGACCAAACCATAATTCATTGAGCAAAACGCTTGACTAGCAAAGCTCGGTCTGTTGTTCTCGCCTGATCGATGGGAACGGAACGTCCCGCCTGCATGTCAGCAACTCCTTCTCCAATAGCATCCAAATCGGAGCGGCGTTCCAATTCGGCTAATAAACTACTATCGATCACGTAATAAACGCGACGTGTAGTCGGATCGACAATCTGCATCGGGGCGTTTCCGCCTGCCTGCAGTGCTGACGCTTGTTCTGGAGTAAGGTAAGAAATCATGGGGTTTAATATAAAGCAACGTGAGATCAGATGCAAACATCGGCATCATGCTGCAGCTTAGCACCTCCACAATTCGCTGGTATTCTCATTGCGTGGAATGGCATTTGCGTCCGATTCAATCCAATCGTGTTCAGTGTAGAACAGTTGTCCTCAACTGTTTCTGAAGCAGGTAGAAACTTCACTTCAGATAAACGATTGGGACAATCGTTCTACAATAGGGTCGACTACGTGGCTGACCGGATCGCTGACGAGTCGGAGATTCGCCGTGGAAACAGTTCCCGTACCAGTACTTTGCTGCGTACTTGAATGCGGACTTGGAAGTTCCGCAGAATATCCGCACTGCACTGCATAAGGCAGCCGAGATCGCTTGTGGAAACGTACCGGAGTTGCCGGGACCGGTTATGGTTGGTTTGGATACGTCTGGATCGATGAGCAGCGCGGTAACGGGAAATCGTGGATGAGGTGCGACTTCGAAGTCGCGATTCATTGACGTGGCTGCACTGTCGTGTCCGGACACAGCACTTTTGAACCAATCGATTCTTAGGGGAATTTCCCTCGACATCCAATGTTGTTTTCTGCCACCGTAACGGCAAAATGCGTCCCGGAAAATGTCGACGTGGTGTGTCCCCAGCAACGCAACCATCAAAGGACCTGAACGTCAATCCAGAATAGTATGCGCGGCCATCGGTAAATAACGTAAACACTATTCAATCGATATTCGATGAAGGCTTGATTGTCGATTCATTGCGAAGAATGAATGCAGATTTCGAGGGCTCCAACGATCAATTCGACACCTTCAAAGCCGAAGGGACTGTAACCCTTAATGACAAACCTTTAGATGATGCACACGTGTGGTTATTGCCTAAAGCGAAGAATCATCAGGACGCCGACTTAGTTGTCCGTCCGCAAGGCCGAACCGGGAGCGATGGAAAGTTCAAGTTGACAACTTATCTGCAAGATGATGGTGCGCCCGAGGGAGAGTACGACGCGATTGTTCTTCATGGCGCGAACGATCCTGATGATGGTGACGAGGAACCGCAAGCCCCAACCAAGAAGATCGCAGTACCAATGAAGTACAAAGACGCCAAAACATCTGGTCTGCTGGTCACCATCAAGAAAGGGGAAACCAACGCACTCCCCTTGAATCTAAAAACCAAGTAATCAAGTCGGTCCGTTTGAGTTGTTCGTTTCATATTTTTAGTCCTGATTGTTGGAAGTGATTTACTATGAAAAGTCGGTTTTGCAGGGCTGGGTTTACCCTGGTCGAGTTATTGGTCGTGATTGCGATCATCGGTATTTTGGTAGGGCTGTTGTTGCCAGCCGTTCAAGCAGCACGCGAAGCTGCTCGTAGAATGCAATGCGTCAATAACAACAAGCAGATTGGCTTGGCCATTCTTAACTTCGAGAGTGCGCACAGGTTTATCCCTCCAGGTGGAATCGACAGCGTTGGTTTCCCAAAGTGGGGTGTGCCAGCGGGCGTAACTCACGGCACTGCGACCTTTTTGCTACCCTATTTGGAACAAAGTGCTTTGTATAGCCAGTATCGCTGGGACAAGGACTGGCGAGATCCAGTAAACCAGCCTGTGGTTAAGACTCGTCTACCTATGTACGAATGTCCTTCCTCACCCAATGGAGACCGGCTAGGACCGATCAAGACGGCAAGCGGATTCACATGGCAAGAGGCTGCCGGCGATTACGCGCCTCAAAGCGGTAACCGAATTGATCGCGCTCAAGCGGGTTTGATTGATTGGCCAGCCGGTACGTCGCCGACCAACCCTGGTGATGACGGCGCAGGTTCGGGAAGTGTTTGGCGAGGTGTGTTTGACACGATTAGCAGGCCTACCCTACTGAACAACGTATGCAGATTACAAGATGTTACCGATGGCCTTTCCCATACTAATGTCATTACGGAATGTGCAGGCCGTTCGAAGGCCTATGTCACAGGCGGAAAGCCTCATCCAACGAACCCGACCGGTGGAGTCAACGGACGGGATGGTGCGGGATGGGCTTCGCGAGGAATGAATTATGGGATAGACGGGTTTACCGTCGATGGCTTGAGTTCGCCAGGCCCATGCTTTATGAATTGCAGCAATGCTGACGAAAACTACTCTTTTCACACTGGCGGTGGCGTTTGGCTATTCGGCGACGGTTCTGTGCATTTCATTTCACAAAGCACGAGTACTCGCGTTATGGGTGCCTTTGTGACGCACAAAGACGGTATTATCGACGCCTACGAATACTAAGACATTTCGTAAGACTTGATTTTTGGTTGAGCCGCAGGCGCTACAGGGCGTAACAACCCGCACGCTTCGCTCCCTTCTCCCCCTGTACTCAGGGGGAGAAGGGCTGGGGATGAGGGGGATGATCCGAAGTAAGAATTCAGAAGTGCGAAGTTCGAGAGTCTATGATTTTCAAACTTCCTCCTTCAAACTTCTCACTTCCATTGCCCCTCACCCCAGTCCCCTCTCCCCCGAGTAAGGGGGCGAGGGAGGCACATACTGGTTGTATCGTCATCAATTTAGTTTTTGAATTTTCATCAGGCCAGCCTCAGGCTTAATAGAAGTCGAAACCAAAAACCGGAAAGAACTTATGGTTTTTGGCTCTAGATGTGTTCTGGACTGTGGTCGTGATGATGGCATTGGGATAATACCTGCGGCTCACGATGGAACGTGGGTATTCGCATTTGGCTAACGCCTTTCGGCGGATCATCGCTAAAGATATGTGTGCAGTTTAGTTTAACCTTATAACAAATTGAGTATGAAATGAAAAAGAGACTTTGCTTTGCAACGATGATCCTGAGTATTGTTCCCTGCTTACAAGCGGACGATACCAAGTCAGATACCAAGCCACAATTCGCAGGACCAACTGAAACGGGTTTCCTGTTGTCAAATGGATGGCATATTACGCCAGTGGGCAAGCAAGTCCAAACAACCGACTTGCCGCTCAACATTATTCCGCTGAAAGACAATCGGCACGCTCTCATTGCAACGAGCGGATTCAATACGCACAAGTTATCGCTTATCGATTTGCTAGATGGCAAAATCGTCGCGTCGGATGTGTCCCGACAATCCTGGTTTGGACTCGCACTCAACAAGGCGGAAGACCATGTTTGGTGGTCAGGTGGAGGATGCGGACAGCTACACTCGTTCGACCTCAAGAACCAACAGTTCACGAGAACAAGCAAGCCCGAGACGCCACTTGTTCGCCGCGATCCCAGCGCGCCGCGACCGTCTCCAGACGAGCGAGTCAAGCGATTGTTTAAGAGCGGTATCCTGTTGGACGAAGCTCGAAACATTCTCTATTCCCTTGAGATCAACGCTGGAGAGATCAGCGCACTCCATCTGGCAACACGTTCAAGCGATCAGGCCACGGGTGAATCGTTCGAAACCAAATCTGCGGTCATTGGTGGAAAACCTTATGACATAGCGATCGGAAAAAACGGGCTTCTTTACGTTTCTGATTGGGCCGGTCGACAGTTGTTCGTTGTCGACCCCAATGAACTGAAGACGGTCGCAAGAATTCCAGTCGGGGAACATCCAAACCAAATCGCTGTTCATCCTGCCGACAACCGACTCTTTGTTGCTTGTGCTTCGAGTAATGGCGTGTGGGTTGTTGACACTCGACGTGGTGTCGTGACCGAAGTCATTTCAACCAGCCTGTTTCCCAATGCGCCAGAAGGGAGCACGCCGGACGCTTTGGTAGTATCGCCTGACGGGAATACGCTTTATGTTTCTAATGCAGATAACAACTGCCTCGCCGTAATCGACATTGCGGTTCCAAACAAAAGTTCCGTCCAAGGTTTCATACCAACCGGTTGGTATCCAACGGCGGTTAATATTACTCCAGACGGCAAGAATCTCTTAGTCGGAGTCGGTAAGGGCAACCAACCGATGGCTAATCCGATTATTGACAATCCTCCGACAACCGACGGAGAAACGGAGTCGCGACGGGGAATACCATTTACTTTTATTGGTGCAACGCTTAGCGGGTCACTGACTCTAGTTTCAATTCCTGACGAAGAAAAACTTAAAGAGTACACCGCAATGGTCTATCGCAATTGCCCATATTCGGACTCGCAGCTGACAACGGCTCCGCATTCCGTGCCGACTGCTATTCCGACCACGGTTGGCGATCCTAGTCCAATCAAGTATGTGATCTACATCATCAAAGAGAACCGTACCTACGATCAGGTTTTTGGAGATCTTGCAGCTGGGCCAAACCCGAAAGGCAAGGGTGATCCTGCTCTTTGTATGTTCCCTAGAAAGGTTACTCCCAATCATCACAAACTTGCCGAAGAGTTCGTGCTGCTCGACAACCTATACTGCAATGGTCAAGTCAGCCGAGATGGTCACCCCTGGAGCACGATGGCCTACCACACCGATTATATTGCACGCGATTGGCACCTCACCTACTCAGCTAGATCTGGTGTGGAAGATGACGACGAAGGTAGTCTCTCCAATGGTCCAAGTGGCTATCTTTGGGATGCATGTGCCCGATCGAGAGTGACTTATCGAAACTATGGCGAGTTCGGCAAGCGAGTCAGCGATGGTGAGGGGAGCTTCAAGATGGAAGGACGCGTGCCGGGATTGGTCGGTCACATGTGTCCAAAATATGGAATTCCAAAAACGCCGGATACAAAAAATCGAGATACAGATAATGCAGCGGTTTTCATCGAAGAATACGATGAACTCGTCCAATCAAAAACGCTGCCACAACTCATGATGTTGAGCTTAGGCGAAGACCACACCACGGGTACTCGACCTGGCGGATTTACACCGCAAGCATGCGTTGCAAGCAACGATTTAGCTCTCGGCCAGATTGTAGAGCATGTCAGCAAAGGCCCACATTGGCACGAGACAGCGATCTTCGTCATCGAGGACGATGCTCAGAACGGCCCAGATCACGTCGACGCGCACCGAACGGTTGGATTAGTAATCAGTCCATTTACGAAACGTCAATTTGTTGATAGCACTCAGTACTCCACGGTCAGCTTGATTCGAACGATGGAGCTGATTCTGGGCTTGCCACCTTTGAGTCAATACGATGCAGCTGCTCGACCCATGTTCAACAGTTTTACGGACAAACCCGACCTAACACCCTACTCCCTAATTCCGGCGGAAATTGATCTCCAAGCGATCAATGACAAACTGGCATATGGAGCGATGCGATCGATGGAAATGGATTTCACCGAGTACGACCAAATCGACGACTTCGAATTAAACGAAATCTTGTGGCGATCGATCATGGGAGAGGACGCACCGTTGCCACCAGCGGTACGACGAGCTATTGCATTTCATTCTGCGACAGCTCCTTCAATCATTCCGGCTAGCAATTTGCCATAGATTGACGTTACTTGTACTGAATCCATCGCTCGCAGATTGAATCGCGAATCAACAACGCATACTCGCTAACGAGCTAGGGAATGTTGAATGGTCCACGGAAGGCACAAAAGTGGGGTGGCACGTCCTAAGCGATAGCGTGGACGTGAGACGGGTGGCAAATGTGTCCTAGCGATTTCCACGCCCTCCGTACCTCAGCGCGTGCCCTCCCCGAACAGGACTCGAACTAGGCCACTAAAATCATAACAAGCCGCAAACCAACCGCACGTAGCCAAGATTATCTGACGTTGAGACCTTGCGCATCCGATACATTCGTCGTAGGCCGCAAATCTTGATTTAACGAGGCGGCATCGATTCTCGTGGCATTCGAAAGTGGTAGAGCAGCTTGGCTACCAACAGGAAGACTGTTACCAGAAACACGGCCATGAGCACTCCGAACCAAACCGTGTTTAATCCAACGCCGTCCCGATTATTGGTCGTTGGGGTCAGACCCTGTAATCTGTTTTCGCGGGGTAACTTTGTTGGGGTCTGACCCCACAGATCCTCTACCAATATCCATCTCTCGCTCGAAGGCTGTGCAGTCCATGCCGAACGATTGAAGCCGCTGATCGACTAGCGGCGATTCTGCACTTCGGAGGCGGAAGACTCAGGGAGATGGTCAGGCTGACTAGCATGGGTGCTGGTGCCGTGGTTGCTGGTACCTGACTTTTCGCGGACACCGTCGACTTCAATAAGCAGTTCGTTCTTTTGAGGCTCAATGCGAAAGCTCAATCCTGACGTGGAATAGGAGTTGTACTTGTTGTTTACGACACCAATGGTTGAGGGTTTGTAGTTTGCTGGATTGTCGATTTGAATGAACTGAACGACCACGCATTTGTGGTTACCAGCTACTGCGCCATCCCCTTGTTTGTAGGTTGTGAGGGAAAATGTTCCATCGAGTCCAATCTCAGCCGTGGCTTGAACTCCATGTTCCTGCGACTTGCACTCAATCGTTCCAACTTTGACGGGGGAACCGTCTGGGAACACGACCTTTCCTGTGGCTGGGTAGGTCTTGAGCCTGCCATCGCTACAGCCCAGTGAAACCAATGCCGCAAAGAAAAGAAAAACGGCGACATGCGTGCCATGCATTGGCCTGCGAACGAATGACAACATAAATTACTCGTCAAGCGTTACAGGTTGACCATCGGCTCGATTGCAGAGCTTGCCGAGAGTCTCGGTGTCCATGCTGCTGCTAATTGCCCGTACGCTTCCGTCGGCGAGAGCAAAGTGGCACATTCCAACATGCCAGCTACCGAATCGAACGAGGTCGCTCCCCTCACCTCGCAGGTTGGTTGCAATCGGCATGGTTGGCCCACCCAGCCTGGACATGTTATAGACACTGTCGCCATTGAATATGAAAGCATCCTGGGGTGATTGACCTAACTTGCCTATTGGTACGTGCATTTCCCCAACCAGGAACGTGTTGCTCAAGCCATCGGTTGCGTGACGCTGTGCGATTCGGTCGTGCCAATTACGAGGGATCTGTTCGTTGCAATTCGCACGGCTGGAAATAATGAGCCCAGTCCCATTCCCTCCATAGTTGAAGTCGCTTGGCAATCCGGATGCACCTGGCGAAAGATCGCCATGGTTGGCTCCATAGTCCCCCACGGCCCCCGTCACTTCTTCATCGCTGGTAACCGCGTACCTGCATCCGCACGGCAACGTGACCCAACGCGTGCCAGCCCCGATGACTTGTCCCAAGCCCTTTGCTTCATCTGCCGTTCGACGCGACGGACAGCAGTATACGGATAACGTCTTAGTTCTTGTTTCTTCTTGATGTTTACTATACGGGACGGAGTAGTCCCAACGTTGCTCGATTGATTGCGCTTCGATGAAGGGCATGATTCGAACCAGCCAGGTTGTTTCCTTCCCGCCACAGGCTAAGGCTTGTGGATCACCCGGTCGCGGTTCATAGCGTGCAGGCGGATAGCATTTCATGGCAGAATGAAACATTTCTACCCCCAATCCAATCTGATGCAGATTGTTCTTGCACTGCATAGCTCGGGCTGCCTCGCGAGCGGACTGAACAGCGGGGAGCAGGAGCCCCACTAGCAAGCCGATGATAGCTATCACGACAAGCAATTCAACCAGCGTAAAAGCTTGTAGGCGTGATAAACTTCGTGGTTGGTTTCGCATCAATGATTTCAATTCAACTGAGTTTGGGTATTGCCGAGATTCACTCTATTCCTTCTCGACAGCTCGTCCCGATTATATTCGAATCCGAGTGCTCTTGCCAAAGTTTTTTTGTGCAAACCTTTTGCAAGAACATAACGTGTCGACTATCATGCGATTTGACCTCCATTTCGTAATTCATTGCAAAAGTCCTTCTTTTGAAACTTTTCCGCCAAAAAACGATCGTTTGGTTGCTGCTAGGCATCTATTCGACACTTGTTTTTGTCAGCCAGGGGCTTCACTTAGTCCCCGGCCTGAATTGCGGTGCGTCGCACGGGCATGACCACACCGAGGTGGTGGCGAATGCCAAATCCAGGGAGGCGGTTCATTCGGGTGTATGTCAACATAGACATCATTCTGGTTGTCACCGAAATCAATCTGGGCAGGACATCGCAAACAAGCAACTCTCCGAGTTCGCAGCGGCGGATGGAGATTGTTCGATATGTAAGCTTCTTGCGATCCTTTGTGGGGCTCTCCACGTAGGGAGCCAGCTCGAGCGACTTGAGGCAAGTTGCTCGAACTTTTTCCTCAGCGGCACTGTCGATGTGCCAGCTTTGAGGATTTGTTTTCGGTCGCGCGCACCGCCCGCCATTTCTTGAGCGGCCCGAGGTTTTTTCTCGGGACTTTTCGTTGAAGGGACAAGAGTGCCTTCGCGTCTGTGTCGCTCAATTCCGTGCTCGTTGTAGCACCTGACTTCATGGCAATTCCAGCCTGCATGTTAGTGCCTAATGCCGATTACTTTGTAAGCGGGATAGCACAAGCTGTGTGGTGAGGATAGGTAAACCACATGGAAATTCACCGAGCGGTTCGCGCCACTGAGCTGCAACAACCATGGTTCAAACCTAAACGGTATTGCGCTTAATCCTCCAGATTCAACGTTAGGCGATTCATGCATCAAAAACTACTCACGTATTTTGGCCAAACGATGCATTATGATTTTTGCCCGTGGGCGAATGCATATGTCTATTGGCTCAAACGCCCAATTGGATGGGTTGCGATCGCTTTTTTGGCTTCGCTACTTCTGGGCGTCTCCTTGTCCAGTCAAGCGTTCCTGGTATCCGCAGCAATACTTGCGTTAGGTGTCGTCGGTTGCATGTGGCCGTGGATCGCGATGGTGGGTATTCGAGGTCAGTTGTCTTGGTCTCACTTGCGATGCGAAGAGGGAGAGTGTATCGATACAACACTTGAATTGGTGCATCGATGGCCTTGGCCGGGATGGGGCATGATCGTTGAAGCGGACGATGCAATCGCCTCCCATGTGGAAGCGGAGGGCCAGCCGATCTGCCTAAGCAGAGTCCCTTCTTTTTCCAAGAGTCAATTTGAATGGGTCTGCCGGCCTAGCATTCGAGGATGCTACCCAAAGCGTGATGTTCGGCTTTCGACCGCTTTTCCGTTTGGAATATGGACAAGCCATCGCAAATTAGAAGTTGCCAATCCGCTCCTCGTTTGGCCGAAAACGATCAAATTGGTGGATGTGCCTCATCAGGCTGGAAGTACCAATGCAGGAATCGGAACAACTAGCGAACAGATAGGAGATGAAGGTGACTGGATGGGAGTGCGTCCATACCGACTGGGTGACTCGCTTCGTCAAGTCCATTGGGCTCAAACATCGCGTCGCGATAGCTTGGTCGTTTTTGAACGTCAATCTCGAAGCAGGCAGTTGGTTTCCATCTGGTTCGACAATTTCGCTGCCGCGAACGCAGTCCACGAGCAACGCGAATGGATGATTCGCATCTTGGCATCCCTTACCAACCACTTCTTATCTCATTCCTGGCAAGTACGAGTGCATTTCGAAGATGGCTGGACTCCGCTTTATGTAAACCAATCGAGCAAACAACAGTGGCTTGATAAATTGGCTTGCTGGCAACACAACCCATCTCAATCTGCAACAGACCGGATTCCGTCGATTCGCGAAGGAGTCGGTTGCTGCTTGAGCACCGCGTCGCGAGCGGTCAAGTTAAGTCGTTCCATCTCGACCAAGGACCATGCGAACCTTTTTTGGTTGCTCGTAGACAAGATCGAACCAGACGAATCCGCCAACTTATTTTGTCGCAGTACATCTGCTATCGCTATCAATGTAGAAAAAGATCCTGCGATTCAACTGCAAAGGCAGTGGCAGCAGTTGTGCCAGCGAACGAGTCGAATGAAAGCCGCGTGCCGATCATGAGCAAGTTCATCGCGGAATCTCCAAGAGTTGTTCGGCGTTCAACTCGATCGCGCTTAACGCCTCAGGCAAATGGTCAGGTCGCAAGCAAAATCTCCAACAACGGCTATACGTTTTTATTGGCGATAGTGGCATCGATTGGCATCCTGCTATTGCGATTGCAAGGGTGTTTTTCGACTGTTTGGCTGTGGACAGAATTCTTGATTTGCATCTCTATCGCGATAAGTACGCGAGCCTATTTTTCGATTCATCGAGAGTCGACACTCATTGCAGGCAATAGAATTGCGAGCAATAGAAGTGGCATCCTATGTGCAATAGGCTCCATCTTGATTGGTGCACCGTGGGGAATCAGTCTGATTCAGCGTCAATTCCTCGATGGCTTCGGAGAGGCGACCGAACTGATTTGGTTAGCAATGCTTCAAAATGCAGCCCTCTGGCAAGCAGCGGTCGCTACAACTTCAAAACAAGAATGGACATCCCTTCTTCTAAGCAGTTTCCTCATGTTGTTCGGGGTGTCCGCCTCAGATCGGAGCGGCATGATTTGGATTGTCGTCCTGTTTGGCTTGTTGGCTTCCTGGTCTTTGATGGTTCGCTATTGGCAATCCATCGAGCGTGGCTTTGTTGCAGTCGAAAGCGTGCCGCTAGTCCGAATGAGAATCATCTTGGTGGCCATACTTTGCACGGTGACAACATCGATCGGTGCCGTCGCGATGCTCAACAAATCCTCGATCATGTTGCTTGATGGTTTCATGCCGACGTCGGGTGGCAAGAAAGATGCCGATCCGTCCGCCCGGCACGGAGTTGGCGATGGCGACATGCTGGTCGCTGCCCAGGACGAAGCGTATACCTTTGGACCGGTGGATAGCGACCTATTCTTGGATTCCCAAGTTCCGTCGATGTACGATTTGGCGAGCGACATGTATGGTGAACCCAAATCGCGACCCACAAAGTTCATGCGCGCGATCGCACTTAGCAGTGACACCAAGGAAACGACGGAAGAAGGGTCCGAGTCGAAAAAGAAGGGCCGGGAGTTTTCGGCAATCCGCGAACCCGTCGACCGCTCGAATCCCATCAAACCAAAGGGATCCGATAGCCGTGCGATTCTTTATCTGATTGGTGAAACTCCTCAGCATCTTCGACTTGAATCCTACGATTCGTTTGATGGGACGGAGTGGACGCACTCCGATAATCTTAAGTCACCACCGCAACGAGCGTTACCAAGACTGCGAACCCTGTCGAACAAGCCCTGGATGGAGCTAGCGCAAACCAACGCTTCGATCGTCCATCGGGTGCGCGAGCGACTGACCATCAAACTGATCAATATCCAGTCGCCGCGCATTCTGTCTCCGTCCTTGCTAACCGATGTTCATATCGATCGAATCGATCAACCCGATTTTTTTGGATGGACTCCCGATGGCCAGCCTATGATGCCAAATTGCGATTCGATTCCGCAGCTCACTGTGGTTCATCAGATCTATCAGATACCTCAAGTCCACTGCCTGCGAGACGCCTCCGACCCCCTGAGTGCCATCGTTGCGAGTTCACAGCCCAACGATTGGCTTGCACCCTATCTCACTGTACCAGGGAATCGCCAATCGCTTCGATCGGAAGCGGAACGCTTGATGCAACCGCATCTAAACAAAAGTCCTAAACGGGTAACGGATTGGGGGAGAATCGAAGCACTCGTAACCGCATTGCGTCAAGATTTTGAGGTCGACTTGTCGTACTTGCCACCCGATTCTTGCGATGACGTCGTGCAGCACATGATTGAAACGCGACGTGGGCCAGACTATCTGGTGGCGACAACAGCAAGTGTTTTGATTCGCAGTTTAGGTATACCGGCTAGGTTGGTTACCGGGTTCTACGCTTCTCCGAGCCGATTTGATATTCGTTCTGGGCAAACAGAGGTTTTGCGGGAAGATTTGCATACTTGGGTAGAGGTGTATGTGCACGGAGCATGGCTCCCGATTGAACCGTGTTCTCAATTTGCAAAGCCCCGAGAATTTCGTTCATGGCGGCAATTCGCGATTGAGGGTTGGTGGTTGCTGTACGACACGGCCATTCGGAACCCATTAACGATTGCGACCACATTATTTTTCTTGGCAACGGCGGTTTACGTGCGTAGACGAATCGTCGACGCAGCATGCTCGTCGGTCTTTCTTTCAACGCATTTCCTGTCGATCCGTTCACGTGTGCGTTGGAGCTTGGTATTGCTTCGATGGAGAATGTGGGTGTGGGGTGTTCAGCGCCCGAGGCGAGCTACGGTTCGTCAATGGCTTGAGTCGCAGCTTGTCTGCGATCCGAGATTGAAACCATCCGAAAGGCAACTCTTTGTGGATGCCGTGCAGCGACTCGCGTACGCGCCCACTATTTCGACGACCGAATGGCTTAACGCAAACGCCACCCCCCTGGGCAGCATCAGTTGGGCAATTACGCAGCGAGGCATGCTCGATCTTTTTCGAAGCAAATCAACCGGTCATCAATGGAGTGATTCACAATCACAGTCAAGGAAAAAATGATTCAATCAATGACACAGACAACTACCCTCTTGGATCGGATGCGACACGAGCTCAACATCACCTTGCTCGGTAAGCCCGACGTGGTAGAGAGTCTACTGGCGTGCGTGCTGGCCCGAGGGCATGTTCTGTTCGATGACCTGCCGGGACTGGGGAAGACCACGTTAGCCAAAGCCTTGGCAACCGCTATCGGTGGGCGTTTTCAGCGAGTGCAGTGCACCCCCGACTTGCTGCCGAGCGACATTACTGGCTTCAGCATCCTAAACCAAAAAACTCGAGAGTTCGAATTTCGACCAGGGCCTGTGTTTGGGGATGTTTTGTTAGCCGACGAGATCAATCGCGCTACACCCAGAACGCAAAGCGCTATGTTCGAAGCAATGGCCGAACGCCAAGTCACCATCGAAGGGGAGTCCAAACCTTTGAGCCAAACGTTTTTGGTCTTGGC
>Ga0247836_1006159_pt1 | contig 13521 bp, 10 predicted proteins | sample LaCruzMarch2015__4_FD_187116 | JGI IMG/M metagenome (GOLD analysis project Ga0247836, IMG submission 187116) | Freshwater microbial communities from meromictic Lake La Cruz, Castile-La Mancha, Spain - LaCruzMarch2015_14m | ecosystem: Environmental > Aquatic > Freshwater > Lake | place: Spain...
AATTACCCTTTACAAAGGAAAAGAGGTGGTAAAAAGAAATGTAGTTTCTGAAAATGCTGTTGAAGAATTAATAGATTTAATTAAAGAACATGGTTGCTGGTCAGAGCCAGTAATTTAATTCTATGGGGCTAAACGATTAATTTCCCAGTTACCTGAAGTTTTTTCATACGATATTCTATCGTGCAACCTATTTTCTCTTCCTTGCCAAAATTCAAAATAATCTGGTTTTAAAAGGTAACCACCCCAATTTTCTGGTCTTGGAACAGGTTGGTTTTGAAATTTTTCTGTAAAGTGCTTTTCATTTTGTTCCAATATTTCGCGACTTTCAATTTTACTACTTTGGGGTGAAGCCCATGCTCCTATTTGCGAACCTCGAGGGCGTAGCGCAAAATAATCGTCAGATACCTTTGTTGAAACTTTCTCTAATTCTCCTTCAATACGTATTTGCCTTTCTAATTCCGGCCAAAAGAAATTAATGGCACCGAAATTTTTCTCGTTAATTTCTTTTGCTTTTCTGCTTAAGTAATTCGTATAAAATATAAATCCATTTTCATTTACATCTCGTAATAATACTATGCGGGAAGAAGGTCGATTCTCACTATCAACGGTGGAAATATTCATTGCGTATGGCTCAATAATAGCAGATTTCATAGCTTGATCGAACCAATTCTTAAATTGTTCGATTGGGTTTTTAGAAACGTCAATAATTTCTAAAGAAGCTTGCGCATATTCTTTACGCAATTGGAGGATTTGTGATTGAAGCATAATTTTAACTTAATTAACAAAGAAAAAGATAAATGTTTCATAAAAGAAAAACAAAAATCATTCAGACTACTGATAGTTTTCAAGAAAATAAAACTGACAGGACAAACGTTCTTCCGACAAATGTGGTAATATGTTCTCTGATAATTCTTAAAAAAGTAACATTTTTAATATCAAATTCGTTTTAAATAAAAAACGGTAGTATGAAACATAATATACTTACACCAGAAAAAGGACGCATTCTTTTGTCAGAACCATTCTTGGGAGATAGCTTTTTTAAGCGTTCTGTAATTCTATTAGCAGAGAATACCGAAAAGGGTTCTATGGGTTTTATAGTAAATAAACCAGTTGGATATAAAATTCATGAATTAATTAATGATTTTCCTGAGTTTAATGCAGATGTTTATTTCGGGGGACCAGTGGAGAGTAATTCCCTGTTTTTTATACATACCGTTCCAAAATTAGTAGATAGCAACTTTGAAATTGGTGGAGGTATTCACTATGGTGGAAACTTCGCAAAACTAAAAAGCTTAATCAGCCTTGGAATGATAACTCCGGATCAGGTTCGTTTCTTTGCAGGTTATTCTGGTTGGGATGCAGGACAGCTAAGTTTCGAAATGGAAGAAGATTCTTGGTTAGTTTTTGAACGCCCTCAAAAACTGCTCTATATGAAAACAGAATCACTTTGGGGCGATTTATTAAAAGACAGCCATTCTGAATTGGCTATTTGGTCTAATTATCCAGAAGACCCTACACAAAACTAACTTTTAATTGAAGTCTATTAAAGGAGTTTTATTACCCCAAATATTGTTGAAGTTCAAGTAAAATTTCTCTTGACTTTGAACTGTAAAATCTCTTTTCTCTAAAAGCAATACACCAACGAATACCTTGAATTGCATTTGTTAAGAAAACTTCTTCAGCCCTGTACAAATCTTCGGTAAGCACTGCTCCTTCAACAACTTTGCGCCCTGAGTTTTTAAGCAATTCAATCAAATTTTTTCTCATAACACCAGCCAAACATCCTTCTGTAAGCGCAGGAGTTAGTATGGATTTATCGGGCATTATTAGAAAAATATTACTTGCAGAGCATTCACAAATTCGGCCTTGTTCATTTAAAATCAATGCTTCATTCCAATTTTGAATATCTGCATGTCGGGCAGCTAAAACGTACAATAAGCCATTGGCAGACTTAATACCAGAAAGAGAATTAATTGGTTTTCTAATATCTGCATACAAACCTATGTGAAAGCCCTTGTCGTTTAGAATAAATCTTTCTTCTTCAAGACTATCGGCATAAATTACATAACTGCATTGGTCTGTAGTAGGTTTATAATTACCGCCATCATTTCTAAACACATGTAAACGTATGCGTGCTGTAGAAAGATTTTTATCATTTACTAACTTTAAACAATCCTGATAAACTGCTTCAATATCAAAAAATGAAGTCTCAAAACCAAGTACAAACATTCCAGCAACCAACCTTTCGAAATGCGCATCCACAAAAAGAATTTGTCCATTTTGGAAGCGCATTGTTTCAAACAATCCATCTCCATATTTAAAACTTCTGTTATGAAGCCCCAAGGCAGCATTTTCTATGGATAAAAAATGCCCATTCAAACAAATAATATCATCTACTTTTGTTACAGACATGCCAAAAGTTGGTTAAGAGTTGGGTTAGGAGGAAGTAATATTCCTTTGATACCAGCACTATTAGCAGCATCAACATCTCGTTGTTTATCGCCCAACATAAAGCTTTTGCTTTTGTCTATTTTGAAGCGGGCAATTGCTTTTTCGATAAAAATTCCTTGAGGCTTTCTGCATAAACATTTGCTATAATCTGGATGATGAATGCAGTAATAGATTTCAAGAAAGGAAAGACCTAAACTCATCAAATGACTTTTAAGGTAAAGGTGGCAGTCTTCTACTAATTGAGCTGTGTAAAGTCCTTTCGCAATGCCTGCTTGATTCGTGACAATAACAAATTCATAACCCTGAAATTTTGCTTTTTGCAAAAATGGAATCAAAGGAGGATGAATTTCAAATGATTCAAAATTTAGGATATAATCACCTAATTCCTTGTTAACTATGCCATCACGGTCTAAAAAAATTACTTTTCTCATCTAAAGACATACATTAATTGTGTGAGAAAATCTCTTGCTATTGCTGGACTTAAAAGCAAAGTAAGCAGCATTCCGAAAAAGCCACCCCATAAATGTGCTTCATGATTCACATTGTCGCCACCACGTTTACCCATGTATGCGCTGTAAAGCACGTATAAAAAGGCCCAAACTAATGCGGGTAGTGGAATGATGCCATATAATCTTATTTCCATGAATGGAGCAAAAACCACACTCGAAAAAATAACGGCCGACACTGCACCAGAAGCGCCAACAGCATTGTAATAATGATTGCCTTTATGTTTTATATAAGTACTTATACTGGCAATGATAATTGCAGCAATATACATTCCCGCATAAATAAAAGTACCTAAATCACCAAAAAACAAGAACAATTTAAATTCTACAAATTGGCCAAATGAATACAGCACAAGCATGTTGATAATCAAATGCAACCAATCTGCATGCAAAAAACCGTGTGTCAAAAAGCGGTACCATTGCCCACGGTTGGCTACCATCCAAGGGTTAAATTGAAAGCGAGACATGATATCGGATTGATTAAATGCCAAAACCGAAATGGTCGCAGTTATTAAAATAATTGGAAGTGTAATTGAAATCATTGGGCGGCAAAAGTACGAATACTAAAGGCTCACTCCTAAGCGAATTAATGCCTTTTTTGGTAAATCAAATTTAGGATTCAAACGGACACTTTCTTTATAATCAACTATTGCAATTTCCTTTTTTCCTAACTCTTCCTGGCAGAGGCCTCTCATATAAAATGCTTCTTCATATCCGGGATTTGTAATCGTTGCCTTTTGGAAAAACTCTAAGGCTTTTTCTACACTTTTATTTTGTGTGTAAATTATGTAACCCATATTGTAATAAGCATCAGCATAATTCGGGTCAATAGAAACTAACTCCTTATATACTCCCATTGCCGATTCAATGGCACCTTGCTCTTGATAAAAAATACCCAAATTGTATCTTGTCAAAGAGTTTTTAGGATTTATACGCAATGCATTTTGATAATAATCAACTGCTCTCTTATCTCCTCTATCAGCGTATAATAGACCAATTTGTTCATAAGCAGCCTCATTGTTTGCATCTTGCTCAATGGTTGTCATAAAACTAGATAAAGCCAAAGATGTATCCCCAATTTCTTTATAAATCATTCCTTTAAGAAAATATGCTTTCGGAAATTTCTGGTCTAAACGTAAAGCTGCATTTATCTCATTGAGTGCTTCTTGCCGCATTTCAACATACAAATACAACTCAGCAAGTTTCATATGGGCACTTACATTATTAGGAGCTAGTTTCACAGCTTTTTCTAAGGCCTGCTTGGTGTACCTTGTTCTGTTAGTAACCAAATAAACATCGCCCATTGCCTCATAATATTGAGATTTTGTGGAATCAATCTTCACCAATTGTTGAAGGTCTATGATTGCAGAGTCAGGCTTATTCTGCCCAATAAAGAATTTAGCCCTTGCAAAAAGTGCCGCAGTATCTTTTGGATTTTCTTTTAATGCGGCATTAATTCCTTCAATAGAAGTTAAATCTGCTTCATTTTTAAAATTACATGAAAAAACCAAAAGCAATGAAAAAAGCGCCGAGATTCGAAGAATATTTTGCTGCATCTATTAATTATAAATGCTGCAAATAAAGGAATTAATCTGTTTTGAATTCAATAATTATTTTTCTGATTTATCGCAACAAATTATTACGTTAATCTTTAGATTAGTGATTTTCTGATGTTAATTCTTGCAAGTATAGAATTTTACAAATTAATCATATCTAATTATTAATGTGTGTATTACGAATTTTTATTAAAGCATTTATCAAAGTAAACTATGCTATTTCCCAATTTTCTTACATCAGTAAGTTAAGCACCCTTAAGTATGAAGGTTAATGCAACACCAATTTCTGTGAATTAGTATAAGAGTTATATAATTTAAGAATATGAAACGTGTGTACGAAATATTAATTCTCAATAGAAAAATCGCTTTGGCAACGCTTTTTTGTTTGGTAACCTTTGGTTCTGTGGTAAAAGCGACAAGCTACACTTGGAATGGTTCCGTTTCTTCTTCTTGGGGAGAACCCAATAATTGGAGTCCTTCTGGAATACCAGATTTAGGTGATGATGTTTCAATTAGTTCAACTGCAAACAATCCCATTTTTGAAGAAATATCTGGCTTAAACAACTTTACATTAAACTCAGGTTCCTTAGATATGAGTTTTTTTACTCTTGTTATTTATGGAACAGCAACATTCAATGGAGGTACAATAAACAATGGAAACATAAATTGTCAAAGCAATGTAGTTTTTGCAGGAACAACCTTCAACGTAGGCTTAACTATCAGCAGCAGCGATATTTCATTTACCTCAGCAACTACATTTAATAATCCAGTTTCATTTACTAAAACTGGTTCAACCAATTTTTTTGAAGCTGGAGGAAACACTTTTAATTCTACTTTCTCACTTTCTAACTCAGGCAGCGGAGAAATAAGACTTGCCACAACATCCGCAGACACTTATGCAGGTAATGTAACTTTTACCAATACTGGAAGCGGCTGGATTTCACCTTCTTATGGCGCAACAGGAAATTCTTACCAAGGAAACATTGAAGTAAATTCAACCGGTTCAAGTCCAGGTGTTAGATTTGGTCAAAACAATGGAACTTCCACATTATCTTCGAGTAAAACAATTACAGTAGGCGGTAGTGGATTTTCGAGTGGAGATTTGTTGATAAAAAACTTAATGCAAACAGGCACAACAACACAAGCTATAACATTAACTGGAACTTCAGCATTATATATTGAAACAGGATGCACATGGAATGGCAATGTAACTTTTACTTCTCCTCAAGTTTACTTAAATGGAGCTACTTATAATGGAACTGCAACAATCATTAAAAATGGTGGCACCAGTAACCAAAGTTTAGGTGGAAATACTTTTAGCAGCAATACTTCTATTTCTTTGTCTGGCAGTGGTGATTTTACTTTAGGAGTATCTAATCCTGATATTTTTAACGGTACAACCACATTTTCAAGCACCGGAGCTGGTAATTTATTGATAGCACATGGTTCTTCTGGAAATCAATTCAACGAAAACGTACTTTTGAATACAACTGGTTCAGGACGAGGTGTAAGATTTGGACAAGGAGGAGGAACATCTACCCTTGCTGCAACTAAAACAATCAGCATTGGAGGTGATGGTTTCACTACTGGAACATTAAGAATCAGGAGTTTAACTCAAACAGGCAGCACTGCCCAAACCTTGTCAGTTGCTACTGGTTCAGCATCATTATATTTAGAATCAGGAACTACTTTTAACGGAAATGTTACTTTTTCCTTTCCTCAGTTATTTCTAAACGGAACTACATTTAACGGAACAGCAGATTTAACAAAAAGTGGAGCAACAGATAATACCACAGGAACTGGAGGAAACACTTTTGCGAGCACTACTACAATAACAAACACTGGTACTGGAAGATTATCTATTGGTAATAGTGCCGCAGATATCTTTAATGGGAATGTCACATTTTCATCTATTGGCAGCAATTTGATTCAAGTAGCTGTTGGAGCTTCAGGTACTCAATTCAATCAAAACATTGTTGTAAATTCAACAGGTGCAAGCTTGGGAATAACCTTTGGCAATAGTGGAGGAACATCTACTTTAGCATCTGGAAAAACAATTACAGTTGGAGGAGCTGGATTCTCAGCTGGAGATTTGGTGTTGAAAGGCCTCACGCAAGTTGGTGCAACAGCACAAACAATCACAGAACTTACTTCTGATGTAGGTTTATATTTAGAAACAGGAACCACTTTTAATGCAGGCGTTACTTTCACCAGCGGTAAGATATTCTTAAATGGAACTACCTTCAGCAGTACCACTTTACTCACACAAACAGGAACTAGTGCTGCAATCTCAAATGGAGGATGCACTTTTACTGGAGATGCAACACTTAATAAAACCGGAGATGGGGAATGGACATTAGCGAGCACAAATCCTGATATTTTTACAGGGAACTTAACTTTAGAAAACACAGGTGCTGACCCAATAAACTTATCCGATGTTGCAAGTGGTACTCAATTTAATGGGAACATTATTTTAAACTCTACAGGCGCTGGTGGAGGAATTAGATTTGGACAAGGAGGAGGAACAAGTACTTTAGCCAGTACCAAAACAATTTCAATTGGAAGTTCTGGATTTAATTCAGGTGAATTAAGAATAGCCAATTTCACCCAGAATGGATCAACCAGTCAAACGCTTACCAGCTTTGGAAGTGGAGTGTCTGTTTCTTTAGAAAGCGGAAATGTGTTTAATGGAAGCCTAACAGTTTCAAGCTCATCGCTTTATTTAAATGGCACCACATTTAATGCGGCAGCAACATTAACTAAGACAGGCTCTGCTTATAATCTATCAAATGGAGGAAACACCTTCAATGGAGTTACCTCTATAATAAATACTGGTTCAGGTACCTTTATTTTGGGAGGTTCCTCAATTGACGTATTCAATGAAAATGTAATATTTAGACAAACCAATGCATTTACAATGTATCCAGCTTATAACGTTAACTGTACCTTCGCAAAAAACATCTCTACAGTTGGAACATCCAATGCTATATTATTTGCAAACAATGGTGGGCGTGTTACTTTAAATGGAACAGGCGCTCAATCTATAGATGGAAGTTCTTCCGAAGCTCCAGATTTTTTTAATTTAACAATAAATAAATCAAGCAACAACGTAACACTAAACTGTGTAGTTGAGATTTCAAATAACCTAACCTTAACAAGTGGCCGTATTAACTCTACAGGATCAAACCTACTGGTAATGAAAGATAACTCAACTGTAAGCAGTGTTTCCAACAGCAGTTACGTTTCAGGTCCTGTGCGTAAAGTAGGCGATGATGCATTTACATTTCCGGTAGGAAAAGGAGGTTATTACAGACCTTGCGCCATATCTGCTCCTAGTTCTGCTGGTCATCATTTTACTGCAGAATTCTTTCTTGCTGATTCTGATGGATTGTATGCACATAACTCAAAAGATGTTTCTATTGATCACTTAAGCCATTGCGAATACTGGACAATTGACAGAACAAATGGAGCATCAAATGTTACAGTTCGCTTATCTTGGGATGCTCCTAGTTGTGGAGTTACTTCTTTAGGTGATTTAATGGTTTGTCGCTGGAATGGTAGCATGTGGAAAGACCACGGCAATGGCGGAACAACCGGAAACGCAAGTTTAGGAACAGTAGTTTCAAGTGGCTCAATCAGTAGTTTTAGTCCTTTTACTTTAGGTTCAACTAATACGGAGAACCCATTACCTGTAAACTTAATTCATTTTGCAGCAGCTCAAGTTAATGGAAATGTAAAATTAGATTGGACAACTGCTTCTGAAATTAATAACGATTATTTTGTTATTGAATCTAGTGTCGATGCCGTTAATTTCGAAGAAGTTACACGTTTATCAGGAGCAGGAAACAGCAACGTAATCTTAAATTACCGTGCGTTCGACAATGCTCCTCACCCAGGTGTTTCTTATTACAGATTAAAGCAAGTAGATTATGATGGAAAATTCCTGCTCTCTAACATAGAAGTAGTAAACTTACCTACACTTTGGCAAAATGATATTGTGCTCAGCCCTAATCCTGTTATAAATTTGTTAGATGTGAGATTAGACCCTGATAACTTCAAAAATCCAATGCTCGAAATAAGAGACATTCAAGGCAAACTAGTTTTTACGAAAACAGACGCAGAAGTAAACCCGCAAACGCCTATTAAATTAGACCTTCACGAATTGCCACAAGGGCTTTATTTCTTAACCGTAACAGAGAACAAACATACTTTGATAAAGAAACTTATTAAGCAGTAAGTTTCAAGCTTAAAGCAAAAGGTAATTTTGCATTACGGTTTTAAAAAACAGTTCAAAAAAAAATCCCGACTTATCATCGGGATTTTTCATTTTATCTTATTAAGCTTTAGCAGTAGTTTTTGCTTTTGCCGAAGGTTTTGCTTTAGCTTTTGGAGCAGGTTTTTCTTTCTCAACTGCTTTTGCCTTTGCAGAAGGTTTAGCCTTAGCTTCAACTTTTGCAGCAGGTTTTTCTTTCACCGCTTCTGCTTTTGCAGCAGGTTTAGCTGCAGTTACTGCAAATCCTTTTTTGAAAGCATCAACCAATGAAAGTTCTTCCCAAGGAAACAATTTCACTTTCACTTTTAATTCTGTTTTTTTGCCTTTGTTAAAAGTCTTTGTAACCACTTGTGTTTCGCGGCCCATGTGACCGTAAGCAGCAGTTTCTGAATAAATTGGAGTACGTAATGCGAAACGTTGTTCAATTGCATAAGGACGTAAATCCACTAATTTACCAACAATTTCAGCAATTTCACCATCAGTTTTGCTCACTTTAGCAGTACCATATGTGCTTACATACAAACCAACAGGTTCAGCCACACCAATTGCATAAGCAACTTGCACTAAAACCTCATCAGCAACACCAGAAGCAACTAAATTCTTTGCAATATGGCGTGTAGCATAAGCAGCAGAACGGTCAACCTTACTTGGATCTTTACCAGAGAAAGCACCACCTCCGTGAGCACCTTTTCCACCGTAAGTATCTACGATAATTTTACGACCAGTTAAGCCAGTATCACCATGTGGACCACCAATTACAAATTTACCAGTTGGATTCACGTGGTATTTAATTTTATTATTAAACAATGCTTGCACACGCTTAGGCAATTTTTTCAAAATGCGAGGAACCAAAATGTTGATTACATCTTTTGTAATCTGGTCCAACATCTTTTTCTCAGCATCAAAATCATCGTGCTGCGTAGAAATTACAATTGTATCAATTCTAATCGGTTGATTTTGGTCGTTGTATTCAACAGTTACCTGAGATTTTGCATCAGGACGTAAATACTTCATTTGTTTACCTTCACGACGAATGTCAGCCAATTCTTTTAGCAACAAATGCGCTAATTCTAATGGCAAAGGCATAAAGTTGTCAGTTTCTCTACAAGCGTAGCCAAACATCATTCCTTGGTCACCAGCACCTTGTTTCCAAGGATCTTTCTTTTCTACACCTTGGTTAATGTCGGCAGACTGTTCGTGAATGGCAGAAAAAATACCACAAGAATTCGCCTCAAACATGTATTCAGACTTGGTGTAACCAATTTTACGAATTACCTCGCGGGCAATTTCTTGCACGTCTAAGTAAGCCTCAGATTTTACCTCACCAGCAAGTACAACTTGACCAGTTGTAACCAACGTTTCGCAAGCAACTTTTGAAGAAGGATCGTAAGCAAGAAATTGGTCAATTAGCGCGTCTGATATCTGATCTGCAACTTTATCCGGATGACCTTCCGAAACTGATTCTGATGTGAATAAATATGGCATCTATTGTATTTTTACGTTTTAGAGGCGCAAAAGTAAGTAAAGCAAGTCATTAAACCAATTCAAATTTTCACCCAACAATTTTGCTTGAAAAGCAATATTATTCATGGTGTTTTTGGGCGCCTTTACAAAACAATACAAGCCTTTTGTAAAATTTAAACCACACATTATTGTTTTGTAAACCGTGCTTTCGCTACTACTACCCTCCTGCGTCGGGCGGTAGTATGCTCAATCACTGGCGCGGGCATTTCAATAAAAATAAGGCAAAAAAACCAATTAATTCACCACAAATAATTCGCTATCTGCACTTTGGTTGTCACAAATTAAAACAATGCTGTACGATCCATTGGCATAATTGCTTACGTTTAAGTTTAAGGTTCCATTGCCAGTGCTGATGGTATTTTCAGTAAATACATTGTTGTTGATGTTGATAACCTTAATTTTTGCAGTTGTTACACTATTGGCTACAGAATAATTTATAGCAAAAGTGCCACTATTTGCAGGGTTGGGCGCCACGCTGATTATTTTTCCAAGTATGGTAGTAACATTTACGACATTATAATCTTTATAACCATCACTTTGTGCTATTGTTTCTAACTTGTAGGTTTTAGTGCCTACATTATTTGCAGTAACATTAAAAGTTCCACCCGTATACAGTTTTGTACCTGTCGACACGTCGTACCAATTAAATATAGCTGTTTCTCCGATACCTCGTGCAATGCCTTGGTAATTATTGCCTAAAATTATTTCCTTGTCTCCACCAGCATTGGCGGTAAAGCTTTGGCGATTTCTATCGGGTCTAATTATATAAGTTTCACCACCAATTACAGCATTTGGAGTTGTATCGTACACTTGAATTGCACGTAGTTTAAATTCTGTTTTGGTTGTTAATTCTTCTGTAAGAAAGTTATAACTCACATACATGGTATGTGCATCATTGCTGTTTAACTGAATGTTTCCAAGATATGCGGTTTCATTGGTAAGTAATAATTGTCTTCTACTAGCATTATACACTGTAATATTAGAAACAACCTGACCTCCATTTACCCATTTTGTCCATAAAGCTGGGTCTAGTATAACTCTTACTTCTGCTTCATCAACAATAGATTTTCCTGTTTCATTGGTAGGTACTTCAAACTTCAAGCGTATTGTTTGGCTTTGTGTAGTTGGATTTTCCACTATAATAGAAGTTCCTGTTTCTTTATCATCTGTGTAGGTATTACCAACGTAACTAGATAACTCCTCAACTATTGTAAAATTCTTCCAAGCAATATTATTATTTTCCTTTACATTATGCGCCACAGTCCATAAACCGGTTGAAATTTCGTTGGTAATTGGATCTATAGCTGTTGGTGCATCTATTCTTGACAAAATGCAAAAGTGACTCAATTCGTTTGCATCAAATATAGTTGCATAAGGAGTAGGATTTGGAACATCCCAATTTAACACCACAGGTGTAGCTCCTGTTGTAATATCTACCGTTCCAATTACGGCACTTCCGATTAAATCACCTCTTAATAAAGTTGGGTCACTAGTAAAAAAAGACCCATTCCAGCTAGCTGGCCAATCTAAAGCTGTACCTGCTTTTGCCCAATATACTTTCATTTGTACACCATCATTTGTAACAGGGGTGTACACTTTACAACCTCTGTTTTTTACTTTTACATGCACATAAGAAAATACATCTGGAGTTGCTACATATTCAGGATTTTCGTGTTCTGTGCCATTCGGATTATCAGCATTTGTTACCCAAATATCAGGACTTTCCCATAACACATCCGATTGAGTATTTGGCTCTACTCCAAGATCTGAGTCAACATCCGAAGTATACAAATTTGTGCCAGGTATGCCGCTATAGTAAACTAACCAGTTCGTTTCATATTTATGCACAGCATGGTCTGGATCTCTTACCCAACGGCTATTGTCTATTACATCTTCAGAATTTCCCGCTCTATCATACACTTCTACTTTTATTCTGTAATTTCCAGCTTGTCTGCCTGCAAACCAATCGCAGATACTTTGGTGTGTTTCATCAGTGAACTTATAAATGGCTGAGCTAGGGTTTACGGGTGTTACCGTTGGTGAAGTTTGTTGTAAAGTTTCATATACTGTTGATAGGTCCTCGCTTAAAATTGACCAATTAACAACCATTGAGTTATAATTATTAGTTAAATCTGTTCTCACTGGAATTGTTAAATTTACTTCGTAGTTCTGTGAACTTGATAAATTAAAAACATTACCACTATTGTTCGAAGGTAAAAATGAGTTTATTGGGTTTACTAAAGTATGCACACGTTCTACGATGGCTTCGCGACAAACGGCGCAGAAATTCTGAACACCTAATGTACCCATAAAACAAAGGCCATAATTTCGAGGAGCCTTGTAAATAGTAGTCCCTGAACTTGCGTCCCAATTTGGACTTTGAGTACAATTCCCCCCTGATAAACCATATATGTTGTAATTAGCTCCAATACCCTCTAAACCAAGCCAATGCTCCCATTTTTCACCAATAGTCTCGGTTGTTGGATTAAATCTATTGGGAGCATTATGATAATTTGCACAATCACCCCATTCTACAGTATTTTCTACACAAGGAAACCAATATTCATCCTGCAATTTTCCAAAAATATGTGCAAATTCATGAGAACCGACTGCCCCATCTTTATTTGAGATATAATAATTAGGAAAATAAGTAGATGTAGTAATATCTGTACTATTTCTGATATTTGCGCCTGTTACATAAGTTATTCTTCGTGGAATATTTGCAGCTCCAGCCAAATTGGCGTCATTGCATATAACCACCACATATACGTTCTCTGGAAGTTTTTCTTTGCCATCAATATCGATAAAACTTCCAAAATGTGGTGATAAAAAATTAATAATTTCATCATAACCACTAGTTTCTGTTGTTGGTGGATCTGTTGTAGGTGGAATATAAGCACCTAGACCGCGGTGAATATCATATTTATCTAGCGTAGTCTTAAATCTAGGAAAAAGTGATATTTCATTACCCGACTCACATTGTGGATAACTAGTACTCAAATTATTGGGATGACGTACACCAGAAGTTGTTGTGCAGACACCTGTAGTGCATGGAGCGAAAATTTTATAAATTTTAAAATAATTTATGGTTAAGTTCTAATAATAACTGCATTTTGTTTAAACTGCCAGAATAACTCATACCCTTGATTTGCTGTTGCAATGGTAACAAGCCACATGTAAATTTTATTGATATTGTCATTTAGATTCTTAC
>Ga0247836_1006160_pt1 | contig 13516 bp, 11 predicted proteins | sample LaCruzMarch2015__4_FD_187116 | JGI IMG/M metagenome (GOLD analysis project Ga0247836, IMG submission 187116) | Freshwater microbial communities from meromictic Lake La Cruz, Castile-La Mancha, Spain - LaCruzMarch2015_14m | ecosystem: Environmental > Aquatic > Freshwater > Lake | place: Spain...
TTTGAATAACGTAAATAACGACTGCTAAAATAAACCCGATGATTAAGCCTAAAAAGGTAAGCAAGATGCCCTCCAACATAAAAATGCGGTAAATCATACGGTCGGTAGCGCCCATTGTTTTCAAAATCGCAATATCCTGCTGCTTATCTAATACGATCATCCACATGGCGCCAATGGTATTGAACGCCATCAAAACCAGCATCAACAAGGTGAAGGCAAACCCCATCCACTTTTCCAAACGCATCACTTTAAAAAAGGCTTCGTTTTGCTCGTAAGCATCTTTTACCACAAAATCGGCTCCTAAAATGGTTCGTACCTGCTCTTTGATGCCCGCCAGGGAAGCCCCCGGAACACATTTTAGCTCCAACGAAGAAACAGTACTGTCAGACACGCCCAGCAGTTCGCGCATGAACAACAAATTGGTCAATATATACTGATTGTCGTAATCCTGCTGGATGGCAAAGGTGCCTGCCGGGTATAAAATCCTGGTTTTGAAGGGTTTGTCTAATACACCCGTGCTTTGTTCTACCGGCATATACACGGTGATCGGCACCGCAAAATTATCCACGTTGATGCTCAGTTTGTTGCGCACGCCCGCCCCCGCTACGGCATAATTGCGGTCCTCTTCTGCCAATTTATACACGCCTTCCCGAAGGGTCGAGTCAATGCCGTTTACCTTGGAAAAATCGTTATCTACGCCTTTTAAAACGCCAAAATCCTGCGAACCTTCATATTCGAAAAAGGCAATTTCCTCTAAGGTTTGGCTCACAACGGACACCCCGGCGATGCCTTTAATTTTTACCAGCATCACACTGTCTACCTGCATGGTTTTGCCCTTGGCAGGTGTCACCTTGATTTCGGGGTTAAAATGCCCAAAAAGTCCCGCCAACAGGTCTTCAAAGCCATTAAATACGGACAAAACCAAAATCAACGCAGCAGTACCGATCGACACCCCGAACACGGAAATGCCGGTAATGATGTTGATCGCGTTGGTGTGGCGTTTGGCAAACAAATAACGCCGGGCTACAAGCAGTGGAAAATTCAAGCGCGCTTATTTGGGGGTGAACAATACCTTTCCGGTCATTTCTGCGCCTTTTTCCATGCCCATCAACGCGAGCAGGGTAGGGGCCACATCGGCCAATTTTCCGTCGTGCATGTCGATCTTGTCTTTTAAAAGGTCGCTGACCAAAATACAAGGCACCGGATTTTTGGTATGGGCCGTATTCGGCGTTCCATCTTCATTGATCATATAATCGGAGTTGCCATGGTCGGCAATCACGATGCAACCATATCCTTTTGCGAGGGCCAAGGGAATAATTTCACTCAAACAGGTATCAACTGTTTCAGCTGCTTTCATAGCCGCTTCAAATACGCCGGTATGCCCCACCATGTCGGTATTGGCAAAATTAAGGCAAATAAAATCGGGCGTATTATCCCGAATATCGGCCATAATGGCTTCTTTTATCCCATTTGCGCTCATTTCCGGCTGCAAATCGTAGGTCGCAACCTTGGGGGAAGGCACCATCAAACGGCGCTCGCCCACAAACGGTTCTTCGCGGCCACCCGAAAAGAAAAAGGTTACGTGGGGGTATTTTTCGGTTTCTGCGATGCGTACCTGGGTTTTACCGGCTTTCTCCAACACTTCTCCTAAGGTCATCGTCACATCGTCTTTTTCAAACATCACCTCCACCTGCTGATAGGTTTCATCGTAGCGGGTCATGGTGACAAAATACAAGGGCAATTTGTGCATGCCTTGCTCCGGCATATCGGTTTGTGATAAAACGGTGGTCATTTCGCGCAACCGATCGGTGCGGAAATTAAACGCAATCACCACATCATCGGCCTGGATGGTGCGCGCACCGGAGGTATGCACGATGGGCATGATAAATTCGTCGGTAACGCCTGCTTCATACGAGGCCCGCAATGCAGCCGGAATATCTTCGACCGCCGTGCCAACGCCATTAACCAACAGGTCGTAAGCCAATTTTACGCGTTCCCAGCGTTTGTCGCGGTCCATCGCATAATAACGGCCTACCACACTGGCTAACTTAACCGGCTGTTTTTCAATATGTTGTAATAAATCTTCCAAAAAACCTGCCCCGCTTTTAGGATCTACATCCCGGCCGTCGGTAAAGGCATGTACAAACACCGAAGTATTGCCGCGTTCGGTGGCAATATCGCAAAGTGCTTTCAAATGCTCAATATGGGAATGCACGCCGCCGTCGGATACCAAGCCGATAAAATGCACCGCTTTTCCGTTGGCTTTAGCATGATCCAATGCTGCCAACAAAGCTGGATTATTGTGTAATTCCTTGTCCCGCACCGCTTTATTGATACGCGCCAGTTCTTGCCATACAATCCGGCCTGCACCAATGTTCAAATGCCCTACTTCCGAGTTGCCCATTTGTCCTTCCGGCAAACCTACTTCTTCTCCATAGGTCACCAGGGTACTCCATGGATAGGTGGCTTTTAAATGATGCACAAAAGGTGTTTTGGCTTGCGCAATGGCATCGGATTCAAATTTAGGACCAAGGCCCCAACCATCCAGAATGAGTAAAAATGCGCGATCGTGTACTTGCATGGCCATTTTGAAAAGAAAAGTGAAAAGTACTGGTCTATTAACTCGGCAAAGTTAATGGACTTCATCGGGAAGCATCCAAAAGCCACGTGATCTTTTTACATTTGTTGCGTTTTAAACCTCGTGCCGTTTCAACACCCTTTCACTTTGTACGCATGATAAAATATGGCGCCTTTGCGGCCTTTTTTTCGCTTTTTTTTGTTTCCTGTGCAATAAAACCTCCGATGTCTACTTTCAAAATTCCTTTCGAATCCGATCCCAACCAAACGCTCACCTACCAGGAAGCCATCGCTTGTTACGCGCAAATGGCCAAGGACCATCCCGGTGTTTTTCAACTCCAGGCCATTGGCAGCACCGACAGCGGTAACCCCTTACACGTAGCAGTCCTTTCCACCGATGGTGTATTTGATCCCGAAAAAATTAGGACTTCCGGTCGACGTATCTTATTCATTAACAACGGAATACACCCAGGCGAACCGGAAGGCATCGACGCTACCGTGCTTTTGTTGCGCAATTTGTTGAACCGCAATGATTTAGCCTCCTTTTTAAAAGAACTGGTGCTCGTCGTTATTCCGGTGTACAATGTGGATGGCTGCCTCAACCGCAATTCGTTTAGCCGGGCCAACCAGGACGGACCAGCCGCTTACGGTTTTCGGGGCAATGCACGCAATTACGACCTCAACCGCGATTTTGTAAAATGCGATTCGCGCAATGCCCGTACGTTCAATCAGATTTTTCAAACCTGGAAACCGGATGTCTTTGTAGATAACCATACCAGCAACGGGGCTGATTACCAATATGTAATGACCCTGATTGCCACCCAGCACAACAAACTGGAAGCACCGCTCGGACAGTTTATGCAGGAACAAATGCTGCCTTTCCTGTACGACCATATGCAACAAAAAGGCTGGGAAATGACGCCGTATGTGGAATCAACTACCGAAATACCGGACTCCGGCATCACAGGGTTTTGCGATTATGGCCGCTATTCAACTGGTTATGCCGCCTTGTGGAATACCATCGGATTTATGCCCGAAACCCACATGCTCAAACCCTTTAAAGATCGACTGTGGAGCACGTATGCTTTCATGGAAGTGGTGATCGATTTTGTAAAACAGCAGGGTGACGCGCTCGCTTTAGCGCGTAAACAGGCTTTTGAGCAAACCCGCAACAAACCTGTATTTACCCTCGATTATGCCCTGGACACCGAAAAATACGATTCGATCACCTTTAAAGGCTTTGAAGCCAAATACAAACCCTCGGAAGTGAGTGGATTGCCCCGCTTGTGGTACGATCGTTCGGAGCCTTACGCCAAAACCATACCTTATTATAACTATTTCAAACCGGTTTTATCGGTAAACAAGCCCGAAGCATACATCCTTCCGCAAGCCTGGGAGGCAGTCATTGAGCGACTTCAACTCAATGGAGTGGTTATGACGCCCCTCGAAGTGGACACTGTTTTTGAGACCGAAACCTATTTTATCCGCGATTTTAAAACCCGCAACGCCTGGGAGGGCCATTATTTTCATTCAGCAGTAAAAGTAGAGCGGAAAACGATACAGCGGCATTTTCACAAAGGCGATTTACTGATTTATACCAACCAGGATGCCAACCGCTATATCGTAGAAACCCTGGAACCGCAAGCGCCGGATGCCTGGTTTGCCTGGAATTTCTTCGAGTCAATTCTGGCGCAAAAAGAGTATTTTTCGGCGTATGTGTTTGAAGATCTGGCTGCCGATTACCTGAAAAAACATCCGGAAGTACGCGCCGAGTTGGAAGCACTGAAAAATGCCGACGCCAATTTTGCCCAGGATAGCGCCGCCCAATTGGATTGGGTGTACCGCCATTCGCCCTGGTACGAGCCGACCCATCGGATGTATCCAGTTGCCCGATTGATGCATTTTCCAAAGTAATTCAAGTTGGCAAGTACCCCACAGATGCCCATTAATCCAGCAATATCCGGCATTAATAGAATTTTAGGTGTCGACCCATAAATGTGTTGTAATCTTGCCGACGGAAAAACGGCTGGAGACAGAAACAAATTTTTCTTGCTCTTTATGAATCAGAACTTAAAAATCAGCGCACTTATCATCGTATTCCTGATGGCGGTTATGAGTGCTAAAGCCCAGGAAGCCTGGTCTTTGCAAAAATGTATTCAGTACGCTCAGGAAAACAATATCTCGATCAAACAGGCAGAGGCGAATGTCAAAATTGCCCTGCTGTCAGAGAAACAAGCCAAAACCTCCCGGCTACCCAACGTGAGCGCCAATTCGAACCTGGGGGAACAATTTGGTCGTACCATCGACCCAACCACCAATACCTTTAGCACACAAGGTATCGGGTATAACAGTTTGAGCGTCAATGCCAATGTTACCTTATTTAGTGGTGGGCAAATTTTCCACAACATCAAACAGGCCAATTGGGATGCCCGTGCCGCAGCAGCGGATGCTGGTAATACCCTCAACAATTTGAGCCTGCAAATTGCGACGGCATATTTGAATATCCTGCTCAATGAAGAACAGGAACGCTCCGCCGTAAAACGGGTGGCGCAAAGCAACGAGCAACTAAAAGTAACCCTAAAACTCATCGACGCCGGTTCGCAACCCATGGCCGAGCGGTACACTGTGGAAGCCCAAATTGCCCGCGAAGAACAAGCTGCGATCGTTGCGCGCAACAATGTAGATTTGGCTTATTTGTCGCTCAAACAATTACTGCAACTCGAACCGGACTTTGATTTGCGCATCGAACATCCGCAAGTCCAGGCACCCGTGGATGCAAATCCCGAAGCCTTGACCCTTACGCCTATTTATACCGATGCATTGCAAACCCAACCTTCCGTGCTGGCCGCAGAATTCCGGATCAAAAGTGCCGAAGAAGCCGTAAAAGTAGCCAAGGCCGCTTATTTACCTACCGTTTCGGCCTTTGCCAGTTTAAGTTCCAACTTTTCAACCCAATACAAATCGTACGTGACGACCGGAAATGTACTTCCAGGTCGGCCTTCCATCGTGAATGTGGGCGGAACCGATGTGACCGTAACCTTTTACGAGCCGGAAGTACAAATTCAATCGGTCAATTATTTTGACCAGATGGATCAAAACTTTGGCCAGGGAATTGGGCTTGGCTTGAGTGTACCCATTTACCAAAACGGGCGCACCCGCCTTTCGGTCGAACGCGCGCGTTTAGGCATCCTGAATGCACAATTGACCAGCAACCAGGCAAAACAGACCCTGAAAAACGATATTCAAACGTCTATTGCCAATGCGCGTTCAGCAAAACTCCAGTTGGCCGCCGCTCAAAAATCGGTAGAAGCCAACCGGATCGCATTTTCCAATTCAGAAAAACGCTATGCGCTGGGGTCCATCAATTCACTCGATTTCACCACCGCTAAAACCAATTTGGCGATAGCTGAAAACGATTTGATTGTGGCAAAGTATGACTATTTGTTCCGTTTGAAAATCCTCGACTTTTATCAAGGTAAAACCCTGACACTGGATTGATCATTTTTCAAAACCCGGGCGGTTTTGGTTTTATGGTTGTATCGGATTTTCAGGATAAACAATGCATCTTCTGAATCAACGTGCAGGTTTTCGCCCAAAACAAACCGATAAACGCCACTTTTGGTAAATACTTTTTGGTTTTCGTACACCCCGTACGTGTACGGATCGCCTTTAAGCGTGGTTGTGTTGATATGTAAAGCGTGCATTTGTTCAAAATCCTCACTGTCGACCAGTGGTTGAAGTTGCCCAATGCTGCTTTCTTTTGGAAAAACAAGGTAAAAGAAATGTCCCTTGGGATCCATTACGCCAAGATACGTGGGATTGGGTGTTTGGAAATGCAAATCAAACCCTTCGCCCTTCGAAATAGTGCGTTGTGATGCCCACATGGTGGGTTGGGTGGGGGCTGGTTTTTCAGTGGCCACCACAGGTTTTGAAACAAAAACAAAAGCGTTTTTGGGATAGTCGGTCAGAACGCCCGAAAAGAGCAGGCCGATTGCGGGAATTGCATGGATTATCTTCATGTTAAATGTTATTAAATCGGTTAATGTTTTGGATGAACCCATTGGGTTTATTGTAACAAAAATTGGTTAGGTTTCATTTCATAAAATGTGTTAAAATTTCGTGCCAAAACCCGTTAAATGAAATTAATTTACGAAAAAAATGCATTTAAAGTTTTCGGCTTCTAATCGACCGCTTTTTTGATGGTTTCATCTGCCTTTTTTCGCCATTAATCCAACTATTTTTTTTGCCCTTGCTGGCATGCTTAACCTTGTGCCAGCATTACGGACCATTTTTCAAGTTTAAAATTTTTGACAAAACATGACGACCAAGCCGCCCAAACGCAATAAAACGCTGCTGTATGTTCTAATTGGCGTATTGGCATTGCTAATCGCTGCCGCTGTGATTAAAGCCCGCCAAAAACCGCGCGGCGAAGAAGTCAATGCAGAAAAAGCAGAACGGCGCACCATCAAGGAAACCGTTACCGCCAGTGGCAAAATTTACCCGGAAACAGAGGTTAAAATCAGTTCCGACGTTTCAGGGGAGATCATCCAGTTGTATGTGCAGGAAGGCGACTCGGTTACTGCCGGACAAGTGCTGGCTAAAATCCGCCCCGACGAATATCAAAGCGCGGTAGAACAAGGCGTAGCTTCGGTCAACACCGCCCGTGCCCAAAAACAAATATCCTCTTCCAATGTGCGTACGAGCAGCGCACAACTGGATCAATTGAAAGCCGAAATCAACCGCGCCAAAGCACAATTGGAAGCCGCAACCAATGCTTTCAACCGCAGCGATAAGTTGTTTAAAGAAGGCGTGATTTCGGCTGCTGAGTTTGAAACCGCCAAAAATAACCTGCGCGCTGCCGAAAGTGGCCTGAATGCCGCTGAAGCCAACCTGAAAGCCAGCGAAAGCAGCCTCGTTTCTGCCCAGGAAAATGTACGGGTGTCCGAATTGGGCATCACCAGCGCCTCTGCCCGCCTCCGCGAACTCAATACCAGCCTGCAAAAAACCATCATCACCGCGCCCGTAAGTGGCATCGTGAGCAAATTAAACGTTGAAAAAGGCGAACGCGTGGTAGGTACCCTGCAAATGACCGGTACCGAAATGATGCGCATCGCCAACCTGCGTTCCATGGAAGTACAAGTGGACGTAAGCGAAAACGATATCCTGAAAGTATCGGTAGGCGATGAAGCCGATGTGGAAGTGGATGCTTACCTCGGCCGAAAATTCAAAGGCAAGGTGACGGAAATCGCCAACAGCGCCAGCAACGTAGGCACCACCACCAGCCTCAATTCAGATCAGGTGACCAATTTTGTGGTAAAAATCCGCATTGACGCCAGTTCTTACCTCGATCTTTTGAAAGACGGCCGCCGTTATCCTTTCCGTCCGGGTATGTCTGCCTCCGTGGATGTATTTACCCAGACTGCCGACAATACCCTCACCGTGCCTTTGATTGCTGTAACCGCACGGGAAGACAAGAAAGACGACAAAAAAGTACAGGATAATGCGGAAGAAGAAAATAACAGTAACAATGCCCAAAAGGAAAAAGAGAAAAAAGACGACCTGATCAAAGAGATCGTTTTTGTGATTGTGGGCGATACGGTGGCCGTAAAAGAAGTAAAAACGGGTATCCAGGACAATGACCATATCGAAATTTTGTCGGGTATTGCGGAAGGCGACATGGTAATTAGCGGTCCTTATTCGGCCATTGCCCGCAAATTGAAAAGCGGCAGCAAGATCAAGTTAATGGATAAAAAGAAAGCAGAGGAAAAAAAGGAATAGCCCTTACCTTTGCGCGGCCAAGCAAATGGCCAATCGACTATACCATGGAAAATATTGAATATAATGCCGACAGTGCTCCCGTGTCTAACACCGGAGCACTGTCGCGTACCAGCCTGCTCTCTTCGAATTATACCCTGTTTTGGCGGGTATTTTTCCCGATTTTCAGCACCGTTTTCCTCTTCGGATTGATGGTGGCTTTTTACCTCACCGAAGAAAACGATATGCTGTTTCCGTTGGTGCCGGTTCTTTGGGCGCGTATCGGGATCGTGGTGGTGATGCTGCTCTGGATGTTTCTGCTGTACCGCACCCTTTGGCGCCTCAAACGCGTGGATGCCGATACCCAGCACGTTTATGTGACCAATTACTGGCATACCGTGCGTTATCCCTGGACGGATGTAAACCACCTGGAATTGAAAAACCGCGTGGGGCGTCATGTTTGGCAAATTGTGCTCAAAGCGCCCGGTCGTTTCGGACAAACGATTTACTTCTTTCCTTCTGCCCAAACGGCGGGTTTCATCGAAGCCCTGGGCGTCCAGTCTTTGGTGAAGCCACCCAAAGCCTGATATGAACTGGCGCTTGTTGCACACCAGCACGGGGCACAACGGGGCCTTGTATGCCTTGCAGCCCGGTTTTGAGCCGCATACGTTCCTGTCTGCCGGCAGCGATGGCTGGATCGTGCAATGGGACCTGCATGCACCCGAATTCGGCAAACTTTTAGCCACCGTAACTACCCAGGTTTTTTCCCTCTGCCGCCTTCCGAACCAGCAAAAACTGGTAGCAGGCAACATGGACGGGGGCCTGCATTGGGTCGATTTAGTCGACCCGGCGCAAACGCTCAACGTGTTGCACCATAAAAAAGGCGTATTTGATTTGTTGGCGGTAGGTGATTTCTTATACTCCGTTGGCGGTGACGGCGTGCTCACCCGTTGGTCGATCGAAACCCAGCGTGCTGTAGAAAGTTACCAGTTGAGCAACCAGGCCTTGCGCACGCTCGCCTACGCGCCTACGCGCAAGGAGCTGGCCATTGGCGCCAGCGACGGCAATATTTACCTGCTGGATGCCGAAACCCTGGCTTTGCGTTACACCATTCAGCAAGCCCACGCTCCCTCCGTTTTCACCGTTCAATACAGTCCCGACGAACACCTGCTCTTCAGCGGCGGCCGCGACGCGATGTTGCGGGTGTGGGAAGTTTCGGATGTTCCTGCGCAATTGCACGCTGTTCCTGCCCATTTATTTACCATCAACCACCTTGTTTTTTCGCCGGATGGGCGCTTGTTTGCTACGGCAAGCCGGGATAAGACGCTTAAAATATGGGATACCGCATCGCTCCAATTGCTCAAAGTGGTGGATGTATTGCGGTATCATGGGCATATTAATTCCGTGAATCGGTTGTTGTGGTTGGAGGAGGGGTTGGTTTCTTGTGGGGATGATCGGGTGGTGAAGATTTGGAGTGTTTGAGTTTTAGAGGGGAAGGGGTTCCGCGGAGTAGCTCAGAGGGACGGAGTTGCACAGAGGTTTTCTCCGGGAAACTCCGTCCCTCTGAGCTACTCTGTGGAACCCTTTTTAATCTACGCGCGCCCCAGTAATGGAATTCCCCCCAAGATTATTGATAGATTTTAAAAACTTCCACCATATTTGCAACAGTATTTACCCAACCCAATTTGAATATGTATAAGTTACTCCGAAAGCCACTTATGGCTATTTTTTTAATGTACTGCGTATCCAACCTGCACGCACAAAAAGTAAACCTCGCCGAGGATTTCTCCTTTTTTGAAAAAAAGAGCGCCGAATACCAGCGCTGGCTGGACAACATCGGATTAGGGAAATCCATTGTGGTAGACCAGGTGCGTATGCGCCCAAAATATGATAGCATAACCCGCCGAATGGGGATAGACAGCACAGAATTAGAACTGATATTATGCCTGCGCGCCACCGACCCAGATACCGCCATTGGGATTTGGAATGGTTTGAAACGCAATGTTGATACGCCCGGCGACTCGCTGGAAGCCTATTTGTACCGCAATTTTGTGCATAAAATGGAAATTCCCGGTGTGCAAGGCAGCATACAGGTGTACATTCGGAACAAGCAAGGCGATATAGATAAATGTTTTTACCTGTATATTTGGGAGGAGCCGGATGCACGATTGGGGCATAAAATCGCTTCGGAATACCATTTTATGGAGTGCAAATCCAAATCATTTGAGCTGGATATTAAAACGCCCAAGGTTAAAACGGCCGGAAAGGGTAAAAAACAGACCTATCAAACACCAAGACCCAAAACTGCCAAGCAGGTGTTTGACATCATTGATACTTACGTGAAAACTGAAGTAATTAACAATGCGCGGTACATAACCGAATGCAACGACCGCCAACCAGGTTTTGATGCAGACCGCAAGCGCAGCGAATTATCGTATGAATTTACCCTCCAAAACCTGTGCAAAGAGGTGCTAACCGACCAAACGCGTTCCGAGTGGGAGAAATTCTGGAACTACAACACCATTGCCATGGAGCGGCTCACGTTTCGCTTTGAATACCAGACAACCCAAGACGGTTTTACGCTAAAATGCACCATCGATGGCAAATACGGTTCCGGTTTTTTCAAACCCCGCAAAGAAGGCTATATGAACATGGAAACAGATTTTAATGATTTTTTTGAAACCTATAAAAACCGTTTGCGTCAGGCTTTAGAACAACGACTCCAATAAACATGCGGAACAAAAAGGAATTAAAAACGATGATATCCGACGGCCAGTTGGAGGAAGCGGCTGCAGCGGCCTTAGCCTACGCGGAGGCAGCGGGCGATGTTCAAACCCTCAACGGCTTGCTGGCGCTCAACAGCGACTTGCAACTGCACCGGCAAGTGTGGTTATCGGGCCAAATCTCTTTTGAGGAGTTTTCGCGCCAGGCTGCGCGCAATACCCAGCGCCTGCTCGATCGGGTGGAAGCGCTGCCTAATGAGCCCACCGCCCGCGCCGCGCAGTCGCGCATGAAAGAGGAATCCTTTAAGTGGATGGTGTTTTATCAGTTTATCGTGGCCAAGATCCTGGTAGTAGGTTTTGTCTTTTTTTGTTGGAATGTATTGGCATTTACCAACGAAGAAGCCCTTAATACACTGAATGCGCTCTTACCAGGCCTTATCTTATACGGTTCCATCATGTTTCGCGAACTGTTTCGCGCAGGCTTGGACACATCTGCCCCGCAACGGTACGTAGCGCGACGTTTTCGGACTTTTGCCTGGCTTATTTTTTCGGCGTATGCTTTGGTGCAAATTTTTATCGTGTACCAAAAAGCGGAGGGTGAATTTTCCTTTACCATGATGAATCTGGCGCTTTTGGGCGTGGAGGCGGGTATGGGGCGTTTTGTGGGAGAGTTGGTGGAGGGGGTGTTTAAGAAAAGTGCGGGGTAAGGACTCCCTGGTGATTTTATTTTAAGCCAGTCCTGAAATGTCTATTTATGGCGCGCACTACGCCATCGTAATCTGGCAAATCGGCAATTTGGTGGGTTAAATATTGTTTCCATAAGGTTCCAAATTGTTTGGTTTTTCGATCCCAAACTTTTATAAAATCATCAGGATTGTGGCCCTTGTGTTTTGCTTTAATTTCAAATTCTGCTTTTATAAATTCAATTTCTACATGATTCTCTTCTAATAAATACCATAAATCGTAAACATCTCTCGGCTGGGTGCGACCCATTAATGCAACCATCTTTTCTACTACAACTTCTTCAAGCGTATAACATTGGAGCGTCTGAGAAAATTCAGGTTTGTCAGAATAGGTGTTTAATATTTCCTTCCAAAGTGTGTCGTATAAAACCTTTTCGCCTCTGGTAATATCAATTTTAACAGATTTTCCCTCTATTTTACCTCCCAAGGGGCCACTATAATAAATATAAAAAGCCACACTACCGCTTTGATGACGCTCTATTTCACTCAATTTTAATTGAATAGCAGTGGTTTGGTAGATATTTTCGATTACCTTATTGAATTCATTCAGAAGGACTTCATCAGACAAATCCGGGTTTATTAATGTAAAATCAAGGTCTTCTGAAAAGCGATAATCATCAAAATATGCCTTTTTCAGGACCGTTCCGCCTTTAAAAATCAAGTTTTCACGCAAAGTTTCATTTTCGGCGATGCCCCACAACAGCCAACTGATCACATAATCTTTTTCAATTTGGATATCGCGTACTTTAATGCGTCCAGCAATCGTTTGAATTTCTTTTCCACGTAACATTATGAAAAAACAGATGTTTTAATTGTTTCTAAATCCATGTTTTGAATGATGCCCCAGCGCGCATTACTTTTTCCTTCCTTCGGAAGTCCTGTGTCCAATACAACATAGCTTGTATTATGCGGTATCAATTGCAATAAATTGTTGGATAGATTGGGCAAAATCTCCAAAAGTTCCAAAAGAAAACCCAATCGTCGGATCACTGCATCAGAGCCAAATAGTTGCAAATAGGTATTCAGGTTGTTTTCCCGAATCATTGACTTTGATTTGAAAATGGCTTTGGCGATTTCAACAATACCGCCTGCATAATCTGGTTGAAATAAACAATCAAGGAAGGTTTTTTCCAAATCGGAACAATTGACCTGATCTACCCCATCAATCCACTTTTTTGTAATGCCAAAAAAATGAAGCGGGTTGTGGTAAATAAACTGAAATGGAACCCCTTTCACTGCTCTTATGTTAGGACGAAATGGTTTTGCAACCACCACCTGTTCCTGAAAAGAAGGCTGCGTTGTAAGGTCATGTAATACCAAGGCACTATAATAACCAATGTAGTAGGGCGTTTTTCCCGCTAAATGATGTGCAACTAAATGCCAGTCCGGGAAATAATCAGCGGCAGCGCGATCATAAGGAATGATGTGATAAAGTCCATCCTTTAAACGCATCAACAACCCTCGTTTTGTCATTTCAGATAACAAACTACGTATTGCAATGGGTGTACTATTAGTTAAAACCATCATTGCATCGTGCGTATCAAAAAACAATTTACCGTGTTCCTGAAGACCGGCAAGCAAGAACGCGGATGTATTCCCGATTGTTTTTGATTCTGTTGTATCAATGTGGTTTAGCATACCACAAAATTACAACAAAGTAACAATATTGCAAAATTTTATGGACCCTTTATCTTACCGAATGTGTAGATTAACCATAAG
>Ga0247836_1006162_pt1 | contig 13515 bp, 14 predicted proteins | sample LaCruzMarch2015__4_FD_187116 | JGI IMG/M metagenome (GOLD analysis project Ga0247836, IMG submission 187116) | Freshwater microbial communities from meromictic Lake La Cruz, Castile-La Mancha, Spain - LaCruzMarch2015_14m | ecosystem: Environmental > Aquatic > Freshwater > Lake | place: Spain...
GCTCGGGCGAGACGATCGAGTGGTGCGCAAAGTGGGATTCGTGCGCCCTCGAGGTTGCCAAGCAATTCCAAGAACTCACCGAAGAGGAAAAGGTTTCCGGCAAGTTCCCTTACGCCCTTTCGGGACTCCTCCGAGCTTACGCGGCAAGCGCGGAGAACTCGGACTGGAAAATCGCGGCCTGTGGAGAGTTTGACCCAATGATCATCTTTCCCCGCGAAATCGCCCACGTCCTTTCCCGTCAGTCCGACGCTGGCTGGACCGCGAGCGAGCGCGAGGGCTTCCAGACGCTCGTGGTGGATTATCTAACGAACGACTGCTCCGGTCGTCCGTTGAATGACTTCCTCGGACCGTTCCTCACGACGGCTTTTATTAACCGCAACGCCGATTGATGCCATGAAGACATTTGATTTCCTGCCAGCAGATACTTTGTTTTTTCGGGATGCCCGGCCGATGGCTGCCGGCAGCGGCTACGGGCGTGGTGCCTCGTGGCCCCTTCCTACCGTGCTTCACAGCGCGCTTCGCACCTCCCTGCTGCGAATGAAAGGAGAAATGCCCTCGCGAAAGCAGAGCGGATACGAGAGAAACGGTCACCGACACGGGTCCTTTGCCAGTGCTTCGTTCAATTGGTTAAACCTACTCGGTCCATTTCCGTTCTCGTTCCGGGAACAATCGGTGTTCTTCCCGATTCCACGGGATGTCGTCATGACGGAATCGTGTGGGAAGAGCACGGCGGAGTGCCTAAAGATCGTTCTGCCCAATGGTTCGGGAAACCTCCCACCTCCTTTGACACGTCTCGCCGCATCTTTCGCAACCCCGGGGAAACAATCCGTGCCGCCGTGGGTGCGAGCAGATTTCCTTCAGGCCTATCTCTCCGGAGTCGGCCCCCTGCCGACGCTGGACGATGCGAAGCTCGATCTTTGGGATACGGAGTACCGCACCGGAATTGCGATCGATCCCTCGACCCAAACGGCGTCGGATTCACAAATCTACGCTGCGGAACACCTGCGGTTGAGGCAGGACATTTCCCTTCGCTTTGGAATCTCCGAACCACAGGCTAACGGTCACCTGACACCCGGTGAGGAAGAGGCATTCGCACAGCTTGATTCAAGCCTCGTTCTGCTGGGCGGCGAAAGTCGCTTCGGATCGCTTCGACTCGCGCCCGATCCCGTCGTTCTCCCCGCCGGCAAGATTGGAGGCTGCTTTGTAAAATGGGTGCTGCTGACTCCCGCCATTTTCACCGGAGGCTGGCTCCCAGGGTGGATTGATCCCGAAACCGGCGAGGTTAAGCTTCGGGTAAAGCCTCCTGATTTCGATCGCCGTTCCCATCGACGTTCCCGCCGTGATGGCTCAGCCGCATACGAAGAACAAAGTCGGTTGGGAGAGTCCATCGAGGCCAAGCTTGTATCCGCCTGCACCGGAAAGCCGCAGGTCGTGAGTGGCTGGGATCTGACGGGTTCCGAGGTTAGTGAAACTTCCAGACCCTCTCCAAAGCCCACGCTCCTCGCGGTTCCATCCGGTTCTGTTTACTACTTTGAGGCAGGCAGTCCCGAGTCCGCACAACTGCTTGCAAAGACGCTGCAGGGAAGATGCCGCTCGGATTTCTTCGGCGAAAAGGGCCTCGGCCTCGGGGTCTGCGGTCCTTGGACGCCCCATGATGATCACAAAGCCAAACCATGAGCGGGGATCTCGAGTTTTACTACATCTTCAGAGATGCCATGACGGATGCTGGCATCTCGTTCGCACTCACCTCCGGCATGGCTTGCGTCGAGTACGGAATCCAACAAAACACGAAAGATACGGATTGGCTCATCGCTCCCGATAGCGTGGAACTCCTTCGGGAAATGCTTTGCCGCTTCGAACGCGGGCTCAGCGGTCGGAACTGGAGGATAGGCTACCGGGGCCTGTTCGGTGCTCCTTTGGACCGCGATTATCTGGCAAACGGTTGGACCAGTCACCTTGCCATTTGGGATACTCCGGATTCGGTTGAACATCATCTCGATTTCTTTGTTCAACCTCCCCGTCTTTCTGCCGGGGCAGCACTAGAGGGAGCCGCCGAGGCGATCGCACACCGTTTGGTTGTTGCGCAAATGAAGAAAACGAATCGGGATCGCGACTGGCCGATTGCGGAGGCTCTTGCGTATCAGGAATTGCTCTCGGGCAATGGGGAGGCTGTCCTGCATTTACGGGATCCCGAGGCCTTGAAAGATGCCTGGGGTCTGTGCTCTGAGGACCAACGAAGGATCTTATTAGCGAGACGCCCGTTACTCGCACAAATCGCGAATCCGTCTCCAAAGATTCTCCGGCTTCTTGCTGCCGAGCGGGGACTTTGGGAAGAGGTAAACAAGCTTCGCTACGGAAGATACCAGCACGAATGGAAGGCATTCCTTAAGCGATGGAGGGCAGAGGACGAGTTTGCCTGGCCCGTGTCCGTCCCTTTTGCAAGGCAGCACGAATTGGTCGTCCGGGCGGCAGACGTTCACCGACTCGCCAGGGACCCTCTCGGAGGTCTTGACGGTCGGGTGGCAATTTTTGAGGAGGCCATGAATCACATCACCTCGATCTTTGCTCTGGATCCAATGGAGCAGAAGCTGGTCGCACCGCCCATTTCTGAGATGTTGCCATGAAGCCGATGGTTCCAGACCGGGAGTATCCGGATTTCTATTACGAAAAGCTGGCAGAATTATTGGGCGAAGACCGTGCCCGTTGGGCCCGCCTGCCGTACGAAGAGCGGATGAAGGAACTAGCATGGTACCATGCAAATTTCAACACCCCGGACGACCTGTCCCTGTGGCCGGCAGAACTCGACGGAGGGGTCGACCGACCCTGAATCCACCATACGTCCCCGGACGTCCGAACCCAACACACTTAAACCTTTATTAAGTAACCTCCGAAACGATCCATGAAACGCCACCTCCTCACCATCCTTACCCAAACGCCGCTCCACGTCGGCGCAGGCTCCAGCGTCGGAGCCATCGATCAACCGATCCAACGCGAGCGGCACACAGGCTTCCCCGTGATCCCCGCAACCGCACTTAAGGGCACATTCGCAGATCTTTGGAACGATCGTTCGGACGGGGAGAAACTCGCGCGATCATCGACCGGGAAATGGCTTTTCGGCGAGGGATCCGACTCCAACGCTGCCGCGGCCGGAGCGCTTCTTTTTTCTGAAGCCCGCTTGATCGCCTTCCCCGTTCGCAGCGCCAAAGGATGCTTCGCGTGGATCACCTGCCCTCTCATTCTGGAACGCGCACTCCGCGATGGCGTCATCTCACATTCCGTTCCGGCAGAGCCCAAGGATCAGGAAGCTATCTTTAAAACGGACGGGAAACTTGCTTTGGACGGATCGAAGGTTGTTCTCGAAGAATACTGTTTCAACAGCACGGGAGCGTTTCCCGTTGGACTGGCACAAGAGCTCGCCGACCTGGTCGACGATCCTCTCGTCAAGTCCATTGCGGAGCGACTGGTGATCCTCTCAAACGGGATGATGACGCACTTCGTAACAACCACGTGCGAGATTGCCCAGCACGTTCGGATCAATGACGAGACGGGGACTGCGATGAAAGGTGGATTGTTTAACCAGGAGAATGTCCCCGCCGACACCCTTTTCCTGGCCGGCATCCACGCGACACCGAGTCGCGTCCAGTCCGAGCTATTCAAGCAAAAGTCTTCAGCCGATGCGCTCACGGAATTTGGTTCAACGATCAGGGAAGCCGCACTGTTTCAGTTCGGCGGCGATGCCTCCACCGGATTGGGATTCTGCGGAGTGACTCTAATCGAAAGGGAGGCAAAGTAACCCTTATGCAAAACCTTGAACAGATTCGTGCGGCAGCTGCTTTTGCGCCGGCCCAAGACCTCAATCGTGCGGCGATTAGCAAACTCCCGGGGTTGATCCTGACCAATGGGCTGCTAGCCGCCGCAGCGTTTTGCAACGCGGAAGGAGGAGGCGAGAATCGGAAGGATCTCAAATTTGCCATGATCGCCACCGCACGCCATCTCGCCGAGCGTGGGCTGGTTAAGATTCCCGATGCGGACGTTATCAAGGGGCTGATTGGTCATCTGTGCGAGAAAGATAGCTTCACGCTTCAGCGCGCCACCACCGAAGCACTGGCCTATTTGAGCTTCCTCAAGCGATTCTCAAAGCCGGAGAAAGAGGAGCCGTGATTTCACGGTCAGGGCGACGCCGGAAATACGCCTGCCGGATCGCCCGGCCCTATTGATCTGGTGCCACCGACAACTTACCCCATCTTATGACTAACCTCCTTCCAGTTGATACTCGGGAAGCGCTGAACAAAACTCAGCAGGTCAACAATCGATCCCTTTACTTCGATCGCTTTGCCGATCCCACTCTTAGCAACGACCCCAAACGCAGTTGGTTTGAAGAGGGAGCGAAGATTCTTGTGTGCGAAGAGGCGCAAAAGAGAGCTCGGTTCCCCTCCGCTGTATCGGTCAAGGCCCGGCTGATGAGCCGCCTTATGGTCAATATGTCCGGCGGAGTGATGGAGAATGCCGGACTGTGCCTGGATCGGTACGGACTCCCCTACATTCCGGGCTCTGCGGTGAAGGGTTGTGCTCGTCGGATGGCGTTGCAGGCCCTTCACGATTGGGTGCACGCCGGAACGGAAGCATTGGATTCGCAGGATATCTCCGTTCCGTGCCGTGCCAGTTTCGCGAAACCTGCGGAGATGCTGGTTGCCATTTGCACCGTCTTCGGATGGGTAGAGCAGGACTGGGGTGATCAGTCGGATCTCGCCTGGGCGTGTGGTTCGCAGCGCGAATCGATTTGGCCCGAGGCGTGCCTCATGCTCTCCGAGAGGTTCAGATGGAAACTGCCCGAGCACCGCCCGTGGAAGAAGCTTCCCACGTTTGCCGGTCAGGTTGCCTTTCTCCCGGCGTTTCCGAACGTGGATCCGAAAATCGAATTGGACGTCCTCACGCCACATCACAAAAAGTACTACGAGAGCAAGGATCCGCAGGCCGTTGCCACGGACACCGAGGAGCCTATCCCCGTGCTGTTTCCCGTCGTGAAACCCCAAAGTGACAAGGGCTTCTTCGCGTTTCCGTTGCTCCCCCTACGGCAGGCAGAGGCGGCGCTTTTAGATCATGCAAAATTGTGGCTCGCACAGGGATTGTCCATCTTCGGGATCGGAGCGAAAACCAATGCGGGCTATGGATGGTTTGACTCGAATCAATCCGGAATCAACGCCGGGACGGCAGCCGTCCAGAAAGCAACGACCGGGGATTACGATGAGAAGACCTTCCCCAACCAGGTGATCGCCCTTTTGTCTCAACCACAGAAGAACGACCTGCTCAAAAAGCAAATTGAAACGCTCAAGAAACCCGAGAACGATGAATGGCGTGCAAAGGTTACGGCCTACCTGAACAGCCCGGCAGGCAAGGAGCACAAAAAGCGGCTCAAGAAAGCAGAGTGGTTCCCGCAGGAGTGGCTCCAGCAGTAAAGCCCCCATCGCACATTCGCCTCAATCAGTCCCCAGCTATGATTCGCCAAACCTACCATATCGAACTAATCACCCCGTGCTTCTGCGCAGGTGCCGATCCTGCAAGAGCGGAGATCCGTGCCGCTTCGATCCGCGGACAGTTGCGCTGGTGGTTCCGCGTGTTGGGGGGCAACTCCGCCGAAGAGGGTTCCGTTTTCGGACAGATCTCGCAAAAACAGGCAAACAGTGGCGCCGTTCGAATCGCCGTATCCGAGTTCAAAAGAGGACCACAATGGAATCCGCCCGGTTTTTCCCCGAATGATGCTGAATCTTACACATGGCACTACGCGAGAGAGTCCGGGAAAGAACCCGGAAGTGGCAGAGGAACTTCGGGACCCCGCTGGAAAAGCGATGGAGCACTGCCGCCGGGCTCGAGTTTTACATTGGATTTTGTCCTCCATCGCAGTCTACCCCCAACCACCCAAAGGAAGTTTGATCAGGCACTGAGAACATTCCTGTGCCTTGGTAGTCTGGGACTCCGTGCGACGCGGGGACTGGGTGCGATTCACTGCATCGAGGCGAATTGGTTGGACTCGCAGCTAGCCATACTTCGCGAATCGGAGTTCCAAGTTGCCCGGCGAACGAACCCCACATCATTCCCCACATGGGAGGCCGCGTTAAAGGACTGGAGTGCGTGGTTGCGATACAAACTCAGGAGCCAAACCAAAGCCGAGAGCTTCTCCGCACTCGGAGGGATCAATCCTCGGCAAACGAGTGCGATCCGATTCCGTGCCATACGAACCGCTGACGGGAAGTTTTCCTGGCTGGCGTTCGAGGCCCCGCACGAGAAAATTCTCGAGAGGAAAACGAGGCCCTTACTAACACCTGACATTTTTACCGGTTCGACTCCGCAACCTCCCCCAAGAGCAAGACGTTGATGGAGAAGAATGAAATAGTGACCGGACAATCTCCGTTTATGGGTCGTTGTCACTGCGACGAGGTTGCCCATGCTGTATACAGCAACCCAAAGAATTGACCCCAACCTCTACCTTCCATGAATCTACTTTCATTTGCATCCAAACAAATCTGGCCTCATGTCCTTTCCGTTGCCCATTTGAAGCCCTCTACGCTGATTTTGCTTCACAGCAACGACATGGATGAATCCAAGCGACCGGCAGAGCGGCTTAGAACATTTTTGTCCGACGTTGGATTACTTCCACGCACCGCGATCAGTCTGGTTGTGCTGCCTCACGATGATTTCGCCGCTGTGCAACGCGATTTGGAGGCCATCACGGAATCCCGGAAGTTGGATCTTGAGAACTCGGTGCTTAACTTCACCGGTGGCAACAAGCTCATGGCAACCGCAGGTTTCGGTTGGGCCAACAGACGTTTAGTCAGGGCATGTTATCTCGAACGTGGGAACAAACTGGTGTGGTTTGAACCACGAAACAGCGAATTCACAACGCGAACGGAGGAGATTTCAACCACCCTACTGCATGACATTGATCCGCTGCCACTCCTCCGATGCCAACTGGATGCATCTGAAGTTGAGCGGGTGGGCGAACGAATCACGCTGTCCGACAGAGGCTTGCAGATGTCGGAAGCCGATGTGTACTCCCGTGTGCAGAACGGAACTCCAGTGGGAGATTTACTCGACGTTGTTGGGGAAGCTGATCATCAGGCGAAGGCAGGGGATGCACTGGAGCTTTCTGCTGCGGCGATTCTCCTAAAGCTCGGGGTAAAACAGATCCGGCGGAGTCTGAGGCTCAAGGTTAAGAGTACTCGAGGGCTTTCGACTCGGAAGCCTCACGCCGAACTGGATCTCCTGTTTAACTGGGCGGGTCGCCTGTGGCTAGTTGACTGCAAGGACAGGAAGGCGCCAGATCAACTTGCGGAAGCATTTCGCCGTGAATTGAGGGGGATACGGCTACCTCATCGCGCGGACGAACTGCTGAATCGGATTCAAAGTGAACTGACCATAGGTCAGACAAAAATCCTCAAGGAAGATATCATCGCGATGAGGGAGATGGGGGGCTTGCTGGGAAAGGTGGTGTGTCTTCGGAAGTCTTCGCTCGGCGAAGAGGTTCACCAATTTGCCGCGAGTCAAAACATTGAGGTGGTTTTAAAGTCAGAAATTGTACCGCGATTCGAATCCCTTCTCTTCCCGAACCGGCCTGCTTCCGTCGATGCCATTTCAAAACTCAAAGGATTCACTTCGGGTCGAGTGGTGACCGAAACAAAGAAATGACCCTCGACGTCTCCACCCTCTACGCGACCTCAGGCCAGGCGAAGCTCGCGGATCTTCCCGCATACGAGGCCGCCGTTACCGACTCCGTCGCGCCCGGCAGCGATGTCACCCTGACGGGCCCTGGACCGGTTTGGCTCTATCTCCGGGTCGCCCACAAGCTCCACGGCCGGGTTCGGAAACTTCATTACGACTCCCCCGTCACAGGACCAGTGGAGATCTTCAATCATAACCCGCGGTGACTCGTTCAGACTCATCCCGTTCGGTTGAAGAGACCGTGCTGTTTGCCGTGACCGGGATGTCGCCGGCCATTTTGACGGAAACTATTTGGGCTCTCGCCCATGAAGTTCCCGCCATTGTCCCGGACCGCGTCGTGGTGATTACCACCGCCACCGGGCGCGCAGGGATCATTCGCGAACTCCTTGAAGCACCCGCGACAGCAGGAACCCGGAGTGTGTGGGATGAACTCCTTGCGGCTTTGAAAAAAGAGAAAATCGGTGCCGATGGAAAGCTGCGCTTCGGAGCGACGGGCAGCGACTTGCGCGTGATCGTTACTCATGATCCGGCGACCGGCCGCAGCATGGAATTGGATGACATTCGAACGAAGCGCGAGAATGACGCCGCAGCAGATTTCCTTCTCGAGGCACTTCGAAGCTTCACCGAGAACGCGGATTGCCGCGTCATCGCGACCCTCGCGGGTGGGCGGAAAACAATGGGTGCGCTCCTCTACGCGTGCATGAGTCTCATTGGCCGCGAGAACGACCGACTCACCCATGTCCTGGTCGATGAACCTTTTGACGACCCCAGATTAAAGCCGCGGTTTTATTTTCCAAAACAAACGGCCAACAAGCTGATCCGTCCGGACGGGGGATCCGCAGACGCACGCAAAGCGAATGTTTCATTGGCCGATGTGCCCTTTGTCACCCTGCGGAGTCTCTTCCAAAAGGAACTGCGCCGACTGCCCGGAGGCTTCGCTGGATTGGTTCAGAGCTGCCGGGCAGGTGTCGCGAAGATCTCGGACGAAAGCGTGGATTTGATCGTGCATCGGGACCATTGCCGCGCCGAGGTTAATGGGCGAACCATAGTGACAAACCCACGGGAGCATCTCCTGCTGCTCTTCCTTGCCGAGAATCCCAGTATCCGACTCGGCAGTGTCTATGCAGATATGGAAGACGCCATCAATGCTTTCCGGTTGCAGATCATCGAAGCGAAACCCGAAAGTTCGCTGGGCGACTGGAGGCACGACCCACGGTTGCTGGAGGTTATTCGTGAGAGCGACGAGACGATTCGGAAAACAATCTCCAACCTCCGACGAAAGTTTAAAGCAATCGGTCCGGACGGAAACCGGGTCGAGCGGGCTCTCCCGGAAAGAGGGAGGATCTCCTTCGACTGGAAACCCTCCTCCATCGTCTTCGAAGGAAAGTGACTCCGAACGCGGACGTCCTTGTACGTCCGTAAAGCAACACTCGATCCCGTGTCGTGGCAGATTCGGGTCATGGCAAAGAGCGACATTCGCAAGGTTCGGAGACAATTCGTTGCGTACTGCCCGACTTGTGGCTGGGGCTTTTCTGCGGGTGCCAACCTGAGCGCCAACTTTTGCCCCAGATGCGGCATCAACCGGAGACGGTCGCCAGAATCCCATGCGCCTGACGTCCGAAGCCGACGTCCCGAAGCTCCCTTGCCATCTTTCGGCAAGGTGACGCGGATTGAGCCAAAACCAACTCCGTTGGCTGGTCTGCGCAAAGCAGTCGTCAACCATCCGATCGCGATGGGAGCGGGAGCCGCATTGACCGGAGCGGGAATGGTGTGCGCCGCTCCCGCTATGGCGATCGCCGGGGCGTCGGTGGTGGCCACGGGAGCGGCAATCTCTTCGGCGGGAACCACGTCAGGGGTCATCGTGAGCGTCGTTGCCATGATGCTGAAGGAACCGAAGGGAGTGTTGATGGGAGCGTCCATTGCGGCCGGCGGACTCGCGGTGGGCGGAACCATCGCCACGGCAGGCGGGATCGTCATGGCAGCGGGCGGAGCCATGGCCGTGGGGGGCGGCGTCCTCGCCTACGGAGGAGGAGCCGTAGCCGTCGGCGCAGGAGCTAAAAAATTGCACGATTGGGAAAGAGCGAACGGATTCATCGGCGCCCAAATCACCCGCCTGCGGCGTGGATCGCCCAAACTGAGCCTGGCCGATCAAGATGCCCACTCTTCGCCATAATCGATCGACCCCCACCCTGTTTCCCCATGCCCAGCTTGCATCTCTCCACACCAGGATTGCGGGTTCGCCTCGAAAGCGAACGGATCCTCATTTCGAAACCTCAGGTTGAAGCCGACGAGTGCCCGGAACAGGTGGTTCACCTTCGGGATATCGAACGCGTGTTTGTCGGAGAACGAACCGCGATCACGCTCGCAACCCTCGTGGAGTTCCTGCGTCGAGAGGTGCCGGTGATTGTGATCGAAACACACGGGGACATTCTGGGATTCTTCGAGAGACCCGCCCCGTTGCGCACGGTTCGCCGAACGCAATACCAGCGCTCAGACGATCCCTCGTTTTCCCTTGCCGCAGCATGTGCCCTCGTGGAGGCAAAAATCCTCAATCAACGACGCGTCCTCCAGCGCCTTGCCACCAATCGTGATGAAGTCGAAGTCACCACCCTCCTTCTTCACCTTGGCCGCCTCGCCGAAGAAGCAGTCCGCGCGAAAACGACGGCGACGCTGCGGGGTTACGAAGGAACGGCCGCCGGCAGATACTTCGAAGCTTACGGCACCTTTTTCCCGTCCACCGCCCCCTTTGAACGGCGTACCCGGCGGCCACCGCACAATCCGGCCAATGCCATTCTATCCTATTGCTACACCTTGCTCGCCGCCGAGTGCGAAGCCGTCCTCCACGCGCTCGGTCTCGACCCGGGCATTGGCTGCTACCACGAACCCGCAGAAAACCGACCCGCCCTCGCCCTCGATCTCATCGAACCCTTTCGGGCGCCCGTAGCAGACGCGATGGCCCTCGATCTCCTCAGCCACGGCACACTTAGGCCCAAGGACCACTTCGAGTTTCGTGACGGCGGCTGCTACATGAATACCGAGGGCAAAAAGAGATTCTTCGTCGCGTATGAACGCCGGATGGAACGCGAGTTTACCAGTCAATCATCGTCTCAACGAACCACCCTTCGCGGGCAACTCGAAATCCAGGCTCGTGCATATCGCGATGCACTCACAAATGACGTGATGTTCGAACCCTTCCGAATGAATTGACTCCCTACGCGCGCAGCAACCCGACGCAAACACACACACCTCCGGAAAGCTGGTGGGAAGACGCGTTTGCCCTGATCGCAAACCCGAGCGAACAATCGGGTCACCCGTGCGGGCACAAAGAAATGCTTACGCTGGTCGGATACGACATCGCAGACTCGAAGAGGCTCGCAAAAGTAGCCCGCTATTGCGAGGATCATGGCGTGCGCGTCCAGTATTCGTTCTTCGAGTGTCGGCTCGAGGCCGATAAATTCGATGTTTTTTGGCTCGGACTGGAGGAACTTATCGAGCCCAAAACCGACCGACTCGTAGCCTATCGCATCTGCCACGCATGCGCTAAACAGATCTTCACGGCCGGGACGATGGAGCTCTCGGGGAAAGCGATTGCCTATGTATTCTAGTCGGAATCAGAGCATTGTTCGTCGGCACCCCGGCACCCCGAAAAACCACACGCTGCCGACGACAGTTGCAACATGCTCTCCTGCAGTAACTTGCGACATCCTTCGACTCAATCTCGACCGAGAACCGAGCCGTTCCAACTTCAAGAATCCGACCTGCCGACGGAACACAAGTCTTGCCAACTCGACCTCAACAATTTACGACGAGACTGTCCGCTAAGGACCAAAGGCCGAAAGGCAATTGAGACTTTTTGGATGACGGTCCCAACTGGGACCGTTTCGGGTCCGCTAAGGACCAAAGGCCGAAAGGCAATTGAGACTCGGGATTGGCGTCCCGCATGATGGTTTTGACGTAGGTCCGCTAAGGACCAAAGGCCGAAAGGCAATTGAGACCGGCGAACATTGCCGCATATTCGCCGCACCGTCAAAAGTCCGCTAAGGACCAAAGGCCGAAAGGCAATTGAGACTGCTTCTGCGCATACCACTCCAGAGGTTGAGATTCCAGTCCGCTAAGGACCAAAGGCCGAAAGGCAATTGAGACGGTCATTTCAACGTAGGTCTTCTTGTCCACGTTGTGCAGTCCGCTAAGGACCAAAGGCCGAAAGGCAATTGAGACGGTGGCTATACCGCGCAGTACCCGAGTCCTGCGCAACGTCCGCTAAGGACCAAAGGCCGAAAGGCAATTGAGACATTTCGCATTATACGTTGTACAAGCTCCAACTCCCCGGTCCGCTAAGGACCAAAGGCCGAAAGGCAATTGAGACCCGGGTTTATCGAGCTCCCTTCCCCAATCATCTTGAAAGTCCGCTAAGGACCAAAGGCCGAAAGGCAATTGAGACCGCGCCTTGAACGCTTTAAGATCGGCTTTCACCTCCTGTCCGCTAAGGACCAAAGGCCGAAAGGCAATTGAGACTGAACCGGTTTCTACCCATGTCTCGACGCAAGATTTTGGGTCCGCTAAGGACCAAAGGCCGAAAGGCAATTGAGACCGATCTTAGTGCGTAGTTCATTGAACATCGAAGCTGGGGTCCGCTAAGGACCAAAGGCCGAAAGGCAATTGAGACAACCCGGCGCGGGGGTGGGGCTATACCGCGCAGTACCGTCCGCTAAGGACCAAAGGCCGAAAGGCAATTGAGACTTCCATGTACGTCTGGCGTGCTGCCCTTGCTTTAAAGTCCGCTAAGGACCAAAGGCCGAAAGGCAATTGAGACCACAGTTGCAGACCAACGTCTTTGCAAGGTGGCGCTGAGTCCGCTAAGGACCAAAGGCCGAAAGGCAATTGAGACTATCAGGACGGATGACTTTGGCCAACGTACGGATTCGTCCGCTAAGGACCAAAGGCCGAAAGGCAATTGAGACAGCCCAATCGAGCTTGACGACTTTTTTCTCGATTGCTGGTCCGCTAAGGACCAAAGGCCGAAAGGCAATTGAGACCTGAGTGCTCCGGCGCGCAGCTCGGCTACGGTGTAGGGGTCCGCTAAGGACCAAAGGCCGAAAGGCAATTGAGACCGCTCGTAAGCGGATGCTGCTGCGGCGGGGCACGCGTGGTCCGCTAAGGACCAAAGGCCGAAAGGCAATTGAGACCCATGATCGCAAATGCGGCAAAATACACGCCCAACCCGGTCCGCTAAGGACCAAAGGCCGAAAGGCAATTGAGACTCGGCTACGTCAAGGACGTGTTGTGTATCCATCGTTGTCCGCTAAGGACCAAAGGCCGAAAGGCAATTGAGACTCACCCGCTCGTAAGCGGATGCTGCGGCGGCGGGGCACGTCCGCTAAGGACCAAAGGCCGAAAGGCAATTGAGACCCACTGTCTAGTCCATTCTCGTGTGTTCGTAATTGCGTCCGCTAAGGACCAAAGGCCGAAAGGCAATTGAGACGCCGATTTCCCGGTAACACTGGGCGATTGCATCCATGGTCCGCTAAGGACCAAAGGCCGAAAGGCAATTGAGACCCCGGGAAAGAGAAAGTCCTAAAAGCTCATCGGGAGGTCCGCTAAGGACCAAAGGCCGAAAGGCAATTGAGACTTTGGTTAAGTTAAGGATTGCTTTCGAATGACTGTGCGTCCGCTAACCCGACTTTCGCTACTGGCGACGATTTTTGACGATTTTCGAGCATTGATGACCCTGGAAGGCGCATAAATACAAGAAGGGTGTTGGGAAACGCGGTGTAGTGAAGACCCAGTCTCTTCACAGGG
>Ga0247836_1006179_pt1 | contig 13482 bp, 13 predicted proteins | sample LaCruzMarch2015__4_FD_187116 | JGI IMG/M metagenome (GOLD analysis project Ga0247836, IMG submission 187116) | Freshwater microbial communities from meromictic Lake La Cruz, Castile-La Mancha, Spain - LaCruzMarch2015_14m | ecosystem: Environmental > Aquatic > Freshwater > Lake | place: Spain...
TTGGGGCTTTTTCTTTCTTAAATCTATGGATAATTGCTCGCTTCACTACAGCACTATAACGGGTTGTGCGTTCGCTTCGCATTTATCCACAGATTTAATCTCACATCTGTTTGAACTTTTACAAAAGCCTATGAGGCAAAACCTATTCGTAAGACTGCAAGACATAATCGGTACGGGCGAGGTCGGAGAATCTCGTAATATCGGATTGGAATTGCAACGCCACGTTGCCGATTGCACCGTTACGATGCTTGGCGACGATAACCTCGGCAATGCCGTGGATTTTTTCCATTTCCACCTGCCAATCCGCAAATTTTGGCGAATCTTCCCTAGGCATTTGTCGCATCAAATAATATTCTTCCCTAAATACGAACATCACTACATCGGCATCTTGCTCAATACTGCCCGATTCACGCAAATCGGCAAGTTGGGGGCGTTTATCGTCACGTTGTTCAACCGCACGAGAGAGCTGGGAAAGTGCCATAACCGGAATATCCAACTCTTTGGCAATCGCCTTAAGCCCTTGAGTAATCTCGGAAACCTCTTGCACCCGATTGCCTTGCGGATTCGGACTCGATCCCCTAATCAACTGCAAGTAGTCAATCACCAACAGCCCGAGATTATGCACACGCTTCAAACGCCTTGCCCTTGCCCGCAGTGCGGAAATCGAAAGTGCCGGAGTATCGTCGATATGAAACGGCAATTGTGCCAAGTGATTGCTTTCTTGAACTAATTTAGAAAATTCGTCGGAAGTTAAATCGCCTTTGCGCATTTTGCCCGAAGAAAGCTTTGTTGCACCCGATAAAATCCGTGATGCAAGCTGCTCGGACGACATCTCGAGCGAGAAAAACCCCACCGAAAGCGGCTTCTGCCCGGGATTTTGCAACCCCTCTTTATAAAAATATTCGCTCGCATAATGAGCGATACTGGTTGCAAGGGCGGTTTTACCCATCGAAGGTCGCCCGGCAAGAATAATCAAATCCGATTTATGCATACCGCCGAGTAACTTATCCAGATCCTGCAATTTGGTCGGCACCCCGATAACCCGGTCGCTATTGCGGTAAGCATGCTCGGCACGCTCGATCGCCTCAAGCAAAGAATGCTTAATCGGACGAAAACTATTTTCGGAAATCCCCTGCGATGCCAAGTTAAATAATTTCTGCTCGGCATGCTCGATCTGTTCCATCGCCGAAGCCTCAAAATCACCGGTATAAGCATTATTTACGACCTCCTCACCGATGCCGATCAGCGAGCGTTTTTGTGCCATATCGTAAATAAGATTGCTATAATCCCGCACGTTGATAATCACGGTTGCAGCTGCAGCAAGCCTTGCCAAATATTGACTGCCGCCGATTTCTTTTAAGCCTTCGTCCTGCTCAAAATGATGTTTGAGAGTAACCGGATTGGCGATCAAGCCTTTATCGGAAAATGATTGAATAGTTGCAAAAATCCGCTGATGCACGGGAACGTAAAAATGCTCAAAACGAAACGACGAACTTATATGATTAAGCGAATCGTTATTGACCAAAATCGCCCCGAGCAAAGCCTGCTCGGCTTCGGCATTATAAGGCGGCTCACGAAATAACGGGAGTTCTTCGCTCGTATCCGCAATGGTTATTTTATTTTGTACTGCCATTTTTAAATCAACATCTATTTATATATTTCAAGCAATCGCCGACAATCCTTTTTTCGCAACCAAAGACAATAGCTTAAGGGTTGCACCTGCCGGGTGTTTGCCTCCGCATTCCCATTGACTTACCGAGTCTTTGGAAACATTAAGATAGCGGGCAAAAATCGACTGACTAACCTGCTCACGTTCCCGCAAAAGACGAATTTCCTCGGGAGTAAATTCATGCACCGGAGTTAGGCAAGATTCGTCAAACCGCCGCATAGTTTTTTTATCTATTACACCGGCATCGTAATAATCACAAACCGTCTGATGAATAGCAGCGAGTGCATCACTTTGATATGTCTTGTTTTTATTCGTCATATTTGACCTCTTTATAAGCACCTAATTCGATAAGTTTTGCAAGCTGATTCTCAGAAAATGCAAATGTAGTCTTTGCCAATTCTTTAAATTCTTGCTCCTCTATCTTCGATATATTTTCTCTTTCGTTTTTTGCAAAACCATAGACAAAAAAAGCTTTATCGGCTTTTCGATACAAAATAAGCGACCTATAACCGCCCGATTTACCCTCGCCTACCCTTTCAATGCGTTGTTTTATAACGCCGCCGCCGCAATCGGCATCTATATTGCCGTTTTCCGCAGCCTTTACAGCCGCATATAATTGTGCATCGCTTATAGATTCTTTGGCTGCAAACTTGGCAAACCATTTGTTTTTATAAATTCGCATGTTATTATTATATAACTGAGGCATATATTTTGCAAGTATTTTCTCTTAACGTCTATGCTTGTAAATAAGGTAAAAGCATCTAAAATAAAACCTAATGAATTATTAGACACTGTTAGTTAATTATTTTATATGTGGATTTTGAGAGATTTTTAGGCGAAAAACGGGTAATAATTTGCAGGAATAGACAATCTATTTCAAAAATTATTACATGTTTTGCAGCCAAAAAGCACCAAAATAGATTTTAAATATAATTAACTAACAGTGTCTATGGGAAGCGATATAAAAATGGTTTTGCAAAACAAATTAAATATCACCGATCAAATTGAACTAAATAAAGCCGAAGAAAAAATCAGCAAGCAAAAAGCCAAGCAATTTTTTGAAAGCGGAATAATAAATCAAATCGAAATCGGCTCATTCAAAGGGCTTGCACGGATTCATTTATATTTATTCGGCGATATTTACTATTTTGCAGGAAATTTACGCAGCGAAAATATTGCAAAAGGAAATTTCCGCTTTGCTCCCGTAATGTATTTGCAACAATCATTAGAACATATCGACAAAATGCCGCAAAGCAATTTTGATGAAATCATTGAAAAATATGTCGAAATGAATATCGCCCACCCCTTTCGCGAGGGCAACGGACGTGCGACAAGAATCTGGCTGGATTTGATTTTGAAGAAAGAAATCCAGCAAGTAATCGATTGGAATCAAGTAGATAAATCCGACTATCTTTCGGCAATGGAACGCAGCGTTATCAAAGATATTGAAATAAAACATCTTCTCAAAGCGGCATTGACACCAAAAATAGATGATCGGGAAATTTTCATGAAGGGTATCGATATAAGCTATTACTATGAGGGATATAGCGAATTTAGAATTGAAGATTTGTGATTACTAACCGGGAGCTTCTAATTAAATCACAAACCCTGCAAGCTCCGCACGCAAAATATCGATGCCGTCTTTTTTCTCCGAGCTGGTCGCAATAATTTGCGGGTGGACTGCCGGGTGTTTTTTGAGGGCAAGTTTGGTTGCTTCGACAATTTCCTCTACTTCGCTAGCTTTTATTTTATCGGTCTTGGTGAGAACTATCTGATAACTCACCGCTGCATCGTCAAGCATTTTCATGATTTCATGATCGGTCTCTTTGAGTCCGTGCCGTGAATCGATCAACAAACAAACCCGACGCAAATTAGGACGACCGGAAAGATACGATTTTACCAATTTTGTCCAGCGTGCAACGTCTTTTTTGGGTGCTTTGGCGTAGCCGTAACCCGGCAAATCGACCAGCATCAATTTTTCTGCGAGCAAGAAAAAGTTTAATTCCTTGGTGCGTCCCGGCGTATTGGAAAATTTTGCCAAGGTTTTGCGACCCGTAAGAGCATTGACCAAGCTCGATTTTCCTACATTGGAACGTCCGGAAAAAGCGATTTCCGGCAGATCGGTCGGCGGCAGTGAAACCAAATCGACACCGCCCATAAGAAAGCGGCATTCTTGGGCGAATAATTTTTCGGGGGAGATATTGCTCATTGTATTTTATGCTTTATATTTATTTAGGGAACTTACCGTAGCCGATAAAATGCACAACCTGCAACCACATTTTCTTGTTTTGGGGAAAGAAAGTGTGACTACAAGGGATTATCACCCGATCTTTTGCACCTTCAAGGGTTGCACTTTTGAGCGAAACCTTGCCGTCACTCTCGGATTTGATGATTCTGCTCGAGATAAAATCAAGCGGACGGTTACCGGCGACGATTCCGACTTCGAAATCGTTATCGGCAAATATATGCTTAAAATCGCTTTGATCGGTGATGAGTTGTTGTCCTGCCGGACCGTAGAGTTTTTTGTATAAAGCCCAATTCTTAACAAAATCGGCAACTTCGCTACCGTAATTCGGAGTGCCGATTAAAACCACCCGACCGAGATTACTCGGACGATATTTCTTCAAATAAGCCCGAATCAGCAAACCGCCCATTGAATAGCCGACAAAATGGAGTTTTCCGGTTACGCTTGCGGCAAAGCCCTCTATATCTTTATTGATAATCTCGGCAAGCTCCTCAAGCGAATATTTGGTTGAAGGATAACCGAGATTCAAAACCTTAAAACCCGATTTTTGCAAAAACTTTGCCAACCCCGCCATGCAAAGCTCGGTTCTAAAAATCCCGTGTAATATTATTATGCCGTCATTCATGGGGTTATTATGTCTTTAAAGTCTGTGCTGTGCTACATACTCACGCAAAGCGAGGTTGATATTGGTTTGATACCCTTTTGGCATTTTGTTTCTGAACCATTCGATCAAATCAGCATCAAGCCGTAAAGTGATTTGCTTTTTAACAGGACGATAAAATAAGCCTCTTTTTGCATCGCTCCAATCGAGAATTTCTGCAATATCAGAAGTGTCTATTTGCTCATCGGGCAAAGCGGCAAGTGCAGCAAGCTGACGTTTTTGTTCTTGGCTAAGTTTTTGTTTAGAAGTCTCCTTCTTCATAAGCTCTCCTTTCGGCTGCGGTTGCTTTTCTTGCACTTATTATACGAATTATCTCTTCATTATCGGCATCTTTTTCTATAATTGCGTGTATTACCAATATCATGGTATACGCAATATTACCGATAGTTTGCCATCTTTCTTCATATGGGTAAATATCTCGCCTTGAAAGTGCCAAGTTATCGTCAAATACGATCTTTGCAGTCTCAAAATCAATTCCGTGCTTTGCTTTATTTGCCGCACTCTTATTATTATCCCAAACGAAACGCAAATTTATACCCTACAAAATTGTAGTTACATTGTAACCTATGGAATAATAAAAGTCAAACCAATATTAGCCGCTCCCCTTAGTGATGCGGCATCGTATTTACTTCTTCAAATCAATTTTATGCTCTTGCCCCAACTCAACCGGAGTGCGTTGGCGATCGCAATTACATCGATAAATTCTTGCAATAATGCTCAGGTTACCTGGGTGATATATCCAAGCCCGGCAAAGATCATACCGATAATAGAAAATAATATCCCACCGATTGCACTTTGCAATGCAATTATACGCAATCTTTGGCTGATATGCATCAACTCGTCAACCTTTACGAGTGAATTTTCCATAATAACCGCACCGGCAGCTTCCGCCGTAACGCTGCTATGCTGCCCGAATGCAATGCCGACGGTGGCAGAAGCAAGTGCCGGGGCATCGTTTATGCCGTCGCCCATAAATAATGTCGGGGCTTTGGCGGTTTCTGCACGCACAATCGCAACTTTTTGTTCGGGACTTTGTAATGATAATGCATCTTTAATTCCCAATAATTCCGCCAAATATGATACTTCCGATTCACGATCACCCGAGAGCAGCATAATTTTCTTAAACCCGTGTGAAGGCGACAGATGGCTTATGAAAGATTTGCCGTCGGCTCTCGGTGCATCACGGAAGCGGAAAGTAGCTCCGTATTTGCCGGCGATCATAATAATACATTCCAAACCGGTCGAAGTCGGCGGCAAAGTAGCGGAAGAATCGGGGGTGAGTTGCAAAAGCTTTTTACGGCTGGTTACGCATATTTCTTGTGCCGATACTATCCCGGTTAAACCTTGCCCGGGTTTTTCGGAAACGCTTTCGGCATCGCTAAGCGTGAGTTTGGCTTTTTTGGCTGCCTGCAAAATCGCATTTGACAAAGGGTGTTTTGAGTAACGCTCCAAACTTGCGGCAAGCTGCAAAATATCATTTTGGGATAATCCTTCCGCCGGCAATATCTCGGTTAATTCAGGCTTGCCGTAAGTAAGCGTTCCGGTTTTATCGAAAATAGCAGTGCGGCAGGTCGGCAAAAGCTCTAATACTTTGGGATCTTTGATGATTATACCGCTGCGTGCCGCCATTGAGATCGCCCCGATAATCGTGATCGGGATAGCAATAATTAGCGGACACGGGGTTGCAACCACCAAAACCGCCAATGCACGCAACTCATCACCGGTTATCCACCATACCGCACCCGAGCCGAGCAGTGCCACCAAGGAAAACCAACCGCCGATACGATCGCCCAAACGACGCATCGAAGGGCGTTTTTGCTCGGCCTCCTGCATCACCTCCATTATTTGAGCATAACGTGAATCATGTGCGAGTTTTTCGGCACGAATCGTAATTACCGCCTCACCGTTGATCGCCCCCGACAACACATCTGAACCTGGTGCTTTGGATACGGCGTAAGGCTCGCCGGTTAGATATGACTCGTCCATCGAGCCGTGTCCGTCGACGACTACGCCGTCCACAGGTACGGTTTCATGCGGATAGATTATTATTTCATCACCGATTGCAATATCGGCAAGGGTTATTTCTTCAACCTGCCCTTCTTTAACATTTTCGGCTTTTTTGCGATGTGCAGATGCAGGCAAACGTGCGGAAAGTGCAAGCAGCACCGCAGAGGCTTTACGCATCGCATATAACTCAAGTGATTGCCCGCCCGATAACATTAAAATAATAAGCGAAGCAGCAAGATATTGCTCTAATAAAGCAGCGGCGACCAATTCAATTGCGGCAAGAAAATTCGCCCCGACATTTCCCTTGAACGACTCAGTCGCAATACGCCAAAGCAATGGAACACTGCCAAATATAATCAGAAGCAAAAGCGGAATATCGGCCGCTAATATATCATGAAATTTTTGGCTATTGCCGATCAATATAAAATGCAACGCAATGGCGATAAGCGAAGCAATCGCAATCATCGACTGCCGATTTAAGAACCTGTTTAAAGTCTTTTTGTTTATCTGTTTTTGCTCTTTTGGGCTGCAAATATTATAAAAATTCTTGAAATATGAATAACTATTCCTGCTAATTTTCATAATATTTTCGCTCCAAAATCCATAAAAACCTTATAAACAAAAAGACTTTAAACAGGTTCCAGAAAACACACGGCGATGACTTTTTAAGCGATTGTTCTGCCATATAAATTATTTAACCTATCCAAATATTGAATAAGTATAAACTATATTATAAATTAGCTATACATACCCATATCAATTCAAAAGTTGATATGGGTATGTGAAAATCGTCTCTCGAAAGGAGCGATTTTCCGCTGCGAAGCAAAGCGTAACAAATCTACCCAAATACCCGTTTAAATATGGTATCAACATGTTTGGTGTGGTAAGAAAGGTCAAACAATGCTCGGATTTTATCTTCCGGCAATGCTTTAGTAACATCGGCATCGCCGAGCAATTCGGTTAAGAAATCCTTGCCTTGTTCCCAAACTTTCATCGCATTACGTTGCACCAAAGAGTAAGAATCTTCACGCGAAACTCCGGCTTGAGTAAGCTCGAGCAGAACTCTTTGCGAGAAAATCAATCCGCCGAGTTTATTGAGATTTTTGGTCATATTTTCCGGATAGACAATCAATTTATCCATCATCGAGGTCAAACGAGCCAAGGCAAAATCAAGCGTAACCGTAGCGTCTGGGGCAATCATACGCTCAACCGATGAATGCGAAATATCACGCTCATGCCAAAGAGCGACATTTTCAAAAGCAGGCACTGCATATCCACGCACCATTCTTGCCAAACCGCAGAGATTCTCGCTTAATACCGGGTTGCGTTTATGCGGCATTGCCGAGCTGCCTTTTTGTCCGACCGAGAAAAATTCTTCGGCTTCCAAAACTTCGGTACGCTGGCAATGGCGGATTTCCACCGCAACATTTTCGATTGATCCGGCAATCACCGCCAAAGTTGCAAAATATGCGGCGTGACGATCCCGGGGAATCACCTGGGTCGAAACCGGCTCAACCGCCAAACCTAATTTTTCGGCAACATATTCTTCGATTTGCGGCGATATATTGGCAAAAGTTCCGACTGCACCTGAGATTGCACAAGTCGCAATTTCTTTGCGAGCGACAACTAAACGCTCACGGCAACGCTCAAACTCGGCGTAAAATCTTGCCATTTTGATGCCGAAAGTGGTCGGTTCGGCGTGTATTCCGTGGCTACGTCCGACGCAAACCATATCTTTAGTTTCCAAAGCCCGGCGTTTGAGAACTTTCAAAAGAGCATCAATATCGGCAATCAAAATATCGGTAGCTTCTTTGAGCTGAACCGAAAGACAAGTATCCAAAACGTCGGAACTCGTCATGCCTTGATGCATAAAACGGGAATCCTCACCGACATATTCAGCAACATTGGTCAAAAATGCAATCACGTCATGCTTGGTTACTGCTTCGATTTCGTCGATACGGGCAACATCAAACTTGCCTTTTTTCCAGATATTTTCCGCCGCAGCTTTTGGGATTACGCCATGCAAAGCCAAAGCATCGCAAGCATGGGCTTCGATCTCAAACCAAATGCGGAAACGGTTCTCAGGCTGCCAAATTGCGACCATATCGGGACGGGAATAACGGGGTATCATAACTCTAATTCTTTCATGTTTATTTTTAAGAGAATGCGTTTTTACATAAAAATTTTGACTTTTGCAAAGAAAACCCTTTATAAAAATCATTCATATAAAATTATTAAGGAATCACACCATGAAACTTTGGCAAAAAGTTCTACTCGCTATGACACTTGGAATAGCCCTCGGATACATGCTAAATATCAACGGCCCGCTCAATTACGACGGCAAAGATATGCTTAAAGCATATCTGAAACCGATCGGAACTTCTTTTATCGATTTGATAAAAATGGTCGTAGTTCCCTTAATATTCTTTTCGCTGATCTCAGGAATCACCGGAATGACCGATTCGGGTGCATTCAAACGCATCGGATTAAAGGCGGTAATCACTTTTATGACCACCGCAATGCTTGCAGTAGTTATCGGAATTGTATTCGGATTGATATTTGAACCCGGAAAAAATGTAAATATCGCCGCAATGCTTGAGAAATCAGGAGAGACCCACATAGTTGCAAAAGCACAAGAAACTTTTAGTTTTGCAAAATTATTATCGGACATTATCCCGAGCAACGTAATCGGTGCGATGTCAAACAACGACCATATTCTACAAGTAGTTTTATTTGCAATTTTTACGGCAATAACAATCAATTCACTCGGCGAAAAAGCCCAGCTTATCCGTGAAGTTTGTCAATCTGCGGCTCAAGTTATCTTTAAGATGATCAATACGATCATGAAAGCATCGCCTTACGGGGTTTTTGCGATTATGGCATCTTTAGTAAGCTCGCAAGGACTTGATATTATTAAAGATATGGCAGTTCTTGTAATCACGGTCGGCTGTGCATTATTCGCCCAGTATGTCTTATACGGTATTTTAATCGTGGTATTCGGCAGAATGTCGCCGATGCCGTTTTACCGTAAAATCCTTGAAGTTCAATCTTTTGCCTTCTCGACCAGCAGCAGCAAAGCAACTTTGCCGACTGCAATGCGGGTTTCACATGAGAGAATCGGGGTTTCCAAAAATAATACTTCTTTCGTTTTACCGCTCGGTGCATCGATCAATATGGACGGCACCGCAATTTATCTCGGCATTTGCTCGCTATTTTTTGCTCAAGCTGCAGGGATAACCTTGTCGACCCAGCAATATGTATTGCTAGTTCTTACCGCTACTTTAGGCTCAATCGGAGCGGCAGGAATCCCCGGCGGTGCGATTATTATGATGGGAATGGTATTCTCTTCGGTAGGGCTTCCGCTGGACGGAATTGCTATAATTTTAGGCATTGACCGCATTTTAGACATGATGCGAACTACCGTAAACATCACCGGAGATTCGGTTATCACTATGCTTGTCGATAAATCTGAAGGCACCTTCGACGAAAAAACCTATCACGATATGAGTTTATAAATAATCACTTTAGATAATGCCCCTGGAACTTAACCATAAAAATATTAACAAAAATATTCACGGCTTCACACTTATCGAGCTGTCTATAGTTATTGTGATTATCGGCTTAGTTGTAGGGGGAATTATCGTGGGAAATGATCTAATATCGTCTACTGAGTTGCGTGCAACTATTTCTCAAGCCGAGCAATATAGCACCGCAAGCAATACATTTCGTCTAAAATATAATAATTTTCTTCCTGGCGACATTCCAGATCCATATGCGAACCAATTCGGGCTTGCCGCAAGGGGAACACTTGCAGGACAAGGCGACGGCAATGGAATATTAGAAGGTTATAACGGAACCCCACCGATCGTAAATTTTGGCTGGGTACAAAGTGCCGGCGAAACCGCAATGTTTTGGGTGGACTTAAGCTCTTCCGGCCTTATAAGCGGAAATTTTAATACTGCAAAATCTGATCTAGTTCCTGGCTCACCAATATCGAGTAGCAATATGGGATTATATTTTCCTCCGGCAAGAATCGGCAAAGCCAATTATTTCTATGCCTATAGCCCTTGGTCTGCCTTTGGGCTACCTTCCACAAATTACATAGGAACTTCAGCCCCATTAACCATTGACAGTGCAAATAGTTGTGCTTGGTGCATGACCTCGAATCCCAACATAAAGGTCAACCAAGCAGATACAATCGACAAAAAAATTGACGATGGAGTTGCAAACAAAGGCAAAGTTATTGCAATGTATGCAAATTCAATTGCTTTTGGCGATCAAGGAACCGGCTGGTCGGTGAACGCAGCAACTGATTCTGCAGCTACCTGCTTCAACAGTGCTAGCGGCAAATATTCTGTAGGGAATAATAAAGGCGAAGGTTTGAATTGTGGAATCTCTTTCCAATTGCAATAAATCTCGGAAACTACTTATTGACTTGAGCGTAACGCATTTCTCTAGCACGGGTAAGGATAGTATCTTCCAAATCACGGGATAGACTTGGACTGACTTGAATATCACGCCAAGCACCTTTTGCGTCGGATTTTTGTTTAAACAAAGTTATTCTAACTCCGTCGGCACGCAAGGTTTTGTCTAATATAAAAGCATTGATTTTAAAGCGTTCGCCTTTAGCTTTAGGGTCTTCATACCAATCGGTTATTATAACTCCGCCGAAAGGATCGGCAGAAACCAAAGGCATAAACGCCAAAGTGTCGAGTGACGCACGCCACAAGAAGCTATTTACTCCGATTCCACCGCCGTCTTTATCGGAAGAACCACCGAGCGACAGCAAACCTGCACCGCCGGTTAAACTGCCACGGCTTTCTTTCAATACAAGATTGGAATTTTTTGGGGCTTCTGCTTTGCCGCCTTCAAACATGCCGCAACCGGAAACCAATGCAACCAATGACAAAGCTGCCAAAGAGCGAGAAATATTTATATATGTATGTGCTATTTTCATAGCATCTTATATATTTAAATATCTCTTGGCTTGCAAGTCCAATTAAGCATTGGGATCATTTTTTTCGTTCCCCTCTTTGAGCTTGCGTTCGGCTCTTTTTTCGTCTTCCACCTCAAGCTTGGTTTTAGCTTCTTTTGGCAAGCTTATCACGATTGAAGTCCCTTTGCCGACTTCACTTTGAATCGCAAAAGTACCACCCATAATTTCAACAAATTTCTTGGTCAAAGGCAGCCCTAAACCGGTACCGTCATATTTGCGTGAAAGCGTGTTGTCGACTTGTCCGAACGGTGCCATAGCCCGTGAAATATCTTTTGGGGCAATCCCGATTCCGGTATCACGAACCTCAATCGAAAGCGAGCCGTCAACCACGTTTTGCCACATAGTCACCGTAACAGAACCACCTGCGGGAGTAAATTTAACCGCATTTGAAAGCAAATTAAGCATAACTTGTTTGAGTTTTTTAGCATCGGTTTTGACGATAAAATGATCTTTAGGGATCGCTTCGATCAACTCCACACGGGCATTTTCGGCACGTGGACTGACCAACCGCATTGAATTGATTATCGACTTAGTCGCATCGACCTCGCTGATTTCCAATTCCAATTTATCGGCTTCGGCTTTGGAATAATCCAAAATATCGTTAATCAAACTCAACAAATGCACGCCCGAGCTATGAATATCCTTAATATATTCGGCATATTTCGCATTGCCGATTGCACCGGAACGCTCCAATTTAATAAATTCGGAAAAGCCGATAATCGCATTAAGCGGAGTCCGCAACTCATGGCTGACATTTGCCAAAAACTGCGACTTATCACGATTTTCTGCTTGAGCACTTGAAGCCTGAGCAGCCAATTCAATGTTAATTTCATGCTGCTTGGCAATAATTGTTTCGGCTCGGTTTGATATAAAAAGCAGCAATAAAGTTAAGCCGACAAATATTGAAATAACCCCGACCGCTCCGATCAAACGAAAAGTATCGAGCTGTTTCCATTGTTCACTTACGTTATAACGAATTTCGATAACCGCCTCAACGCAACTTGCATCGGGCTTATCGGTTTCTTTACAGCTCATATCTTCTTTGCCGACTTGAGCATAATTTGAAACTACGCTTACTACGTTATTTCGCAAAATAGGAACAATCGTTTTAATCAAAACCCCCTTGGTTTTTGATTCGTCGGGACGAATTACGTCTTGATTCTCAAGGACAACACTGGTTGCAACCCCTGTTAAAGCCTGACCGAATGCACCGTCGGCAATCTCTACTTTGGGAGGATCCAAACTGATTAAACCTGAATTTGCATGTACTTTATTACCCTGAACTTCTAATATTTTTGATTGGTCGATTGAAGCCAAGCGAATACCTTTAGCATTATAGATACTTACATCGGCGATCGGAATTTCCTCAAAATGCTTAAATAAGCCACGACTAAAATCGTCGAACGCTTCCACCATTTCTTTATAACCGTTATAACCCTGCCATTTTGCCGGCTCAATTCCCGATTTTTTAAACTTATCGTAAAGCCCTTCTCCGGTCTTCATGCGATCACGATATGTTTTCCAAGTGGTATTGACAAACCCTTGAGCCAAAGCGTTGCTGTTATTCTTCACAACGGCAAGCAAATCATGCGATGCCCGTTCTTTGAAAGAGTTACCGAGTAAAATTGCAACTGCGACGACGATAACCAAGCTAACCGCAGCAAACCAACGTATATATAAAAACATTTTTTCTTCTTTTTCTATTAGGTTAGATCGATTAAACAACAAGCATGCTCATTGCAAAGCCAATCCATATTTGCACTATAACCTAAATTTACTAACTGTTTAGTCCCATAATTTTATGGTTTGGATTTAAATTAAAAGCAGTCGGATTTTGATCGAACTGCTCGATGATTATATCATAAGGCGTTTTATATTTCAAAGCTTTTAACGGTCTTTTGAGG
>Ga0247836_1006181_pt1 | contig 13481 bp, 19 predicted proteins | sample LaCruzMarch2015__4_FD_187116 | JGI IMG/M metagenome (GOLD analysis project Ga0247836, IMG submission 187116) | Freshwater microbial communities from meromictic Lake La Cruz, Castile-La Mancha, Spain - LaCruzMarch2015_14m | ecosystem: Environmental > Aquatic > Freshwater > Lake | place: Spain...
ATGAAGTGGATATGCACTTTCTCTGCAAGGAGGGGACTTGGGAATACGAAGGCATTGTTATTGAGAGTGATTTCTTTGCAGCTATCCCAGCAAGTGAAAGTGATTCCGTCCATAGAATAATCGACCTTAATACTTTGAACTGATCCACTTGACCCCTCAGTGTAAATAAGACTAAAGCCTGCTAGCTTTTTTGGCTCACATGATTACACTCCAGCCCAGCAGAGAGCATTGTCTTGACAAGCAGAAATACCTCCTTCAGCTCCTTAAATACTGCTCAAAACTGTCTTACTGATGAAGGTGGAGGTTGAGTCTGAAGCTTCTTGGGGGAGTTTGCTGATAGAACTGTAGTAGAATTCGATCTTGATGTGAGGAAGACCCTGCTTGGTGACTAAACGGATAAATTGAGCCTGGACTGGATTGAAGTAGATAGTCTTTACAGAGCCGATCATGGCTCCTACCAAACTGAAATCGCCAGCCTTATTGAAGAGCTTGCCATCGTAGGAGTATTCAAGAGAGAAACTAGTCAAAGTGCTTCCAGTTAGGCTGCGGACATCGATAGCATAGAAGGTTTGGATATCTGAAGTTTTGATACCGATGAATGAGCCTTTAGGTTGACCGACAGGTGACCATCCATTTGCTCCAGTGCTGTCGACTTGGAATTGAGCTCCATTGATTGAAGAACTGCTATAGAAGACTTGGGCTGAGCCAGCTGCAATAGCTTGGACAAGATTAGTACTATCAGTGAACTTGACGCTGAAAACTGATTTTGATTAATCGGCTTTTTCTTGAGTATCGTCATCAAAGAAGTCCATATTGACTGAGTTCCAGTTCAAGACAGTAATATCGACATCACAAACTCCATTGTTGAGGGAATATCCACTATCGCAGGTGAGGCATAGCTTGTAATTCTTTTGGACTTTGCAGCCTTTAAGATTGGCAAAGCAAACACCGTTGTTGCTGAAATAGTATGGTGTGCATTCAGAGCAAAAACCATTTGAGTAAACTTTACATTGAGGGTCTCTCAATTGACATTTGCCGTAGGGGTTGAGGAAGTAGAGTCTATCACAGTTCATGCAGATACCGTTCTCATCGAATTACCAGCAATGTTCATCAGCATATTCGCAGCGTCTTTTATTATCGAATCTGTATCCTTTTTTGCATCTTTCGCAAGCAGTTTGTTGAATATTATAAGTGAGACAGTTTGGATCTTGAATAAGGCAAAGATTGGTTGAGGTTAAAGCAAAACCTTGGTTGCAACCAATGCATTTTCCATTGTCATAAGCATTACAGTTAGGGATTTCACAAAGTGATTTAGAGTTGAGTTTGAAGGGATATGAGCATTCTGCGCATCCGAAATCAGACAAGCTCGAGCATCCAAAGATAACACATTGGTTATTCTTGTATTCGAAGGGAGGATTGCATGAGCAGCAGAATCCGTTGAGGTCATAATTGCATCCTGGACGATTTCTAATGCATTTCTTTTCAGTTTTACTGTAGTAATAATTGCTCATGCACTTGATGCAGGTACCGTACTCATCCATCTTATCACAGAACTCATCCTTAGAGACGCAGACTCCATTGGAAGTGAAGAGGTAATCAGGATCACATTCAAGGCATTTTCCATTACTGGAAACAAGGCAATTAGGTAATTTGCAGCTGTTGTAAAGGAGAGCATATGATTTATCGCATTGTGAGCATCCTCCAACAAAATATTGCAAGCATCCATCAATGATGCATGATTCGCTTGAAGGAACATAGATGAATGGTGAGCGGCAGGAAGTACATCTTCCATCAACATAGTTACAGCCGAGTTTCATAGAAATACATTTACCGTCTTTGCTAAACATGAAACTTTCCTTGCATTTAAGGCAAACGTTCAAGGCATTTCTGACCTCACAGTTGGGGTCGACAGCAATACATTTGTTTGATTGGTCGAGTTGGTAGCCATCAGAGCAAACAGCGCAAGTGAATCCAGAGATTTGTTTGCAGTTAAGAATTGTACAGACTCCGTTAGCTAAGACAAGACGAGGATCACAGCTAGTGCAGCCTTGGGCAGAGTATTGAGTGCATCCGGCAATAACACAGCTTCCTGATGAGAAAGTGAATGGAGCAACGCAAGAAGTGCAAACTCCATTAGTGTAAGCACAACCGAACTGCTTCTTTTGGCACTGTCTGTTGGAATCAAGGAAATAATCATCACAGCAGCTTTGGCAAGTTCCACTTTGATATTTGGTGCAATGAATATCCTTTTTGAAGCATTGTCCATTTGCCCCTAAAAATTCATCAGCTTTGCAAATTAAGCAGACTTTTTCATTGGAACTCTTGCATCCCCATGATCCAGCTGCGAATCCTGTAGAGCAGCGTGTGCATCCTGAGAGTCCAAAATATAGGCAATTAGCGATTTCACACCTATTGTTGATGAGAGTAAATCCAAGAGATGAATCGCACTGAGTGCAGGCAGCTCCATTATATTGGAGACATCCAACTATTTTACATTGTCCTGCTTGAATAGAATAATAAGGGCTTTCACAAACTCCACAAGATCCATCGGCGTTCATGACTAAACATCCAACGATAGCTGGAAGAGTGCATGTTCCATCCCGATTGATCCTAAATCCTGCATTACATTCAACGCATCCATACTCGGTGGTATATTTACAGTTAGTGATGGGGTTGATTTGTACTGCGGGTACGCATGATCCTTGGAAGAATGAGAATGTGGAATTGCAGGTGAGGCAGGCGAGATTTTGATCGTAAGAGGTGCATCCTTCGATTCTTTTTGCGCAAAGATTTCCGATGAGATCGTAATCTAAATCATTTATTGATTACTTAAAGCACAAACAGAGCATCCGTTATTGTTCTTGAGAATGCATCCTTCAATTTTGCGATCTTCGCAGAGACCGGTTTTTGTGTTAATGGTTAGACCTTTGGAACATGATGTGCAAGTGCTGCTACTGGTATCGAATTGAAGGCAGCAGTCATTTGCGGCGGGATTGGGGGAGTAGAGGCAGGCTCCTGAAGCGAACTGGTAGTCTGGAATAAAATATTAGGTACTAAATTAACACTCTGCGCAGGAGTTATTGGGGGCATACCTAAGGCATCCTTCGATATAGGTTGGGTAATGGCACTCCCCTTGATTGCAGGGTAGGCCACCTCTATTGCAGGACTGACTGATTGTCCCAACAAGCAGTAGGGTCAGTAGGATTGTGATCTTCATGAGATTTCGATTAGAAAAACAATTATAATGGAAGCTTCTAATATTCTCATTTCAATATTCCATTGCTTATAATAGAATCTTACTGCTCAAAATACAGATGCTAGTCATTCATTTAATCCCAATAAAAATATCCTTCTTAAAATATCAAAATCTACTATTAACTATAGCAATATCCAAAGTTTTTCGATTTGGGAAACTGCTTGTTTTATAAAAGAATTATTAAGATCTTAGATAATTCATTATGCTTAGCTGTTACTATTGGATATTTGTTCTTGAATGGGTGAAAAAGATGGGTATTTTGATCAGAAATGGGCAAAGATACGGGGGTGTTTGAGCGGCTGTTATAACAATGGATTGTATTTAATTTACTTTCAACAAATATGGCTGAAACTAAGGTGCTCCAGAAACCCAAATTCATTAAAGTAGCAGATCTTGAGACTGCAAGAAGTGGATATAACGTCTATGTCAAGATTTTAACCACTGAGAAGAAGGAGATCGATACAAGAGACGGCGGAAAAATTACCATGGTTGAATGCACTATCGGTGATTAGACCGCAACTGCTAGAGCTTTCTTCAAGGGAGAAAATGCTCATCTCATTGAAAAGGACAATGTTATTGCCATTAGAAATGGTGTAAAAAGATTCGTCAAGGATCATATCTCTCTTGAGGTTGATCTCTTCGGCAGAGTCACTCTTGAAAAGGGAGTTAGTATTGCCAGCACTGGATCCTTGAACATTTCTGAGGCTGAACATAAGCTTTCTGATAAGCCCAGACAAAACAGACAAGGTGGAAGAAGAGACAACAGAGACAACAGAGATAACAGAGGAAATAATGACAGAAGACCTAGAAGAAACGACGACAACAGAAACAATAGAGAAGATAGAAGACCAAGAGAGGATAGAGGGCCTAGATAAGATAGAGGACCTAGAGAAGATAGAGGGCCCAGAGAAGACAGAGGTCCAAGAGAAGATAGAAAGCCTAGAGAACCTAGAGAAGATAGAGGACCTAGAGAAGACAGAGGGCCAAGAGAAGATAGAGGGCCAAGAGAAGATAGAGGGCCAAGAGAAGATAGAAAACCTAGAGAGCCAAGATAAAATAGAAGAAACGAAGAAACTGTAAAGAATCCCCAGAAGACTGAGGAACCTAGAAGAGAAGAGACAAGAAGACCCGTTCGTGAAGAAAGAGGAAATAATTATGAACGTAGAAATAACGATAGAGAAGAAGGACAAAGAGGAAATAATTATCAACGTAGAAATAATGATAGAGACCTCGATAGACAAGATAATAGAAGGCAAAACAATAGAACATACGACAGAGATTTCGATAGAAACGATAGACCTCAAAGAAACTATGATCAACCAAGAAAGCAGTACGAATAAAAGAGAGAAGAAAATAGAGAGAGACGTGCTCCATTAAAATGGAATAAGCTTGCTGATATCCAACCTGGAGAGGACTCCCTCAATTTGACAGTAAAGGTATATCTTTATTTATTTAGGTTCTTAAGGTTGAAAAAGTTGGAAACAAGCTCAGATGTGTCATTGGTGATGATTCAGGTATTTCAAATGCCTTCCTTTTCGAAAACTCAATTATCCAAGAGGGAGAATCAATTGTTCTTTTCAACGCTAAGAGCGAAGTCGTAAAGGAGCACATTGAAATCCAACTCGAGAGAAGAGGCCGAGTTGATGTTGCTAGAAGATAAGTCGCTAAAGTCAACGAGGAGTACAACCTTTCCCTTAAAGCTTGGGTACCCGCTGATTGATTATTCTCAAAAATACATAGACAACATTAACATATATCAGTCAGCTTCATCTTCCTTTGAAAATACTAGTTCATCACGTTTACTCTTTAGTGATGTAGGTTATCATCTATTTATTGACTTCAGAGTGTGTTTATTGATCATGATGATGCGTAGATAATATTCATTTAGGCTTTTTTCAGCGTTTGCTGCTTTCGCGCTAAATAGAAGCTGGGATATAACTCTATCGTTTGATCTATCGTTTTTGGCTTATCTGAACATTTATCAGCGGTAACAGCTCATAATTTGTCTTAGAATAAAATGGCAATATTGAAAATGGGGCGCGGACAGCAAATAGAATATCATTTTCCAGATACTTAACCGTGCTAAAGCACAAGATTAATCAATCCAACGCCGAGTATACTAAGATTGCATGCTTTAAGTAGCATAAGAGTTTAAATTTTTACTGGCTGCTAATGTTTAATCAGAAGGCGAATTCTAATATCTATAATTAATAGAAAATAGCATATGATTGCTCAAAGAAGAGAACAGTAAAATATACCAAATGGACCTCAAATTGTGAAGGTGACTCCCAAAATGTTGGCTGCACTAGTCAAGGCTAAGAAGGTAAAGGATTTAGTCCCTACGATCCTTACTGCCAATGATGCGGGATAAAAGGTGCTAACACCGATCAACTACTTTAACTGATGATTTTCTAACTACTTTTTGAGTCTTAAACATCTATCTATCATGCCTTACTTGTTGAAAAACTCTATTTGCTCTGAGCTATTTTCTTTACGGATATCTAATGGGCAAAACAACATAAAGTCCACGCGTTTGATTTTATTTTTCGACTTAAAAGCTGATATAAATCATGAAAACAAGCAAATATGAATCATGAGATAGAAGGTAAAGCAATTAAACGATACATCTCAGTTCGTTAATATTAATGTTTTTAAAAATCAAAAAAAGAATAGGATAAAATAGTCTATCAGTAGCAACGATCCTCTTCTCTACTCTAGTTATCTATATATTGTCTTTCTATGAAATTTTTTTGTGAAATTTAATCTGAATATGAAAATATGAACCCTCCTCAAATTACTTGATCATTTAGTTTATTGATAGATTTTATCATTTGGTTGCTTTTTGAATGGTGGATTTTGGACATAATTTGGATCAATAGAAAAGTGGAATTATACGAACAGAAAAAATAATCAATATTACATTGAAGTATTTGGATGTCTGCTTAAAGCAAAGATATCTATATTTAGTGTCTGATATAAAGGATAGATCATTTTTTTTCGGTTATTGGGAGAATAGTTTACAAAGAAAATCAAAGTATATTAACAGTTTAAAGCCAGCGTTATCTCTGGGCAAGTTATGCATTTTCTAGGTTAAGTCCTTAAAGATGCTTTGCGAATTCTTATATTTTTGTTTACTGTTGATGGGTTCTGTAATAATGGAGGCCCTCAATAAGTCTAACAAGACGAGCTTTAAAAGAAGGTCCTATACTATCATAGCTCGATATAAGTTCAGTTTCATAGCTGAGAACGATGTCCTTGACGAACTAGGACCAATTTTTATGGGTGATTTTATCAACGTCAAGCTACATTAGCATATCTTCGTTGAGACTTTCAGGTAAATTAGTGAGAAAAGTGTGAGTTTGCATCGCTACCAGTTTGGTATCATCTTCTAGGAACTTCCTAAATTCCCAAAAGAAATCACTATGCACAAAATCGTGGAAGTGGTCATTCTTCCCATGAAGAAAATCTACTTTTTTTTCTATTTCATCCACAAACAATCGAGCGTCATGATAAGCCTTTTTACACATTACAAAAAGGGTAATTGAGTGATTTGCATTAATGTCTTTATAAATTTTGAAGACTTCAGGAATTATATACTTAAATATGAACATTATGTTGTTTCTACGGTTTAAGTAGGCTGAAGTATATTATTTTATTCCCATGTCCATGGCTGCTCGATTCTCACTCTCAATTTGTAATCTTTTCTGATATTAAATGTCAGTATCATACACTTTTTCCTAGACGATTTCGATTTATGGTAAGACTTATTTTTTATAAGGGGTTTATGGCTACTATTTTATATAGAAATTTTCATTCTATTTGAGCATCCTATCTGACTTACTTAAGGCATATTTGATTTATTCCTCTTAGACGATCAGTGGATGCACGTAAAGTTCTTTCCAAGCCATTCTTTGCTTTGGATCCACAGTCAAACATTTTTGTATGAAATTTTTTGTCTTCTATGATATGCTAACTTTATCATATTTCGGAATAGTATTTTTGATGGATTGAAGAATTTATTTGTCCGTAAACCCTTTAAAAGGGTACTAACCGTAGATGAGTTGATAGAAGACGACTCCGAGCGACCAAATATCCGCTTTTCTTCCATAGGCTTTTTGTTAGTGAACCTCGGGAGCCATAGTTTGACCGGTCCCTAATAGTGTCCTGGTCAGGCTCTCCTCTTTAACTTGCTTCGCAAAGCCGAGATCAGCTATTTTACAGTAATTTTTATGCAGTAGAACGTTGGCGGCTTTGAAATCGCGATGCATAGCGTCGACCTAATGCAGTCCTTTGAAGCCATTGATGATTTGTTTAATGAAACCAATCGCTTCTGCTTCGGTTAATCTTGTTTTTCTCTCTAGATAAGACTGCAATTCGCCTCCATCGCAGAGTTCCATGACTATGATGACGCTCTTTTCACTCATAAAATTGTCGATGTACTGTACTACGTTCTCATTCTTGCACTATTTGAGTACCCTGATCTCTGTTTTGACTAGTTACATAAGTTTGGGGTGTTTCTTGAATAATTACTTTGGGATCACTTTGGCGGCTGCCGGCTCGCCTGACTTCTAATTGAGGACCTCGTACACCTTCGCGTAGGCTCCTTGTCCGATTTCCTTCACGAAGCTGAACTCTTTTATCTTTACTCCAATCAAATTTTCTTGGGCTACAGCGATCATTGATAATGTAATAGCCTAAATTCGACACCGAATATACTCCAAATAAACTGAGGGAAAATTAAGATATAATCAAATCTTCCAATAAGCCAGGAATATATCAATCATGTCGGTGTTATGGATAAGGGTTAGCGATTGCTCAAAGAAAATAACCCTGAAACGTATTTTGCTGTGATAATCATTGTTATTAGATTCATGGATAAATCGGGTTTAGCTAAGTGATTTAAACAATTAACATATCATAGATGAGCAAAGTCCTTATACTTGCGATCATGCTTTTGGCACTCGGCTCGGCCAGCCTCACCAGAAACCACAACTTCTGGTACACCGCTGGTAAGTCCGCAGCCACTGCTGGAATATGGAACTCCGACTACGCCTGGAACTACTGCGATATGAAATGCACCTATCTTGAGCACTGGAATGCAGGACGCGACTACGTGGTCATCAGCTTCAGTGAGTCCACCTTCAAGCCTAACTTCGCTGCATGCTATGTCGCCACCTCAACCAACGGAACCACATCATATGCTCTTTGGAATACCGTTTCCAAGAATGCCTGGTACGAGGCTAACTGCGGAGCTGATACTGAGGATTACTATGCTCTTACTAAGGGAGATAAGCCTAAATACACAATTGTTGGAAATATTGAGGGAGCTGGCATTGGAACATAGATTAATTATTGATCCCAATCGAAATCAATCATAACTTATCTAGCCTTATCACAGACGGGTTATGCATGGACTCAGGGTCTTCTTTTATAAGATTGCACATAATATTAATGGGGATTTGTTATTCGTAGTAATAATAATGGTAGGCCTACAAGACCAGTCGCAAAAACAAGGGCAGAAGAAGGAAGGAGAAGACCAACTCGGTCATCTATGAAGAAAAAACAGTCTATGATTCAAGCTTTGCCTCTAATGTCTATAATTCATTTAGAGAGGATATACATAACACCATTTCGGAGATTGCTCAAGAAAATGGATCAGTATTTATGGGCAGTATTGTCGACATGCGTGATGAAGAGTTGGAGATTCTTTTTAAGTCGTTGCATAAGCTTAGTCCTCACGGATAGGCTCATAATTTGTCTGAGCCTATTATCCTTTGTAATCTAAAAACAAAAAACTATCTGCACACACATAAAATAAAAGTACCAGAGAGTAGGCATCTTAATGAGGTCTCTTGTTGCCCTTTCAACTCTAATCATATTCCAGAATATGATATCTGGAAGTTCATTCGGGCTGATTCGTAGAGTACTCGCTAGTTTACCAAGGAAGAAATGGATAATCAGGATGAAGTTATCAGTGTATATATATACCATCCTTTTACGCAGAGATTTTTGAGCTTTGAGAAGGGATGTATTGTCGGATCGGAAGAGAAGAAGAGTTGGTAAGTTCATAGTTATGGTAAGAGGAGAAATGGAGGATTTGTAACAATAAGTTGTCCTGAAGGTATGCTATGCATGAGTGAGCATAAGGGTCTCCTCTAGAAGCATCGCAAGCTGCAAGTCTGTTCCGATAAGCACATCAGTCACTTATGGGAAGTAATGTTTATTGATGCTGAGCTTGAGTGATTACATATTTGTATCTTATTTCTCTCATAACAATATCCATAAGTTGTTAAGATATAATATCAAATTAGTTCAATTAAGTACTAATATTTATAGTTTATTCCTCTCTAAGGTTTAATTTTTAAAAAGAAAATATGCTAACTTCTATAATTTTTTATTCTTTCTCAAACTTCGATAATTTATTGCTTTGAATCATTATACACTTAGTTTAGACGCTTACATTCAATCTTACAGTCTTTAATAAGAATTTAGTTCCATAAATGATAGATAACCTAATTCCTTTCATTTGATTTTTTTCTTTCTCAAACATTACCTTTCGACACTCTCCATATATCGCAAGCCTAATCTGTAAGAAAACATAATTTAAAACGAGATTTGTTGTTAAACCTTTCAATTGTTAATCGATGCAAATAAAAAAAAGGAAGTTAATTATAAATTCCACATAATATTAGATAGTACTTATGCGAGTTTATTCATTGATTTATTCCTTGTCCTTTTATCATTCAATTTTTTTCTTCCATAAGTGATCTATTTCTATGGATTAAAATTCTTGAGAGTACTTTTAAAAATTATAGAACAGTGGTAGAATATGAACAATTTTCAGTTACCGAAAAGCGAACTTGTGCAACTGGTATCAGCTAATCAAACACGAACATTTTGTTAAGAAGTAGACCTCTTACAGCAGAAAGGGGGTGATTTACAATGGCTTACTTAGAGCTTAAAGACAAATGTTCGAAGAGGTATTTCTACGGAGAAAGCTTCTATCGAGGCGAGGAAATTAAAATATGGCTCAAATCAAAAGTATAAACGTCCTCTCTCTACTTTTTGTGAACTTTTTAAAGAAGCCCTTGATGACTTTATTCTTAAAATACTTATTGCTGCTAGCTTGTTCTCTATTGCTGTTGAAGTGGGAACAGCCGATTAAAGTGATCGAAGTACTGCATGGATCTAAGGCTTTGTCATTTTGGTAGCTGTTTCTGTTGTAGGATTAGTAACAGCAGCTAATAATTATTCAAAGGAAAGACAGTTTCAAACTTTAAACACTGTTGCTGATGAGAGAAAGAGGGTAACAGTGAAAAGAGATGGTAACCTGGTATAAATGCATCAAGATGATGTTCTTGTCGGAGATATCGTCCAAGTTAATGAGGGAATGGAGATACCCGCTGATGCTATTCTTATTGAGGCTAATGAAATCACAACTGATTAGAGTGCAATGACAGGAGAGGCAGACCCTATCAACAAGAACATTTTTGAAGTTTGCTTGAAGAAGAAGCATGATTTAGAGTTAGTTGGAGGAAAGAATGACGATCACGATAAACATGAAGTTCCAAGTCCCATTCTTCTTAGTGGAACGAAGATACTTTCAGGATAAGGTAAAATGATGATTGTTGTGGTCGGTGAAGAGTCCTGCATCGGAAAAATCAGGGCTCTCCTCGACCAGGAAGAAGAAGTTTTGACTCCATTACAGCAGAAACTTGAAAAGCTTGCTTCGGATATCGGAAAATTCGGACTTTACTCAGCCTTACTCATTCTAACTGTTTTGTTGGTTAGGTTTGGAATCGAAAGAGGAATTAGCAGATAGTGGGAAACCTCAAAAGATGTTAAGGAACTCATCAGCTATTTTATCCTTGCAATCACTGTGATCGTTGTCGCGATTCCCGAAGGATTGCCTCTTTCTGTAACTCTTTCTTTGGCTGTTTCTGTCAAACAGATGCTCACTGACAACAATTTGGTGAGGAAAATGGAGGCCTGTGAAACTATGGGTGGCGCCAACAACATTTGCTCAGATAAAACTGGAACTCTCACAATGAATAAAATGACTCTCACATAACTCTGGAATGGCTCAAGAATAACAATTGATGCTCATAAAGAAAAACTAAATATTGATGAATTCGCCCGTAATGAATAATGGTCATAACTTCTCAAAATAGGAATATGTGTAAACAGCACTGCAAACCTCATCCCTGAATAGAAAGGATCTTCTACCGAAATCGCTTTGCTTAAATTTATGAATAAGTTAGATGTAAACTATAACCAATATCGTGAAGCTTACCCAACCATTTTAAAATATCCTTTCAGCTCTTCAAGAAAGAGAATGTCAGTATTAGTAAATAAGAATCAAGAAAAATACTTGTTTGTTAAGGGAGCTTCAGAAATGGTCTTGGCTACTTGCAGCGATTGGTATGATGTTCAATCCAATAAAATTGAGATGATTTCCGAAAGCAGTAACAACAAAATGCAGTAAAACATCAGAAAGATGGCTGAATCGTCCCTCAGAACCCTTTGCATCGCCTACAAAAAGATAAACTCCAATGATGACCTCGAATTCAAAGACGAAAAAGGAGTCTTTGCTGTGGAGAAAACAGGACTAACACTGCTCTGCATCGCGGGAGTGAGGGATATTCCGCGCAAGGAAGTGCCCGACGCCATCGCCAAGTGCCACAAAGCCGGAATTACTGTCCGCATGGTCACAGGCGACAACCTAATCACTGCCACAGCCATTGCCAAAGACGTCGGAATCCTGAAGGAGGGCGACGGTAGTTTGGTCATGGAGGGCGCCGACTTCATCAAACTCATCGGAGGAGTCGTCTGCAAGAAGTGCCGCACTGCCTCCTGCGACTGCGCCCGCGACCTCAAAGAGGCCGAGGCCAACAAAAAGGAACTCAGAGTCGATACCATCGAAAACGCTTAGGCCTTCGACTCGATTAAAGATCGCCTTTTAGTGTTGGCACGTTCGCGACCCGAAGATAAATACGCTTTGGTCACAGGGCTCAAGGAACGCGGCGAAGTCGTAGCTGTCACTGGCGACGGAACCAACGACGCCCCCGCTCTCAAAAAGGCAGACGTCGGATTCGCGATGGGTATAGCAGGAACTGAGGTGGCGCGTGAGGCTGCAGCCATCATTTTACTGGACGACAACTTCAACTCCATCGTTAAGGCAGTTCTCTGGGGAAGAAACATCTACGACTCCATCAGAAAATTCATCCAGTTTCAAGTCACAGTAAACATTGTAGCTGTTGGTATTACTTTGATTGGAAGCGCTTTTTTGAAGCAGCAAATCCTCGCCCCTATCCAAATGTTGTGGATCAACCTTATAATGGACACATTAGCTTCTCTCGCCCTCGCAACTTAGGCTCCAACTGAGTAACTTCTAGATCGTAAGCCTAACGGTCGTAACTAGCATATTATTTCTAAGACAATGATGAAACATATCATTGGGCAAGCAATCTTCCAGCTGATCGTAATGATCGCTTTTGTATTTTTTGGTGAGCTTTTTATCCCTTAGTATGAAGACTCATATGATACTAGTGTTTACTCTGGTCATCCTTAATGGAAATGGAACAACGGTGTTACTGGAGGTACAGTTCGCAGTGGTAGAATGATAACTGTTGGTGGGGATGATGATTATCAAACAATTTATGATGAAATTGGTGTTTAATCAAGGCATTTTACAATGGTCTTCAACGTATTTGTCATGATGCAGGTGTTCAATTTCATTAACAGTCGTAAAATACACGAATAAATCAATCCTTTATCAGGAATACTATCAAATAAACTCTTTATTGTTATTGTGTGTTCTATCTTGGTTCTTCAGGGACTGCTGATCACATTTGGGGGAAACGCTGTGCACGTTTATAGTAACTATGGATTAACCTTCTATCAATGGCTTATTTGTCTTGGTATTGGCTTATTGGGTGTCCCTTTAAATTTCTTTTTGAAGCAAATACATTTGAATGAAGATACATAGGTTTCCAAAAAATAAGATTTGGGGTAGAATACTGAGAATTTCAAGCAGATTGAAGAAGCTGCAACTAATACAAACATAATAAAAGTAGAAAGAATGAGTATTTTCCCTGATGGAAATCCTTTAAAATCATATGACAGTAACTATTCATCTGTCTATACCTTTAAATGATATTTATCATATTTTTCTATCAAATTATTTGTGAAATAGAACTTCAATCAATTTTGATTACTTTTGTCA
>Ga0247836_1006188_pt1 | contig 13469 bp, 4 predicted proteins | sample LaCruzMarch2015__4_FD_187116 | JGI IMG/M metagenome (GOLD analysis project Ga0247836, IMG submission 187116) | Freshwater microbial communities from meromictic Lake La Cruz, Castile-La Mancha, Spain - LaCruzMarch2015_14m | ecosystem: Environmental > Aquatic > Freshwater > Lake | place: Spain...
ATGGATTCACCACGCGGCGGTAACCGAGGTAAGGCTCGTACACCAGGGCTCCTCTGTGAAAGGCAAGGGCGTTGAGCTACTCCTACACGCTGGTGGCTGCGTGTTAGAGACAGCAAGGGTGAGGGCGCTGCATCAGCAGCAGCCTTACGCTAAGCTGGTCTAGTTACGCATTCTGGAAGCCGCTGCCCTGCGGCCGTCAACACAAACTGGCTCCAACAGCTGGACCATCAGGTCCAACCATCAGAAGAAGAAGCAGTGATTTACGAGGACTCGCTCGGCCGTATACGAGCCTCAGAAGCCGGCATCTGGAACCCCTTGGCGAGCTCACCAGCTATGCGATGAATTGACAGGGCGAGCTGCTAAGAATGCGTAGCTGCTAGGATTCTGGACATTATCGCACGCAGTATGCGCCTACAGTGCCGTAGCTACGGGCCATCTCCAGCGCATTTGATTACACGCTAGCAGCCAGCCCATACGCTAGCAGGCGGCGACACCTAGCTCAAGGGCCATGCTCCATCAGGACGCACAACTCCCAAAACACAGTGCCACTGCACGACAACAGGCGAATCACTGCTTGACGCAAGACTGGCTGGCGGGGAAGATATACCACCGTTGCCTAGGTACACACACACGCATACAGCAACCCCCAACTGCACTCAGATCTGGATCCTAACATCTGCAACAGCCTCCTAGGGCTGTAGTGCACCTTGCCTAGGACCTGGCTAGGACCCTGCCTGGTCCTAAGACCTACCCCTAGAACCCAATACAACTACAGTAACCCTTAAGGGCTTAGCAGGCTGGAACCCTCGGTGACCAGTGACCATGAACACACCACAGGAAGTTCCCAGCAGCCCATGAACTTCACACCTGCAGTCAAAACACCCAAGATCCCACACCAAAACATGCAGAATCATCCAGACTATCTAAAACAACCCAAAAGAAGCTGAATCGGATGCAATCGGACAGCGGACGCCAAGTGGCCTGACAGCTGTCGTACCCTATAGCCTCCTAGCCAGATCAGGTCCCATACCTGCCAATGCTGTATTGCTAAGGCTGCTGGGCAGCATGGTCTTGACTGTTGGCAGCTTGATATTGCCGGTTGATGATGCTGACAGTAATTGACTGGCTGTACTGCCAAGCTGCATGCCTCGTGACTACAGAATACAGCATGGCGGCTAGCACCGAACACCCCCCCCCACAGCTTGGGTCTGACAAGAGCAAAGCTGGAATAAGCTAGACGCTGTGCGCTGTGTGTCTAAGCAAATATGCACGGTGGGAGCAGCTGTCAAGGGAAAATCACCCTGCAAAACCCTTGAAGTACTGGTCAGCCTACTCCTTGAGGGTAAGCACAAGCCAACCAGCTTTGCTGCTCAAAACCTGTTGAAAAGACTCTGCTGTTGTAAGTGCAAACAACCTTCCCCGCTTGCAGCACCATGCCAAACAACAGATCTAAGCCTACAGAGCCTCACTGACCTGCATATAAGCCATAGGCTCCCTTCTGACACATTCTGCCCCTTGTATCAACAATTGAACAGAGCATGCAGGCAACACATTCACCCCCCCTAGATCAGATACACATGTAATTGCAGCAACCCACTAGAACACACTGAAGCTGGTAATGCTACGCACTCGGCACTCAGCACTGCTCGCACTGAAAGTGCTCATTGGTGGCCCACCACAAGCGCAGGTCCAGGACCTGGCCGTTGAGCCACAAACAGCCCTGGTTATCATACACGCCATAGTGCTTGAGGCCCAGCGAACCAGCAGGGTTGTGCACCACCACAGGGCTGGGATAGTGCACCCCCTGCACGTAGCAGAGCCCATAGGCATCAAACCGGGCCAACATATCACCACGCTGCAGCATTACAGTACGGAGCCGCCGCGAGAGCCAGCGCTGATCCTGGCTCGCGTCGGTGGGCATGATGAAGCCGGTTGAATAACCCAGGCGCTGCCAAACGCTGGCCCGTTGGGGCTCAGTAGCAGCAACCTGCTGCTCCGGCTCACCCATCAGGGTGTCCGTGGCCGACTCAGCAGCTGCAGCAGCCTCGTCCAGCACCGCATCAGCAGGGGCACTGGCCGGGTCAACCTGGGGCGGCATCGGGGCTGTAGCCGGGAAGCTCGGGTTGTCTTGCGTGAAGGCGGCCTCTGCCTGGGCCCGGCTGTAGCACCTCACAGTGAAGCCCCCCCTCCTGACAGCCTGACTGTAGATATCCTTGTGCCTGGTGATCTTCCTTGCCACGGAGTTCTGGCCCACGGTTGCCTGGTCCGCTGCTGCCTGGCCCACGACCTGGTTGACGAACCGTTCCACCTTTTCCAGCTGATTCCGGAAGCAGCTGCTCCGGATGCCCTTGTAGGCGGCCTGCAGGATGCAGAACCTATGCCTCGGGTCATAGATCGTGTACTGGAAGGGCCGGGCAGCAGGCTGCAGCGGCGTATAGACCAGCCCGGTCTGGACACCACAGCCGTCACCCACATGGTTGCACAGGCCGTGGTTGTGACAGGCGAGGCCGTAAGTCCGCTTCCGAGTGCCACTGGAGCTTGACACGTCGACCACAAAGGCAGGGGTGGGTCCCTCAGCAGCAGCAACCATCTGCCCCGTGGCCTCCAAGACATTATTGGTGTTGCGTAAACTTTCTTCACGGTGGCGTGCCATTGCCTCAGCCACCTTGGCACGCCGCTGCTGCAGGTCCCAATCTGGCCTGGCATCAGCCAAGGCCGTCATGAGCATGGCGCGAGTGATATCGTTGTAGCGGATCAAGCCCAGCCATAACGCAGTAGCTCCATGGGTGAAGGCCACCAGTTCCCGGTGCTGTTCCCGAGAAGTCGCAGTTGGAGCTCGGGTGTCAGCAGCATCGGCAGCAGTTGTGGTGGTGGGCTCCCCTCGGCTCACGGTTGGGTGCTCGTCATCAGACTGGGCACCACGATCATTGAAGCCGCATAACCGGCACACACTGGGGTCGCAGAGTGACACACATCGCTGGTGCTCCCGGCAGTAGCAGACGGCCTCAGTGAAGTCGGTCGCCAGCAAGCAATAAGCACATGATGGTTCCTCAGCGGTCATCAGACCTGGTGCGAGCGGGCAAAAGGGGAACATTGGTGGGATTGGTCAGCTCACTTGTTGACTTGAGCAAAAGATAGCATCCTAGGCACAGTCACAGCCCTCATCATGGCTGCTTTCATGTCAGCTGTAGCAAAGACTAGCAGGAAGGCACACTTCCTGCCCATGGGGCCCCTTTCAAGGCCCAATATCACATGCAGCCTGTCTCGATTGAACATCTCTTGTAGCCATTGCTGTCTGGGTTTGGTTGCAGAAGATAGCCAGTGACCAGGCACGTGAATGCAGGCCACCACTGAAGCTGCCAAGGACATCAAAGGCACAGCAATATCCAGCACACAGAAAGGCGGTGAGGCAACAATCACTTGTGCTGGATGGGCAGCATAAAAAGCTGGTTGCAAGGCATCACAATGCAGGTCCACAGGCCAACTAAGATTCAGGTCGTTCTGCAGCACCTGGTAGCCCATAGATGCAAAGAAAGCAGCAATAGATCCTGAGCCAGCAAAGGGGTCAAGGAAGGAATGGCAAGCAGAAAAGTCTACTAGCCGGGCTAAGGGTTCCAGCTCCGTATCAACGGTGGGGACCCAGACGTGCCTGCTATCCATCAGGATAGCTTTAACGCTGTTAGCGATTTTAGTTAAGTGCAATGGTGCATACTCCCCGGGCATGAGTATGCTAAGTGCTCGAGCTACTCCTTGCCGGGTCTGCAGATCCCAGTGGGTCGGTAGCGTGACAGCTGCTGATCCCCCACTGAGAGCTGTGGAACATAGCTGCTGGCTGAGCACCGAAGCTGCAACTGGTTCTGGTATGCGAACACCTGCCGGTAACTCGGTACCCTCAGGCATAAGCTTAATGCCTTTGCGGCGCATGGTCTGGAGAGTACAGGTCTCGCTGTCCTGGTCTTCATACTGCACCAGCAGGTTGGGTCCCTGTCCAGGTCCAACAAAGTACAGCTTGCCCCAAAATGGGCGTGGAAGGTTAGTGGATTCATCGTTGAATGTTTTGACCACCAATCTGCCATGCAGCTGCTTGGCACGCTTCTGTGCAGGAGTAAGATCATCAGACCTTTGCTGCTGCAATTCTAGCTGCAGGTCCTGGCTGCGCTGCTGCTCGACCTGAGATGCAGTAAATCCTTGGGCCAAGCAATCAGAGCATAACCATATGCCAGGTGGTACTGCTTCTAGGGGCGGTACAGCACAGTACAGGTGGGTGGCACGGTTGCACTTGTCACACAGCAGCATGTATTCCTCATCATCTGCTGAATGGCATGTTTCACACTGCACACTCTCATCAGGAGCCGCGAGTGTTGGGTCAATCCTGGGGTCAATGTCAGGCAGGTGGCAGGGGGCGCACTTGGAAATGTGCATGGCTACAGTCCTGCCACACCTACCTTCCAGGTTCAAAACCCCTGATGACCGTACCTCTTTGACTCGCAGGATCACTGGCCTAGCCTTGATGGTCAGCGTGGTCTGAGGGGCCCTGCTCACATACACATAGTCACCAACTTCGAAGCGTTTGAGCTTAGGCACATAAGAACCACTCCTGACAGCAGCATATCGTAGTGTGTCACGATGCTGTGCAATGCGCAGGTTGTCGCCTGCAATGATGCAGAGCCTCTTGACCAGTTCTGCTCGCTGCAAGTAATCTGCTGCTGCTGCTTCAATCTGTTCCTGGCTGCCAAAGTCCACAGGCACACTGAGGCGCTCTCTTATGGCAGGAGGAACTGTGGGCACCCTTGCATACATCAGCATGTAGGGTGGAAGGCCAGTGGATTTCTGAGGGCTGCAGTTGTAGCCCAGCATGACAAATGGAACCATCAGATCCCAGTCGTCCTTGTGGCCACGCTGTGCACAAAGTTTCCTGAGTGCACGTTTAGCTGTCTGTACTGCACGCTCGCAAAGGCCGTCAGCCTCTGGATGGCCTGCTGATGTACGTCTGTGGTCAATCATGACATCACATAACAGCTGTGCAAACTCGTCTCCCCACTCCGTACCTCGATCTGTGACCACCTCTGCAAAGGAGCCGTACCTACCAAGGATGTGTTGTGCAAAAGCAGCAGCTGTGGTGGAGGGGCGCTTGTCAGGTATAGGGATGATGGTCAGGAACTTGGAGTGGTACTCTATCACAACCATGACATAAACCGCGCCTCTGGCAGTCTTGTTGAAGGGGCCAGCTAGATCACAGCCGGCCCTGTAGAACATGCCGTTGATGGGCAGAGGGTTGAGTGTGGGCTGCACTGCATTGAAGCTTGATCTTACCCTGCCACACAGGTTGCACTTAGAGACAATGTCAGCAACATCGGCCAAAACACCATGCCACCAGTATGCTGTTTGGACCAAGGCAGCTGTACGCCTGACTCCATAGTGCCCACACTGTTCGTGGAAATCTGTGATAATCTTATGCCGCTGCTCTGGCTTTGGAACCTCTCGTTGGCTCCCATCTGCTAATACTCTGAAGAGTCTGCCGTCTATGGCTAGCACATAAAGGGCAGCTCGCTTCCTAACTCTGGTTCTCTCTGAATTGCTTGTATCTGGCTTGTACTGTTGCTCTTTGAGGTAATATAGCAGCTGCTCGTCCTCCCAGACGTCTAAGGCCTGTCGGCTGGGCAACTGCTGTTGATCACTCACCTCAGCAGTCGTAGTAAGAATCACTTGCCTGATAGTGGTGTAAGCAGCGCCAGTGGAGCTGGGAAGGGCTGCAAAACATGCGGCGACACCATGATCCTGTGCGCAGTCATCAGACTTGGGCAGCACAGTATTGTAAGTGGCCACATTGAGCTGCAAGGGCGCCTTTGCCCAGTGCTGGAGGCGGTACCAGGCCAGTGAAATAGCATACAGGGACTGCAGCACGTTGGCATCCATGCAGCGACCCATCAGGGTTCTGCGCTGTTGCTCAGTCACATCAGCGGCTGCAGTGGTGCCAGTGGCATAGCCCATGGCTCGTTCACACTCATCAGCAGTAGGCTCAGACCATTGGCCCTTGTTGGCGTCATAGATGGCACCGGGTTCTCCAGGCCTGAAAGCATAAGACCCAGGGTAGGCTACGATGGTAGGCAGAGCTGACAGGGGCTCACCTTTCACGTTGGCCATGTAGTATGGGGGTCGGTCATCCTTGCCGCAGGCATTGGCTTGCCGACCGGGTGAGAGGATGTCCTGCACTTGGAGGTTGGGTGAACGGGTGACCTGAGCTGCAGCCATCAGGAGCTGCTCATGATCACACAAGTTAGTCCAGTAGTTCCTCAGCCTGTGTGCATAGCTATCAAACTGTGCAGCATCCAAGCATACAGGGGAACCAATGGCACTGCAGACCTGTTGGTACTGGTTCCGACTGATATCCTGGCTCTTCCAGTTGTGTTGAAAGGCCGTGTTCTCAATGAGGTATGCAGGCGGCAGGCGCTGCTGTAATTGCTGCAAGGCACCAATAATCTGCAGCAATGGATAAAAAGTATTAGATCTGCTGCCTTGAATGCCTGTGCAGGGACCAGCTGGGCTCAGATCCTGGCAAGCCCACCCCCCCACTACCAGCCACTGCCGTGGCAGGCGGGCCGTGAGGGCAGCAAGGTGAGCAGAGGTGATCTGCCAAACATCAGATGGCAGAGCACTAAAGGTTTGTTCAACGGCAGTTGCTGGGAGTAGATGCGGGAACTGAGCCATAAGCTGGGAAATGCGATGGCGGGCAACGGCTTGGCAGACGGGGTCATGGTCCACATAGATGTAAGTGTGGACTGGAATCCCATTCCTGAGCACCATTTCAAGGCCAGCGCATATGCCACCAAACAGTTCGCAAAGTACAATGCCTGCTGCAGCTGCTGTATGGTAAGTGGAGCTGACAGAGGCAGTGCACAAAGCAAGGGTCTGCTTAACGCCCCAGTCATCAGCTGGGGCAACATACCGCCCAGCTTGGCTGCTGGGAGGCAATGGGGCAGTGCGGCCTACCTGCTGGACCCATTGAGTGGCACGCCGCCGCAGAAGCTCCTGCTGGATACGGTCCACAGGCGCGCCAGTATCAACCAGCGGCTGCAGGTGGGCTCCACAAGATGTCTCCCAAAGGTCCAGAGGGCGGCAGTCATACTCGTCCAGAAAGCCAATAGATGGGGCTTGCAGATAGAGAAACTGGTCGTAGCGGGCGGCATTGACCAAGGAGACATGAGCCATGGTAGCGAGCAGGTGAGCAGGGTCCAAGCCGGTGTATGCAGGCTCCAGTTGTAGCTCAGGAGGGGCATCTTCAAGGCGGTAAGGTTGAACAGGTGTGCCGGTGCCAACGGGACCGAATACGACCTTGGGCAGCGGGCCGTTGTAGGAGCCCGAGTCCAGGCGGGCGCCAGTGACGTCCACAGTGGTAGGGAGAGGAAAACGGCTGGGCACATCGGCATTCACATTGGCAGAGCCAGGCCGGTGCCTTATGGTGAAGTCGTACTCTTGGAGGGACAGGATCCAGCGAGCTTGCTGACCTGTGGGGTTGGGGGCAGTGAGCAGCCATAAGAGGGGGCGGTGGTCAGTGACAATTTCAAAGTCCCGGCCATGAAGGTACACCCTGTAAGACTTCATACCCCATACTCCTGCAAGCAACTCTCCCTTCCAAGCTTCATACTTGCGCTCATGCTCATTCAGGCTGCGTGAAATGCAGGCAACCATGTACTCCTGGTTCTGCTCATCCAACTGCCCTAGCACAGCTGAGATACCACATGTGGACCAGTCGGTGTGCAGAATGAAAGGCCTGTCCTTGCGGGGGTGCTTCAGCACCAGACCAGGAGTGCAAAGGGCTGCTTTCAGTGCCTCAAAGGCTTGCTGCTGCGCATCACCCCAAACAAATGGTGCATTTTTGCAAAGCAAGTCAGAGAGGGGCTTGGCAGTGGCACTGCAGTTGACAATGTAATTGCGGTAGTAATTGAGCAAACCCAGGGCCTTGCGCAGATCATCCTTGTTCTTGGGCACCGGTAGGTTGGCCATGGCAGCGACCTTGGCGGCCACAGGCTCCATCCCATCAGGGGTGACCATGTGGCCGAGGTACTCAACCCTGTCAGTGACCCAGACACTTTTAGCAGGGTGGGCACGAAGGTCAGCGGCGTGTAGGGCCTGTAACAAAGCTGCAACATGCTCAATGTGCTCGCTGAAAGTTTTGCTATGCACCAATATATCATCAACATACACATGAGCACAATGAGTCAGCCCAGCACGTTGGATCACTGTCTCCATGACACGCTGAAAAATGGCTACTGACGTCTTGATGCCAAAGGGCACCCTGGTGTACTGAAACAATCTACTGCCCCACCAAAATGCAGTGACATGCTGGCTGTCCGGGTGGATGGGTATCTGCAAGAAGCCAGAACGCATGTCAATCTTGGAGAGATACTTAGCTCCCTTCAAGGACCTGAACAATTCCTCAGGGAGGGGTAGAGGGTGGTTGTCAGCAACCATCTGGGTGTTGACGTCACGATAATCCTGGCAAAATCTACGGTCTGTCCAATGGCCCAACTCATCCTTCTTAGCAGGCATGGTGGGGCAGGCTGCAAAGTCACTCCTGGTATCCCTCTCAATGATGAACCCTGCTTCTAGTAACTCTGCACATTTCTCCTCCTGAATCTCTTTCTCTAATGGACTGTACTGCCGGCGCTTGTGGAAGGCACGTGCATTAGGCACCATGGTGAACTCGGCAGGAGGCCCATTGTACCCAGGCAATTCCTTCATACTGTATGCAAAAGCGCCCTTATGCTGTAGCAGCATATCCTTGAATTGCTGCATCTGATCTGTAGAGACACCTAAGGCCTGCCCATAAAACCAGCCATGTTCTTCATCTTTAGTGTAAGTAGCACCAGGAGGCAGCTCAGCCACACCATCAGGTGTCAGCTGATCTAACCCCTCAGGTATGTAGTGGGACTGGTTTACCTGGAAGCGCCCATCAGGTGCACTCACAGTGGTAGACTCTGTCCCAGTAGCTGCCAGGTAGGTGCTGGGTTGCAGGCCGCCAAACAAGTTGTACTCCCACAGGGCCAACTCCTCCGTGGCTGTCGGAGCAGATGGGCTTGCCATGGCTGTATGGTGGCCGTGACGAACACCACCTGCTGCACAGATAGCTTGCAAGAGAGTCAGTGGCCAGCTGCATCAGCAGCTGGCTCCTCGCGGCAAATTGCTACAGCAACTACTGGCTGCAGCATGTACAGAGCATCATGGCCGGCCGCATCATCAGCTGGGAGCGTGCACTGGACAGGCAGAGCATGCTTGGGGCTGTCTTTGCCAGGTTGCAGGCGATACACGAAGGCAGACTCCTCTGGGTCTACATAGGCACCCAGGCTCTTGAGCGCATTCTTGGCCACAATCCACTGGTAGTACTTACCTTCACCTGGCAGTACAAGGAAGCGGTACTCGATGCAGCGCTGCTGGGGGGTACCCTTGGCAAACCACAAACGCACAGGGTCAGTGACTCCCAGGATCTTGACCTTGGTACCATCAGCAAGCGTAAGGGAGAGCACATAACCATTAGCACGCCAGTGCAGGCCAATGGCCCGGCAGGAGGACTCGAAGCCAACCCCATAGGTAGCACCAGAGTCAACGATAACCATGCGAGGTAGCTGCAAGCGCCCATCAGGGAGCTCAAAGCTGACACCAGTGGCTGCGTTCCTGTTGAGGAAGGTATCCAAGCACAGCACCTGGTTAGAGACTGACAGCTCAGCAAGCATGGCCTCTCGCTCTGCAGGGGTGGGAGCCTGCACTGCTGCCCTCTGCTCTTGCTCATCAACAAACCTGAGCCTCCTTACCAGGCTGCTACGTGCTGCATCAGCAGCAGGGGCAGCAGCAGGGACTTGGGTAGCAAAGATGTCAGATGAAGCCGAGGGGTACTGCAGGAAGCTGCGGGGCATGGCCGAAGCCACAAACTCGTCAAAGCAGAAGGGTTCAGAAAGCATGACGTAAGCATCCTGATCGGGCAGGCCCATCTGGGCGATGGCAGGCAATGCTATGACATTGCCGGTGCTGTTGGGTGCTGCTGCACCACCGCTGGCATCAGCCGAGGGTGGCGCTGGGAGCATGGGCATAGGTGCATGATAAGGTAGGGCCATAGCAGCAGTTGGCTGCTGCCTGGGCCCCGGGACCCTGGGTTCCGCCGGGGGCAAACCCAGCTGCTGCCTGCGGCTCTTCCACATCGCAATCATGTGAGGTGGAGCATTGGCTGAAGGGCGCCAGCTAGGGTTCTTGTCAGGTTGGTCGTAGTAGCAGAACCCCGTACTGTGGCCAGGAGGGTAGCCACAGATGTTGCACTTGTTGCCGTGAGCAGAAGGCAGTACAGGCCCGGGCTTGAGCCCCGGTCCCTGTGGACGGAAGGTTGGGTCCTTGTGCGGCACACCAGGCTTGTTATTTAGTGCTACAGCATTAGCAAAGTAGAGAGCCATCTGCTGCAGATCCAATGTCGGCTGCTGGGGCTGCACCGCTGTGCTGCCGTAGGGATAACCAAAGGCCGCAGCCGCGTGCATGGCAGGTTGCTGCTGAGCAGGCATGGTGTACTGCTGCTGCTGGGATGCAAGGTAAGGGGCTGCATGAGGCTGCAAGGCCGGTGTGGCTGTAGCAGCAAAAGTAGCAGCTGAGGCGTTACCACCAAGGCGGCACTCCTTGTTGCTGTGACCTGCCCCCTTGGTGTGACCCGGCAACCTGCACCTCCCATCAGGGTGGTTAGGGTCTGGGTGGAACTCACGCTTGGGCTTGTCGTCAGGCTTTGGGTCAGGCTTGGGGTCTGGCTTGCCGGCCTTCTTGGGCTTGAAAGCAGCACGTCTCTTCAGTTCAGCAGCAGCTTGGACGTCGCCGTTCTGGGCCCTGAGCTTGAGGTGTTCCAGGTGCCTGTGCTCAAGCAACATGACCTTTTCGGCAGCAGTCTCAAGATTCAGCGCAGTGCCCCCATCAGCAAGCAGAACCCGATGAGCCTCATCTGCTAGCTCCCGGTTAGTAAGGCCAGCCAGGAACTGTACATGTGCCAGCTTGGGGTCCAACTTGAGCTGGGAATTGGCGTGCAGCTGGATGCGGGCAGCAAATTCACGGACGCTCTCATCAGGAGACACCCCTGAACCCTGACCCTGCCGTAGCTCAGAAAAGTTGACCTGCTGCAATGGGGCTGCAATGCCATAAACCACGTCCATGGTGGCAATTACCTTCAGCATCACGCAATCATGCGGGGTGCAGAGCTTGCCACTCACAGGGTGTGCAAAGGCCTTGACAACCTCGGCGGGTGCTGCTGGTGTCTTGACGGCGCCCATCTTGTCGAGCTGCTGGTGAAGGTTGAGGATGGCAGTGAGGCTGCGGTTCAAGATCTTGCTCAGTTCCTGCACCACTTCCTCAGCATCAGCACAAGCCTCGTTAGCAGTTTCAATATTAGCAAGCAGCTGCTGCTCTTGTGCTTTGTGATCCTCTGTCAGCTTGGTTGCTGCCTCGGCTGCTGCATCCTGTGGCTGACGCTGCTGTTGCGGCTCGTTAGGTGCTGAAGGGCCCGACTGCCCACCATCAGGCGGGATGTTGGACTGCTCAGCTGCCATTGTCTGCCTAAGCTCACCCAGCTGCTTGACCAGCTGATCCCGTGCTGCTTCAGCTGCCTTGAGGTCCTGCACCGCTGCTGTATGCTTAATGTCGGTTTCCTCATTCTCCTGCAGGAACTTGGTTAGGTTAGTCTCCATTCTCCTCTTGACTGCCTCATCAGTGGCAGACAGAGGCGGGGAGGCAACTTGACGGGGCACAGGGATCAGGGCGCCAGAAGCTCTGCTAGGTGTGTAATCACTGGCCATAGCAATGTCCACTGCTGGCAAAGCCTGCTCTAAGCGGAGCCTGAGCGCTTGGCAGTATTCCTCATGAGTGGCCAAGTGACCCAAGGCTGCCTTGGCATACGGGTCTGTCAATGTAGCTGACGGGAAAACCCCCTTGTGTGCCTCAGCAATCTCATGGGCCAAGGCACCATGCAACTTCTCGAGCCAGGCTGCCGCACCTGAGAGGGGCTCAATAAGGTTGGAGAGGACACCCCACTGGTCAGCCACCTGCATGTAGCCACCACGAGCTCGGCAGTGAGCAGCCAGGGCCTCCAGAATGGCGGGCTTCTTGCGCCAATAGCTGGCACCCTGGGAGCCATCCCAGCGGTTGCTGTTGGTGGAGCCGATAACTGCCAGCTGGACAGCGGACATGGTGTCGTCTTGAAAGGATCCTGCGTCGCAGTCAAGCTCACACAGCTCCGCAGCAGGGGCAGGGTCAAGCGACGGCACTTGCTGTACCTTCAGTGGGAAAGAGGTATAAGCCTGACCAACAGCTAGTGGGGCAGTGGTAGTGAACTGCTGCAGGGGTGTGGCAAAGGGAGTGCTATCAAGCTCTCCTGGCCAAGCTGGCTCTTCAAAGTCCGAAGGCAAGTCAAAATGTAGCTCTCTGCAGACTGCGGCAAGGTCCTCGCCTAGACCATCCAAACGGGATAAAAGGGTTGTAGTGGATGGGTCTGCAACAGGTGCGGCCAACGGGCTGTATGGTTCCGACGACTCGTCAGCAACTGGGGCTGCCAATGGCTGACCTTCAGGCAACACTGGCTTACCTCTCTTAAAATCTACAGGAGGGGCAGGAGCTTCTGCCTCTCCCTTCTTAACTGCTTGGCGTGTGGCCCTAATCGTGGCTGCTCAACTCTGAATGGAAGCAACTAGTCTCAGGCTGAGTAAGAAAGCAGGTCCACCTCTCCTGTCAAGAGGCAGATGCTAAGAACCAAAGTACTAGTTGAGCTGGACTTGTGCAAGAACACAATTACATCATCTGCATAAGTCTGCACGCTGGCAATGACCCACATCATGACAGGGAGTAAGGCTGCCACCTTGCTGCCCGGCTGCGTGGGGAGGGGCATGAGAGGTCAGTTCAACTCACCTTAGGGTGGCGGTCCACGCACAAGTGAAGTCCAAGAGGCAGCTGCGCACACTGACTGCTGGAAATACTTGTCCAAGGCACGCTGAACTGGCCTGACTCTCGTCTCGAACGGCCGAATTCGGAAGCACCGCCCAACACGGCGCACCCCCCCAACCGAGAGAAGCGAGCGCTAGAGGCCGAAGCAAAGCAATCGCGAGCACTGTTGCAACAATGCCGCAGTGCTTTGCACCGTGAATACAGCACCCCTCTTCTGCTAGCTCTAGAAGGACGTTGCATTCCCGGCCAACCCCCGAACACAAGCTCCCTCGTCCCAGCCGAACCACCCACACCCTTGCTGCTGCCCTCACGCCTCTTACCTAACACGCCCCAAGGCCGTGTAGGGGGTCCTGGACGCTGGTCTGTGGACACACACCACTGGCGACGCCGATGGATTCACCACGCGGCGGTAACCGAGGTAAGGCTCGTAGACCAGGGCTCCTCTGTGAAAGGCAAGGGCGTTGAGCTACTCCTACACGCTGGTGGCTGCGTGTTAGAGACAGCAAGGGTGA
>Ga0247836_1006189_pt1 | contig 13466 bp, 14 predicted proteins | sample LaCruzMarch2015__4_FD_187116 | JGI IMG/M metagenome (GOLD analysis project Ga0247836, IMG submission 187116) | Freshwater microbial communities from meromictic Lake La Cruz, Castile-La Mancha, Spain - LaCruzMarch2015_14m | ecosystem: Environmental > Aquatic > Freshwater > Lake | place: Spain...
ACACTCGTGAAAGCCAATGCCGAGCACTCAGAGCCAAGGGTGATCCGATGCGATGAAAGCTCCGCCATCGTGAGATGAAAAAACTCTCCGCGACCTTGCATCTTGAAGGTTTTGCAAGAGGCTCTATGGTTTAAAGTTTACAGATGAAGTTTTTGGTTATGCGAAAATTTTGGGTAGAGGCGTCCGCAATACTACCAGTGTGGCAAGTAGTTTTAGTGCGCTTGAATTCATGCCTGGATATGACATCATATCGCTAGATATGGGTTTAGAGTATTTGAAGCACTATAAAAGTCGCAGCGTATTCTTGACTAAAAAGTTCAAAACTCTCTTTGAAGAAACTTACCTCATTCCATTTTTGTCTAATGTGGTTGATTTCGTTTCCTTCTGCAAAAACAAACAAGGTGGAACAGGTGTACTAGTAAAAAGAAATTCTTACGATGTTAAATCGGAATTATGGCTCTCCGCCGATTCCTTTTTCGACTTTCAAACTCAATGTTGGGAGCTTGGTGGCTATAAATTGGATTCGCCATTGACACTTTTTTATGGGATACAAAAGTGATCGAAGATTTGATGAAGAAGTATTCAGCCGAATTTGTCCACGATTAAAATAATCCGAAAAGCAAACTTATGACATCGGCTGAGGCGACACACTTGAAGATATGCAATCAGGGCAGCATCTCGGTCCCGCACCTTCCCCGGTGGAAGCAAGGCCCGACGAAGCTGGATTCGCCCGGATGAACGGCCCCAGTCTCCTGATCCTGCCAGCACCTACGGGCATCCATTTTCCCCACACCTACCACCCGGACGGTCGCCCGAAGACGACGGAGGATGCGGCGGGGCTGCACACTTACCTGTATGCGGGGCCAAACGGGGCACTGAGCGGGGAGACGATCACTGGCAGCGGGTTGCTGGCCGGGGCGGTGATGAACTATGGCTATGATGACCAGAAGCGGCGTGACCAGCACACCTGGACCTGGGGCAGCGGGCGTGCCAAATGTGAGGCTAGAGTTCGCGTACGACGTTGTGGCACCGGAATCCTCTCAGCAAGGTGGCGAGGGTGTCATGAGCAGCTAGGATGCCACGGCAAAGTTCAGTATCCCGGCCTCTGCCACGAGCTGCGAGGCGCGACGCTGCTTTGGTGCTGAATTTTTTTTGCTGGGTTGGCACTGGCACGGCCTGCTATGGGTTGTTACTGTTTGGGCGAGTGCGTGTCGCAGTGCTCAGGCTCGGGGTCTGTTTCTTCGACCTGGGCGTTGTCTTTGAGGAATTCCAGGGTGTTCTGCATCAGCAGGTCATCCCGCAGGCGGTCAACTAGACCGCTCTTCTGCGCCTCGGTCATGAATTTTTTCACCGGTGTCTGTTGGCGCTCGGCCAGGCTGGCCAGGGCATAGGAGAGCTGCTGGTCGGTGACGGTCAGCCCCTCTTTTTTGGCGACCTGCTCAAGGATGAAGGTGACCTTCACGCTCTGGCGTGCCTGCTGGGTGGCGTTGTTGAGGATGTCATCTTGACGGCTAATGAGCTCCTGTTCACTCATGCCCTGCTGGAGTGCTTGGGCGGCGATGTCGTTGGTGCGGCGTTGGGCCTCGCGGTTGACGATGTCCTGCGGCAGGTCGAACTGCACTTTTTCGAAGATGTGGCCGATGATCTGGTTGCTCTTGGCATTCTCACGCGCCTTCTCACGGCGGCGGCGGATGGCTTCGCGGACCTCTCCGCGCAGGCTTCCCTCTGTCATCTCCTCGCCGCCGATTTTCTTGATGAAGTCTGCGTCCAGGGCGGGCAGCACTTTGTCCTTCACGCCCTTGCAGTTCACGGCCAGTTCGATGGTCTTGCCGCGCAGGGCTTCAAAGGCGAAGTCCTCTGGCAGTGCGATCTGTAGGGTGCGCTCCTCATTGCCGGTGATGCCCTGCAACCCGGCGTAAAAGCCCGGCAGGAAATCATCCTCGGCGTCCAGCAGGAACCAGTTTTCTTGGATCTCCTTCAGATGGTCGGGTGCGTCGGGCATGGCCTCTGCCAAAGGTTGGCCGTCCAGGCTGCCGGTGAAGCCCAGCACTACCGCATCTCCATTGCCGGCGGGGCGGTCCACATTCTCAAAGGTGGCGTGGTGCTCGCGCAGGTGCAGCAGGTCGTGGTCCACGTCGGCGTCTGTCACCTCAATGCGTGGGAGCTTCACGGGGATGCCTTTGTACTCTGGCAGCTCAAACTTGGGGGCCAGGGTCATCTCGGCGCTGAAGCTAAAGCTGTGGTCCGTTTCATGGACGATCTTGTCGGTCACGGAAAGGACGTTGAGCACTTCAAGCCCTTCATTCTTGATGGCCTGGCGTAAGCCATCATTGACGAGCCGCTTTTCCAGCTCCTGCTCCACATCGCCGCCAAAGCGCTTCATCACAGCGGAGGTGGGTGCCTTGCCGGGGCGGAAGCCGGGCAGGCGCACCTGGCTGGCGTAGTAGGAGACGATGGCGTTGCGCTGCCGGGTGACTTCCTCACCGGGAACGCGGACGTGGGCTATGGCGCGGCAGTTGGGCTGGTGTTCGACGTTGATGTTCATGAAAAAGACGGCGGTAGAATGACCCGTCCGTCACGGTGGCTGGCAGAGCGTCCGGGCTGGAGGGGCGCGCAGGCTAGAGCAACCCGGCGGCTTTGACAACCCCGGAACGCTTCTGCGCATGTGCATCCCCTCAATCAGCATAATGGCGCGATCCTTGCGGATTCGCGCCTTTATAGAAACCAGTCAGGTAGTGGGTGCGGGAAGAACAACACCCTTGCGGGAGCGGCTACAGCCCGGCTTCGATCAGCTTCTCGAGCTTTACGATGTCCTTGCCAAAGTTGCGGATGCCTTCGGCGGACTTTTCTGTGGCCATAGCGTCTTCGTTGAGTAGCCAGCGGAAGGTCTTCTCATCGCTGCGGATGCGTTCGATCTGGAGGGAGGCAGCGTTCGCAGCGTTGAGCTTAGCGGTGAGAGGTTCCTCGGAGGCCTGGAGTTCGCCGAGAAGGCCGGGGCTGATGGTGAGGAGATCGCAGCCGCAGAGTTCGGTGATTTCGCCTTTGTTGCGGAAGCTGGCCCCCATGACCTCGGTCGTGTAGCCGAAGTGCTTGTAATAGTTGTAGATTTGGGTAACGGAGAGCACGCCGGGGTCTTCGGTGGCGGTGTAGTCCTTGCCGGTGCTTTTTTTGTGCCAGTCAAGGATGCGCCCGACGAAGGGAGAGATGAGCTTGATGCCGCCCTCGGCGCAGGCCACGGCCTGGGCGAGGCTGAAAAGGAGGGTGAGGTTGCAGTTGACGCCTTCTTTCTGGAGGATTTCAGCGGCTTTGATGCCTTCCCAGGTGGAAGCGATTTTGATCAGGATGCGCTCGCGCCCGATGCCTGCTGCCTCATACATGGCGATGAGGTGGCGGGCCTTGTCCACATTGCCCTGGGTGTCGAACGACAAGCGGGCGTCCACCTCGGTGGAGACGCGGCCGGGGACGATCTTGAGAATCTCCAGACCGAACAGGATGAGAATGCGGTCCATGATTGACTCGACCTTGGCAGCGCCGGTCAGCGGGCTGCTCGTGTGCTCGGAGATCGCTTGGTCCACCAGCGAGCGGTACTCGGCCTTCTGCGATGCGGCAAGGATGAGGGAAGGGTTGGTGGTGGCGTCCTGGGGCTTGTAGGCTTTCATGGCCTCGAAATCGCCGGTGTCTGCCACCACGGTTGTGTGCTGCTTGAGCTGGTCGAGCTGGTTCATAGAGTGTTCGGGGCGCCGAGAATACGGGGGAGCGGCGGGGATGCAAGCGGCGGTCTGGTAGCAAAGCAGGGCCGATGATGATTGTTTTGCATGGAGAGGAAAAGCGCGCTTCATCCTGGGTCATGACCGTCCACACCTTCGACCTTCACTTTCAAAACACGCCCGGCCTGATCGCGGCCTACCTGCTGGAGTGCGGCGGCGAGCTTGCCTTGGTCGAGACGGGGCCGGGGGCCACGCTCGCCACATTACGCGCAGCCATCCGGGAGCGGGGTTTTGAGGAAAAGGACGTGCGCCATGTCTTTGTCACCCACATTCACCTGGATCACGCTGGCGCGGCAGGCTGGTGGGCACAGCAGGGCGCGCAGGTCTATTGCCACCCGAATGCGGTCAGGCATCTGACCGACCCTTCAAAGCTCATCGAGAGCGCCCACATGATCTATGGCGCGCAGATGGACAGCCTGTGGGGGGACGTGCTGCCCGCGCCTACCGGACGTGTCACCGCGCTCGCGGATGGCGAGACCGTCACTGTGGGCGACACGCCGATCACCGCCTGGGACACGCCCGGCCATGCGCGGCATCACCATGCTTTTGTGGCGGGGAAGACCTGTTTCACAGGGGATGTGGCCGGACTGCGGCTGGAAAACTGCGCCTACCTGTCTGTGACCGCCGCGCCGCCGCAGTTCGATCCCGTGGCGTATGAGGCTTCCGTGGACCGGTTGGCCGCAGCAGGCTTCGAGCGGCTTTATTTGACTCATTTCGGCGAGATCACCGATGTGGCCTGGCACCTTGGCCGCTACCGCGAGCGCATCCAAGAGGTGCTAGGGCATGTGCAGGAATGCCATAAGACGGGTCTCTTAGCGGAGCAGACCCAGAAGCTCTACCGCAATGCCGAGCACGCCGTGGCAGCCGCCGCCGGGGTCACGGAAGTACTCTGGGAAAAGCACGAGATGTCCAACAGCACCGCCATGTGCGCGGATGGCATCCGCTTATATGTGGAGAAGAACCCCTAAATGGAAAAGGCCGCCTGCTTGCGCAGGCGGCCATTCATGGTTGGAAATCCAGACAACGAGCCGGGAAAAAACTCACATCGCAGAAGATGTGGTCGGAGGGGCAACCTCGCCGCCGGGCTTTGGCAGGGTGAAGCGGAAACGTATCTTGCCACGCTTTGCTGTCGCACGGGCTTTGCGCTTGGTACGCTCTTTCGGCGTCTCGTGGGCGCGGAGGCGGCGCATCTCCTCCAGGATGCCTTCCATCTCCAGCTTGGTCTTTAAGCGCTTGAGCGCGCGGTCCACTGGCTCACCTTTGCGGATACTTACTTCGGGCATACTGATTTGAAGGGAAATGGTTTGGAAAAAGGGCAGGAAGAATAGGGGCCGGTCTCCATCCGTCAACCGAAAAGATGGCTGTGGAGACTGCAGCGGCTACATCAGCCCGACTTTCCGCAGCGTCAGTCCGGGAAACAGCTTCCCGGCATCGGCTTCGCCCAGGCCCATGCTGCCGCGCAGCACCTCCGCGAAGACCTGGCGGTAGTCCGTCTCCAGCAGCAGGCCGCCGGGGCCGGGTGTGTTCACGTTCACGTCATCATCAGCCTGGATGGGCCAGCCACCGTGAACCTGGCCGCCCTTCACCCTGTCCCCCAGCGCCATGAAGGTGAAGCCGCGCCCGTGGTCTGTGCCCAGGGAGGCGTTTTCATACACGCGCCTTCCGAACTCTGTGGTGATCATGACCGTGTAGCGCGCACGCTGGCCTTTAAGGTCGGCGTCCAGTGCGGCGAGCCCCTCAGCCAGCAGCTTGATGCGCTCCGACTGCGCGCCGCTGCTGTTTCCCTGGAAGAAGTGCGTGTCCCAGCCGCCGAGGTCAATGCAGGCCACCTCAAGTCCTAGCCGCGACTTGACCAGCCGTGCGATCTCGCGCAGGCCGTTGCCAAAGCCGTCCTTCGGATAAACCACTCCGTGCTCCGGCTGGTAATCCTTTTCCTGTAGCGCGGACACACGCTTGAACAGGTCAATCGTCTCCACGCCGCGCTCCCCCAGCAGCGTGACATCCGCGCCGTAGAGCGCATGAAGGGCGCTGACGACGGACGCGGGATCGCCGGAGGGGGTCTTGATGGCGATGTCATTGATATGCTCCAGCACGCTCACCGCTGGCGCGCCGCGCAACGATTCCGGCAGCGCGGTGCCGATCGCCACAGCCGACAACGGCGACTGCCTGTCCGTGGCGCGCAGCCGGAGAAAGCGCCCCAGCCAGCCGCCGCCCGCAGGCGTATCGTGCATTGAGTCGCCGTGCTCCATCTGGTCCTGGCAGTCAAAGTGGGAGCCGCTGGTGTTGTCCACGCCCACGGACTGCACCGCGCCCAGCCGCCCTTCTTTAAAGGCGGCCTCCAGGGGCTTCATCGCCGGATGCAGTGCGTAGCGGTCGTTGAGCCGGATCGCCGCGCCAGTGTCCGCGCCAGGGGCCTTGATGGCCAGCGCCGGGCGCAGCCTGTAGTAGCGGTCATCCGCATACGGCACCCACAGGTTCAGTGTGTCCGCGCCGCCGCGCAGGAACACATGGATGAGCGTGTGGCAGCCCGCATCCTCCACCACCGGAGGGGCGGCAAAGGCGAGCTTTGAGAGCAGGGCGCGTCGGGTCAGGGAGGGCATGGCGTCAGCATCTCTGGAAAGCCGGACTGGCGAGGATGAGTCCGACGGTTTGTTTGTCATCACCGGCACCGATGGCCGTCAACTCAGCCTCTGTCGGCACGCGTCCCACGAGATGGGCGAACCAACGAGAAGCCTGAGTCTCAAGGGAGGCATCCGCCTTGTTCCGCAATGCTTTCGCCAGCGGCCACAGGTTCACGCGCGCGCCGTTCTGTTTCCCGCCGGCCAGCGCCAGGGCGAAGTTCCAGCGCCACATGAGCGTGCCCATCCACGGCAGTTCCTCATCGGGGTAGCCGTCTGGCGTGGGGTATTGGAAAAGGCCGTGGCCCATGCGCTGCAGCGGCTCCAGGATGCCCTTCTCCGCGCTAGTGTCCGCTGCTGTGGCGCGCAGGGCGGAGACCATGAACTTGAAGGGACGTTTCAAAAGCTGGCCGCGCGAGGCCATGAACTCCTCCGAGTTCAGAAGCAGCCGCAGCACGCACTTGATGTCCCCGCGCGTGCGTGTGAACTCGGCGGCGACCTTTCCCAGCAGGCTCTCCGGCGGCGCGGGGCTGACGAAGCGTTTGCACAGCTTTTGGGCGATGTAACCGGCCGTGCTAGGGTGGCTGCAGACGATGTCCACCAGCCGGTCAAGATCGCCCGCGCCACCCTTGGCGGCGATGCTCCTGCCCAGCACATGCTTCTCATCATCGTCGTGCCAGTCGTGATTGAAAAAGCTCTCGCCCTGGTTCATGGCGAAGAAGCGCTTGGTGTCAAAGGTCCAGCCGCTGAGGCAGCGCGCCGCCTCGCGCACATCGTCCTGCGTGTAGCCACCGTGGACGCCCATCGTGTGCAGTTCCATCAGCTCGCGAGCATAGTTTTCGTTAGGCTTGTCGGCGGTTTTCCGGCGCACCTTGTTGGATTTGCCGTCCAGATAGACTAGCATCGCGGGCGAGGTGGCGGAGGCGCGGATGAGGTCGTGGAAATTTCCCAGCGCATGTTTGCGGATCACATCGCGGTCATCGCTGGGCTTGAGGTAGATGCAGTCGCCTTTTTCCAGGTCAATGTTCAGGTGGTCGGTCCAGAACTCGACCATCACCTCAAAGAGCTGCCTGCGGCTGTAAACCGCCCGCAGCAGGGCATGGCGGGTCAGCTCGTCCCGCAGCACAGGCTTGCGGAACTCATACGCATCCCCCGCGCTGAAGTAGAGCGACTCGAAGCGCTCCGCGCGCAGATCGCAGGCCGTGTCGCTGATGCCCGCCGGGTGCAGTTGCTCCTCGATCCAAGCCGCGCGTCCCATCGCCTTCACGCGCTGCACATCGCCCGGCCAGGGGCCAAAGGCGGCGCGTGACAGCAGATGGAAGTAAGAGTCAATCTCCGCGCCGCCGGGGGCTTGGAGATGCGGCGGCACCGCCTCTCCCAGCATCTTGTTGATCTCCGTGGTGATGCGCCCGCAGCCTGACAAGACTGCCGCGCCCCCGCCGAGAGCGGCGGATTTCAAGAGATCGCGACGGGCCACTTTCATGACAGGTGAGTGTGAAGGGTCAAGCCGCCAAGGTTTCCACGGTAACGGGAGCGTGTGCATCCACCGCCACGGCAGCGGGCGCTTTGACAAACCAGGAACGCAGGTTGATGCCCCAGCCGAGAATGGCAATCAACGGCAGCAGCAAGGCCCAGCCGACCACAGGGAGCAGCGCGCAGCAGACGAGCACCAGCCCGCCGTGCTTCGTCTGCCGCCAAGGCTCAATGGTGGGCCAGAGACGCTCGCCGATTAGGGTGGCGATACCGCCTGCGCCCATGAAACCCCAGGCTATGATGCCGCCACCTACCAGCACGGATAGCACACCCATTTGAGGAATCTTTGAGATGATCGTCACGAGGACGATACCACCAATCAACGGCACTAGGCCCAACAAAAAGCAGATGAACAAACCCCGGCTGGCAACCTCGCGATGCTTGGCTACTTTTTCCGGCCAAAGGGCGCGAGCCAGTAGCCAGAGCGCTGGTAGAGCGACGATGAATGCGACTGCGACGAGCAGCCAGATGAGAACAGTAGAAAAGAGCATGGTGGTGATAAGTTGTGGGTGATGAACCGGGGGTGACGATGACTAAACGCAGACCTGGATGCGGTGGTAACAACCTGCCCAAATTTTTCTGGCAGCCCACCTGTGCTGCGCTAGCTTGCCGCCTATGAGCGCCATCGTCGAAACTGCTGCATCACCTGTCCCACTGGATGAGGCTGCGGTTTACCAACTGGAAAGGGGAAAGCCTGTGCCTGGATTTAACCATAGCAGAGTGCAATCGAGAATGATCGCACAATTCACCAACACTCATGGTTTTGAAGCATTGAGTGAGCTTAATCTGGATTTGAATGGGTGGCGTTGCGTGCCGGACATTTGCTTTTTTCCGAACAGCGTCACCGCGCTTTTGGAAGACATTATCTGGGTGAAGGAGACGCCAACGCTGGTTGTAGAGATTTTCTCCCCCAGCCAGACATTGGAGACGATGACGGACAAGGTTGACAAGCTCCTCGCTGCGGGTGTGCCGAGCGTATGGCTGGTCATGCCAGCGTTTCGCGTGATCTCTATTTTCCAAAAAGGCGCGGCACCCATCAGCGCCACCCAGGGCATTTTGACGGACCCGAACGTGCCCGTTTCGGTAAACGTGGACGCTATCTTCGAGTAGCCGGTTTACCTGATTTCTGCTGGCTCCTTCGGCTTAATCTTTTCAAAGATTTCCTGTTGCTCCGGTGTTAGCTCCTGCTGGATGTCCGCCACGGCGCGTCGGACGATCTCCCACACGTTCTTAATCGCCGTGGTGCGAAGGGTGCTGAGTTCACCCACGGCCTTATCGGTGTGGGCGGCGAACTTTTGCCGCTGCTCATTGCTGGGGTGCAGCTTTTCCAAGTGATTCATCGCGGCCTCCTTCCAAAAGGCGGGGTCTTCTTTCTTTTTCTGGGTGGCCTTGCTGACGATGAGGCCGAGCGCAAAGCCGATGCCGATGCTGATGAACACCAGCACGGTGATGAGGCAACCGGCCTTTTTTTTACGGGTGACGGTCATGGCCAGGACAGCTCCGAGGTGACAGGCAGGACGACAAGCGCGGGCGGCTCCATGCGCGACTCATACCAGCCGCTGAAGGCAAAGCCTGCGCTGAGGAGAAACAGCAGCGTGGTGGCCAGCACAGCGCGCAGGCCGAAGGCGCTGAGGATGTCTTCCCATGCCTCGGCGGGCGTCTCCTGAAAACGGGCGATGACGCGGGTGGCGAAGCCGAGGGGAGGCGGCTCAAAAAGCGCGCCAGGATGGCGGCGTGCTTCACGGGCCAGTGTCTGCCAACGTTGGTGGAAATCAGTCATGGGAAGTCATTCTTCATCAGTTCCTGCGCAATCTGGCGCAGCTTGTGCCGGGCGCGCATGGCACGCATTTTGACCATGGGCCGGGTCCAGCCGGTGAGCTGGGCGATCTCCTGCGTGGAGCGCTCCTCCAGGTCCAGCAGGGTGAGCACGAGACGGTCCGGCGCGGACAAATGCGCCAGCAGCCGCGTGACCGCCGCCCTGGCATCCGTGGCATGGGGGCTGGGTGCCTCGGCCTGGCGGCTGAGCAAAAAGTCCAGCCACTCCGTCTCCCCCTCGTTCAGGTCGGACCAGCGCCATTCGGGCCGGGATTTTTCCGCACGCAGGGCGTCCAGGCAGGTGCGCACAGTGAGACGGCTGATCCAGTGCTCGAAGGGCACTCCATCCCTTTCGCGATACGAGTCCAGCTTTTGCAGGAGCTTGATGAAGACTTCCTGCATCAGATCCTCCTCGCTTTCCCTGCGCGGCAGATGGTTGCGAACGAGCTTCCGCACCAGCGGATGCAGATGCACGATCAGCGCGTTCGCGGAGGCCATGTCGCCCGCGCGCACGCGGCGGATGCAGTCCTGCACATCGAAGGCTTCGGGCATCACGATGGGCGGAGGTTATGACAGACACGGGGCACACTGCGAGATCAACGCGCCGCCTGCCGCAGCGGTAACGCGGTTTTGCGAGAGAACGAACACCAGTCTAGCTCTGCGTCAGGTAGGCACGCCAATGAGTCCGCCAGGCAGGCCACCGTCAATGTCCTCGTCTTCGCGGGCCACCGGGCGTGGCTCGCTAACCTTGGCGACCGGGGGCGTGGCGGGGGGCTTGGGCTTGTCACTCGGCGGGTTGAGCATGCGGCCATGCTCCATGATGTCCTTGATGTGCTTGCCGTCCAGGGTCTCGTATTCCAGCAAGGCGGTGGCGATGGCATCCAGCTTGTCTTTGTGATGCAGGAGGATTGCCTTTGCCTTCGCATACGCTTCGTCAATGAGGCGCTTCACTTCCTCATCAATCTTCTGCGCAGTGGCACCACCGTAGTTGCGGCTGCGGCCCAGGTCGCGGGCCAGGAACACGGCGGCATCGGCCTCGCCATACTCCACCATACCCATCTTCTCGCTCATGCCCCAGGCGCAGACCATGCTGCGGGCGATGGCGGTGGCCTGGCGGATGTCACCCATTGCGCCGTTGGTCACGTCGTTGAACTGAATCTCCTCGGCCACACGACCACCCATCGCCACTACGAGGTCGTCGAGCAACTCGCTCTTGCGGTGCGTGAATTTGTCCTCCTCTGGTAGCCACATGGTGGATCCAAGAGACGGGCCGCGTGGAATGATGGTGACCTTGTGCAGCGGGTCGGTGTGCTCCAGAACCTCAATGAGGATGGCGTGGCCGGCCTCGTGGTAGGCGGTGTTTTCCTTCTCCTTGTCACTCAGGGCCAGGCTGCGACGCTCGCGACCCCAGCGGACTTTGTCGCGGGCTTCTTCGAGTTCGGGTGTGCCGATGGACTTGAGGTTGCGGCGCGCTGCGAGCAGAGCGGCCTCGTTGATGACGTTCGCCAACTCAGCACCGGAAAAGCCGGGCGTACCGCGCGCCACTTTGGAAAGGTCGGCGTTCTCGCTCAGCTTTACCTTCTTTGCATGGACGCGGAGGATTTCCTCGCGGCCCTTAACGTCAGGCAGGTTCACTGTGACTTGGCGATCAAAGCGGCCTGGACGCAGCAGCGCGGGGTCGAGCACATCGGGGCGGTTCGTGGCGGCGATGATGATGATGCCTTCCTGGGTGTCAAAGCCGTCCATCTCCACAAGCAGCGCGTTCAGTGTCTGCTCACGCTCATCGTGACCGCCGCCTAGTCCGTGACCACGATGGCGACCCACGGCGTCAATCTCATCAATGAAGATGAGACAAGGCGCGTTCTTTTTCCCCTGCTCGAACATGTCGCGCACACGGCTGGCACCGACACCGACGAACATTTCCACAAAGTCGGAGCCACTGATGCTAAAGAAGGGCACGTCCGCCTCACCCGCGATGGCCTTGGCCAGCAGCGTCTTGCCGGTGCCGGGGGAGCCGACCATGAGCACACCTTTGGGGATCTTGCCGCCGAGGCGCTGGAACTTTTTCGGGTCTTTGAGGAACTCGACCAGTTCGGAGACCTCCTCCTTCGCTTCTTCCACGCCAGCCACGTCCTTGAAAGTGACTTTGTTGCGGTCCTGGGAGAGCATCTTGGCGCGGCTTTTGCCAAAGCTGAGCGCGCCGCGGCCTGCGGACTTGATCTGCTGGCGCACCAGGAAATAGAGCAGCAGAAGCAGCATGAGGATCGGCAGCATGGAGATGAGCATCGTGCCCCATTGATCATTTTTATAATGCGGCACCAGCACCAACCCTTTGGAGTCGAGCAACTGTTTCAGCTCCTCCTTCTGGTACTGGATGCTCACCGGCACGCTGAACTGCACGGACACGGGGCTGCCAGCAGGGGTGATCTTGGTCTCACCCGGCCTGGCAGGCTCCAGCACGGGCTTCACCGCAGGATCGGCCACAGGCGCCGCGCGGAAAGACCAGCCCTTGATGTACTCTGCAGTGGTCGTGTCCTGCTGGATCAGCTCCAGATCCTTTGATTTATCTATCTGGTCCGTCTCTACCAGCTCCCTGAACTCACGATAGGTGATCTCCTGGGAACGGGTAGCTTGGTTGTTCACCATCAACGCCGAGCCGACCAGCAGCACTGCCATGGCGAGCAGGAGGAAGCCACGCCAGTTAAATTGCGGCTCCTGGCCGCGCCGGTTGGGGTTTTCGTTTCTTGGGGTTGGGTCTTCAGACATGAGCTTAGCAGGAGGGGGCTTGGGAAATACGAGCGCCGATCATACACGCCACGGCTTGTTTTGCAAAAAACGATTCCATCAGCGTCTTCCACGCTGGCGGACGGCCTCAAAAAGGCACACACCCGTGGCGACGGAAACATTCAGGCAAGACACACTGCCGTTCATGGGGATGCGGGCCAGGAAATCACAGTGCTCGCCGGTCAGCCGCCGCATCCCATCACCCTCCGCACCGACGACGATGGCGATGGGGCCTTTTAAATCCAGGTCGTAGAGGGATTTCGTCGTCTCGTCCGCCGTGCCGACGATCCAGACGCCGAGCTTTTTGAGCTTTTCCATCGCGCGCACCAGGTTCGTCACGCGCACCAGCGGCACATGCTCCGCACCGCCGCAGGAGACGCGGACGACAGTTTCAGAGATCGGCGCAGATTTATCCTTTGGCATCACCACGCAGGCGACGCCCGCCGCATCCGCCGTGCGCAGGCAGGCACCGAGATTGTGCGGATCCTGGATGCAGTCCAGGATCAGCACCAGCGGATCGGACTTACCCTCCAGCAGCGGTCCCAAATCATCCTCGTCCATCACCGGCACCGTCCCCGCCGTGGGGGTGGAGTGGCGGTTCTGGCGGGCGACGGGCGGCGGCTTTGGCATACGGCGCAGAGATGAGGTGAAGCAGGCGCGGAGGCAAGGGGTTTGTCACATGCGCGCAGCAGCCGGCGCCGGGTGTGGTATCATAGACTGCAAGGAAATTGCTTTTGGGGGGGGCGGGTCGAGTTGGCCCTGGACGTGGAGCGGGGACGGGGTGTGAGGGGGTCTGTCTAGGCATGGGCCAAGAGTGTCTAAAAACTGGAATCTTGCATTATGAATCACCTGACCCCTTTTACCCTTTGACCCCTTTGACCCCTTTGACCCCTTTGACCCCTTTGACCCCTTTGACCCCTTTGACCCCTTTGACCCCTTTGACCCCTTT
>Ga0247836_1006196_pt1 | contig 13448 bp, 7 predicted proteins | sample LaCruzMarch2015__4_FD_187116 | JGI IMG/M metagenome (GOLD analysis project Ga0247836, IMG submission 187116) | Freshwater microbial communities from meromictic Lake La Cruz, Castile-La Mancha, Spain - LaCruzMarch2015_14m | ecosystem: Environmental > Aquatic > Freshwater > Lake | place: Spain...
CCGTGGGCCATCGCCTCCAGGGCGGCCATCGGCAGGCCCTCATGACGCGAGGTCATGCACAAGAGTCCAATCTCGCCCCACACCGCCTCCATTGACGGCTGCTGACCCGCAAACCGGACCCGCGGGTGGGCGGCTTCCAACGCGGGGCGCATCGGTCCGTCGCCGTAGACCACGAACCGGACTTGCCGATCTGGTGCGTCGCCCGGTGCATGGTCGATCTCGTTGCGGGGAGATTCGCTGAGGGCGCAGAACAGATCCGGACCCTTCTCATGACTGAGTCGGCCAACGAAGCCCGCCACCAGGGGCCACTGCGTCGGCGCCGCCGCCAGGGGCACGAAGTTATCGATGACCCGCGTGCGGCGCGGCAGCCGGCCGGCAATCGGTTGGCTGACCGCCACGATCCCGCCGGCCAGCCGGGCGGTCGCCCGATCCAGCACATTGTAATAGCGCACCATCCCCGGACCCGGTTCCCCGGCGTGGTAGGTACTCACGCAGGGAAAACGACGCAGGCGCGCCAGGATTCGGCCGAAGAGACCCACCTTATAGCCGTGGGTGTGCAACAGCGCGGGGGGGGCGGCCTTCAAAGCAGCGCTGAGGCCGCGCCAACCGCCGCCGAGCACGTCGTACGCAATGCCCCGCTCTACCAACGCGGGCCACATGGGATGCGGACCATAGTCGCGCAGAAACACGACCCGCACCGGCAGCGCCTGCTCCTGGAGAGCGGCGGCCAGCGCCAGCACATGCGACTCGACCCCGCCAAACCCACGACTATCGAGCAGGAGCCAGATCGACCCGGCGTGGGTGGAAGTCATGGCCGCGCACCCCATATCCAGGCTACTCGAAAGGTTTGGCACCCCGATTGACCGACAAACATCGTTAATCGGCTTTGACGATCGATGTGATACTTATAATCCATTTTTCAGATCGCTCTTGCATCTGTACCTTATCGCACATCGGCGGGGACACCCCGTCGCGATGACTCAGTGAGCCACGGCTCATCAACCTCAGGAGACCCGAAGAGATGTTTGAAGATCGTACCGGAAAGCGCGTCCCAGCGGTGACCTTCCATACCCGTCAGGGGACTGAATGGGTCGATGTGACGACCGATCAGGTATTCGCCGGCAAGACCGTGGTGGTCTTCTCGCTGCCGGGGGCCTATACCCCGACCTGCTCCTCGTCCCATGTGCCGCGCTACAACCAGTTGGTCCCCGCCTTCAAGGCCGCGGGCGTTGACACCGTGGTCTGTGTCTCGGTCAATGATACCTTTGTCATGAACGAGTGGCAGAAGGTCCAGCGCGCCGAGGCCCTGACCTTCCTCCCGGACGGCAACGGTGACTTCACCGGCGGTATGGGGCTCCTGGTCGACAAGAACGACCTTGGCTTCGGCAAGCGCTCCTGGCGTTATTCCATGCTGGTGCGCGACGGCGTGGTCGAGAAGATGTTCATCGAGCCCGACCTGCCGGGCGACCCCTTCGAGGTCTCCGACGCGGACACCATGCTCGCCTACCTGGCGCCGAATGCCGCGAAGCCCCTGGACGTGACCGTGTTCAGCCGCAACGGCTGCCCGTTCTGCGCCAAGGCCAAGCAGGATCTGAAAGACGCCGGAATCGTCTACGAGGAGTTGGTGTTGAACCGTGACTACACGGATGAAACCCTGCGTGCGGTCGCCAAGGTCGCCAGTGTGCCTCAGGTCTTCATCAACGGGGAACACATCGGCGGCTCCGACAAGCTGGCCGAGTGGCTGGCCAAGCGCTAAACGGCCTTGATCGTAATCTCGACCAGCGGCGTGCGTAGTCAGGGCTTCCAGCCCTGACGGTGTCAGGCCAGGATGGCCTGACTACGCACCCGGCGTGCCCAAGCTGATGGTGGATGCGCTGCGCTTATCCACCAAAATATTCCCGGAGCATCACGACATGAGTCAACACTTCGATTTGATCGCTATCGGCGGCGGCAGCGGCGGCTTGGCGGTAGCGGAACGGGCTGCGCAACTCGGGCGGCGGGTCGCGCTCATCGACCCCAGCCGACTCGGCGGCACCTGTGTCAACCGCGGGTGCGTGCCCAAGAAGGTGATGTGGTATGCCGCTCATCTGGCGAGCGCCGTCCATGACGGTCCCGGCTTTGGCGTGCGCGCAGAGGCCAATGGCTTCGACTGGCCGACCCTGGTCGCCGGGCGCAACCGCTATGTCAAAGGGATCAACGATTACTGGGAAAGCTATGTCACCCACGAGGGCATCACCCACATCACCGGCTTGGGACGCCTGACCGACGCGCACACCGTAGAAGTCGATGGCACCCGCTACACCGCCGACCACATCGTCATCGCGACCGGCAGCCGTCCCTTGGTCCCGCGGATGCCGGGACACGAACTCGGCATCACCTCGGATGGATTCTTTGAACTGGAACAGCAGCCGCGCCGCGTCGCGGTGATCGGCGGCGGCTACATCGGCGTCGAACTGGCCGGCGTGCTGCGCGCACTCGGGTCCGAAGTCACCGTGGTGGCACTCGAAGACCGGGTGTTGTGGCTCTTCGATCCCATGGTTGGCGAAGCCTTGGCCGAGTCGATGCGTGAGGAAGGCATTCAACTGAACCTCCAGTTCGAGGTGGCCGGACTGGAGCGGCACTCGGACGGACTCGCGCTGCGCCCGCGCACGGGCGAGCCGCTCACCGGCTTCGATACCATCATCTGGGCGGTGGGCCGTGCGCCGAACAGTGCCAATCTGGGGCTGGACGCGGCGGGAGTCGAAGTCGCACCCAATGGCCTCATCAAGGTCGACGAATTCCAGAACACCAATGTGCCGGGCGTCTATGCCATCGGCGACGTGACCGGCCGCGAACCGCTGACCCCGGTCGCGGTGGCGGCCGGCCGCCGTCTGGCACGGCGCCTGTTCGGCGGTGAGGAGAACCTTAAGCTCGATTATGCCAACGTGCCAACCGTGGTTTTCTCGCACCCGCCGGTCGGACGTGTCGGACTCACTGAGCCGGAGGCGCGCACACTCTACGGTGACACGCTGACGGTCTATGAGACCAGTTTCACCCCGATGCGCTATGCGCTGAACGACCGGGGCCCGCGCACCGCGATGAAGCTGATCTGTGCCGGCCCCGAAGAGCGGGTGGTCGGCATCCACCTGATCGGCGATGGCGTGGACGAGATGCTTCAGGGGTTTGCAGTCGCGCTCAAAATGGGCGCCACCAAGTCCGATCTGGACGACACGGTGGCGATCCACCCGACCAGCGCCGAGGAACTGGTCACGCTCAAGGTGCCGGTCAGGCGTCCGGGAGCGACCACGGCCGCCGGCTGAAGCGGCAAGGGACGCTGATTGTCCGGTCTGCTGCCATGTCCCCCCGCTGGGGACTCGAAACATTGCTATGCTGAAACCCAAGTCGCAAACAACGTTGCATAGTTGATCGTCATGGCAAACGCCGTACTGAGACAAGAGGTCGACGAGCTCCGCGAGTACATGAAGGAGCTGAGTTACCAGGCCATGCGCACCGAGATGGCGTTGGCGCGCATGGCCGAGGGCATGCAGGAGTACCGGGAACAGGGCGCACGCACCGATGCCGCCGTCGCCCGTCTTACCGAGGGCATGCAGGAGTACAAAGAGCAAGGCGCGCGCACCGATGCCGCCGTCGCCCGTCTTACCGAGGGCATGCAGGAGTACAAAGAGCAAGGCGCACGCACCGATGCCGCCGTCGCCCGCTTCACCGAGGGCATGCAGGAGTACAAAGAGCAAGGCGCGCGCACCGATGCCGCCGTCGCCCGTCTTACCGAGGGCATGCAGGAGTACAAAGAGCAAGGCGCGCGCACCGATGCCGCCGTGGCCCGTTTCACCGAGGGCGCGCAGGAATCCCGTGAACAGGTCGCACGCGCCGCCGCCGAAGTCGCGCGGTTCTCGAAGGAAATGCGGGAGTTCAAGAACGAGATGCGGGCCGATCGCGAAGAAAGCGCGCGGGAACGGCAGCGGATGAACAAGCAGTGGGGCGAACTCGCCAACCGGCTTGGCACCCTGGTCGAGGACATCGTGGCTCCGAACCTTCCGCGGATTGCCGCTGAACTGTTCGACTGCGCCACCCCGGACCTGTTCGCCCTGCGGGTGGTGCGCCACTTCGGCGGCGAGACCCGGGAGTACGACGCCATCGTGGTCTGTCCGGCGCTGGTGCTGATCAACGAGACCAAATCACGGCTGCTCGAAATCCATGTGGATCGCATCCTCGACAAACTGAGTGAATTCCCCCGGGTCTTTCCCGAGTATGCCGACCGGCGCCCGGTCGGCATCCTGGCCAGTCTTTACCCGGACGCAAGCGTCGTGCGGCGCGCAACACGCAAAGGCGTCCTGGTGATGGGCATGGGAGACGAGAACATGATCGTGCTCAATCCGGAAGCGGCGACAGACCAACGCTGAGCCAACTGTCGGGTCAAACCGGAGTCCGACCCGAGGTGCGTCTGCAGGGGCGGCCTTGATCGTCGTTCCGGCCGCAGGAACATCGGAGGCCGAGGCTTTACCGTGAAAGTGCGTAGTCAGGCCATCCTGGCCTGACGGCGTCGGGGCTGGAACAGTCAGGGCTGGAAGCCCTGACTACGCAGCCTTGCATGGAACATCGGAGGCCGAGGCTTTACCGTGAAAGTGCGTAGTCAGGCCATCCTGGCCTGGCGGCGTCGGGGCTGGAACAGTCAGGGCTGGAAGCCCTGACTACGCAGCCTTGCATGCCGACAGTTGCGACCGTGGTCGAGAGGACTTTCATGTTCCGGGGTGACGCAGGCGTCACGGCCGTTAGCCGGTCGATCTCGCAGCTACGCGGCCTTGGTCCGGCTAAAGCCTCGACCTCCAGTGCGCCACGCCCCGGCACTGCGCTCAGGTGCCGAACGAGGCAATCCGCGACAGATCGACCGGCAGCCGCGGCGTCGCCGGAGCGGCGGCATCCGGCACCGCTTCGGCACCGAGTTGCAGCAGCACCGGCAGGCCGCGCGGCAGCACATCGACCTCCGCACCCGAAGCGATCAACTGTTCGTTCTCCATCACCTCGAGCACCGCGTTCAGCACCTCCGGATCGCGTTGCGCGATGGCATTGAGTGCGTCGCCAACCACGGCCGGGCGTGTTGCCGAGGCTTCCGCCATGGTTTGCGACACCTTGAACGCGGTCTGACTTTTGATCAGACCCACGCGGTTCTCGCCATCCTGCTTCATCGCGCTGGTCACCTGCACCAGCCGCTTCACCACCTTCTCGGTAATATTGTCCACCATCTGCCGGTCGGTGAAGGCCACTTTGCGGATGTAGACCGAACCGAGCTGATAGCCCCATTTCTCCGACAGCGGCGAGACGGTCGCCCGCACCTGATGGCTGAGCTGATGCCGATCCTCCAGCATCTTATCCATCTCCAGGTTGCTCAAGGTCGAGATGGTCGAACTCGCCACATTGGCCTGGAGCGAGCCCTCCGGGTTGGCGTTGCGGAACAGATAGGCCACCGGGTCACTGACCTGCATCTCGTACCAAATACCCACGCCCATGGGAGTCCCCTCCTCCGAATTGACCATCTGATCGCGCAGGTAGTATTGACGCAATGACGTGCTCACCAGATCGCGCTTGCCGAAGAACGGCACCAACAGCGCGCGCGGCCCGAAATGGAGCACCGGAAAATGCAGTCCGGCCTCGTCGAGGGTGCCGAGCACCTTGCCGAACAGTGTGTAGACCTGAGCCTCCCGCTCCTTGACGACGGTAAAGAGTCCCAGCCCGCTGGTCACCGCCAACAGCAGAGGGATGAAGACCAGGCCCATAATGAAGGCAATGACGGGGGCGAAATCATCGACGAATGGCATGACGGATCTCCTTCAACTCGCGGTTCCGGTGGTCTGGACGATGCGCCTGGCACGCTTGAGCAAGGGGATACGCATGTTGCGTACATAGGCGCGCAGTGCCGCGTCGCCACCCTGCGCCTTGATGTGCACCAGGGTCTCCGCCAGCTCCTTGAGCGGCGCCACCTCCGCCTGCGCCTTGTTCATCGCGATATCCACCGCCCGCTTGCTCATGGTGATCTGCTGTTCCGCGTCCGCGCGGGCCGTACTGATATCCGCCGCCACCTGATTGCGGGTGCTGTTGATCGCGGAGAGTGCGCGGTCCACTTCCGGCGGCGGATCGATCTGCGTGATCAAAGCGGCTTCCAGCTCGATCCCATAACGGTGACCGGTGGTCAGGCACTGCTGCTCCATGTACTCGTTGAGCAGCGGCAGGTTCTTCCTCAGATCGTTGATCGACACCCCTTCCGAGAGGTCTGGTCCGACCACGTCGCCCTGCGCCTCCGAAGCGTCGGCAGTGGCGAGCAGCCGCTGGCCCTTGGGGTCCGAAAAATTGGCGATCCGCTCGCGCAACACGGCGATGAAATAACCCATCACATGCTGCAACGGATCCGCCACCCCGAAGATGAACGGGTAAAGGTTGGCCTCCGAGACGCGAAAGCGAATCTGGCCGTTGACACCGGTCGTCAGATTATCTTTGGTCACCGCCTCGATGGTGGTCTGGCGCTTGGTGGGATCCCAGGTCAGATCCAGCGCCTGGGTGGCCACGTCCACCTTGTGCACGTCCTGCCAGGGCCACTTGAAGTAAGGCCCGCCCGGGCCGACGACACGCAGGCGCGGGAAGCGGTAACGCGCCCGCTCCTCCTCGGTCAGCTCAAGATCGGCCACCAGTTGACCGTCCAGCCGCTCGGCCCGCCCGAGGGAGGTGAGCACCGCCCGTTCATTGGGCTTGACGGTATAGAACGCCTGGATGATGACCCGATAAATCGAGAATGCGGCCAGGCCCAGCAGGAAGGCAGTAAACAGCATCACACACTCCGTTCAGGTTGAATCGACACCGGGCGCGAGACTCAGGAAGCGGACTCGGCCGGCGGTCCCGCCATCGACTCTGCGGTTAGCGGCCCCTGCGGTCCGGCAATGGCGCCCTCATCCGGGCCGGACGACAAGCTCCGACCCGACGACGCACGCAACCGGCAGCAACGCCGATCGAACCTCAAAATCGCACCCTAACATTAGCACCTGCGCTCAGTTTCGGCTCAACAACCGGTTTCCGGGCGACAGCGTGAATCCATCCCGCGTGGCGCACTGGAGGTCGAGGCCTTACCGTGAAAGTGCGTAGTCAGGCCATCCTGGCCTGACGGCATCGGGGCTGGAACCGTCAGGGCTGGAAGCCCTGACGACGCAGCCTCGCACGCCGGCAGTTGCGACAGTAGTCGAGAGGACTTTCATGTTCCGGGGTGGCGCGGGCGCCATAGCCGTTAGCCGGACCGTCGGCTGCAAATTCCCGCCGAACGGCAGTTGACGAGCGACCAAAGGTGGTTCCCGAAGCGGTAACCACATCGTAGAATCTAGATCATAAAAGCGTGACGTCGATCACAGTCTTCACATGGCTCAAGCCAACCACCGGTGACGATAATCGCTGCTGTACTCTGGGCGGTGCCTCACCGCGACTTGATCGCAAGGCTGGATTCGACGCGCGTCGCGGTCTCAAGGCCATTTCCACAACAACGCTTTATCTTCACCAAGGCGAAGCCTGCGGCCATCGCCGCGCGCCTGGAACTGTCTTCTTCAGACCTTTTCACTCAAGGAAACTCGCAATGCACCAGTACCACTCGCGGATCGGACTGCTGACCGCCCTGCTGACTCTCGGCAGCGGCCTGCTGGTCGCGGCAACGACAGACCCCGGACAGCCCCTCGGCGCGCTGGACCAGACCGCCCGACCAGTCCAATTATCAGCCGCCCCGGATTCGTCCCAGGCCCGGGTGCAGGCCGACTATGGCAAGCTCCCCTACACCTTCCAGACCAATGGCGGCCAGGTCGATGCCGCGGTCAAGTTTCTCGCGCGCGGCCCCGGCTATAGCCTGTTCCTGACCCCCGGCGAAGCGGTGCTTTCATTGCGCACCGGTCAACCGCAAGCGCCCGCACAACATCGACCGGGCGCCGGCCCGGCGCCTCGGGTCGACCCGACCCCGACCGCGGCTGCCGTCCCCCCGGCCGTGCTGCGCCTGAGCCTGGTCGGCGCCAATCCCGCTGCGCTCATCCGCGGCGAAGCGCCCCTGTTGGGTACCGTCAACTATCTGCGCGGCCGGGATCCGGCGGCCTGGCGCACCGGCCTGTCCACCTACGCCAAGGTCCGCTACGAGAGCGTCTACCCCGGCATCGATCTGGTCTACTACGGTCATGAGGGCGAACTGGAGTACGATCTGGTCCTGGCCCCGGGGGCCGACCCCAAAGTCATCGCGCTGGCCTTCGACGGCGCCGACGCACTGCGGCTCGATGCCTCAGGCAACCTGGTCCTGACCTTTCAGGGCGGCGAACTCGTCCAGCAGGCCCCCCGGGTCTATCAGGAAGCCAACGGCGAACGCACCCTTATCCCGTCCCGCTATCTGCTGGCCGATAACCAGCAAGTCGCCCTGGCGCTGGGCGACTATGACACCACGCGAACACTGGTCATCGACCCGGTGCTGAGTTATTCCACCTACCTTGGCGGCACCGGGGTCGACCGGATCAACGGCATCGCGGTCGACGCCGCGGGCAACACCTATGTGACCGGGCAAACCTGGTCGGACGACTTTCCGACCACGACCGACGCCGTGCAACCCGCACCCGCGCCAGGCAGCCTGATTCAGGACGCCTTTGTGGCCAAGCTCGACCCCACCGGCGCGACGCTGCTCTATGCCACCTACCTGGGCGGCAACGCTTACGACGTCGCCGACAGCATCGCCGTGGACGCCGCCGGCAATGCGTATGTGGTCGGCGCCACCGGCTCGGCTGATTTCCCGCTGCAGAACGCCCTGCAGCCGGCACACGCGGGCGGCTTCGACCTGTTCGTCGCCAAACTCAATCCGACCGGGTCTGAGTTGGTCTACTCGACCTATCTGGGCGGCAGCACCAACGAGACCATCACCGAGATCGGCGGGTCCAGCATCGCCGTCGACAACACGGGCAGCGCCTATGTGACCGGCGGCAGCGATTCGGTGGACTTTCCGACCTACCGGGCACAGCAGGCCACACTGGCCGGCGCCGGGCCTGACGCCGTGGTCGCCAAGCTCAATCCGGCCGGAACCGCGCTCGTCTATTCGACCTACCTGGGCGGCACTGATTACGATGAGGCCGCCGGCATTGCCGTGGATGCTGCCGGCAACGCCTACGTGCACGGCATCACCTCGTCGACCGACTTTCCGACGACCAGCGGCGCCTTGCAACCCACCGCCAACGGTTCGTTCGATGCCTTCGTCGCCAAGCTCAATTCGACCGGTTCAGCCCTCGTCTACGCCACCTACCTGGGCGGCAGCGCGGACGAGCAGGGTCTGGGCATTGCCCTGAACGGCGCCGGACACGCCTATCTCAGCGGCAATACGACATCGACAAACTTTCCGACCCGCAACCCCTTGCAGTCCAAACTCGGCGGCAGCGCGACGAACAATCCGCCCGACGCCTATGTGGCACAGCTCGATGCCGCCGGCAGTGCACTGGTGTATGCCACCTACCTGGGCGGCAGCGGCTGGGAATGGGGTTCCAACATCGCGGTGGATGCGACCGGCAGCGCGGTCGTGACGGGTGATTCCGGATCGCCCGACTTCCCGACCAAGAGCCCACTCATGCCGGTTCCCCAGGGCGACGTGATGGATGCCTTCGTGACCCAGCTCGACGCGACCGGAGCGACACTCATCTTCTCCAGCCACCTGGGTGTCAGCGGTCCTGGCGACACCTCAGGCCGCGGAGTCGGACTCGATGCAGCCGGCAACCTCTATGTTGCCGGCCAGACGGGCGCGGGTTTTCCGACCACCGGGGGCGCCTTGCAGCCGGATTTCGGGGGCTTGAACGACGGCTTTATCGTCAAGATTGCCCCTGGCGCGGGCGCGTCGGTCGATGCGCCGCTATGGCTGGTCGCGCTCGGTGACGTCACCGGCGACGGCACCCAGGCCGTCGCGGCCCTGTTCGAGGATGTCGCGGCGCAGACCGTCACCGGCGTGATCAGGCAAGCGGTCGACGGGACCCTGATCCAGACCATCGACTTCGGCGCGACCTATGCGCCGCTCGAGGTGGCGATGGTGCCTGACCTGGACGGCAACGGCGCGCCGGAACTGGCCCTGCTGCGCTTCACCGCCGACGCCCAGGTCCAGGTCGAAGTGCGCGACACCCGCACCGGCGAACGGCGCACCGCGCTCACCTTCGCTGCCGCCTTCCTGCCCAAACGGCTGGCGGTGGTGCCGGATCTCAACGGCAATGGTGCCGTGGAACTGGCCGTCCTCGGCATCCACGGCAGCACCGGGGCGGTCGCCGCCGAAATCAGAGACGCACGCACCGGCGTGCGGCTGCGCCAAGTGTATTTCGACAAGACCTATCAGCCGCTCGACTTCGCCGTGATCGCCGATGTGAATGGGAACGGTGCCGCGGAACTGGCGGTGCTCGGCATCAAGAGCGGCAGCCAGCCAAAGGTCGAACTGCGCGACACCCAAAGCGGGCAGTTGGTCAAGAACCTGTGGTCGCCGAAAATCTTCACGCCCATCGCGCTGGCCGCGATACCCGACACCAATGGCAACGGCACCCCGGAGATCGCGGTCCTGGGACGCAACACCAGCATGAACGTCGAGCTGAGAACGCTCGACGCCGGCACCGCCGCGCAACTGGGCATCGCCTACTACAGCCGGACCTTCACGCCCTTGCAACTCGCGGCGTTGCCGGACCTCAACGGCAATGGGGTCGCCGAACTGGCGGTGCTGAGCCGCGACACCGCCGGCTCGCTCAAGACCGAACTGCGCGACGCCGTGACCGGCACCCTGGTGCGCAATATCTGGTTCAACACGCTCACGCCGAAGGATCTGGCCGTGTTACCCGACCTGAACGGCAACAGCCGTCCGGAGATCGCCGTCCTTGGCGTCCCGCCGGCCGGCGGCGCACAAGTCCTGATCAAAGATGCCGGAACCCAGGCGCAGATCAGCCGCCTGGACTTCTAAGGCGCTTCCCAAAGAACGTCGCCCCACGCCGGCTCGCCCTCCGGCGACCGGGGTGACGCGACCGGAGACCGACGCGTTATAGCCGTCTTACCTGATATCCGGACAGACCCTTGGTGTAGGGGCGGGTTTGAAACCCGCCCCTAGCAGCCTGTCGGACTTAGCCCCTAGGATAAGGGCATAAGTCAACATAAAGGCTTTTTGTTGCCAAACAATGTAACTTAATGTAATTTCTGCGAAAACTCCAACCCGTAGGAGCCCGCTTGCGGGCGACGGGTGGGGGCACAATGACGCGATTCCGGCAGGTCACGTCGCCCGCAAGCGGGCTCCTACGGAGGTGCTTGCTTCTTGATAGCGTCTTGTTCGGAAATCGCCTAAAGTCCGACAGGCTGCTAGGTCCGGTTATCACGTCCGATGGCTATAGCAGGTGCCGCCGCGTCCGGCTGCCGCCGCGGTCTGTCGTGCGCATCCAAAGTCATGGCCGTCGTACGCCACATCCGTGTTGATCGCACTCCGTTACTGGCCTCTTACGAAGATCTGCACGTGCCCGCGCAAGAACTCCAGGAAAGTGGCGGCCACCACCGAGATCTGTTTTCCCTTGGGCCGTACCACGTACCAGGCGCGCACGATCGGAAAGCCTTCCACGTCCAGCTCGGCCAGCTCTTCCCGGCTGGGATCGGGATTGAGTGTGCTGCGCGAGAGCATGGCCAACCCCAGACCGCCCGCCACGGCCTGCTTGATGGCCTCGTTGCTGCCCAGCTCCATCTTGATGCGCAGCGGCATGCCGCGCTCCTGGAACACACGTTCCATGATCATGCGCGTACCCGAGCCGCGCTCCCGCACCAGAAAGCGCTCCCCCGCCAGATCGGCGAACGCAATCCGCTGGTGCCCCACCAGCGGATGGTCGATCGGGGCCAGCACCACCAGTGGGTTGTCCATGAATGATTCCCGCTCGGCATCCAGGCCCTCCGGAGGCACGCCCATGATGTAGAGGTCGTCCTGGTTGCGGGTCAGGCGCTCGAGCAGCCGGTCGCGGTTCACCACCTCCAGGGCGATATCGATGCCGGGGTATCGGGCGCAGAAGGGGCCCAGGATTCGGGGCATGAAGTACTTGGTGGTGGTCACCGCGGCGATCCGCAGGCGCCCCTGCTTGAGGCCCTTGAGATTGTCGATGGTTTGCTCAAAGCGGCCCCAGGTCTCCAGCCAGTCGGCGCAGGTGGCGTAGAGCTCCTGCCCGGCCTCGGTGATGAAGACCTTCTTGCCCAACTGCTCCAGCAGCGGTAACCCCACCTGCTCGTGCAGCAGACGGATCTGCTTGGACACCGTGGGCTGGGTGACGTGCAGCTCCTCGGCCGCACGGGAGAAGCTGCGCAACCGGGCAACGGCCTCGAAGGCCCGCAGTTGGCGCAGGGTGACATGCATCATGGCCTGTACCTCGATCGGAAAACGATAGCCTTAAGGTTATCGTTTTCATGATAACGATTCATTATTATTTCCAGACCAGCTTCCCTAGACTCCTTGGCGATGGGCGGCGCTACTCTCCGCGGCCGCCAGTGTTCTCAACACCAGAGGCGCCTCGAGATGAGCCACTCCCCCATCCCGCCATATCCGCAAGCGGCCGGACCATGCGGCTGTCGCCCATGGTTTCAGCGTGTTTGCACCGACCGGTGCGAGCCGTCGCGCCCTGCCGCCGCTGGAGGTCGCCATGTTGCCTGATAGCCTCACCCCCAGCCTTGTCCTGGCCGCGCCGCTGCTCCTGCTGTCGGTCGGCCTGGTGCCGGCCGCCTGGGCCAACGCCCGGCCGGGACTGATGGCGCGCCTGAGCGGCGCCGCCGCCTGGCTGGCGCTCGTCAGCGCGCTGCTGGCGGCGGCGACCCATCCGTTCGATGGCGCACGGGCCTGGACCTTCTACCGCATCGACCTGCCCGGCGGCCTGGGGGCCTTTTCGCTGGGCACCTACATCAACAGCGTGACGGTGATCATGCTGGTGCTGGTTGCCTTCGTCGGCGCCATCGTCACCCGCTACTCGCGCAACTATCTGGACGGGGACGCCAACCGGGGCCGCTTCCACAAGTGGCTCGCGCTGACCCTGGCAGCCATCCTGACCCTGATCGTCTCCGGCAATCTGCTGCTGTTTGCCTTGGCCTGGATCGCGACCAGTCTGTGCCTGCACCAACTCCTGATGTTCTATCGGGACCGCCCGGCCGCGGTGCTGGCCGCCCACAAAAAGTTCGTCGCCAGCCGCATCGGTGACCTCAGTCTGCTCGGCGCGATCGTCCTGATCGGTCTCAGTCTGCACACCCTGCAGTTCGACGAGCTGTTCCGCATCCTGGCGTCCATGGAGGGACCCCTACCCATCGTGCTTGAGATCGCGGCCCTGCTGATCGTGATCGCCGCGGGGCTGAAGTCCGCCCAGTTCCCCTTCCACGGCTGGCTGCTCCAGGTGATGGAGGCCCCGACACCGGTGTCCGCCCTGCTGCAC
>Ga0247836_1006202_pt1 | contig 13440 bp, 11 predicted proteins | sample LaCruzMarch2015__4_FD_187116 | JGI IMG/M metagenome (GOLD analysis project Ga0247836, IMG submission 187116) | Freshwater microbial communities from meromictic Lake La Cruz, Castile-La Mancha, Spain - LaCruzMarch2015_14m | ecosystem: Environmental > Aquatic > Freshwater > Lake | place: Spain...
GGAAATCTGCCGACGGAGCTGATGAACCTGATGGCCTGGGCGTCGTCGGTCGATGGCATGCGGACCCTCCTGCAAAAGCTGGTCGATGATCCACCCAGCCTGGAGATCGCACCAATCATCTACGGCCTCACGAGTGGGGAAATTTGCCCGCGAAGACCCATCAACCCATACGGGTTGCCGCCCGTGCCGGCGCACCAGAGCTGGTTCGCAGCCGATCGCCCTTTCGTGGACCGAAAACAACTGCGCGACCACCTGATGGATCTCGATCAATCGCAAGGCGCAAGGCAGATTCTGATCATTGATGGCGAGCGACGCACCGGCAAGAGCTTCGCAATATGCCTGGCGCAGCGCTTCGACGGCGCCCGCAATGCCCCGCGGCCGCCCCTCAACCTCGACAATTTCGCGCGCGTCGGCGCCCGCTTGTCGGCACGCGAGCTGGCCATCGAAATCGCCGGCGGTGACGACCAAGGCTGCCCGAGCTATGACGATACGAAAGAGGACGAGGCGGTACCGCACCTCGTTCAATGGTTGACCGGCAAGCTCAAGGGAGCCACCCGTTGGGTCATCATCGACCACTGCAACCGTCTCGTGTTGACCCAGGCCGCACGCAGCGTCTTGGCGAGCCTGGCGGAAGAACTGTGGAATGGCTACCTGCCGAATCTGCGCCTGATCCTGGTCGACTTCGACCGCAACGCACTGCCGGCAGGCTGGCGAGACCAGGTTCGCTATGACCACGCGGAGTTGCCGGATGAGCAGCGCGTAGCGGAGTGGTGCGAGCAACTGGCGACCGCGGCGAAGCGACAGATTCCGAGCGGCGCACCAGCCCAGTGGGCCCATGAGGTCTTCTGCGGACTGGGCGGCCTTGATCAGACCGACGGAAGCTGGCACGCAGGGCTCGAACGGCAGCTCCGCCAAGCTGTCAAGCACGTCATGGCGTGCGAGGAATTGCCATGAACCCACCCCCAGTGGACTGGTCCGACGCGCCCTACTGGCACTATCTTGCGGCGGCCTCCGTACTGACCGATTTCGCGGCCGACAAGCTACTGCCCGTGGGCGGCGGCACCCCGGATGCGGCAAAGGTCGGCGCGATGGTGATGGAACACGGCGAGCCCATCCGCATCGGCCCGGCAAGGGGGCGCTGGAGCCTCCGTGGAACCAGCCGCACAGCGGCGCTGGCGGTGCTCAAACAGCAATGCGCCCTATCCCAGGCGCTCGCGGCCAACCGTGGCGGCGACCATCCCGACAACCCCACCCAAAGGGCGATCGACGCCTTGCTGGCGGGCGACGTTACAGCACCCCTGGCGCAACGAACACTCCCTGAACTCATCGGCCTGGAACGTGCCATCGAACTGCTGCGCCCGGCGATCGAGACACCGCCCGAGCTGCACGCGCAGCTCATCGCACAGATCGAGCGTCGGCGCCTGCTCGATCCCTTGGAGCGCCTACTTGCGTATGGATTCGCCGGGCGCGAGGACGAGCTGACCAAGCTGCGGCGCTACGTGGATGAGTTGGAGTCAGCGAGCTTCAAGGAAATGCTCGCGCGCCAACTCGACAATGTGCTGGACATCTTCCGGGCTCGCCCGCTGCTCGCGATCTGGGGACCTGGTGGTGTCGGCAAATCCACCCTGATCGCGAAGTTCCTGCTCGAGCACGCAGGCCCCCAGCAAAGTCGGCCGACCCCCTTCCTGTACCTGGACTTCGATCGGGGCCAACTCGATCCCATGCAGCCCGACGCCCTTCTGGCCGAGGCGCTGCGACAGATGCAGGTGCAGTTCCCCGACTTTGCTGCACGCGCACGCGGGCTCGCGGCAGACGCGGCCACGCGGATTGCGTGTGAGGATCGCAGCGAGATCTCACGCAGTGCGCATTTCGGGCAATCGTCGCAACTGCGCGAACAGTTCGCCGGGCTCGTGCGTGAGATCAGCGACAAGAGCGGCAGCAAGGTTCTGCTCTTCGTCGATACCTTCGAGGTCGTACAGCGACGCGGCGCGACCCCGGTCTTCAACGTACTGACCCTGGTCGCGCAGCTCGTGCAGGCGGTGCCGCAGCTACGCGCGGTGATTGCCGGACGCGCACCCCTGCGCCACAGCGACTTCGCATCGTTCTCCGATGAGATTCCACGCTGGACACCACTGCCGCTCGAAGGGTTCGATCCGGCCGCCGGGCGGCTTTATCTCCAAGGGCGGCTCGCCAAGCTCGGTAAAAATCACGTGGACCCGGCGGCCCTCGCTCGGATCGTCTCGCTGGCACAAGGCAATCCGCTTAGTCTGCGCCTTGCCGCGCAGGTCTTTTCGAGAGATGGGGTGGGCGCGCTCGAAGATGCGGTGGCCGAGGCAGAGTTCGATGCGGTATTCACGCAAGAACGCCTGCAGGGCGTGCTGCACAACCGGATTGTCGCGGCCCTCGACGAGCCGCTGCGCAAGATCGCCGATCCGGGACTGATCGTGCGACGCCTCACCCCGGAGGTCATCGAGCATGTGCTCGCCGGGCCCTGTAACCTGACCATTGCAACGCCAAGCGATGCCGAAGATATCTTCCGCCGCCTGGAACGCGAGGTCTCCCTGTTTGAACGGACCGCGCCCCGCACCCTGCGGCACCGTCCGGACGTTCGCCTGTTGATGCTGCCGCTGCTGCGCGCCAAGCTCGGCGATCAAGCCCGCACGATCGATGAGGCCGCCGCGGCCTTCTGGTCCACCAGGGACGAGCCGCAGGCACGCGCCGAACAAATCTACCATTTGCTCTGGCTGGAGGCAGACCCGCAGCGTCTCGAAGACGTTTGGTCGAAGGGACCGGTGGAGAAGGCACCGCTGGAGGATGCACTCGATGAATTCGAGGTGCTCGGCGGTTGGGTGGCGGCCCGCTTGTGGCTTTCTCAGAAGATCCCCCGCGAGTTCCCTCCCGAGTTGGAGGACCAGGTGAACCTCACCCAATGGGAGCGCCAGGCCGAGCAACGCGCGCGCAGCCTGCTCGCGAGCGGCCGCCCCAGTGAAGCCTTGAGCACCCTGAGGCGGCGCCCCGGTGATCACACCGCCGCCAGTCCCTTATGGCTGCTCGAGATCGAGACGCTGAAGCTGCTCGGACGCGACCAGGAGGCGCTGGCGCTCGTGGATCACGCCCTCAGATTGGCGAGCGGCAGTTTGACCCCGCGGCACGTTCTGAGTCTGTCGCTGCAGAAGGCCTGGCTGTTAGAGCGCGCGTCCCAGTGGAAGAGCGCGTTCGATTGTGCGTCGCGAGCTCTGAGATTGGCACTGGCGCTCGGCGATGCAATCCGACAGTTCGAGGCGAAGGTAACCCAGGCCCGGCTGGCGCGGCGCATGGGCGATGCAGAGAAAGCGGCGTCGGTGCCGCTCGAGGTCGCCCGCATGCTCGACAACCCGACGGTCACCGCGGCCCTGAAGGCGAGGCCCGCATTACTTGGCGAGGCCGCGGCCGAGGCGGGCGCCTTGCGCCCCGAGCTGTTCATTTGGCTATCGGACCGCACGGGTAACGGCGGCACCGACCCCCGTGGGGAAGCATCCGGTCTGATCACCCTGGGTGTCGCCTTAGCCGAGCGCGGCCAGTTGGATGCGGCCGCCGCGGCGCTGGAACAGGCGCGCGGCATCGGCGTGCAACTGGGCGACCCCCAGCTACAGGCGCGGTCACTACTCCAACTTGCCGACATTCACCGCACACAACGCAAGCTGCCCCAAGCCACCGCCTGCCTGGCAGATGCAATGGCCTTGGCTCATACCCAGGAAAACGCTGACCTGGAACTCCAGGCCGCCATCAATCTCGGCAACATCGAGTATATGGCCGGCGAACTCTCTGACGCAATCTGTCACTATGAGCAATCGCTTGCCATCGCGCGCCATACCGGCAATCGTCTTGGCGAGGGTACTGCACTCGGTAATCTGGCGAATTCCTACATCGGGCTGGGGGATTTGCCACGCGCCATCCAATTATTGAATCAGAACCTGGTGGTTGCCGGCGAGGTGGGCGATCTGCAAGGCGAAGCACAAACCCTTGGCAGTCTGGCGACGGCCTACTGGACACAGGGGGAACGGGCGCGCGCAACTGAACTATTCATGAGGTCGCTTGAGATCGCCCAGGTGCTCGGCGACCTTCGGGGCCAGAGCGCGGCGCTCGGGAATCTCGGCGCGGCCTATACAGCCGTGGGGGATTGGGTCAGCGCCAAGACGTACCTGGACGATGCGATCAAAATCAACCGGGAAATCGGTGATCGTTGGAGTGAAGGCCGAACGCTCGCCAATCTCGGCGCGGTCTACGACAAGCTCGGGAATATCGACGGAGCAGAGACCTGCCTCAGAGAGGCGATCAGTATTGGCGAGCAGGTCGCCGACCCGATTGCCGAGGGCAACGCGCTCGGCGCGCTGGGCGCGTTGTACCGGCGGCTCGGCCGTTTGGACGAGGCCGCAGACCTCTTCGCCAAGCAGTTCGAGGCTGCCGGCCAATCAGATGATAAACAGCGAATGGCCAGCGCCCGTCGTCATCAGGCTCTCGTGTTGCGCCAACTCGGCCAGGAAGACGCGGCGAGCCGAATGCTCCGGGAAGCCGAGGCCCTGATAGGCGCGACCGCCGGGTCCGATGTGGCGTCCGGTGTCGCCTTTGACCAGGACGTGAGGTCGGGGCGCAACCTGGAGGTCAGCCAATCGGTCGCCAACGCCCGCGAGTTCAATGAAGGTCTGATCCAACAAACGCTCATCTAGCAGCCTGTCGGACTTTCGCGCCCGACGCCTCAAATCGCCCTTGGTCGCGGTCAGTATCCGCCCGCGGGCGCGGCAGCCGGGGCTGGTGTCGCGCCTAGGACCGGGGACGCGACAGGGGCCGGGGCCGCCGACGCACCCGCTCCCTTGGCGGCAAGTTCCTGGCCCACCAGGGTATTCAGCACCGCAATAAACCGGTCCTTGTCGCCGCCGGTCTGACTCGGGCTGGTGCGGAACTTGCCGTTGACGATCACCGCCGGTACCCCGTCGATCCCGTAGCGGCGGGTCAGGTCCGCGGCCTTGCGGACCTTGGTCTCCACCGCGAAGGAGTGGTAAGCCTCACGGAAGGCCTTCTCATCGATGCCGTTCGCCCCGGCGAGCCTCACCAGGTCGTTCTCGGTGAGGATCGGCTTGCGCTCGACGTGCCAGGCCTTGAACAGCGCAAGATGGTAGCTGTCGAGCTGGCCCAATGCCTCGGCCGCATAGAAGGCCCGGACGTGGGACTCCGAACGCGAGGCCGGCATCCGGCGGAAGACGACGCCCGCGGGCTGGGTGCCGGCCCATGTATTCATCAGCGGCTCCAGGTGCCAGCAGTGGGGGCAGCTGTACAGGAAAACGTCCACGACCTCGACCGGATCGCCGCTCGCGGTGGGTACGGGCGGGCTCAGCGTCACAAAGTCACCGGTCTCGTCGGCGGCCAGGGCCGCGCCGAAGGTCAGCCACAGGGCGGCCAGGACGCCGAGCAGTAAAGGCACACGCAGGGTTGGGAGCATTCGATCGATCCTCGCTTGGTTGGGCTTCTTGGCGTTGAATTGCGGCTGAGAGCAGGTGCCGACGGCCGGCGTCGCGCCTCACCCACCGACGGCATAGTCGAGCACCAGGCCCACGAACACCGCCATGCCGACATAGTTGTTGTTGAGAAAGGCCCGGAAACAGGCGCCGGGGTCGCGCCCCCGGATCAGCCATTGCTGATAGAGTCCCAGGTCCGCCGCGACCCCCAGTCCGCCCAGATACCAGGCGCCCCGCCCGGCGTCCAGACCGATCGCGAGCAGCAGGCCCAGCATCAGCACCTGGAGCAGGCCGATGGCCAGCCGGTCGTACTCCCCGAACAGGATGGCGGTCGACTTGATGCCGATCTTCAGATCGTCCTCCCGGTCCACCATGGCGTACTGGGTGTCATAGACCAGGGCCCAGATGAGGGTCGCAATGAAGAGCATCCAGCCGGCCACCGGAATCATGCCGGTCACCGCCATATAGGCCATGGGGATGGCCCACCCGAAGGCCGCGCCCAGAAAGAGCTGCGGCACATGGGTGAAGCGCTTCATGAAGGGGTAGACGAGGGTCAGGGCCACCGCCACGGTGGACAGGACCACGGTGCGCCAGTCGAGCAGCAGCACCAGGCCGAAGGAGACCAGCGACAACACCACGAAGACCCCGACCGCCTCCGCGGGACTGACCGCCCCGGTGGCGAGCGGGCGTTCTTTGGTGCGGGCCACATGCCCGTCGAAATTGCGATCCGCGAAGTCATTGATGGCGCACCCGGCGGAGCGCATCAGCACCACCCCCAGGACGAAGATCAGGACCACCGACCAGGGGGGCTGCCCCTGCCCCGCCAGCCACAGGGCCCAGAGGGCGGGCCACATGAGCAGAAAGGCCCCGATGGGGCGGTGCAGGCGCACCAAATGGTAGTAGTTGCGCAGGCGCTCGCGCCACCGGGCCGGGCTGGGACCAGGGCACTGATCGCCGATCTTGACTGGGTGGACTTCGGTGCTCGACATGGTCTCTAAGACACTGGATCATCTACAAGGGAGCCGACGGGAAGCCAACGGGACCCCGGGGCGGCCCGCGAGATTATCACACGATCGGCGCGCGCCGGGCGCCGGGATGATGATCGGGGACCGCGGGCCCTGCCGCGCGAGCGTCGATCCCTCGTTGAAACAAGAGACAAAGGAGTCCTGATGGCGAGCAACGACAACAGTGATCTGGCCTACGCCGACACCCTTTGGAAATCGGCCGACCCGCTGCGCGGGCAGGTGGACGCAGCCGAGTACAAGCACGTCGTGCTCGGCCTGCTGTTCCTGAAATACGTCTCCGATGCCTTCGCGGCCCGGCGCGAGGAACTCAAGGCCGAACTCGAAGCGGACGGCATCCTCGGCGCTCAACAGGAGGGCCTGCTGGAGAGCCGCGACGAGTACACCGCCGAGCGGGTGTTCTGGGTGCCGCCCGCGGCGCGCTGGCAACACCTGCAAGAGCGGGCCACCCGGCCCGACATCGCGACCCTGATCGACGACGCCATCCTGGCCTGCGAGCGCGACAATCCGAACCTCAAGGGCAAGCTCCCGCGCGACTATGCCCGCCGCGGCATGGCGCCGGAAAAGCTCAAGGGCCTGATCGACGTCATCGCCAACATCGCCTTCAAGGGCGACCGAGCCCGCGCCCGCGATACCCTGGGCCGCGTCTACGAGTACTTCCTCGGCAAGTTCGCCCAGGCCGAGGGCAAACTCGGCGGGGAGTTCTTCACCCCGCGCTGCATCGTGCGGCTCCTGGTCGAGATGCTGGAGCCCTACGAGGGCCGCGTCTACGACCCCTGCTGCGGCTCCGCCGGCATGTTCGTGCAGTCCGAGCGCTTCGTCGAGGCCCACGGCGGCCAGACCACCGACATCTCCATCTTCGGCCAGGAGTCCAACCCCACCACCTGGCGCCTGGCCCACATGAACCTCGCCATCCGCGGCATCGAGGCCAACTTAGGCTCGCAGCCCGCGAACACCTTCCTGCGCGACCTGCACCCGGATCTGAAGGCTGACTACATCCTCGCCAATCCGCCATTCAACATCTCCGACTGGTCCGGTCGGCTGCTCGCCAAGGACCTGCGCTGGCGCTTCGGCACCCCGCCCGTCGGCAACGCCAACTATGGCTGGATTCAGCACTTCATCCATCACCTGGCGCCGCCCAACGGCCACGGCGGCGGGGTCGCCGGCTTCGTCATGGCCAACGGCTCGCTGTCGTCGGGCTCCGGCGGCGAGGGCGAGATCCGCCAATGGCGCGGCGAGCCGGCACCCGCCTGGTGGGACGCGGCCGAGCACGGTGACTGGACCTACCGCGACCTCCCCGGCTTCTGCAAGGCGCAGACCATATGACGGCATCCGCAAACACGGCTTCGTGCTCACCCCCGGCCGCTATGTCGGCGCCGAGGAGCAGGAGGAGGACGCCGAACCCTTCGAGGAGAAATATCCGCGCCTGCTGGCGGAGTTGGAGGCGTGCTTCGTGGGGGGGGGGAGCGGTTGATGGGGGTCGTGCGCGAGCGGCTCAAAGGGGTGGGCAATGACTGAGCGGCCGACTGCCCCCGAGCCTGAGTCCCAAGCCCGGCCGCCAGATGGTCAGGTCCTGATCTATCGGGACGCCTCCAGCAGCTTGCAGGTCCGCGTTGCCGGCCGCTCCGTCTGGCTGTCGCAGCGGCTGATCGCCGACCTGTTCCAGGTCTCGGTCCCGACGGTCAACGAACATCTTTCAGGCATTTACGCTGAGGGAGAACTGGACCGGGAGACAACTGTTCGGCGTTTCCGAATAGTTCAAGCCGAGGGTGCCCGTCAGGTTTCCCGCACCGTCGACCACTACAACCTTGACGCCATCCTGGCCGCCTCTTGTTCCCACGCTCCAGCGTGGGAATGCCGCGCGGGGGCCTTGATCACCGTTCCGGCCAGTCGATCGCGGAGCGTGCGTAGTCAGGGCTTCCAGCCCTGATTCGGCCAGGCCAGGATGGCCTGACTACGCAGTCGGCGCGCCCGCGTGGCCGGAGTTATGATCGAGGCCCGCGCGGGCGCTCCGCGTCCGGTCTCGGCTCCGGACGCGGAGCGCCCGCACGTTCTCCCACGCGGGAGCGTGGGAGCCAGACGCACGGTAACCTCGATGACGACAACAACAAAGACAACGGTGCTAAGAACAGTCCCTAATGGAATTCTTTAACTAATGAATGAACCGTGCCTGGGCCACCTGCCGGAAACCACGATCATGCGCTACCTCAATCTCGACCACCTACGCCGCTGCATTGCGACCTTGCAATCGTCATTGTCGTTCTATCAACGCGCAGACCCGGACAGCATCGAGCAGGAGGTGTTTCGCAATGCCATCGTCAAGGGCTATGAACTGACGCAGGAAACCACCTTCAAATTGCTCAAGAAGGCGTTGAAGGCATTCGGGCACGGCGGTAGGAAGCTTGAATCCACACCGATCAAGGACATTCTGCGGCTGGCCGCCCTGCATGACCTGTTGACCCTGGACGAGGTCGAGCGCTGGTTTCGCTATCGTGACAACCGCAACGACACCGCCCATGACTATGGCGAGGCCTTCGCGCGCGAGACCCTGACGCTGATGCCCGGCTTTCTGGAAGACGTGGCCCGGCTGGCGGACCGGCTGCAAGACAAGCTCGGCGAGGACGCCGTATGAACGCCGTCACAACCCCCGGATCGCTACACCTGCCCAAGGGTTACCTGGCGATCGTCCAGGCAATCCTGCGCCGCTATCTGCCCCAGGCCGAGGTCTGGGCCTACGGCAGCCGCGTCAATGGCGATCATTACGACGCCAGCGACCTCGATCTCGTCGTGCGCCGGCCAGATGATCTGACCCGTCGGCAGCCGGACCTTGACGAGGTTGCCGCCGCCTTTTCCGACAGTGACCTGCCGATCCTGGTGCAGATCCTCGACTGGGCGCGTATCCCGGCGGCGTTTCGCGAGGAGATCGAGGCGGGCTATGTGGTGCTGCAAGCGGGCGTTGCGTCTGCGCCGACTAAGGAGAATGCCAATGACTGATACTGCCTTGCCACCGGACGGTCAGACCTTGAGCGATAGTGACGGCGCCTGCGAACCCGTCGGTTGGGCCGACGCAGGAGGCCCAACATTTAGCGGGTTGCGCGGGCGAAGATGTTGGGCTTCGTGCCTCAGCCCAACCTACGTGCTTCGCAGAAACGTATTTAATGATGGAAGGTCTATAGATAATGAAGCTATTGCCGGATTCTACGCCTGCACATGCAAGTGCGATCATCCTGCTGGTCGCTGCCTGGATCTTCTCGCCGGGCCTGCCCGCTGACCAGAGTGCACAAAAGGGGTTGACCTGGGGGAAGCTGCGTCATTTGAATGACCTGCAGATTGACTTTGTGGGATGCGGCGGCTGTGACGCCTACCACGGGGACACCAGTTGCCTGGAGGCGCGCCCCATTCTATGCCTGAAGGTAGACCATTCGCCCAGGCCGCCCTATGAGATTACCGGTTCAGCTCACGCGATGCCGAAGGAGTATTATGAAGGTTGGGCCGACGGGACCATCGCCCTGACCGCCCCGGTCATCGGCACGACGTTGCAGAGCCCAAGTAATGCCGATGACATCTGCAGCGCGCAACTCGGAGCCGGTTATCGCATGGCGGAGTTCCACGATGGCCATGGCGGATGGAATTTTTGGGCTTTTGGAAATATCCCGGACAACTCTCGGTTCTGGGTCGCGATAAACGATCAGCCCGCCAACTGTTGGGGCCAAGTTGCGGCACCGGCCCGGGTTACCGCGCCAGCCCAGGTTAAGGCGCCCGACTTCGTCGCGGCACCGGATCACCCCTCAAAATCAGCAAGCGTTTTCAAATGCCGCGGCGCCGATGGAGTTATCACTCTGACTGATCAGCCCTGCGCTGGTGGAGCGAGAGACAGTGATGGGCCGTCGATTGATGCAGACGACGACCGCTAATCAGTGCTCGTCGCGTTTGCCACCCTAGCTGATCAGGGACAGACTAGGTTCACAGTCTCGGCAACAAAACGCGTCGGTCCCTGAGTTCGCGCTCCTGCGTCGATGAATCAGACGAACAACCGCTCCATCCAAGCCACAAAACGACGGGCCGCATCGGCATCATGGGCGAAGGTCGCCGCCCGGATCGCAGTGCCGAAGGGCAGCGCAGGTTCCTCCTGCCAGGCAAGCCAGGTATGGATGCGGGCCTTGATGAAATCGGTCTGCGCGAATCCAGCGCCGAGTTGCTGGGCATGTGCGGTGCTCTCCTCTGACCAGCCCCAGCACGGGTCGTCAGGAGGCACCAAGAGGGCGAGGAAGTCTTCCAACTTGCCCGGATTCTGGTTGTCGGGCATGAGCCAGACACCCAGGCGTCGACCATCCGCCGCTGCTGCCACTGTACCGGCCGGGTCGGGCTGGTCCGGCAGCGGGAAACCCGAACCGGTCAGGCGATCACAGAGCGATTGCCAGCGATCCCCGACCGCGATGTCGGCATCCAGCACGATTCCGACCCGGCGGCAGGAGCGCAGCGTCACCGGCAGGGCTTCCAAGGCGAGCGTGTCGCCTTTGGCATCGTCGATATAGGGATAGTGCGGCCCGGGGTTATTCCAGTCCCAACCGTGTTTCGTAGTCAGTTCGATGATCGACCACTGATCATCTCGTCCTTCGACGATCAGGCGGTGGGCCGCGTTCGGCTTCACCTTGGCCGCGGTCATCCCCGCACCTCGATATGGTGACGCGCCGCGATCTCGATGTCAGCCGCCGAATAGCGGACCGCGGCGGTTGCGGTGCGGTCGATCCGATGCACCGAGATATCCGCCGCCAGTTCGGGGGCGTCGGTCTGGAGCCAGGCCAGGGCGCGGATACAATCGCCGCTGTGAGAGGTGGCGAAGACCTGGACATCAAGGCGCCGGGCGGACTCGATGACGAATCGCCACATGGCTTCCAACGTCGTGTAGTGGAGTCCGGTATCGATCTCGTCGATCAGCAGGACCCCACCCGCCGCGCGCGCCAGGTAGATCGCCTGGGCGAGCAGCCGCATGATCCCGTCGCCGAGGCTACCCAATGGGATTCGCTGGTCTTCCCCGGTCAATTTTACGAATCCAACGGATTCCGCCATGCGTCCGGTCGCAGTGAACGCGAGCCGCTCGATCGCAGGGTCGATGATTTTCATGGCGGCGATCACTTTTTCTTCTTCCGGGAGAAGCACGAGGCGATCCCACATTTCTTGCAGGACGCGCGGGTCAGCGCCGCCGGTGCCCAGGAACCACACCGCCGCCGCGCCACCCGCAGGCGCAGAAACCATCACGCTACGCCGCAACTCCAACAGCGACCCGCCGGCCGAGACTGGAAGGGTCTGATTTCCTTCCGGGTTGTCCGGCCCCGTCATCACAATCTCCAATGGCGACCCCAAATCGGCCTGTTCGGAAAGGAGGTCAAGCTGGGCGCCGGGGTCTGTCTGCCTGCGTACCTCGCAACGGACCCGCAGTTCCATCGCACCGGAATAGCCACTCACCTCAAAGGAGGTGCCTTCCTGTAGTCGGTGCCCAAAGAACAGGTGACGCACATCAAATTCAGTTCGTGCGCGGTCATCGGCCGACTCCAAGGAAACCTCGACCCGTCGCCTGGGGCTTCGCAACAACGATGCAACACGCCCACCCAACGCGGCCATTTCGACCGCATCAAGGAGGGATGTCTTGCCGGCGTTATTCTTGCCGACCAGGAAATTGACGCGCGTCAGCCCGGGAAGCTCGAACGAGTTGAAGGCGCGAAAGCCTTGAACCTTCAGGGAGTCAAACATGATCGGCCGTGATCCTCATTTCAACCAATGGCCCTCGAGGCGCAGAGCGCCTGAGACATGCGCGACACCGCTGGAGCGGTGCCACGAGCGCAAAGCGCAGCCGGCGCTACGACGGACAGATGACTCGGTGCGGCAGCCCCTCAAAGCACCAAATCCAGCGCTCGCTCCAGATTCGCCACCGTCCGCTCGCAATCGTGCAGCTTGTCGAGCCCGAAGAGCCCGATGCGGAAGCTCTTGAAATCAGCCGGCTCGTCGCACTGTAACGGCACACCGGCGGCGCTTTGCAGGCCGACGGCGACAAACTTGGCGCCCGTACTCAGCCCATCGTCGTTCGTATAGCTCACGACCACGCCCGGCGCCTGGAAGCCTTCCGCCGCCACGCTGCGGATACCGCGCGACTCCAGCAGCGCGCGCACCCGCCGCCCCAGTTCCCATTGCTCCGCGCGCACCTTCTCCAGGCCGTAGGCCGTGGTCTCCTTCATCACATCGCGCAGTTGCGCCAGGGAGTCGGTGGGCAGGGTGGCGTGGTAGGCGTGACCGCCGGCCTCGTAGGCGGCCATGATCTGGAGCCACTTCTTGAGATCGCCGGCAAAGCTGGTGCTGGTGGTGGCGTCGATGCGCTCGCGGGCCAAGGGACTGAGCATCACCAGCGCGGCGCTGGGCGAACTGGTCCACCCCTTTTGCGGGGCGCTGATCAGGATGTCGACCCCGATCGCCTTCATGTCCACCCAGATAGCGCCCGAGGCGACACAGTCGAGCACGAAGAGGCCGCCGACCGCGTGCACCGCCTCGGCCACTGCGCTCAGGTAATCGTCGGGCAGGATGATGCCGGACGAGGTCTCGACGTGCGGCGCGAAGACCAGATCCGGCCGGTAGTCGCGAATCGCGCTCACGACCTCCCCAAGCGGCGCCGGGGCGAAGGGTGACTGCGGGGCCTCGTCCACCCGCCGCGCCTTGAGCACGAAGGATTCGGCCGGGATCGCGCCCATGTCGAAGATCTGCGTCCAGCGGAAGCTGAACCAGCCGTTGCGGAGCACCAGCACCTTCTTCCCGGTGGCGAACTGGCGCGCCACGGCCTCCATGCCGAAGGTGCCGCCGCCGGGCACGATCGCCACGGCCTGGGCCTGATACACGGCCTTCAGCATGGCGGAGAGGTCACGCATTACGCCCTGGAA
>Ga0247836_1006204_pt1 | contig 13435 bp, 17 predicted proteins | sample LaCruzMarch2015__4_FD_187116 | JGI IMG/M metagenome (GOLD analysis project Ga0247836, IMG submission 187116) | Freshwater microbial communities from meromictic Lake La Cruz, Castile-La Mancha, Spain - LaCruzMarch2015_14m | ecosystem: Environmental > Aquatic > Freshwater > Lake | place: Spain...
GGCCGATCGGGATGGGATCCCCGTTGCCCTGTCCGACTGGCGTGAGCCATCAGCCGCACGCTCATTGCAGCTTGAGCGTGCCGGCCTGAACGGTTCAGGTACGACTCTCCTTATCCCCGCCTTTCACGAACCTGATCGTGATGACGTGGGCAGTCTCGGGATCCGGGATCCTGAAGACCTCTGCCGTGATCTCACCGACGCGGCCGCGAAGTGGTTCTGGCCCGCCATCAGCTGGGGGCGACTCAAGGTGCGCTCCCGTGTGCTGTTCAGTGGGGAATCCCGGGCGAGTTATGAGAGCCAGGCCGAGGTGGGTGGGCTTTGGGCGCCCTTCCTAGCGGCCTCGCGTGTTGAACCGGCGGGTGAGCCTGCCTTGTCACCAGGTGACTCAGCAGCCATCGACATCACTGGCTTTCCACTGCCCAGACGCATCCATCCGGAGGATCGGCCCGAGCTTCTTCATCCGGCTCTCGAGACTCTGATCCGGGTTGGAGTGACTCGTGTCTCCCCCAGTGAGGCGTGTCTGCCCTGCCGCTCCACTATTGCCATGATCCGTGGTGCTGGGATGGTGGTTGATTATGCAGAGGGTCTTCGACTGCAGGATGGAGGAAGTTACTGCGCTGTCACGCTTGTCGGTTCTGCGCTACTGAATGCAGCACCTTCAGAGGCCCTTGAGATCAGCCAAGAGTTTGTCGCTGATGCTGAGGAGTATTTCCGCGCTGCCGAGCCCGTCACCCATGACGACTGGCTTCCCACAACCCGCCGGCTGCGTGAGAGCTACGACTGGAGAGGCTCGGCAGGCCGCCTCAGGGGGCTTCGGGCCGAGGTTCGGCAGATCCTTCAGCTGCGTCTTCTCAGTGATGATGAGCCTGCGCCGGATGCCGGCCCGGAGCTGCTGGTGAGAATGCTGTCCCTTGGGGAGGGATCCTCACCTGTTGCATCCGCCGCGCGGGGAGAGAAACCACGCCTGGTGATCCGCATTGATCGACAGGGATCCTGGTTTGACCCTGAAAGTGGTGGCTGGGCGCTGCATGGGGAACTGATCCGTCATGGACGTGGAGAAGGACCGGTCACAGCCGGGCTCAGCTTCCGCAGCATCGCGGATTCCGGACTGGGTGATGCGTGGCGGATCTCAGGGCTTGAAATTCATGGCTCCGAGAGGAATCTCAGCATGTCGAATACCGACGGCCGCCGCCTTGTATTCTCAGTGGAAAGTGGATTCTCCGCTGTTCCCTTCCGCTGTCTCGTGACACCCCCCGGAGGTGTCGATCCGGCCCTGACCGGCTTCCGTCAGGGAGGCTGAATCGATGGAATTTCTTCCCTGGCGAACCGTTGACCTAGATGGAGCATTCCGTGTCACCGCACCGGAGAGCATTTCGGAAGAGGTGATTCAGGAGGTGAGCAATGCTGTCACCTTCCGTTTCCGCGGCGATCTCAGCGAAGTGCGGCTGGAAATCCTGCTCACTCCGCCATGGGGCTGGGAAGAATGCTTCCTCCCTTGCGAGCAGGAAGATCCACCTGCTGTGTTGCTCTGCCGACTGATCAGCCGTTCCACCGGAAGACGCATCGTGATTCCGCTGGAGCCTGATGGTCTGGGGCTCTGGTTTGCCGAAACCTCCTACACAGCGATGCTCGACGGCGAGGAGATCCGTACCGAAGCCCTGCTGGTACGAACCCGCGAGCCCGATGCGCGGATGGACGGATTTGGCTGCAGACGAGGACAGATCCTTGGCCGGAGCAAGATCCACACTATTCGATTCACTGGACGCAGCCGCTCTTCTGAGCCCCTGTTTCACCTCCGCTGGGAAACGTTCCCATCGGGGAGCAGCCATCAGCTGTTCCGGATCCTTCCGGGGGATCCGCCCACGATCGAACTGAATTCCGCTGTGAGTTCCCCTCTGCGGCGGCTGCTGATGAGCCGTTCACGGAGGCGCAATGGCGGGGCTCTTCTGCGGGATGCACTGTTCACCAACATCTGTGCAACCGTATGGCCTGTGCTTGTATCCACAGTTCTGCATCAGCTCGAGGAGATCATCTCGGGCGATCCCGTTGCTGCTCCCGAGGAGGCCATCGAGGAGCTGGGGACCTGGCAGAAGCGTCTGCTGGCACCTTTTGCGGCAGGTCTGGCTGGAGTGGATCTTGAACCTCATGCAGCGCTGCCTCAACTCGCCATCGAACTGAAGCGCCCGGGAGGTTTCACGGCTCTTATGTTTCGTTTACCATCTCTGATCCAACAGGAAACGAGGCTGGTCAGGCTTGCTGAGGCCATGGCGGAAGGTGCCCATCTGCCCCTAGATTCTGAACCTGCGGACTCACCAAGTGGCATCACTCCTGAAACCAGGATTGAAGTGGCATGAGCAGCTGTCTTCAAAGTTTGGAGAGCCCGATCAGGGAACAGAATCTGGTTGAGGCACTGCGGAAGGGGAGGGATCTGCCCGTGCGTGATCTGCCGAGGAATGTGGATCTGGGGTTGCTGGATCAGGCGATCCAGGACGCGATAGAAGCTGGCGTGAGAGAGTCTGCCCTGGATACCGTGCTGATTGAACCCCTGCACCGCGCTCTTCGCGGGATGGATGAGGTGCTGAAGACGGATATGCGGATCTGGCACTGGCTCACCGTAGTTCGTTATCCGGATGTGGTCTGGTACCGCTGGCGGGGTTCAGTGCCTGCAGACGCCGAGGAGGGCTTTGTTCGAGGAAATGGTCGGCGCCCGGTGCCAGCCGTGCGTTTTCTGGGCACCCCATCAATCAATGGTCATGGCCGTAACACCTTTGCAAGGCTCTTCTTCGCAGCAGAGCGCTTGGTCGGCGCGGGAGACAGCGATTATGCCCTTGTGCGCCGGCTCTTCAACAGCCAGGAGCTTCATCTGGGCATCAGTGACCGTGAATATGGTCTGCTCCCGCAGGTGAGCCGTGTGCTCACCCGGCAGCTCGCTGATCTTCCGGATCAGCAGGTGAGAGCAGGTGTGAGAAATCTGAATGCACTGGGTGGCTCAATCTGTCTTGATCTGCTGGATGAAGCTGAAATCGAGAACCTGGTAAGCGCCGATCCCGTGCAAGCCAGCAGGAGAGTGTGATGGCGAAATCCACTGGAATCCATGCTGATCCTCACCGGCTGAAGGCGCTTAAGGGCCCTGAGCAGCGGCTTGATCCGCATCCTGAAGCCTGCGATCTCGAGGGCCTGCCGGATCATGTGCGCAGCCTTCAGGGCAGTAAACCACTGGCCGTTGATCTGTTCTGCGGAGCGGGTGGGCTGAGTCTTGGTCTGCATCGAGCCGGCTTTGAGGTGATCCTCGGGGCTGACATCCGCCCCGACTCGATCGCCACCCACCGCAATCACTTCGGAGGATGTTCCCACAGAGGTGATCTCAGCGATCCCGAGGAGCTGCAGAAGATCATCCTGCAGCTTAATCGTTGCGGTGATATCGCACTGGTGGCAGGAGGGCCGCCATGCCAGCCCTTCTCACGCAATATCCGGTGGCGCAAGCACGACGAGGATGTTGCCAGTCAGCACTGGCAGCTCAACAGCAGCCGAAGGGAGCTCTGGGAATCCTTCATGGCGGTGGTGGAGGATGTGCGGCCTCGGGCTTTCCTGATGGAGAATGTGCCCGACATCGCCCTAACCGGTGATCAGGAGATTTTCCGGAACGTGGTGAGCCGCGCTGAAGCAGCCGGTTACCGTGTACATGCACGTATTATCTATGCTTGGCAGTATGGAGTTCCGCAGCTTCGGCCTAGACTGTTCATCGCGGGAACACGGATCGGCTACAGCTCCCCTCTTGTGTGGCCAGAACCACAGTTCGCTGATCAGGAGGCCGCTCCCAGTCTTCTGGATGCCATCAGTGATCTGCCATCCCTTGAGGGTTACTGGTGGGAGGAGTGGCAGAAGCGTGATCAGTATGAAGGGCCATCCACCAGCTACCAAAGGCTGATGCGCGACTGGTTACCGGTTGGCAGTCAGGAGCTGCATGATCACATCACCCGAAAGGTGCGGGAAGACGACAAGGCGACCTTTCAGCTGATGCGGGCCACCGGTAAGAAGTATCACGAACTTGAGGACGAGCATCGGCGTTATCAGGTCACCAGCCGGGCTCAGCGGGAGGGTCGGATTCAGAAGGAGAGTGGCAAGGAGCACAGCTTCGGGAACAAGTACAACATTCTTGAGCCGGATCAGCCTTGCCTCACGATAACGGCCCACATGTCGAAAGATGGATACTGGTATATCCATCCGTCTCAGAACCGCACTCTCTCCATCCGGGAGGCTGCACGAGTTCAGTCTTTCCCGGATGGTTTCCGATTTCATGGCACCCCTTCCAACCGGTTCCATCAAGTGGGTGAGGCAGTTGCCCCACTGGTGGGCCTTGCTCTCGGGAATACCCTGCTTCGTGCTGTTCAGAAGGAGGAATCCGGCAGTGATTGGCTTCAGCCAGAAGATATTCGCAGTGCCCTTCTGACTTGGTATAGCACTGAAGGAGGAGGATCTCAGCTCCCATGGGCTAAACAGAGGGAGAACGGTGAAGAGATCCCAGAGTCCCTGCGCGCTTGGCGGGTATTTCTCGGTGAACTGATCGTGGCCACCATGAAGCCTGACCAGCAGATGCCATTCTGGATGAGACTTCTCAGCCGCTGGCCAAGCCATGAGGCGTTTCTTGCTGATCCTGAACCCAGCCGGCGACGCACATTCCGCAGCCTTCAGCTTGAGAAGATTGAGGGCCTCCTTCATCAGGTGGCAGTTGAGTTGAGTGAGCAGCTGCCATGGAGCGAATGGGTAAGACGGGATCTAGCGGGACTGGGGCGTGACAGGATACGGCAGTGCCTCGCCATGGTTGGTATCACAGCAGATCGATCGTGCAGTGTCGGCCTTGGTCGAATGGTTGGAAGGGTGATTGGGGATGAACAACTAGCAAATAGCGGATCTAGACAGCTTAGGGAGCTTCATCTCGGTTTGATGTTGGGTGGTGATCCCGATGGCCGTGTCTACCGAGCAGCTGTGGCTCTATCCGAGCGCTGGTGTGCTCCTGAACCGGACTGCGAAGGGAAGAAGGGTGGAGATTATGAGCCGTGCCCTCTCTCTGTTAGCGGTTTATGTGCCAGTTCGAAATAGTGGATGTCAGATATAGCTATTTTTCTGAATCGGTGTTGCCTAACAGAAGGAGGTATCGCGAGAGAGTGTTGGAGATTGTTTCAGGCCGCCCCAATTGTTGAGCACTGCATCTAATTCACATGGCTAACTTGCGGAAGCTATGAGTTGCTTTTTGTTGCCGCTCGGAATGAGATGCTTTGTCGTTGAGGTTTATAGCTTACGATTCTTGTATCTCCACATCCAAATGCTGTGCCTCCCTAGTGTGTCTGGCATGCAGCTAGACGAGTAGCCGATGAGACGTCTGACAGCCGAAGTCGGAGCTTTCCTCGCTACGAACAGACCGCTATTAGCATTTTCCAGTGTGGGTCTGGGCACGTGCTGAACATTGATCCATGAACTGGTCCACTTCGTTGTCTTTCAGAACTTCAAACAATATGCCTCCTCCATCACGGTTGAGTGTTTTCATGAATTCACGGAATGCTATTGAACTAGATGTGATCCATGGGTCTCTCTTCATGGCTCTAATTACAGCTTTCGCGAGCGGAACGCGAGCGGCAGTCCAAGGCCTTTCCACAAGCTGCATGCGGATATCAGAAGTCTTTAGAATTAGGCGAAGGGCGCCCTCGGGATCATCTGGATCAGCGATGGCAGCTATACGATAGTTCCACCAAAGCCGAGAAACTGCATTATCATCTCGAATTGCAGTACGATTAGGTGCAAACATATGACGTTGAACTTGTCCATCAAGCTTCTCGCCTATGAATGAAGACAGCCATCTCTTTCTCGAATATTCAAGGCACTCAACATGGGTAAGACGGGTCCAAATGCGCTCTTCCCGTGCCATTGCAGGAGTCATAGTAGAAAGGGCTTTGTGGACTATCAACGAGTTCTCAATGTCGGCCGCTGCTGTACTATGAGTTCCATCAAGAGCATTTAGGAGATCATAGTCTACAGAAACCCCAGCGGCCTCGATGGACCATCCGTTTTCGCATTCAAGGTCAAAAAAGTTTCCAGACTGATACCTTTCACGATTTCTACTTACATCCTGACTTAGCTTGGATAGCATAGTTTCTGACAAGTACTTGAGTGGTGATGCTGGCATTACACAACCTCATTAACTAGGCGAGAAAGCGAGCCGATGGGTGCGTCAAGTAGCTTTTCAGCATTCTCAAGAATTGAATCACTGGAGTCTGGATCAACTCCCTTTGAATCGCATCGTGCCATAAATGGAGAATACCAGCGCTGTGTTTCATACTGCGAGAGATTGCCGCGGAGGGCATCAAGAACCTCCATGATCACTGGGAGATAAATCCCGTTCAAAACAACTGGTTTACCCTCTGTCCGCTCTCGGAGCAAAAGAATAGTCTTATGTGTTTCCTCGGAGGCTAGAATCGTAATTTTGTCGCGCATTAAGTCAACTTGTAACTTGCCAATCTCAACTTCAGGTGAGCAAACTAATTCAAAGATGCTTTCAATTGCCAATAGCTTCGCTTGGCCAACCGATATTATATCTTCATCGCCTATTGCAATTATGTCACCACAGTTGATCTCGACTGGCGGCGAGAACTCTGGATGAATTGTCCCCGGATTCCAGCTGGCCACAGACTTTACCATCCATATAACAGGCCTAATCGATACACGACTAAGCAACTTTCCAGGAGCGAAGTCTAAGCAGCCTTTTGGCCACGGCATCATGCGGAGATCGGTGTAGAATGTGTCAAGACAGCTGATAAAACAGCCAACGCAAGCGGAACCACTTTTGACAAGTTCGATAATCCCGGCTTCGGTTAATGTAATCTCATGCTCTAGCCTAAGGCCACCTGTAGTAGCATCTTCTATTACCTGAAAGTTTACCTCGAAGCCACCTGTCGTAAAGTCTCCTGAGCCGAGGCCCAAAACTGGATGTGGATATCTGGTTTCTTCTGAAAATCTCATGGCTTTACCTCTGATGGCTCAGCATCAGAAACCGCAACTAGCTCAATAGGGCCATTGTAGGGTTCGTCCAACTCAACGGTTGCTTTGCAACGCTCATTCGCTCTAGCCTCGATGATGAGCTTTCCTGAGGATGTCCTACCTTTGTCCGTCTTTACTACATAAAGACTATCCGGTGCATTAACCCCGGTCGCTTGTAGAATAATCTGAATGAGTCCGGCTTCTTCTGGGCTGAAGAGCAGCTCTCTTGATTTACCTGTTGTCGAAGCACTAGGAGGGATTCGGTTACGTACATCCCGCAGAACTACCAGTCTCTCCTCTCCGCTAGTACCCTTACCCCTTGCCCCAGTGCCTGCTCCAGGCCTACTTCCACCACCGCCATTTCGATTTGTACTTGTACTAGTTGCATTGCTTCCACCCTGCTCACCTCCTGTTGGAGTTGGAACGACATGAGGCTTCGCTTTTGACCTCTGTGGCTTGTAAGTATATCTTTCTGGGTCGTCTTCGGCACTAGGCGTTGATGGGTTTTCAATCTTCCCAGATTCAGCAAAGTATTTGCCAAGCTCATCTAGGACAACCGAATCCGCATGCGTAACTCCGGTAGTACTTCTAATAATCTCTCGGAGCTCCGAGGCTAACCGTCTCATTGCAATAGTCGCGATTCTTCGCTTGTGGAGATCCGCAATCCGCTCAGCAGAAAAACCATCGTGGGTTGGATTCTCAAGTTTCTTGAGCAAGACTCCGGCATCAGTGTCGATTGGCTCTACTATTACAACAAAATCTCGAGACCCTGGGAAGCGAGCTAAGGCGTGCCCAAAGTTTCTTAAATTGTCGGTGATCAGCATTCCATTGCGAATGAACCCTACTCGACAGGGAAGGCCATCACCAACAAGAATGCGAACGCGAACCTTGCCTAGATCGGGAATACTAAGGGTTTTCTCATCAGCTCTATCTGATACTAAGCATTGATACATCTGCTCAGCAAAGGTAAGATCAGCTTGATGGCCCATCCGTTCGGAGGCTTCCACAATATCGGGCCTAGTCAATAGGCTAGGCAGGGTGGTCCGGTTTATAAACATCTTTCCCTTGTCAATCTCAAATTCCATCTCTTCTCGATTAATGGCGCAGAAGAAGTTAGAGATAAGTGAATATGTTATCCTCTCCGCCCACCCCTCTGCAGCTCGGAAGCCCATGCAAAAGATGGATGTGCCAATCTCACGACGAATCATCCATTCTGGCACTTTAGACTGATCGGTCACTGCGGTAAATCCTTCGGGGTTACCCCAATACCCTGTGGCACGCATCCTATTGCCACTCTTGTCTGTGTGGGATACCAGCTTTACCTTACCTTGAGCGGCAAACTCCTTTTGTTTTGTATCAGTATCCGCATAAAGTGTCGAATAAAACACAGTCTGTAAGTCAGAAACTGCGAATGATGCATTCTTGCCAATACCAAACGAGCCTCCAGAGTCAATTGCTGTTTTGGCTGTCACGCCGGATGCCTTAACCAGTGAGTGAAAAGGAGTGCCCTCTCGATCGGGAGGTCCAAGTAATCCTAAGGTGTTGAAATCAGAAATCTCAAGCACTGATATCTCTTCTCTATCAAGTAAGCTGGCTGCATTCGTGAAGAAATCTCTCTCGCGTTCTTGCTCAGCTTTCTCCTTGCATGCATCGACTGCATCTCTTAGCAAATCGCTAGATGGCAGGCTTTGCCGATGGATCAAAAACTGATTAAACGACATCTTCACGGGCACTCCTTCCTGCCCATTTGCTGCATCACGGCTATTTTGACCAGCCTCCCTCGCGCAGCTCGCATATGGTTCATCTCGGAATGATTCGATGCCAGCGTCAGCTAGTCCTTCCTTTTCCCCGGCTTCATTTGCTAGAAATCTCAAAACTGGGTCAGGAACTAATTCTTCCAAGGATGTCATGATGTGTTGTCGCGTGAAATAAGGTGATACTCCACCACTAAAGCCTCCACTCGTCTTGCTGCTTGACTCTTGTGGCAAACATACTCTCTAATTCTTTGATCTTGTCCTTGAAGGCTTTTAAGATCTTGGCGACCTCGTCGTCCGTATAGCTATAATTGCTTCGATTAGAAAGATTTCCAACTAGGTCTAATGCTTTTAAAGCTTTGGGCACGCGCTTATTTGCGAGGATTCGGAACTTATCAGAGTTCGACTCTTTCTGCAGTTCTCTAGATTGTGTCATTGCTTGCAAGCCAAATTAATCAGTCCAGTGAGAACTCTTGATGCTTGGAATCACCTAAGGGTTTAAAGCTAGTCATGACCTCGTCGAGCTTTGAGCGCAGTCGTCTCTCAATCTTGGAAATGTCTTCTTGGCTGTACGCAGAGCGTCGCATCCCGAGCTTGCCCAGCGAGTCAAGGCTATCCAGCAGCTTGTTGACCCTGCCGTTGGCGAGCCTTACGAAAGCCTCCCTAGGGGATTCTTGGTTGGTCTTGGCCATGAGCGACCTCATCGTACTCCCAGATCTTGGCACAGGTGGGGCAGATATGCAAGCTACACCGTCCATATGGCTCTAGCTACTGGGCCAGACCCCCTTTCCTAGGGGCCTGAAGAGGGTCTTTGCGGTCCCACCGATTCATGGTACGCGTGCCTGGCTCGCCATGGTCCGGCAAACCGTCAGCTCCTCCAATGAGCACTCCCTTGCTGAGCTCTCCTTCAGGGCGCTGAGCTGCTCCCGCCGCAGCTTCAGCAGCTCCACCACCGCGTTCCATTCCGGCTGGTGCAACGCCAACCCATCGGCAACATGCCGCCGCGGGATCACCAGGCTGTGCCCACGCGTCACCGGATCGGCATCGGCGATGCACAGCGCCAGTTCGTTTTCCAGCAGCACCCGGCCGCTGGCCTCCAGCGCGCAGAACACACAACCGTCCTGGCGATGGGCGTAGCTGGCCTGCAATCCGCGGAAGTCGGTGGTGCCCTCTTGCGTAGGCAAACTGCATCGCGCTTGCCGGCATTGCAGCGGAAGCAGAGGGCCTGCAGGTTGCTGAGTTCGTCCGATCCGCCCTGGTTCCTGGGCACGATGTGGTCCACCTCCAGGGCCCTTTGGTGCTGGGTTTGCTGAGCAACAGCCGGCGCCGCAGCATTCGCAGTGGCCCTTGGCACGGGTAAGCACCCGGACTTTGATCGAGCCGCTGATCGGGGTGCGGTGGCGGCTCCTGTGGGCGAATACCTCCTCGCCGCGCTGCATTCGGAAGGCATCGAGGCGCTGGCGGCAGAGCTGCAGCAGCTCGTCGCGCTCGGCGTCGCTCAGTTCCTCGCCGCCCACCAGGTCGTAGGTGCCCCGCTCGTAGCGGGTGATGCCGTTGAAGGTGAACCTTGCCCACCATCCGCTTGACGCGCTCTGTGTAGTAATCGATCTGGGTCACGTCTTCCCCCAGGATCCGCCGGGCAACGTCCTGCGCGGGGGCGGGGCTGCGGCGTCCCAGGAGCTCCATGAGCATCAGGGGTTGGTAGATGTGGCTCATGCGCATGCGTTTCGCGATGTAGTCGCGTAGGCGCTCGTAGGTGGGGGAGGGGGTTTGGGGCATGAGGGGATCCTGGCGCTGTGGGGGCCAGTGCTGGGGCGGGGTGTGACGGGGGGTGGCACTTGTAAGAGGAGGAACACAGCTAAGTCAGGCCGCCATGTCAGCTAGTGATCGCCTTCGCCCGGTCCCACTGCCCGGCGTGCCTACGTCCGGCGGGGGTAAGGTAACGGTGTGATCAGGTCGTTTCGTTGCCGCGACACCCAGGCCCTCTTTGAGGGGAGGCCTGTGAGGCGGTTTGGAGGCTTCGCTCGCGCGGCCTTCCGCAAGCTCGCCATCCTCGATGCCGCGGGATGCCTCAACGATCTGCAGATTCCACCAGGCAATCGCCTGGAGCCGCTCAAGGGGAACCGCCATGGCCAGCACAGCATCCGCATCAATGACCAGTTCCGGCTCTGCTTTGTCTGGATGGAAGCCGGGCCAGAGGAGGTCGAAATCGTTGATTACCACTGACTTGCTGCTGGTGCATCCGGGCGAGGTGCTGCTGGAGGAGTTCCTCAGACCGATGGGCATCAGTCAGTACCGGCTGGCGCTGGCGATCGGCGTACCGGAGAGCCGCATCAACGCGATCGTGAAGGGGCGGCGGACGATCAGTGCCGACACCGATCTGCGCCTGTGCCGTTTCTTCGGCCTCAGCGAAGGTTTCTGGCTGAGGATGCAGGCCAGCCATGATCTGAAGCTGGCCAAACAGGCTCTTGGGGGCGTGCTGCACTCCATCGAACCGTTCCAGCCCACCTGATCTGGTTTCGGGATCGACGGCCCGCATCCACCACCGCGTTCCATTTCGGCTGGTGCAACGCCAACCCATCGGCCCCATGCCCGGACTTAGATCAAGCCGCTGATCGGCGTGCGGTGGCGGCTCCTGTGCCCGAAGCCGCAGGCTTCTGCGTGAGCAAACAGCCCACCTCCTCGCCGCGCTGCACTCGGAAGGCATCGAGGCGCTGGCGGCACAGTTGCAGCAGCTCTTCGCGCCCGGCGTCGCTCAGTTCTACTGCTGCGCAGAAGCCTTCGGCTACGCCGCCCACAAGGTCGTAGGCGCCCTGGTCGTAGCGGTTGATGCCGTTGAAGGTGAACCTTGCCCACCATCCGCTTGATGCGCTCTGTGTAGTCATCGATCTGGGTCACGTCTTCGCCCAGGATCCGCCGGGCCACGTCCTGCGCGGGGGCCAGGTTTTGTTTTGGGCGGCCCGCCAGGCAATCGCCCCTACTGGGACGCCTTCTGGCGTGGGCGCGGGGCGGCTGCAGTTAACCCGGCTCAGGGTCTGGCATGCCGCCCCAGTCCCTTTGCCCGATAGGGGCAGCAAGCATCCCGCCCACCGCTGTCAGACTGGGACCATTGGAGAGCACCATGCAGGAAATCCTTTTCTTGGTCGAGGAAGCGGAGGATGGCTCCTTTCGGGCCAGTGCCGCCGCTGCCGCCATTCACACCGAGGCCGACACGCTGGAGGATCTCCACCGGGAGATTCGCGACGCCGTCGTCTGCCATTTCGATCCGGGCCAGGCGCCGCCCCTGATCCGCCTCCATCACGTGAGGCAAGAACTGCTGGCCCTGTGAGGATTCCGCGGGACGTCAACGGGCCACTCCTGGCTGAACGCCTGCGGCGCCATGGCTATGAGGTGACCCGTCAAACAGGAAGTCACATGAGACTGTGCCGAAGCTCTGACGGTCAGCAGCAGCACCTCACCATTCCAGCCCACAAGCCTCTAAGGGTCGGCACCTTGCGGCAGATTCTCAAGGACGTGGCCTGCCAACTGGGCTGCTCGATCGAAGAGCTGATCGACGGCTTGGGCCATTGAGTGTGCCGGCATTGCAGCGGAAGCAGAGTGCCTGCAGGTTGCTGAGGTCGCCTGTGCCGCCCCGGTTCATGGGCACGATGGGGTCCACCTCCAGGGCCCGATGGTGCGGGGTTTGCTGAGCAACAGCCTGCCCCGCAGCATTCGCAGCGGCCGCGGGCACGGGTGAGCACCCGGACTTTGATCGAGCCGCTGATCGGGGTGCGGTGGCGGCTCCTGTGCCCGAAGCCGCAGGCTTCTGAATGAGCAAACAGCCCACCTCCTCGCCGCGCTGCATTCGGAAGGCATCGAGGCGTTGTCGGCACAGCTCCAGCAACTGGTCGCGCTCGGCGTCGCTCAGTTCCTCGCCGCCCACAAGGTCGTAGGCGCCCTGGTCGTAGCGGGTGATGCCGTTGCCAGTGAGCACCTTGCCCACCATCCGCTTGACGCGCTCGGTGTAGTACTCGATCTGGGTCACGTCTTCCCCCAGGATCCGGCGGGCTACGTCCTGCGCGGGGGCCGGGGGGCCAGGTGGGGACTGGGGGGTGACAGGGGTGGCACTTGCTCATTGAGGAACCATCTCCTTTCGGTAATGGCCTTCCACCCCGACCAACGGGGTCACCAACCCCAGTCCCCTTACTATGCTTCAGCCTGAAACATGGTTCCTGCGATGCCCCCAGCCCTCACCGCCGCCACAGGGGCCGCCCTGCTCGGAGCCGATGCCCGTCTGCTCAGTCAGGAATACCGCCGTGTGCTGGCCCCGCCCGTCCCGCATTCCTCCGCAGCGCCGCTGCGGCTGGGCTTTCGTGAGCTGCTCTACTTCCAGGTGGTCAGCGCTCTGAGTGCCGAGGGGCTGCAGCTTTCGCCTGTTCAGAAGCGTCAGGTGTTCCGTGTCCTCACCGAGAAGACTCAGCGGTTGCCGGTGGACTCACCCCCGGGTCAGGTCGCTCTGGGTGAATGGTCCCGAGGCCACGGTGAACTGCGCAAAACCGGTGCGGTGACCTTCAGCTTTGATCTCAGCAGCGTGAGCCAGGAGCTCCGCTATCGCTATCGGCTCCTCAGGCGGCCCCATGCCCTGGTGGAGAGCAATCCGGCCATCTGCT
>Ga0247836_1006212_pt1 | contig 13411 bp, 8 predicted proteins | sample LaCruzMarch2015__4_FD_187116 | JGI IMG/M metagenome (GOLD analysis project Ga0247836, IMG submission 187116) | Freshwater microbial communities from meromictic Lake La Cruz, Castile-La Mancha, Spain - LaCruzMarch2015_14m | ecosystem: Environmental > Aquatic > Freshwater > Lake | place: Spain...
CCGTGCATTTCAAATCAAAATCTTCTTTGAACTGGGCGTAGAATGCCTCGCCGAGCATCCCGCCGCATCCTGCGATATAAATCTTCTTTTTCATATTCACACTCGTTAGTTGGAGGGTTCTGGGCAGGATCGGGTGACCGCCGCTCCACGGGCGCCGACGGTTCCCTGACGGGACGCGTCACAACGAAAATTCGACACCGGGTCAGGATCGATGGGTGATTAATTGCTCCGCAGTGTCCGCCGACGCACGCCCTGAGTACTGCTCGATCACGCTGAGATAAAGCTTCAATAGTTCGCTGTTGTGTTGTTCAAGTGCGAACTTTGCTTCCAATCGGCTTCGCGCGGCGGTGCCGTAACTGCGTCGGAGATCCGGATCAGCCATCAAACGTGTCAGGCACTCCTTTAGTGCTTCACGGTCGCCTGGTGGGAATAAGAGGCCGGTCTTCTCATGCAGCACCAGTTCGGGAATGCCCCCGATATCGCCGGCGACCACCGCTTTTCCATATGCCATGGCTTCCAGGATCGACATCGGGCAGTTTTCGTACCATTCAGAGGGGACGACAATCAGGGATGCGTCACGAATAGTGTTTTCCAACGTGCTGCCTGATAGGTGTCCAAGGTACCTGGCCCTGGGATAGCGTGCCCGCAGGTCGTTCTCCATCGGTCCAGTCCCGGCGACGACCAGCGGAACCTGCTCGGCGATCCCGGCGTGTGCGGCAAGCAGCGTCTCCACGCCTTTCTCCGGCGTCAAGCGCCCAATGTAAAGCGCATATCCCCGGTCATCACGCGACGCCGAAATCTCACTGCAATCCACACCGTTATAAATCACTTCGACCCGGTCTTTCGGAAAGCGGTGCCGGGTGACGGAGGACCGCATAAACTCGCTGGGTGCGATAAATCGGTCGACTTGTTCGTAACTTCCAAGCAGGCGCTGGACCTGGGCCTCCGCATACAAGAGCAAACTCTTGCTCAGCGAGCCGTCAGCACAGCGATGCTTGATGACGTTCGAGAAGCGGTTATCGAGGCAGTCCGAGCAAACCTGACCATTGCGCAGGCGCGTGTAGGTGGGGCAGACCGGCTTATAGTCGTGTAACGTGAGTACGACGGGTATGTTCCGCCGCTTTGCCACGCGAATGATCGATGGGGTCAGTTGATGGTAAATATTGTGGCAGTGAACGATGTCCGGCCGTGTCTTTTCGATTAGCTGTTCGAACTTCTTCACGGCCTCGGGCGAATGAATCAGACTGAGTGCCGTACCGATCCTGGTGATCGCGCCCAGCGGTTGATCATACAGCCGGTTCGGACTGAAATACTCAGCATAGACACTCGGCAGGTTACGTGAGTCCTGCATCGCAAAATCAATGACATCGAATCCTGCTTCGATCAGGAAGGCACGCTCCTGAAGCATCACGACTTCAGCGCCACCTTTGCGATAGAAGAACTTGTTTGCGAGAAGTGCTCTCAAGTCTCTGGATCCTGGTTCGGGATAACCGCTGAAACATAGTAGCCGCGAAGCGTCGTCAAGGATGATAGCGCCGATGCGGGTGACGGGCAAGACCGTTACGGGGTTGCGCATTGGCATCAAGACCGCAGCAAGAGACCGACGGCGTTGGTGTGATAGCCGGGAAAATCCGTAGCGCGTGCAACCGACCGACGCGCCTCAATCGCCATGGCGGCAAGCGGTGACTGGTCGGTACTGCGGACGCGACGGTAAGTGCCGGATCTATAGCGTCGGCGCGACGGTCGACCAGGTCACGATGTGGCGGGGTTGATGACCGATGCCGAAAAATCTTCGGCCAGAGTCCCCGTCCGGGCTGGCGAGCGGCAGGCAGCGATGTGTTGTCACCTGCGCCGAACTGGCCCTTGCGCTCACAAGAAGAAGTCAGCCGATCGCGTCGCCGGAAGGCTTCAAACACTGTTTACGGTCGATCTCCAGTGACATCCTTGCCGTTTTAGAGGTACAGTTATGCTCGGACCCGTACTCCATCGCGGTTCAAACTCCAGAGCAGTCTGCGCTGCATCCGGTGGTTTCCTGGTAGTGATTAGCGATAACTTTCAGTGCGTTAAGTCTCCTTATGAACGCTCCTCCGTGCTTGTTCGGCTCGCCAGCCAGATGCCGTTGCGCACACTTGGCCGCGTTATTGCTTGTTGGGTTTGAGGCATACCCATCGCCGGCGATGGCTGAGTTACCGCTTGAGACACTCAAAGGTCTGCATCCCTACGCAACCGTCGCTGTTGCTTATGACACCAATCCCTTGCGTCGTTCTGATGAGGCGTCTCGCGTGCCTGCGACAGTACCGTCAGCGCTCTACCAACCCGAGGCAGATACCTACACGACGCTTGCCGCGGGATTTGACACCCAGATCAGTCTCGGGCGCCAGAACCTCTTTCTGAACGCTCGAATCTATCAGGTGCTCTACGACAAGCTCGCCGAGTATGACAACACGGGGGGCGATGCCGCGATCCGCTGGCAGTGGGTCGCAGGAAGTCTCTGGGAGGGGAATCTTGGCTATACATTTGTCCGGCGGCAGCGCGACTTCGCGAACGAGAATGTTCCGACCAACGACATGATCGATCGTAACAGGGTTTATGCAACCGTGCGCCGGCTGCTCTCTCCCCGCTGGCGGCTCGGCGGGCTTGCAAACCTGAACACCACCGCTTTCGACGAGAATGTCGATCTAAATCAAACGCTTTTTGGTATTGGTGTCAATCTCAACTATGTAAGTCTTGCCGGGAGCGTATTCGGCATCGAGACGCGATACTCTGAGGGGCATTACTGGAATGTGGAGGATCGCGACTACGCGCAAGTGAACATCGGCCCGACCGCGGAATGGAAACCGACAGTCAAGACGCTGATCAAGGGTAACATCGAGTACGAGACTTTCAGACACGAAGTGCTGTCCGAGCGTGATTTCGAGGGTTTGGTCGGGCGCATCAGAGCAACTTGGCAAGTCACCGGGAAAACCTCCATCGACGCCTTGGTCTGGCGCGACTTCAGCAATCTGGAGGATGAGAGTGTCAGCTTCGCCATTGTCGATGGCATTAGCCTGGAGCCCACGTGGAGGATCAGCACGAAAACGACCCTGCGCGTTCTCGCAAGTTTTCAGCGCCAGGATTATCAAAGTTTTCAAACTTCCGACGACGTCTCCGAAAATGATTCCCGAGTCGATGACGTGACAACCGTCGGGATATGGTGGGACTGGAAATGGAAAACGAATGTCGGATTATCGTTGGGCTATAGCCTGGGGTCACGTGAGTCCACACGATTACTCAAAGATTACGACTTTCAGAATGTGCAGCTTGCTTTAACGATCGGTCTGTAGCGTCGATAGGCGCCGTGGCGGCTTGCGATTGTCGGTCACAGTATGCCGTCGGCATCGGTCATTGTGGGTTGCAAAGCTGATTAGGAGCAAGAAAATGAGTTCGAGGCGTACCGAGAATGAGTCGCCCGCGTTCGATATGCCGCGGGCGGTCGCAGTGAGTGATACTCAACCTCCGATAGCGACCGGCCGGCGGCCGACTTTGTTATGGGTCCAGACCGCAGACCTGAACCTCATCCTTGACGCTGCAACATGGCTGACGACGGCACAAGCGCTTCGCGAGAATGGTTGGAATGTATTCCTGGTGCAGCCGACATCGGATGGCTCGCCGATTGCGATGCGCGACGGATTGCTGCTGGTTCCAAAGCCGGCGACCTACTTCCTCGGGCAGGTCTTTTTCCATTGGTCGATCATGCGCTGGCTCTTTCATCGTGACGACATCGACGTCGTGATGTTTCATGAGCTGTCAACCGTTATGCTGTTGCCTGCCCGTTTGCGATATGTCTTATCGTCCCGCATCCGTCCGCTATTTATCATGGACGTGCGGACTCTGTTTATGGATGCGGTCACACCGCGTCTGCGAGACCGGCTCCGCGGTTATTACTACCGGTATACCTACCGCTTGGCGAATCTATGGGTCGATGGCTATTTGGTTATCACCGAGCAGATGGCTTCGGCACTGAGCATCAGAACCGAACGCCTTTTTGGTGTATGGCCGTCCGGCGTAGATCTGGGCGCGTTTCGCTCTGCCCTGGAAATGCGGCGCTGGCCCTCCGGCGACGAACCGATACGGCTGGTTTACATCGGCACACTGCGCCACGAGAGAAATTTGTCGGCGCTCTGTCGGGCAGTACTCGAAGCCAACACGCACGGCATGAATTTTCAGCTTTCGATCGTGGGTAGCGGCAACCAGCAAGCGGAACTTGAGGCTCTGGCGAGCACGACATCCGGAGTCGTCAGCGTCGGTCCTCCGGTTCCGCATCGCGAGGTTTGGAAGGTGCTTGCCAATGCCCACGTTGGTGTCTTACCGTTTCCGGACGAGCTGAAGTTCCGCGTGAGTAGTCCGATCAAGCTATTCGAATATATGGCTGCTGGAATGCCGATTTTAGCGACCCGCGTGGTCTGCCACACTGATGTCGTAGGCCAAGATCCCTATGTTTTCTGGGCCGAAACCGCAGATCAGTCAGCGTTGGTGGACGCGCTGAAACAGGTGTGGAGCGGACGCGACATGCTATCTGCATTAGGCCGAGAGTCCAGGAGTGCTGCGGACCGGTGGACGTGGCAGGTATCAGCGGCGAAATTGCAAAGTGGACTTGAACGCGCTGTAAGGGAAAAGAAGGTGCGCACCTGATGGCTTTTTTGGAAACAGAAAAAATGAAACAATCTTTTGACAGCGGCTATTTTCTTTTTTCATTGGACACGGAATTCGCCTGGGGGCACTACGACTACGACGATATTCGCGCTCGTCTGTTCTCGCCCGATGGTTCACGTGAGCGGCGCAAGGTCGAGAAAATACTCAAGATTCTCAATGAATTTGGTATCGTCGGGACTTGGGCGATTGTTGGGCACATGTGGTTTGATCGCTGCATGGACTGTGAGGTCTGTCCGATTCTTGAATGGCGAAATCGCTATTCCTGCGCGGACCAAATTATCGGAACTGATCATCCCCTGTGGTATGCCCGAGACATGATCGAGGGGTTGCTTAACAGCCCAAATCCACAAGAGATCGGTTTTCACGGTTATACCCATACACCCTTCAGCCAGGGAACAATGAGCACCGAGGCGGCACGGATTGAGATTAACGAAGGGGTTCGGGTGGCAGGGCTGAACGGTGTCAAACTCACGGCGATGGTATTTCCGCGAAACCGTATTGGTCACCTCAATCTGTTACGGGAAGCCGGCTTTACCTGCTTTCGCGGCGCGGAAGTCTGGCCGCGTGCTTACTATAGAAAGATAATCGGTAATTTTCTTCGTCATTTCAACCACTATGTCTCTGTTCTCTCAACGCCTCAGGTTTATCTACCATCCATTGATGACTCCGGGCTAGTCAATCTACCCGCGTCGCGATGGTTGTTTGGGCTGAATCGGCGGGTCGATCACGCCTTGGATTCGATCGGTTTGAGTGAGTTGCGTGTCAACAGCATGATCCGTGGTATCCGCCGTGCCGCGCGAGAGAAGAAAGTCATTCATCTATACGCTCATCCCTACGAATTTGAAAATGAACATGATTTCGATAAACTTCGCCGTTTGGCAGCTGCCGTGGCGGAGGAAGTGGCGCTTGGGCACATGCGTTCCGTCGGTATGACGGAAATGGCGAACATTTTTATTGCACGTGCCAAGTGATCATACTTCCCTCATGCCGGCAAGGGGCTGTCCTTGGATCAGTAACTGTTTAGTACGGTTCCAACAACCTGAACCCCGTTTTTTGTGAAGCGTTCAGCGAGTTTCCGCACATCACGTTCGCGCGTCCGGTTCCTGCGGGCGATGATCAATGCACTACCTGACGCCAAAGCGATCATCTCTGCGTCAGAAAACGTGACACTTGCCGGCGTGTCAATAAGTATGATGTCGTAGTACTCCCGCGCCTTTTCCAGGAACACGGCCAGCCCATTGCGAGTCAATAGTTCAGACGGGTTGGGCGGCGTTGGCCCTGAGGTGATGAGCGACAGGTGACTCAGATACGGGATTTGCCTGACGACTTCTTCCGGCGCGAATCCGCATAAGAGTCGACTCAACCCTGGATGCTGCGGCACATTGAAGTTGATGTGTTGTCTTGGATTTCGAAAGTCAGCGTCGACCAGAAGCGTCCTCAAGCCCGCCTGATCCAGGCTGATTGCCAGATTTGCGGCCATATGGCTGCGGCCTTCTCCAGGCGCCGGGCTGGTAATCGCCAAGACATTTCGACCCGGTCGTAACCAGTGTGACACGAGTCGGCTACCGAGTTTCCGTAGCGCCTCGGCATAACTTCCGAGCGGACGTGTCAGCATCACGAGATCTTCGCTCAGCGTGAATGACTTGGAGGTCGGGCTAAGAAGTCCGAACTGCCATGCCAGCGCTTGGGAGAGACCTTCCGCGTCGATCAGGTTCAGATGTATGCAGCACTCGCCGAATGGCAACCGCAGCGTTGCCTGCTGTTCGAGCGCGAAATCTCTGTTTTCAGCGCTGAGCAATTCCAGCATGACCATGATTTCGCCAAGTTTCCGCTGCGAAAAACGCCCGGCCACCAAGTCGTGATTCGGACCCTGCAACTGCACCTCAGTCAGCCACTGGAATTCATGGGCCTTGTCCACAGGTACATCCAGCGCAGGTGTGAGATCGCTCACGGCGGCGGTGATATCGCTTGACGAAGAACTAGAAGATGCTTTCATTGACGTAAATCACATCGTTAGCCTGAATTCGCTGGGTCAACTGTGCGGAAAACTCTTGTTCGGTACCGTCGCCGGACTTGCGTCTGACTTTGATTCCGCGTTCAGTCCCCTTGTCGGTGAGTCCGCTGGCGACAGACAACGCCTGCATAACAGTCATTCCCCGCTCCAGGCGATAGGCCCCAGGCTTATTGACCTGTCCGTAAATGTAGAAACGCTCCATCCTCGGGACGAAGATCCTATCTCCATCCGCGACCGTGGGCTCGGGCGTCACGGCCGAACCCTCCAACAACGAGACCAGATCGATGACTCGGCCGCGGCCGGCCCCCTCATCCTTGCGGGTCACGATGGCGACCTCCCCGGCTTCCTCGCCGAGTCCGCCGGCCTCTGAGATCAGGTCCATAAGAGAACTCCCGCGTGTAATGGGGTACACACCCGGCTTCTTGACCTCTCCTAAGACCGACACCCGCTGACTTTCATATTTATCCACGATGAGAGTCACTTGGGGAGACTTGACGATCTTCTGTTCCTTCAACAGCGACTGGATCTTAAGTTCGGCTTCTCTGCCGGTCAGTCCGCCTAAGGACACTTCACCGATGATCGGAATGGTGACCCCCCCGTTCTCCGCGACTCGGGCGACCGTACTCAGGTCAGCATGTCCGTAGACAGTCACGCGGATGACATCGTTGGCGCCCAAGCGATACGACTGGTCAGCCAGAGCACCCAGCGACAAAACAAAAAGAAGCACGGTGAGCGCCGAAATAATGCTGTTGCGCCGCATCTCATTCTCCTGTATCAGCAGACGACAAAACCTTAAAAGGACTGAGTCCATACCCGCAACCTGCTGCTGCATTCAAGCCTTCGGCAGCCCGCCAAGGTAGCCGGCATCTCCCAGCCCTGCGATGCCTTCTTTCCCGCGGACCCGGCGATCCGCTAACTCCCAAAGCATCACCAGTCCAAGCGCAAACACCAATCCCCCGATAAAGGCACTGGCAACCTTGAGCGCCTTATTGGAAGGCAATGGCTCGGTTGGAGCGACTGCCGGACTCAGTACGGAAATGTTCGTTTGGCCGAGTTCGCTGTGCATCGCATAATCGCTATACACCTGAAGCGCGCGGTCATAGCTGGTTTTGGCACTCTCAAGCTCGCGCAGCAACGGCTGTAATCCGTCGCGCAGTTGCTTCAATTCAAGTACCTTTTTTCGCTGAGTTTCCTCGGCTTGCTGTGCTGCCTCGGACAAGCGCCGGGTCCGCACCGCCTCCGCGCGAGTCGCTGAGACGATCCGCTCAGTCTCGGCGATCAACTTCTGCTGTAGGCTTTCGACCTCCGCCTTGAGTTTGACCAGCTGTGGGTGTCGCTCACCCAGCGAAGTGGAAAGATCGGCGAGTTCTCCTTCTTTGCGGGACAAGTCGATCTGCAAACTATTGATCAGGTCGTTGCCGATGACTTCCGACGCGACACCGCCCGCTCCTGCTGGACTATCCGCCTGAGCGGGTCCGTCAAGCCGGCTCTCCGCCACCCGAAGACCTGCGTCCGCCGCCAGTTTTTCACGCATCAGTTCGTTCAAGTGCTCGGTTTCGACATCGAGTCGCTCGTCGGTCGCGATGATCCCCATCCGCGCCTGATAATCACTGGCTCGATTTTCCGCACGTTCGAGATTCTCCCGGAGTCTGGCAAGCAACTTATCGACTGATTCGGCCGTTTCCAGCGCGGGCGTGCCACCCAACTGTTTGACCGTTTCGCGGTAAGCGTCAACGAAGGCGTTGGCCACGCTGGCGGCGGTAGCGGGATCAGGGTCTTTGTACCAGATGTCGATCAGTCGGGTCTCAATACCGACCGTAACCTCCAATTGCTCCAGCAACGTTCCGACGATCCAGTCTGGAAATGCTTCAGGAGGCGCGTCGGTGCTGTCGAAGCGTTCCCTCCACAGCGGCGAGCCGGACAGCTCGAGTAACGCTGACACTCTCTCAGCGACTGGGCGACTCTTGATGATATCCATCTGCGTGGTGAGGTAGCTGGGCTGCATGCCAACCGGCAGCAACTCGCCGGCGAGTTCTCCCTCCAATGGCTTGCGATAATCGAGCAGGATCGTCGCATGTGTTGAATAGGTGACCGGATTCAGCGTACCCAGAAACAAGGCTGTCGTTGCTGCACCGATTGGGAGCAGCAGCACAAGCCACAGCCGGCTCTTCAGGATCTCTATCAGTGAACTGATCGTCATGGCTCTCTCGTGATCTCAAACAGTCTTAACGATGCAACCGCAACGAACGCGCAGGTCACATGGGTATTGGTTTGATAGAAAAAGGATCACGCATCAATCGCGATCGAATCGCCCGCGGATTTCGGCGAACTGGATCGTCGCGGACACGAAATTTCTTGTAGCAATAAAACCTGCGCTCTGCTGAACGCGTCGCTCGACAGCCGTCACTGCCATGTCCTATTGCGGGGTTTCGCCCCGCCACTGCGGCAACGACCGCCCGGTAATCTCTTCGACCAATCGAATTTCTTCCGCCAAGAGCATGCGCAATCCTTCTCGAGTTGCGGCCGCTACCGGTGGGATCCGTGCTTCCGGCGGGCGACGATTCAAATGCCGGTAAAGCGATTGCAGCCCGGCCTTCTGTGCCGCGCGCCAGACCCCATCGATACCCATAAGGCGCACCAAGTCGCGAGCAGCACGCCGAGCACGTTCGAGCACGCGAGAGCGATGGACATGACTTTCATTCGAGCGCCCCTCGACTGCATTCGAGACGTGTCGATCGTCGACATCAAGAAACCGGTATACCTGCTGAGCGACCGCCTGTGGTTCGCGATCGATTTCTTCCTGAAACAAGACGAGCATACGGGACGCGGGAATATGCCTGAGCCAGCGCAGCAGGTGAGTTCCGTATCGACTCTGTTCGAGGTAAAGCGGGTTATTCGCGAGGCCGGCAACAAACGAGATGTCATCGCCGTGGAAATTACCGAGCCGTACTTCGTGACGGTGGTTGGAAACTGCCCGTTCGACCGGATCGCGCAGCAACACCACCAGTTTAGCTTCCGGCGCATAGGCTTGCAAGCGCTCAGGCACGTTGGCGTCGATGAAGTAGGATGGCGAGATCTCGCCGACCAAGCACCCCGGACGGTCCTGGGGAAACTGCTCCTCATACCATTGATATCCTCTCCCAAAATGATAAGAGAAGAAATCGAGCTCTTTGAGCTTGCTCAACGCGACCTGCGGGTGATCGAGCAAGATATCGTAGAGCCAGGTCGTCGCACATTTTTGGACACCGATACCTACGAACAACTGTCTTTTCACGATCTGATTACCATCATCAGGAACTAGCTGATTCTTAGTCAAGTGGCGCTGCCGCCCCTGCTACACACCTCGTCTAGCGCGAACGGACCATCGGTCGGTCACTGACCGGGCCACGGCACGGCGAAGTTCGCACCGCTGGGAGCCGGTGCGCGGCATGCGGCGCTCCGTTGGCGGCACCTTTTCGTCGTGCCTAGGTGACCAACCCGGTGACGTTAGCGTAAGCCTAGCATGTCGCGCCGCCTTGCGCATCGGTGCGAAGGGGTGCGTGCTCTGCGGGGCCTTGATGACGGTTCCGGCCACGGAATCTCTTAGGGTGGACAAGCGCGGCGCAGTCCACCAGCGGCGGAGCGGGATTCGGTGGACTGCACTAGCGCTTTTCCACCCGGCCGGAAGGATGATCCAGGCCGGCTGCGGCCCCGAGTCGGGGCACGCGCGACGCGCGATGGACCATAGATCCTCTTGGCGGCGCCGCGCTGGTTCGGACATCCTGCTCACGCGTCACGCGTCACGCATTGCCGCCGCTGTCGGGGGTGGTTTGCGCTCCGGCGCATGGGCCGACAAATCTTTCGCTGGGGCCGCCCGTCGTTTCTCAAGGCGGCAGCGCTGTACTTGCTATTCGGCGTTGCCGCCAACGACAGGGGCCGCGGCCATGCTTTGAGCAGTACTGTTCCGCCACTTGCTTATTGACCAGGATCCGCGTCGTTACTGTGATGATCCGAAAAGGGACGTTGTTACTGATGTGAGAACGCGATCACACTGCACGAAGCAGCTGGGAAATTAACGAGAACCGCGTCACGACTCCCGGGGGAGTGCTCCGCTATAGTTTCGCCAACGGTGGACAGCAGTTCATCGACTCAGCAAGACGTAAAGGGAGCTTTGCCGACATTGTTCGGCAAACTAAGCGTAACTCAAACGCCCATGGGGCACCAAGATGAAAACCCAGCAGACGATCTCCATTTCCACCGCGAAGCTAAATCCGGTATGTCGGCACACACGGCTCTTTCATGCCATGAAGCTGCTGTTGCTCGCTGGGGTAGTGGTTGGTGCCAATGGCGTCATCATTGGCACTGCCGGGGCCGCGGTAGACAGTTGCGGGGCGCCGCCGAGCACCTTGGCGACCGGTGCCGCTACATTCTTGTGGCAGAACTGCGCGACCGGAACTTGGACGCTGTCGACGACCGGCGGGCGCAGTGCGACCAATTTGACCTATATCGGTACAGTGACGGGCGCGCAGGCGGCGGAGTCAGTCGTCAAATCGTCGATCGAGACAACCGATCTATTGGATAATAGCGATCCGTCGATCATCCAATTCCTTTTGCTTTCCAAAGGAACGGCCAAAGATGCTTTTGATTTCAAGTTTCCGTCTGGTGCGCCGGTGTGCGTTAACGTGACGGCGCCGACCGGCGTTCTGCTGGTCGGGCCCAGTCGGACGCCGGTCAGTTCGCCCGTGGATCTGCGGACCATGGGGCCGTGCGGTCATCCTTATCTGGAAGACGCGGATACCACCGACAGTGTGGATACCGAAGTTGATTCCGACCTGGGCGAGCGGCCGTTCCCCCGGATCACCACCGGCCCGATTCGGGTCAGCGGCACCGCCGAGCAATTCTCAAAATATGACGTGATCGAGGCGAAGTCGTCCCGCTTCAGTTGGATGGCAACAGTCCAGGCGATCAATCCGGATACCGCGGCCTTGCGTATCCATTCACCGTTCGGCTACCAGGGCTATGCCGATGCAAACCCCTGCGCCTTCGGCAGCGGCATGCCCTTCAACGGCACCGGCCCTGCCACCACCGGCTGTGAGGTCTATGCCGGTCACTGGCTCTATGCCCCCGGCAGTGCGTTGCTGAGCGCCATCACCGCCACCACGACCTCCGTCCAGGTCTCCGACCCGAGTCGGTTCACCGCCGGCCGCTATATCGTCATCTATGACGGTGGTGCGGGCGCCTTCCTCAATGCGGAACATGCGCGCGTCACCGCGGTGAACACCGCGACCAAGACCTTGACCCTGAGCAATCGCGGCATGAAATCGACCGCCCGATCGCATCCGGCGGGCGCGATCCTCGCCGAGCATGTCATCGGCAATGGCGACGCCGGCGAGCCCGAGATCTGGGTCTACAACCACAGCACCACCTGTCCGCTGGACGCCAGCGGAAAACGCATGAACCAGGTCATGGCCGAATGGCTGGCCGCCAACTACAACAAGGATCAAAACGGCAAGGCGACAACCGCCAAGATCGCCGGCGTGATGTTCGACACGGACTTCCATTTCATTATGGACGCCTGGAACAAGAAGCCGGATGTCAACAATGACCTGGTGCTGGACGAGGGCATCTCCCCCACCGGCGTGAACCTCTGGGGTCAGGGGCTGGATGACTTCTATACCATCTTGCGCGAGCGTATACCGAACGCGCTGATCGTCGGCGGAATGACCGAGTCCCGCGGCTTCACCTCCTTGAACGGCAACGATATGGAAGCCTGGCCACAGCGCAACATCGGCGATACGGCGCCGGATTACCGGGAGCTCGACGGCCGGTTGTCACAGTACAGCATGTTGATGCACCACGGCAATATCGGGCCCCGCTATTCACAAACCATCAACCGGGTGTCGACGCTGCGTTACACGTATTACAATAAGCGCGGCACCAGCAATGCGCCGTTCCGCTTCAGCCTGGGGCTGACCTTACTCGACGACGGCTACTACGCGCAGGAGAATAATACCGGCGTGGGTGATCCCTGGTGGGACGAATATGCTGTCGACGTGGTGCCCGGCTCGCCGACCTTCGGCCGCGCCATCGCCTCGAACCCGGCGAACGAGGCACAGGTGCGCCAGCACAAGGGCTGGATGGGATTCCCGCTGGGGCCGCGTTCTCGCATCTATGACCAGGCGGTTTTTGCCCCCGAGCGGAATCTGCTGACAAACGGCAATTTCGACACGAACCTGACCGGCTGGAGCGGCACCAATGTCTCGGTGACGATGGATACGGCTGCCCAAAACCGCATGGACGGCACGGGTGCACTCCACATCAGCCCGCAGCAGGTCTACGCGAAGGCGGAAAGCGGCGCAGCCGCCAAGGGCCCGACGCTGAGCCTCCAGAGCGGAGTTCAGTACACGCTGGCCTACGCCGTGAAGTCCAGCGCCATCCGCACGATCCAGGTCGCGGTGGGCGATGAAACCGAACAGATGACAATCCCCGCGCAGTGGAGCCGGCAGGTGTTTACGTTCACCGCCCCGCGCACCGGCAATTTCCAGGTGAAGTTCAACGTGGGCCGCGAGAGCACCGATGTGTGGGTTGACTCGGTGTATCTGTTCGCCGGCAATGCCGATGTGTTCCGGCGCGACTTCGACAACGCGGTGGTGGTGGTCAATGCGACACCGACCGCACGGACGGTCGATCTTGGCGGCACCTTCCAGCGCATCCGCGGCACCGGAC
>Ga0247836_1006219_pt1 | contig 13398 bp, 7 predicted proteins | sample LaCruzMarch2015__4_FD_187116 | JGI IMG/M metagenome (GOLD analysis project Ga0247836, IMG submission 187116) | Freshwater microbial communities from meromictic Lake La Cruz, Castile-La Mancha, Spain - LaCruzMarch2015_14m | ecosystem: Environmental > Aquatic > Freshwater > Lake | place: Spain...
GTCTTCGAGCAGCTGCAGCCGCTTCGAGTAGTGCGTCACTTTGTGAATCGGCCACGGAAGGCGGAACTTGAGCCCCGGCTCGGTCTGCACGCTCCCGGCGTCGGCCTTGTCGAACGTCGTGCGGACGGCCACCTGGTCGTACCGCACCTGATAGAGAAACATGTACGAAAGCAGGGCCGCGGCGATCACCGCGCCCATCAGGATCGTGAAGGAGTTTTTCATGTCGTTGCCGTTCTATTCACCGATGAGCGTGTCGATGGCGTTGGTCGGGTCGCTGAAGTCGAGGTTGAGCACGGGGAGGTCCCCCTTGTCGCCGGCGATCACCACCTTGCGGCGGTCCACCAACGAGTTGGCCAGCACCTCCAGATACTGTTTCGTGCGGAAATAGGCGGGGGCGGCCTGGTAGGCGAGCAGCTGCCCGGCGAATCGCTCCAGGGCCGACCGCTCGCCGATCGTCTTTTTCCAGCGGTCGGAGCGGGCCTTATGGATGATCTCCGCCGCCTCGCCACGGGCCTCGCCGAGCAGGTCCTCGATCTCAAGCTCCTGCTTGGCGAGCTGCTGGGCGGTGAGCGGAAGGATCTCGCGGGCGCCGATCTTCGCGGCAGCCTCGGCAGCGGCGGTGCGGGAATCGTCGAGCCGGATGATCGCATCGTTGATCTTGCGACTGCGGTCCACGGAGCCGGCCACCTTGGCGAGCGTCTTGATCGCGTCCTTGTTGGCCAGCTGCACGAGCGTCTCCCGCTCCTGTTGCGCGCCGATCTGGCGGTGGAATTCGCGGGCCACCTTGCCCGGCGGCGGCTGGAGCGTCGTCACGCCCACGTCCACGATCTCGAACCCGAGGCCGAGGGCGTCGACGCGGGCCTGGATCCGCTTCTGCAGTTCCGGCCCCCCTTCCGTGCGGCCCCTGGAGAGCAGTTCCTCGAGCGTCTTACCGGCGAAGTAGGTGCTCGCCTCCTGCTGGGTCACCAGTTCGATCGATTCGCGGGCCGAGGTCGAGCCCTCGAGAAACTTCACGAGATCGCCGATCCGGTATTGCACGATCACGTCGGCCACGAGCAGCGAGAGCGAGCTGCCGCTGCCCTCGCCGGTCTCGGAGGCGCAGAGGAAGAACTCGAGGCCCATCTTCGCTGCGTCGTCGTCGCCGCCCGTCCAGAGGAGCCCTTCCCGCTTCTTCTCAAACCGGCCGAGCTTGTCGCTCGAGATCGTGAGCTGGAGCACCTTGCCGGTCGGATAAATCTCTGAGGTTTCGATCGGCCAGGGGGCCTTCAGGTGCATGCCGGGCCCAAGTGGCCCGCGGGCGAGCGCGCCATACCGCAGCACCGTGCCCTGCTCGTCGGGGCCGACGATCACGAGCGTGCTCAGGGCGAACAGCACGGCCCCGGCGAAGATGGTCAGCGGCGTCACGGCGCGGCCGAGCATCTGATAGAACCAGCTTCGCGAGACTTCGACGCCGAACTGATAGTTGATCAGTTCGCCCACCACCTGCCCGAGCGACTCAGGCGCCGTGAGCAGGCCGAGGAACCGGCTGTCGAAAGCCGGCCGCGGAATCTCGCCCGGCCGCTTGGGGCGGTAGGCGGCCAGGAGCGCCGTGAGCAAGATCTCGCCGCCGACCAGGATCATCATCCAGGGCACGAGCCGGGCAAGCCACTCGAAGAACGTCGTCTCCTTGACGATCGCCACCGCCGCCGCCCCCGCGAAGAGCAGCGCGGCCACGAGGAACGTGCTCATCAGGTAGCTCGCGCCGCCGCGGAGCAGCTGCCACTCCCGCACCCGCGTGTAGCCGCTGATCCAGCGGGCGGCGATAAAGGCCACGAAGGCCACGCCCGCGGTCGCGAACATCAGGCCGACGGGATTGCAGTCCTTGGCGAGCGACAGGGCGACCCGGTCGGTGCCGAGGCCCGCGGCTCGGTAGAGCATCGCCGCCCCGGCAGCGATCAAATAGATGGCCACGGCAAAGCTCACGGCCGGCAGGCCGTAGGCATAAAGCCGGTCGAGCCGATTGCGGGACAGCTGCAGTTCGTCACTCGTCTCGCCGAAGATCGCGGCGCTCGTCGCATCCTGCGTGGCGAGCTTCTCGGCGGCCAGCGACTCCGTCCGCTCCACGCGGTGCTGCTGATAGATGATCGCGAGGATGATCCAGATCGGGATGCCGCCGGCGATGTGCCAGGTGGCGGCCTGGATCGCAGGGCTTTGCGCCCAAGCGCCGATCAGTCCCGTGGCCACGCAGAGCACGATCTGGACGGCGAGCCCGGCAAGGGCGGCTGTCGTCGCCCGACTGTACGTCATTTCGTCGCGATTCATGCGGTTGATCCTGCCATCCCCATCATGCAGCCGCATATGAGATTTCGATGAGGGCGATTTACCCGGTATCCTGTCTGCATGCCGCCGATTTTCTCCATAGCCCGCAATGCCTTTTTGGAGGCGATTCGCCAGCCGATCTTCATTGTGCTCGTGCTCGTGGGCCTCTTGGCGATGGTCTGCAATGTCAACCTCGCCGCGTTCACGATGGGGGAGGACGAAAAACTCCTGATCGATCTCTGCCTGAGCACCCTGCTCATCATAGGCCTCTTGTTGGCGGCCTTCACAGCATCGAGTGTGCTCTCCAAGGAGATCGAAAACAAGACGGTGCTCACGGTCGTGAGCAAGCCGGTCACGCGGGCCGCCGTGATCGTGGGCAAGTTTCTCGGCGTGGCGGGGGCCCTCGGCGTTGGCTACTACATCCTCACGCTCGCCTGCCTCCTGGCGGTGCGACACAAGCCGCAGATGGGGATGGGCCGCGGCGAGATCTATGACGGACCCGTGCTCACGTTCAGCCTGCTCTTCGGCCTGCTCGCGCTCCTGACGGCCGGGCTGTTGAACTATCTCTACCGCCGGCCGTTCCCCTCTACGCTCACCGCCTGCCTCGCCGGCATGCTCACGATCGCCGTCGGGATCTGCTCCATCCTGGCCCGCGACTGGTGGCTGCAGGGCCCGCTCACCGACTACAACCCGCAGTTGATGTATGCGATCGGGATGGTGCTCCTCGCGATCCTCGTGCTCTCGGCGGCGGCGATCGCGGCCTCCACCCGGGTCAATCAGGTGATCACGCTCCTGATCTGCTGCGGGGTGTTTCTCTTTGGTCTCGTGAGCGAGTTTTTCCTGGGGCGGTCGTTGGCCGAGGGTGCCAGCCCGCTCGTGCGGTTACTCGCGCCGCTCTACGTGGCCGTGCCGAACCTGCAGGTCTTCTGGGCGGCGGATGCACTCTCGCAGGGGCACGCGATCAGCCCCGAGTATTTCGCGAGCGTGGCGGCGTATGCGGCGGTGCTGATCACGGCGCTCTTGTCACTGGCCGTGCTGCTCTTTCAGCGGCGGGATGTGGGGTGAGTCGGCATAGGCGGCTACTCCGTCGAGCCGCCGCCGGCCATGAGAACTCCGCGAAGTCTGCCGATCCAGATCTGATCGCGGATTTCCTCGAGGGCCGATGCGTCGAGAACGAATTCGTGGCCCGGCTCGCCCTCGTGCGTTCCCGGCTCTCCCTGGAATGGCCCCAGCCAGCCGTCGCCACGACGGCCGCCATAGCCTCCGGTGTCTCGAATGCGGGCCGCATGCCCGTCGGCGAATAGAATCGGCGCTGAACCACCGACCATCCGAAAGAGCTTGCCGTCTTCGGCGCCGGGGTTTACCAGCGTGCGCTTCGCCTTGTGGATCGGCGCGATGTCGGCCAGTGTATGCACCTTTCGCGTGCCGTTCCCTTCACCCCAGGGTGTTGCGAGCCCTGTGGCGATGGTGGCCGTGGGACCGTCCGTCATGCCCTCGACGAGCGGGTCGCCGATCTTGGCGGGACGCGTCCGCCCGCTCGGATCGGCGAACTGGTTGAATGCCGACGCCATTTCGTGGTCAAGGATGACATCCTGTTCAGAGTGGCCGTGCCCACCGCCGTGGTCGTTTCCATGGTCGTGGTCATGGTTGCCGACTTGGGCGGGGCCCAGAACCGCTATCTTGTCGGCTGATGACAAGCTCGTGGGATCGGCGAGATGGGCGGTTGACAGCGGGCCGTCTCCATCGAGAGGGCACATCTCGGGATCGCCACCGGCACTGTCAGGGCTGGCATCCACCGCATAGACGTCACCAGCGGTGATGTTGTTGTCACCGCGCACGAAGTGCCACGTCGCGCAGAAATTCGTGTTGAAGCCCTCGCTCCACAATGTCTGGTCTGCGCCGAAGAACTCGCTGCCATGGAAATCATCCTCGTCGGCAGGATCGACGGCGGAACCATCGGCCTTGATTGCGGTCGTCCATCGAGCACTATTCAGCTTGCCAAAGCCATCGAGTGCGCCGGCGAAAAATGCGGTTTCTTCGCTGATCTTCCCGCGATTGACCGGATCGATGCTCTTGCCAGGATTGGCGTACTTGGCATTGATCAGATCGGCCACCCAGCCGTGAGTGCGGATATCACCGTCACGGTAGTGGTCGTACGCGCCGCTCGTGAAGCGGCCATCGGTATCGAGCGAGGCATGATCCATGAATCCCTTGCCGAAGGCCTGCACATAGGACAGAGCCGCCGCCGCCTTGGCCGTTGTCTGCACCGTCGCCAGATTCGGCAGCAGCAATCCAAGGAGAATACCGATGATTGCGATCGTGACCAGCAATTCGATCAAGGTGAAGGCCCGACGGCAGGATGGAGATTGGGAAATGGTGAACATGATGAAAAGACCTTGCGTTGAAAGAAACGCTCGTGCAGGCGCACGAGCGGCCGCGGATGGAGCGGGAGAGTGAATGACACCTGAGATGAAAAGATCGCCACGCCGGCAACGATGCTCGGCGGCGACTCAAGCAGGCGGGCCGCGGGCATGAAAGGCCGCGGCGGGGCGCAGAGGAAATGCCGTCTCTTCAGTGGGCGACTCGGCCCAGACGCAACAGGGAAGATCTTTCGCGCGTCGCCACACAAAAGTGGCGTTCATGTGGCCGAGAACCTCACAGGCGACGCAGCGCGCTCCGAGTGCATTGGCTCCTGCGTCATCGGCAGCCTGGAAACGGAGATACGGCTTGCAGTCCCGGTTCGAAGCCGGGCGACGCGCATGATCGCGTCGGCAATGGTGGTGTCGGCAGGGACCCTTTGGGCCAACGTCACGTGCCCAACTGGCGTAGGTGTCCCTGCCGGCTGCCGGCGAGTGTGGATGCGTGTTCGGGCAACATCCGCCACCCTGTCGGTGATCGTGAGAATACGCGGCCAGTGGTCCGGCCAGCAGTTGGACTGCGAGGCTCAGAACCCCGATGGCACGGCGGATGACGGCAAGCCGAAACACAGACGTTCGATCCTGGGGGCGAGCATGCCAGGAGAAAGATGCAACTGAATTGCATGATATTCGGTGGGGCGACACGTCGCAAGTCGAGCCGGAGGGGCGTTAAGGACACCGTTGGAGGGCGGCGCGGATCGCCTTTGCCTCGGCAGACCGGCCGCGGGATTCGAGGAAGTTGCCCAGCGTCATGAGTGCCGCAGCCGTGCGATCGCCGTTGAGCGGCTTCGACGCCTCGGCCTCCACGACCTGCCGCAGCAGCCGCTCCGCAGCCTCATCCTGCTTCGCGGCCGCTAACGCCGCCGCGTGGGCGGTCGTGGCGGCGAGCGCCACCGGGTGATCCTCGCCGAGGGCCGATGTTGTCGCCATGTCCAGCCGTTCGGCGTCTGCAAAAGTCTGCGGCGTGAAGGCTCCCGCAAGCCGCCCACGAAGATTAGCTGTGAGCATGGCGAAGTGCATCGGATGGTCGGCTCCAAGTTCACGATCGATCAGCGGCAGGGTGTCACCGCAGAATGCGCTGGCCTCGTCGACTCTCCCCTGCGCAACCAGCGTTTCGGTGAGCAGCACGGCGAGGTCGAACCAGACCGCTTTGTGCAGGCAGTCGTGGGACGCGAACACCTTCATCCCCTCGCGGCACACCCGCTCACTCGCGCGCGGGTTGCCGGCCTCGAAGAACCGCTTCGCGCATCCGTGGAATGCCTGCGACGCCGTGCCGGCCTCGGTGGAACGGCCGGCGAGTTCGATCGCGCGGTCGACGTCGCCTTGGCCGGCCGCCTCGACGGCTAAATGCCAGTTGGCCCGCATGCCCCGCGGGTTTTTGGCGTGGCAGTCGTGCCACATCGTCGAAAAGCTCTCGTAGACCCGATTGCGGGCGTGGGTGGTCGCGCCGAGCGCGACGACGCAGACAGTCGCGGCGACGACAGCGGCCCGAGTTGCGACGCGACTGCCGAATCGTTCACACGCGGCTGCCATGCCCCCGACCACGAGGGCCACGAGGCAGGTCAGCGGCAGGTACATGCGGTGCTCCACCGCGATGTCGGCCACGGGCAGGAAACTCGACGTCGGCCCCAGGAGCACGAAGAATGCCACGGCCGGAAACCCCCACGGCCTCCGAGCGATACAGCCGCCGAATGCAATGGCTCCGGCGATCAAGACGGCCGCCAGTTGCCACCACACGCTGCCCACGGACTCCACGAGTTGCCACTGGTAATCGAGATTCTGTCCGGCTGGCCAGACTGCAAGACGCACATAGTGGACGATCACTTCCGCCTGCGTGACGACATACTCAAGCGGTGGATGGGCCGCCTTGCGCAACTCATTATAGTCGCCGCGGCCGGCAGCAAGGACGGCGGCGAGCGGCACCCATGTCGCCACGGTCAGAGCGATGAGAAACGGTAGGCGAGCGTAGAGCGTCTCGCCATCTGCACGTGAACGATAGATCCACCAGAAGGCAGCCACGAGCAGGGGAATTCCCACCGCTGTTTCCTTTGAGAGGCCGGCGAGCAGGCCGCAGCAGCAGGCGGCCACCTGCCAGGAGCGTCGCCGGTTCGCGGTCTCCGCACGGAATCCGGTCGAGAATGCTGCCGCCGCGCACGCGATCGCGGCGACGATGAACAGCGCAGCCAGGCTCTCCATCCGCTGGTAGATGTAGGTGACGGCCTGCGTCGTGAGCGGATGCACCACCCAGATCGCGGCCACGGCCGTGGCGATCGCGAGCGACCGCTCCTGCCACCATACAGAGAACGACGGCCCGCGGACCGTGTCGTTGACGAGCCACATCAAGAGCGCCGCGCAGAGCAGGTGGATCGCGAGGTTGGTCGCGTGATATCCAAAGGGACTGTCGCCATAGAGGGCGTGATCGATGGCAAACGAAAGATAGGGCAGTGGCCGGGGGGCCACATCGTTGCCGCCGAACATCGGCACCCAGGGCGGCCAGAGGCGGTGCACGGCGGGGTTGGCCGTGATTTCGATCAGATCATCAAAGACAAATGCCCCCTGAAACGAGTTCGCATAAGCTGCGAACCCGCAGAGGGCGACGAGGAGAGTTGACAGCGGCCGGGTCACGACGATTCTCAGTTCTTATGAGCATGATGATCGATGACATCATCGAGCCGAATATGAGGTTTCTGTGAGTGGCTATCCGGCCGGTGACGCGGTGCCGCCCGAGAGCGACAGGCTTCCGGCTCCCGGTTCGCCGGCCGACTGGCCCTTCGTCGTGGCATCGCTTGTCGGTAGCCTGGCCCTCTATGCCGCCGTGGCGCGGTGGCTGGCCGACATCGTTGGGCCGCCGATGGTCGACGTCACGCGGTTTCTCCCCGAGGTGGTCCCCTTCCTACAGCCTGAGCCGCTCGAGAAACTCAGGTATCTCGTGGCGCTAGTCTGTATCCCAACGCTTCCGCCCGCGATCTATCTCGGCCTCCGGTCGGCCTGGCAGGAAGCCGGGTCGGGAGCCGTCGCGCAGCTGAAAGCGTTTGCCGCCGATCCCGCGGTGTGTGTGTGTCGCGACGCGGCGGTCGCGTCCGCGGTGGTTTCCTGGCTTGCCTGGCTGGGGATACAGAGCGAGATCCCAAACGCCGGCCTGCTTTTGGCGGTCTCCGCCATCGGGATCGCGGCCTGCTGGATCGGCCGGCCGGCGGTCGGCCGCATGCTCGCTGCGGCAGGCTGGGTCGTCGCCCCGGCGCTTCTGCTGCTGGCATGGTGGGATCAGTTGCTCGGCGAAGACTGGTTCTGGCTCGACTTCAACATCTGGCACCACGTCGACATTCTGCTGGGGGCGGTGAACCAGGTGGCCCATGGCAAGACGATCCTGGTCGATACCAGTTCGCAGTATGGTCTGCTCTATCCCTACGTGGCGGCCGCAGCCTTGGCACCGTTCGGCGTAGGCGTCGTCTCGCTCGCCGTGTTGTTCGCGACGCTCGGCCTCGTGCAGATCATGCTCGCCTGTCTCGCGATCGCCCGGCTGCCCGGGATGAGCGGAGCCTGGCGGGTGGGCTTTCTTGTCGCCTACTGCGGTTTGGCGGTGCCGATGCTCGGCGGCGCGCTCTTCAACCTGCCCGACACGATCTGCCTGCCCCGTGATACGCATGCATTCGCGTGCGTGCCGGTCTACTACCAGTATTTTCCACTACGGACGTTCTGGCCCACCTTTTTCATTTGGTTCGTGCCGCTAACGCTTGCGTCCCGGAGCCACTGGATGATGCCTGCGGGCTACGTGCTCGCCGGAGTGGCGTTTCTCTGGAATGCCGACACCGGTCTGCTGTGTCTTGTCGCGTATGCCGGTGCCTGCGGCTATCTCGCGCTGGCTTCGGCCGGCCGCCGGCCCGCGGCAGCAGTGCTGGCGGCGGCGGCCCATGCGGCGGCCGCGGCGCTCACGGTCGCCTTGGCCCTCGCCGCCTACGCCGGCTTCGCTTGGCTCCGATCCGGCTTGCTGCCCGATTATCGAGCGCTCTTCAGGTTTCAGGAGATCTTCTACACGGCCGGCTTCTTCATGCTGCCGATGCCCATGTGGGAGTTGTGGCAGCCGATCATCGGTGTCTACGCGCTCACGGTCGCGTGGGCGATGCGGCGGCTCGTCACCGGCAGAGCCACGAGGCGGGCGGCCTGGATGCTCTTCATCGCCCTCTACGGGCTCGGGGCGTTCTCCTACTATCAGGGCCGCAGCATGGCCTCGTTTCTTCCCTCGAGCTTCGCGCCCGCCATGATCCTCTCGTTTTTGTGGTTGCACGAAGCGGCCCGCCGGCTGCCGGCTCCCTCGCGCGGCATCTGGGCCGATCCGCGGCTGCGGTCGCGAACGCTGGTCGCAGCGACGGCGGGGCTCTTCTGTATGTTCGGCGTCGTGAACCTGCTCCGCAGCCTGCCGATGTGCCTGCTGTATGCGGTTGATGTCGCCGGGTCGGGGCGGGCCGCCGATACGGCGCGGCTGGCCGCCGGGTTCGCGCCGGCGCTCGCCGGACGTCCGGCTGTGATTCTCGCCGAGCCGAGCACCTACTTTCACGTCCATGCCGGAAGCTGGTCGGCGCTTCCCTTCGCCAGTCCGACGGAGGTCTTTCTTCGGTCACAGGTCGCCGAGGCGCAGCGGGTGCTCGATGGCGGCGTGCCGCTCGTCGTCCATCCGCGGGGACGCCCCGAATGGGCGCGGCACCTCGACCTGCGAGGCTATCGCCCCGTCCACGATTATCCCGGCGGCTTCGTGCTGCTCCTGCCCACCGCCGACACGGAGATGCCATGACGCCTTCGCGAGATCACACCGCGGTTTATCTGCCGTGGGGCTGGGTCGGGATGGCGGTCGTCGCAGCTGCGATTCTGGTGCTCGAACGTGTGCATCCCTACTACTTCTGCCAGGACGACGCACTCGTCGCCGAGCTGCCGGGCACACTCTTCGCGCTGCGGGCGATCTGGTCGGGCATCGTGCCGGAATACAATCCGCACAACTTCCTCGGCGAGCCCGGCCTTTCGATGGGAGGCGGGCTCTTTTACCCGCCGCTTTATGCGGCCTACGCCTTCGCCCGGCACGCGCTCGGCGACGAGGCGGCCACGTTCGACATCCTGGCCATCGGCCAGCTTGTCGTGGGCTATTGGCTATCATTCGCAGTCTCCCGTCGGCTGAGCGTCGAACCGGCGGTGGCCGCTTTCTTTGCCGCCACGTTCGTCCTCGCCGGTCCGGTGGTGGTGATGACCCGTTGCTGGCACGCCTTTGGGGCGATCGCCGTCTTCGTGCCCTGGCTCGCCCTGCTCGTCGAGCGGCTGCGGCGGCCGCCTGTACGCTGGACGTGGGCGGCCGAGGCAGGCGTCGCGCTAGGGCTCTTCTACCATGCGGGTTTCCCGCAGCTCTTTCTGGCCGGCAGCGGCTTTTTCGTCGCCGAGATGCTCCTCTATACGGCCTGGGGGGCGATCGCGCCGCGCTCGCTCGTGGATGCGGCCGTGGCGCTCACTCTCGGCGCGGCGATTGCGCTGCCCGTGGTCGTGCAGCAGGGCGAGATCGCCCGTGGCATGCCGCCCTTGGAGCCGGCCGGCGAAGGGATCGGTCGTGGGCTCGTGTCGATGCTGTTTCCCGTGCCGCTGGCCCGCAGTCCGCTCCCCAACGATTGGGGCAACTTCACCGACGGCCGGGAGGGGGAGTTTTACTACTTCGGCACGCTCCTGCTCGCGCTCGGCCTGCTCGGAGCCGGCCGGCTGGTCGCCTCCGCCGCCCGCGGTCAGGCCACGCGCGTGTCGGAGCGGGTGCATGCGATCCTCGCCGGGCTGGCGTTTCTGCTTGCGCTCGGCGATGTCGGTGGCCTGTGGAAGCTCGTCGCCTTCCTGCCGGCCGGGTTCGGCAACAATCCCTTCCGGATCGCGCCCTGGTTCATTTTTTATGTCACCCTCCTCGGCGCGGTGTCGTGGAGCCACGTGGCGGCCTGGTGTGCCGCGTCCATGCGGCCGATGCTGCGCTGGGCCGCCCTGGCGGCAGGGGTCGCTCTCCTGGCCTGGCATGTCACGCGGCTCGACGTCGCCTTCTATCGCTACGGCTTCGTCCCCTATCCGGAATTGCCCGCGTCGCTCGAGGCCGCACTGTCCGGCGACGGCGGGCCGCAGCACCGCGTGCTCTCGATCGCGGCGATGCGCACGACCGACCCGACCTATCCGCTCGCGCTTCCCCACACGCTCCCGTGCCTCTACGAGATTCCGACCTTCTACGGCTACAACCCGGTGATGTGGAACCACCGCCGCTACAAGGCCGTCCTCGACCGGGCGCTCGACCACCCCACGACCGGCCTCGAGGAGTATGGCGTGGGCACAATCCTCGTGCACCGCACACTGTCGGCCGACTGGCGGCCGACGTCGGCGAATCCTGGTGAGAGAATCGCCCTGAACTACGAACTCCTTCTCAAGGCCGATCAGAGCCATCCACAGCGGCTCGAGCCCGATGTGGATGCGATCGTTCATTTATTCAAGCTGCCCGGTGCGAAGCCGCTGGCGTTTTCTCCCGGCGCGGACCCTCCGGAGAGTGTCGGTTTCCCGGTCGTGCTGCGGGCCGACGGCATCGACGTCGATCTCGGGAGCCGCACCGCGGCCGACCCGGTCACGGTGAACGTGCTCGCGTGGCCGCGACTCCTTGCGACGGCCGACGGCCGCCCCGTCGCGGTCGCCGAAGACGCCTGGGGCCGGCTCGTCGCGGCCGTGCCCGCTGGAGCGAAGAAGCTTGCTATTCGGTACCGGCCCGACTGGCAGCGGGGCGTCGCGCTGGCCCTGGTGCCCGCGGTACTGGGGGCGGTCGGCCTCGTGTTCCTGGCCCGCCGCCCGCCGCTCACGAATGCCCAACGTGCGGAGATATGATGGCGACGGAGAGTTTCAACCGAGAGGAGTGCCAGCCGGTGGATGTCGTGATTCTCTGCGGCGGTCAGGGCGCGCGGATGCGCGAGGAGACCGAATACCGACCCAAGCCGATGGTGGAGGTGGGGGAGCGACCGCTGCTCTGGCACATCATGCGGCTCTTCGGCCATCACGGCCTGACGCGGTTCGTGCTCTGCCTTGGCTACAAGGGAAGCATGATCAAAGACTACTTCCTCAACTACGAGGCGATGACGCAGGACTGCACGGTGGCGGTCGGCGGCAGGCGGCAGGTCTGGTATCACGGTAACCACGAGCCGTTCGACTTCGAGGTCACGCTCGCCGACACCGGCGCCGATACCCACACCGGTGGCCGTGTGAAGCGGGTGCAGGGGCACGTGAAGGGCGAGGTGTTCATCGTGACCTACGGTGACGGCCTCTCGGATATCGACATCCGCAAGCTCATCGCCTTCCACCAGTCACACGGCAAGCTCGCCACGGTCACGACCGTGCAGCCGGTCTCCCGCTTCGGGATCACGATGATCGACGACAAGAGCCACGTGACGAGCTTCTCGGAGAAGCCGAAGGTGGAGGGCTGGGTGAGCGCGGGATTCTTCGTGTTCGACCGCCGCGTGTTCGACTACCTCGACGGCGGCGATCTGCAGGTTCTCGAGACGGCGCCGCTCGAGCGGCTCGCCGCCGCCGGCCAGCTCATGGCCTACAAGCACGACGGCTTCTTCTTTCCGGTCGACACCTACCGCGACTACCTGCACGTCAACGAACTCTGGAAGGCCGGCGCCGCGCCGTGGAAGGTGTGGTGATGGCGATCGGAGGGAGCCTGTGTGGCAAGCGCGTGTTCGTCACCGGCCACACGGGCTTCAAGGGCTCGTGGCTCGTGATGCTGCTCAGGCGCGCCGGCGCCCACGTCACGGGGTATTCGCTCGCGCCACCGACCGACCCCGCGTTGTTCACGGCCGCCGGATTGCGGGCGCTCGTGGATGAGCATCACGAGGCCGACATCCGCGATGCGACGCAGCTGGCTGCTGCGGTCGCCGCCGCGCGGCCCGATGTGGTCATGCACCTCGCCGCGCAGCCGCTCGTGCGGCTTTCGCACCGCGAGCCGCTCGACACCTTCTCCACGAACGTCGTCGGCACGGCAGCGGTGCTCGATGCGGTGCGCAGCCTCGGGGGGCCCTGTGCCGTCATCGTGGTCACGAGCGACAAGTGCTACGAGCCCCACGATTCGGGAAAGCCCCACGACGAGTCCGACCCGCTCGGCGGCCGTGATCCCTACAGCGCGAGCAAGGGCGCCGCGGAACTCGTGGCCGCAGCCTACCGCCGCAGTTATTTTCCTCCCGAGCGGCTCGGCGAGCATGGCGTGCAGCTGGCAACAGTTCGCGCGGGCAACGTGATCGGCGGCGGCGACTGGGCCGAGGATCGGATCGTGACCGACATCGTGCGGCACCTCGGGGCGGGCCGGCCCGTGCCCGTGCGGAACCCCGCGTCGATCCGTCCCTGGCAGCATGTGCTCGAGCCGCTTTCCGGCTATCTCGCGCTCGCGGAGGCGATGCTCGCCGACCCCGCGCCGCAGTGGTGCGCCGGCTGGAACTTCGGGCCGGCAAGCGGCGCTGATATCACCGTCGCCGAGTTGGCCGAGATCTTCATTGCCGCCTGGGGCAGTGGCTCGTGGGAAGATCGTCACGATCCAAGAGCCCCGATCGAGACGCACGTGCTCCGGCTCTCGATCGCCAAGGCCTGCGCCGCGTTGCCGTGGCGACCCCGGCTCGACGCCCGCGACGCGATCCACCGCACC
>Ga0247836_1006224_pt1 | contig 13393 bp, 14 predicted proteins | sample LaCruzMarch2015__4_FD_187116 | JGI IMG/M metagenome (GOLD analysis project Ga0247836, IMG submission 187116) | Freshwater microbial communities from meromictic Lake La Cruz, Castile-La Mancha, Spain - LaCruzMarch2015_14m | ecosystem: Environmental > Aquatic > Freshwater > Lake | place: Spain...
TAGAAGTTGGTGGCTCACGCAAAGCTTTAGAATCATTTGTAAGCTTTAGAGGAAGAGAAGCTAAAATTGATGCGCTTCTTAAACACAATGGTATTCAATAATGACGACTACGAAATCTAATAAATTATTTGAAATTCCTGTGACTGATATCGATGGTGAAACCTCAACGCTTAAGCCATATATTGGCAAGGTAATGCTTATCGTAAATGTTGCAAGCCGTTGTGGGTTTACATCTCAATATAAAGAACTAGAACAATTATACCTAGATTATAAAAGCCGAGGTTTAGTAGTTCTAGGATTTCCTTGTGATCAATTTTTACATCAAGAACCTGGACAGAATAAGCAAATCAAAGAATTTGCTGAAAGCTGTTATCGGGTAACCTTCCCCAGGTTTGCTAAAATTAATGTAATTGGCGATAAACGCTCGCCAATTTATAGTTATTTAGCCAAAAACATTGAAAAAAAACCTCTTATATTAATCCCATGGAATTTCACTAAAATTTTAGTTGATGCCAATGGTAAGATATTAAAGCGCTATTTGCCGACTAAGTCATTTAAAGCAATTCGTGAAGAAATTGAAACCTTATTACCAGCGACAGGAGCATCTTAAACAATATTTTTCCTTCAAAAAATAAGTAGTTAAAACCCCACCAAATGTGCCGAAATAATTGACACAAAACTCATTTTAACTTATATTTGCGCACAAATATCACAAGCTCATTATCCAGTGACAATTTTGTGAAATTATTGCATGGCATTGTTACGTAGATCTTATTTTGCTTATACGTCATTCACGCGTAGGCGGGAATCTATCCAAGAAATTGGCATTATGCCTAATTATAGATGGATTCCCGCCTCCGCAGGAATGACATATAGTATCCATGCAACAACGCCTGGTCGCATAGATAATAAAGTACCAAAATAAAAGAGGTAAAAAATGTTCCGTAGTTCAGCCAAACCCAATTCACAAGACCCAAAAAAATTAAATCGTAGGGGTATAGCCTGCTTTAAGGCTGGCGATTATGATCGGGCTATTATATGTTTTAATTTGGCAATTGATTTAAGCCCGTCAAATGCAAGCCCATCAATTGCAAAATATCTTAATAATCGAGGTCGAGCATATTATGCCCAAGAGAATTATATAAAAGCCATTGATGACTATAATAGTGCTATTGAATTAAATTCTGGCTATGCTCAAGCTTATTTAAATCGTGGTGTCGCTCATGCAAAAAACGGACGTGACGATCTAGCTAAAATTGACTATCTTAAGGCCAATGAATTAGATCCAGATATTGCTGAAAATTTGATTAAAGCTGGTAAGACCTTTTTTGAAGATGAAGCATATGAAGATGCAATTGCACATTTTACGGGGGCCATTGAATTAGACCAGAATAATAGTGATGCTTATTTATTTAGGGGCAAAGCTTATTGGAATAATTTAGATGATACCGCACTGGCAATTAGCGATTTTACCAATGTCATCAGAATAACATCAAATTTAGCTATTTATGATTCTCATAATGCCATTAGATTAACATCAAATAATGCCCAAGCACTTTTCTTACGTGGCTTAATTCATTTGAAAGAAGAGCATTATCAACAAGCCATTGATGACTTTACTACTGTTATACCCTTAGACCCAAGTTATAGTGAGCCTTATTTTCATAGAGGGCAGGCTTATCTCGGTCTGTCAAATCATGAAAAAGCAGAGGAAGATTTTCGTTTGGCCGAAGAGTTAAGCGGAACGTATATGTCACAATTTGCGTTAGAATCAGAGAATGTTAGTAGGCCAGCGCCTTAATTTTGCATACATCGTTCATAAAGAATAGTTCCCCGTTATTGAATAATTTGTGTTATAATTAAAGTGTACAGTTATGGGGGCGACCTGGTTTCGACGTGGGTTGCGAAACTTAAGGTGCATGCCGAGAATGAGAACTCTCGTAAAAAAGACTCAAATAAACATAAATGCAAACGATGAAAACTATGCTGGAGAAGCTATCGCTGCGTAAGCAACAATAGTTATCCGCACCGTGTACTGACTTAAACCCAGTACCCCGTTGACCGAGCTCGCTTATCGGTATCGAATCAACGGTCATAAAGATAAGCTAGCGATTTAATTTTTTCCCGCGTCAAATCGCAAACCTTAGGGAACCGCCGCGTACCATCCTGCCAGTCGGAGGGTCCTCGGTTAAATTAAATGACCAGGCTAAGCATGTAGATCTAAGAGCAGAGGATTTGCGGACGCGGGTTCGATTCCCGCCGCCTCCACCACTTAAGCTGTTGATTTATAAGGTTTTTATTCACCACATCAAATGCGCGGGTTCTCAAAGGGTTTATTTACAATAACTTACCCCATTACGGGAACGACGATTATCACCAACAATCAGTTCACCCAAATCTTGCAACATCCCTGTTACAGTGAGGTTCCTCAAGTTTATTTTGAGACATAGTTAACATTTTACGCACCAATTGACTTACTTTGTTTTACTTCATATTTTCCTTGTCAATCATACTATTACTCAAGATATACCTAGAATTACCCACTGAATTTGTGGATAACTATTTACAGTTGCAACTATCACAGATATGCCCATAGAAAACCATCATCCACTGTACACACTAAACTTTTCAGTAGTTAAATCTAGTTTTTTACTGACCATTATCCATATGGCTGAATATTTAGACTGCGTCAATTTACATCTATCTGATAAATATAGACTTATGATTTTATGGTGCAAGTTTATACAATGAAATATCTTATTATGCTGGATTGACTAAATTTTGAGGAAATAGTAACATCACTTTGTGCTTAAAATTAAAACGAAGCACTTAATCTACTTAACAAAAAAGGAATGGAATATGGATATTATTCAAGAAAGCCCAGAACAAAATATTGATCTCTTAGATTCAACCCTTGAAATCATAGAAGTTACTGAATGCATCCCTGCTAGTTTGCAATCAGATCAATAAATTTCATAGATGTCTTCATTCATTCGATTTGAGAGAGTGAAGACATTCCTAGTTTTGTCATAAACGGTATTTATATGGAAATTTTAGTTACGAACCCCGCAATAAGAATAAGACCGCCTTCAAAAATAACAAATCAAAAATGGCTTATTGAAGATTTTGATTCTCACAAATCTTTTACTATGCCAGAAATCGCTATAAGCATACTCATCTATTGTTTAAACCCACAAAACAAAGGGGAAGTTATAGATGAAGCATCTAAATTTCAGGGGTTGAGCATACAGAAAATTTCTGCTCTCATTAGCTCCCTCTTAGAAAGAAAATTTATTATTAATCAGTCCAATAAATTAAGTGCTTCACATACAAAACCACTTAACTCAGAATATTTTTATGAACAATATCAAAAATGGGATGAATACAAATGGGGTGATTCGGCTGAGTATCATTTTTTCACTTATGATTACCCATTTCTTGATTACACTAGGGGTGGTAGTGGTTGGAGTATTGCCAATCAACGGATGAATGATTACAGTGTAAATACCCCTGATACAAACAGAACCAAAATTTACTCAGAAAATCACGTAAGGATCAACTTCCCATTACCTTTTAACAATACATTAACTGAGTTACGAGATTCTGTTTCTGCAAAACAAGATACCACATTGAACATAGACGATTTAGCGTTAATTTCAGCATTCGGTTTTGCAAAAACCACAGAAGCACCTATTCCATGGAATGGAGTGCCACTTATGAGGCGCACTAGCCCATCTGGTGGTTCTCGACATCCAACAGAGGGCTATCTGATTGCCTGCAATATTAAAGGGCTTGAAAATGGAATATATCATATTCAGTCGTCACCATTTTGCTTTGTGGCATTAGAGACAAAATGTAGCATAAATCCTTCAAAATTATTTCCAGAGTTCTATCATAATAATAGTTTGCCTGAACCTGCAGCCATTATTATTCTTACATCTATATTTGAAAGAAATATGTTTCGATATCGAGAACCAAGAACTTTTAGAACAATACATATGGATGCTGGCCATATCATAGGAACTATAGAATTAATTACTGGTCACCTAAATATCAATACCTGCACTTCTCACCTATTTGATGAAAAAGGAATAGAAGAACTAATAGGTATCGATGGTTTATCTGAAGGTGCGATAACAACCATAGGCGTTTTTAATTCTAGCTGTGAGAAAAATAATGTCGACAAATATTAACTCTGTATTAACAATAATAAGACCAAGTACTAGTAAAGATCAAAATATTATTTTAGAAGTTATGGATCCAGAGAATGGTTTGGTTGATAGCTACGCTAAAGAAGAACTATCAGATTTTACAAAAATAAATAATATACTTAACGATATCAAATTACGACTTCGCCATGAAGACGCAGAGGATAGCGGTTACGCCCAATGGTTGCAGAAAGGTTGGAATAAATCCCTAGACTACTATTTGGCCTCAAGATCAACACCCATTGATAAGCAGACAGATTTTAAATCACATGTATTAAGCAATGGTAATAAAAACTCATTTAATACTGATAAACAGCACTCAGTACCTCAGGCCTTAATCAGTCGGAGAACAAAAAGAGTTTTTAATAAAAAATCATTAGAAAAAGCTATATTTTTCTCTGGGATTGAAAATGCCTTTACGCATATTTCTGATGATATTAGAGGATTTAAACTATATTTAATTGTCTATAATATCGAAGAAATTGCGCCAGCTGTGTATTCTTATGATTATGAAAATAAATCATTGATACTGATTCGTGAAGGTCTGTTTTCAGAAGAGATGTCTGCAAATATTCAAGGAATGGATACCCCAAGATCGGCATGTTTTTCTATAATATTAGTTGCTGACTTTGATAATCTTATGAGATTAAGACCTGGCCAAAAAGGGTTAAGAGCAACATATATTGAAGCTGGAAGATTAGCTCAAAAATTAGTGATTTCTTACATTCAATATGGTGTATTCAGCTTAGTAACACCGGCATTACGTGATAGAGCCGTTTCCGAGCTTCTCAAGTTAAAGGAGCCTGATTTCGCACCATTATATTCTTTAACATTTGGCTATCCATTAAAGTAGGTTGATTGAGCAAATATGTATATTAGAATTCAAAATTCTTGCAAATTCGTAATTCACGCTGACTTTTTTGAAATAAGTTCAGATGTCTTTAACAAAGCATTCCGTTTTCAAGGTTTAAATTTAGAGCTGGCCGCCCAATTGCTTAAAAGACTACATGAAGGGATTGAAGAAGAGGATTTATTTAAAAAGTTATCATTAGAGAAGAATAAAGATCATATTGAAATGGCACGCATAGTAAATTTCTTAAAGGAAAAAGGATTTTTAATAAATAGCACTGACCTATCTATCTTACCTCCAGAAGATGCTCTTTATGATAGACAGGTAAGATTTTTTAATTCATTTGAAAACAATAACTTTTCTGGAAATACATTTAATACAAAATTACAAAATAGAAAAGTTGTTATTGTTGGTCTAGGAGCATATGGTAGCTGGTTAGCCTTACATTGTGCCAGGCTTGGAATTAAACATATTGTAGGAATAGATCATGACGAGGTGGAACTAAGCAACTTACATCGGCAAATAATTTTCACTAAAGAAGATATAGGAATTAAAAAATCTAAGGCTTGTGCAAAGGTTTTGACTGCTTCAGATGACTCAGTATTTTTTGAAGGCGTTTGTAAGAAAATTGAAAAAAAAGATGACCTTTTACCATATTTAGAAAATGCCGATCTTATTTTCAATGCATTTGGTTACTACCCAGTAGATGAAGCAGAAAATGCTATATCCGGAATAATTACAAAAGCCTGTATTCAAACAAAAACACCTATGCTTTGTTTGAGTACTAACTGGATCGGCCCACTTTATGTACCAGAAAGATCCGCATGCTATTTTTGCACGGTTATGAAACCTGAGGTTGAGTCAATTTTAAAGAAAGTCAAAAAAAATAAACGTATTGATAAAAGAGCATTCTGCCCAATTATAGCAATAACATGCTCGTTGGCTGCATTAGAGGCCGTTCGATACTTATCAGGGATAAATGAACCCAGCTCGATTGATGGACTTAGATATATCGATCCATTTCATATTGAAAAAAGTAAATTTATCCCAATTGAAAAAAACCAAAATTGTATGTTTTGCTCTTAGGCTCAAGGGAAATAGAAAATAATGGCTAACTCATTAATAAAATCCGCAAAAGATATATTAGCCCTAGCTGCCCATATCTCTGTATTCAATTTAACAACGGTGTTTATTACTCTTGCTAATGGTCTAATGTTAGCAAAATTAGGTACTAACTCTCTTGCTGCAGGAGCCATAATTGGAATAACTCAGCTGTCGTTAATGATGATATTTACATCCCCGCTATTTGCAATCAGTTCAATTATTTCAAGGTTAAGTGGCGAGGGGAAAAATTTTCAAATTGGCGGTGTGATTCAACACGGTTTATTATTATCTCTTTTGCTTTCTATTCCTGCCATTACTGGAATGATATTTATAAAACCTATTCTTAATGCTTTTGGCCAACCTTTAAATTTAATTGAACTTGTTAAATTATATTTCGATGCATATGTATGGGGTACTCCAGCAGCGATGCTTTTAACTTGTTCACAACAATTTATGCTAGGATTGAAAAAAACCCGCCTAATAACGATTATTGGTGTAATTAGTTTAATTATTTCTGTTTTTTTAAGTTACATATTAACCTTTGGCAAATTAGGGTTAACTCCATTAGGTGTTAGCGGGCTGGGTTATGCGCAAGCTGCACGTACTATATTAATGCTTATAATTCTGTTTGGATTTATCTTTTTAAATAACGATTTTGAAAATTTTAGATTATTATCCAAAAGACCGCTTAATAAATTTTCTGAACTAAGACAATTAATTAAACTAGGTTGGCCGATATCAGTCCATGCGGCCTCTGAATATCTAGTTATGTTTAGTATAACTTTAATCGCTGGGAGTATTGGTCAAACGGCTCTAGTAGCTCAGCAAATATCTACGCAATATATCCAAGCCCTATCTATCTTCTACTTGGCATTCTCCCAAGCATCAAATCTACTTGTGAGTACTAGCATTGGAAAGCAAGACTGGAAAAGTATGAGTAGCTATGGATTAATAGCCGTGATGCTAGGGTTCGGCATAGGCCTACTAGCAACTCTTGGATTTGCTCTTTTTTCTAATTTCCTTATATCTCCTTATATAAATGTTCATAAAAATTTTGAGTTCGCCCAGATTTTAAGACAATTCTTAATGATTACTATGATTGGGCAATTATTAGGAGCAGGAAAAGCAATATCTATTGGCCTATTACGAGCTCTTTATGACACGAAATTACCAATGATTATTGGTGCAATTTGTGGATGGGGAATAACTATCCCATTCGCACTTATTGCAACTAATATTTGGGATTGGGGAGTAAATGGGTTAGCCGTAGCACAGATTATTGGCGTAGGATCGTGTATGCTTTTACTTTTAGATAGGTGGCGAGTACTAAGTTTTAATATAGGAAGTCCTAACAAGCAAATTAATACGATTAGCTACAGATTATGGAAGCACTCAACTTTTAAATTTATCAACGCGTATTTAAAAGTAAGGAACGTCTAAATTATTGACGTTCCTTACTTTGTTCTAAAGACAATTCTTTCATCATCAACACACTATCCAACTCGTCCCCTGTTGAAAGTTTAAATACAGTGTTATCTTCTCCCTGATAGCCCATATGATGATAGAATGAAACTGAATTTATCGTCGAATATAATGTCAACTCTCCAATATCTTTAATCTGTGCAATAGATTCAATCTTTTTTATCAGAATGCCTCCTATGCCTTTACCCGCCATGTGAGGCTTTATATACAAACTTTCAATACTCTTTTTTTGAGCGTTCAATATGCCAAAACCTAATATTTCATCGCCTTCTTCTGCAACGATAACCACTTTATTGGGCTGGTTGTTTTTGTATTCATCCGGTGTTTTCAATTTTATCCAAGCTGTGATTGCAGCTTTTGAATAAACAGAAGCACAATAATGTTTAATTGATGCAATATGCAAATTATAAATTACATGACAATCTTCATCTTTGGCGTACCGTATAATCATCATAATCACCTAATTGCTATTCAATTAAAAATAACACGTCTAAAATGTTCCTTCGGAGCGAAGCGACCCATGTTTCTATTTTACTATAAAATATCCATTTTGGTTTGTACATAGCCATGAATGATCTTCACTGAATCTGATAGTGTTCTAATAAATCGTTATATGAAGCAAGATAGTTAATTTAATTAATCTCTTATATAATCTTCCCCTAATATTTCGGACACCAATTTGTTAAAATACACGAAAACAAAGAGGTGTTAGATGTCTAGGATAAATAGAATTTACAATAAAGAATTTATAAAGGAATCGGTTAATTATGCATTAAATGCGAGTAGTATTTCCTTTGCTTCAAGAGAGTTAGGTATACCTGAGGGAACATTACATGGCTGGATAAAGAAGGCCAAATCCTGTGGTGAAGTTACTGATATATCGGGGGAAGTTATGGATGTTTCTAAAATGGTCAAGGAGTTACAAGAGCTTAGGAAACAGGTTTTTCGTTTGGAGCAGGAGAAAGCCATATTAAAAAAGGCGGCCACATACTTCGCCAAGGAGCTCGGGTGAAGTATGAATTTATTAAAGAGCAAAGCTATAAGTTCTCAATAACACTTATGTGTAAATTATTTTCAGTTAGTCGTAGCGGCTACTATGATTGGCTTAATCATAATCCAACTAATCGAGAACTTGAAAATATTAAAATAGATAAAGAGATATTATTGATTTTTAATGATAATAAATCGCGTTATGGCGCTCCTAGAATAACTAAGGTGCTGGATAAAAAAGGATTTAATTGCAGTAGTAAAAAGGTGGCCAAAAGAATGAGTATATTAAACTTACAGGCTGTGGCTAAAAGGAAGTTTAAAGTTACAACTGATTCAGAACATTCAAAACCAATATTTGATAATATTTTAAATCGTGATTTCAATACTACAAATATTAATCAAAAGTGGGCCGGAGATATAACATATATTCCTACTAAAGAAGGTTGGTTATATTTGGCGGTTATTATTGATTTACATTCTAGGGCGGTTATTGGCTGGGCTATGAGTTCAAAGATAAATAAATTATTAGTTTGTGATGCATTACTTATGGCTTTATTTAACCGTAAATTCCCTAAAAATGTGATAATACATAGTGATCGTGGCAGTCAATATTGCTCCAATAAATATCGTTCGATTATTGCTAATAATAATTTAATAGGCTCTATGAGTAGATTAGGTAATTGTTGGGATAATGCTATTTCAGAAAGCTTCTTTCATACATTAAAAGTTGAATTAGTTCATCAAAATAACTATTTAACTAGAGACGAAGCTAAAAGTAGTATCTTTCAATATATAGAAGCTTATTATAACAAAAAAAGATTACATTCTGCTATTGACTATAAGACTCCTTTTGAGATTGAATGTCTTAGTAAAAATTCGCATAGATTAGTGTCCGTTAAATTGGGGTAAGATTAAGGCATCAAACTTGGCAAGCCCAAAGGAATTATCCAGGCTTCGATGTATGACAAAGATAAGGATAAAATTTTACATCTTTATCAGCTGGGTGTGCCGATTCAAAAAATTATTTCAACTCACTTGGGATACGGCAAATATTTATCCCTTAAAGCATTCATCAACAAGATAAAAGATGCGGGGTGATGAATTTATTCATCAATCACGGTCTCTGCATACTAAAAAGAATGGGAAGAAGCACAAAAAATGAGTTTCAGCTAAGGATGGTTTAAGTGATTAATAATATTATGTTGGTTTTGTTGGCTTTGGCCTTGGTGTTGCTCAATGCATTTTTTGTGGCAGCCGAATTCGGTATGGTAAAACTTCGAGCAACTCGCGTTGAATCAATCAAAAATAATTATGGTTTACGAGGAAAAATATTATTTGATGTACATCAACATCTTGATGCTTATTTATCTGCTTGCCAACTGGGTATAACTTTCGCATCCCTTGGATTAGGTTGGATAGGAGAGCCTGCTTTTGCTTATCTCATGGAGCCATTGTTGAATTTTATTGGGATCAGTTCGCCTCCGCTAACGACCTTGGTTGCTTTTTTTATTGCTTTTTCCTTCATTTCTTTTCTCCATATTGTTGTTGGAGAGTTAATGCCAAAATCCCTCGCTATTCGTCAATCGGAACGAGTCTCTGTATGGACGGCTTTGCCTCTTTATGGTTTTTACTGGCTTATGTATCCTGCTATTTGGTTACTCAATACCTGCTCCAATTTTTTGCTAAAAATTTTTAAATTGGACGCAGTCCATCATGGTGAACAATTCCACTCGACAGAAGAAATAAAACTGCTATTAAATGCGAGCCATTTGCACGGAGAACTTACTGAAGAGGAAGTTGATATTATTGAACATACTCTTGATTTAGCTGATCTTAAAGTCACTGAGGTCATGCGCTTTAAGGAAGAGATGGTCATGATTAATATAAAGAAGCCCATCAATCAAATTATGGATATTATCATGGAGCATCGCTATAGCCGTTATCCCGTTTATGATCCTGATAAGAAAGACATTATTGGAATTATTCATGTAAAAGATATTCTACCTATTCTTTATCATAAAGCGGAGATAAAAGACTTAGAGTTGCTTCTTCGACCTGTTCTAAAAGTATCTCGCAGTCTACCCGCATTAGACTTATTACGTAAGTTTCGCGAGGGGATGCCTCATTTTGCTCTCGTTTACAGTGGAAAGGATAATTTTTTGGGGTTTGTTACATTAGATACGTTACTTCAAGTGCTCATTGGTCGTATTAAGGACGAATTTCATCGCACCAAAGTGGATTGGATATTAAATAAGGATGGAAGTATAACTGCATCAGGAAATTGCTCGATATACTCTTTGGAACAAGCACTTGATCGCGAAATAGACGTAGAAGATGACATTGATGTTTTAAATGAATTGTTTATACAACGTCTACGTTATTTACCTAAAAAAGGACAACATATTGTTTTTCCTGAGTTCGATGCAAAAATAGAGAAAAAGAAAGCGTCTAAAATTATACAAGTAAGAATTTACCCAAAAATATTGCTTGAATAGTCACTTATACACACCATGAGTCATTTATGAAAAAAACTGTTAAGCGCTCTTCTGATACTCTTTTGGAGATAGCAAATCATGAAGAATTAAAAGGGGAATTAACGTATCAGCGTATTTTACATGTGCTTGGAGATCGAGCGTTCGGAATCGTGCTTCTTTTTTTTGCTTTGCCAAGCGCTTTACCTTTTTCTGCTATTCCTGGCATTTCTGTTGTTTTTAGTGTGCCGATAATATTATTTGCATGTCAAATGATCTTTGCTAGAAAGACATTATGGTTGCCTAAAATTATTGCAGAACGTACTATTCATCAAAAAACCATTTCCCGAGTAATTCATACCACAGTACCTTTGTTGATTAAAATCGAATATTTTTTAAAACCTCGCTGGTCATTTATGACGTGTCGTTTTATGGAAATAATAAACGGATCTATTGTTTTTTGTTTAGCCATTCTTTTGATGTTGCCCATCCCATTAAGTAATTTTATCTTTGCAGGGCTACTTATTATTTTTAGCTTGGGGTTTATTGAAAAAGATGGGTTGTTTCTAGCTGTAGGTTATATTGGTGCCATTCTTTATATCAGCTTTATTTATGTATTTATTGTGGCAATAATTAAACATTTATTTATTAGTTGAATATTTCACCGCCAGATTTGATATGCGGTAAATTAGCTGTAGGTGCACAATATTTATCCGGAAATTTAGCCGGTTCCGGGCTAGAACCCCTCTAATGGTCTTGTCGCGGGTCATTCTTACGATGAAGTTAGAGTGCGTCATCAAGGTGATGTAGTTGGTAACGTTATTGAGGGCACCTACAAAATAATTGAAAATACCCAGTCAATGATTGAATCATCAGAAAAAATGGCATCTGTCCGTTTAGATAGCCAAGAAAAGCAACTTTTTGCTGAAGCTGCTCATGCACTGCGGTTTGAAGATAGCCCTGTGGGTGATATCGTTAAGCCTGAAAAATTGCTAGCACCTCGCAGACGAGAAGAAATGAACGCTAATGACTTGTTTTCTGTTTTTAATATCGTTCAAGAAAATACGATCAAAGGTGGTCTAGTTGTGCGAACCAGAGACGAGCGTGGTTATATCAAGCGCGTTACAACTCGCGAGGTTAAAAGCATCGATCAGAATATTAAATTGAATAAGGCCTTGTGGACTCTGTCGGAAAAAATGATGGAATTAAAAGGATCGTAGTATTATTACCTCATTGCAGGGCTGATCTCTAGCCTTGCAATGAAGTATTTGAATTAGTGACTGGTTTTCAATACCCTTTCATTAATTATTTGCGGGCAATTGGCTTATCTTGAAGCGTTTTCATTGTATATTTTTAACATAGAATCGCTCTTAGCCTTGTATCACCAGTGCAACTCCATCGTCCGATGCGCGTCCGAAGTTTGTCCGAAGTAAGTCCGAAGCTAATTTTCACAAAGGAATGCCGTCATTTTTGGTAGTGAAGGGCTTTATATTCTCTAATAAATGCAAAATATAAAATTATTATTATTGCCGTACCCTATATTCATTTGCTATAATATAGTTGACGGGTAACACCTAGTTATGTGCCTACAATGCTCCCCGCAATCGCGGGATATGAATTGTAGGACAAAGACATAGCGGGCACCGTCTTTTTTTACTTTAATTTTGCCTTCCACCTTATCTCTTCAACTATTTTATCAGAAAATTCAGAGTACCAACTGATATCACCTAACGCATGCTTCCTCACGATTCCATGACAAAATAAGTCGACTGCTTGTAATCCTGCATTATTATGTGAAAGCTCATGTAAAATATTTAATGAAACATTTATTGGTAGTTTAGATTCAAGGTTAGTTTTTAAAAAATAATCGAAAACTGATCTTTCATGTTTTCCTTTGCATTTATCAACGATCATCTGCACATGATCATTTAAACCAGAAAAATCCACTCGCTCCATGATTTCACGAGATAACAAATTGTATAACCGGTGTGGTTCTAGATATTCACTAGCCTGTTTAAATAAGGCTGCTTTATCTACAATAATACTGTAAATTTCCCAATCTTGATCAGCGCATTTTGAAAGTTGCTTATAAAAATATTGTTTAACACTTAATGTTGTCCCCGATCCTTTTAATTCAGATGTTACATTTTTCGTGTTTTTATGGGGGGTTAGCCGCAAACCTCAGAAATTTCCGGACAGTTTTTAATCACATCACGTTTTCTTAACCTGCGTAAAAGAACCTTGCCTATTATCTCATCAAGATTAATGATTTTATCATCTGTGAATAT
>Ga0247836_1006227_pt1 | contig 13389 bp, 7 predicted proteins | sample LaCruzMarch2015__4_FD_187116 | JGI IMG/M metagenome (GOLD analysis project Ga0247836, IMG submission 187116) | Freshwater microbial communities from meromictic Lake La Cruz, Castile-La Mancha, Spain - LaCruzMarch2015_14m | ecosystem: Environmental > Aquatic > Freshwater > Lake | place: Spain...
AACCCATAGTATGGTCAAATTCATCCTTATTTCTTTCTCGTACAAAAAGCATGATTTTCTTTCCATCCTCCAGATGTTTAATATACGATAAGCCCTTAGGAGTTTCCGGACCTGCTGAATTCTGACTTTGCCAGTGAAATAATATTTCATTGATTGCATAATCATCATACATCGTCGTGGGAGAAAAATTTTCTTCCGACTTGATTAAATTTCATTGTTGTCCGGTAAATCCGTAAAATGGTTAAAAAATTGGTATAACATTCTGATAATGAATACCTATTTTTTGGTTTTTCAAAAGTAAGCCCCCCTCATTCTGGGAATAGCGAATATTTATATTTATCCTTATTTTCCTTGATAATAGCGCGCCAACTTTCTTCAGGGTCTTCCAAAAAGCCATACATATCGATATAATTCATTAATTGTTGGCGTATTACCGATACAAGATTTGAAAATGCCCAAGAGCGTTTTAATTTGCTTTTGGCCAATGTTATTAATAAGTTTGCCAACATAGCTGCCCATATTTGAATTTCAATGGCATTTTCATTGTCACCTAAAAAGTATTTTAACGGAAAATTCTGCTTTAGTTGTTTAAATAAAAGTTCTATCTGCCAGCGTTTCTTGTATATTATGGCTATTTTCTCTGCCGATAGTTCAAAATTATTCGTAACAAATTCAAATAATCGCTCATTGGCGCTGTCCCAATAAGCAATACGACGTGCTCTGTGTTCTTTCTTTTTGTTTTCACCATAACAAAGGACGATTTCTTCATCTTTTAGCACGCCACTGTCTGCTTCATCTGGAATATCATACTCTTCACTTGCCTTGTATAAAGCATTTTCTTTCAATCTGGTTACATACCAGATACTTTCTTTGGAGAAAACCTCATATTGCTCGTAATCAACGTATCCTTTGTCAAAGGTAATGATCGACCCCTTTGGTAGGTTTTGGGCTTCTTTTATAAACGTATGGTCATGACGCACAGCCTCACTATAACGGATAAGGCAGGGTATATTTTCACTGGCCTTGATGATGGTATGGGCTTTAATTCCACCTTTCTTTTTACCCTCTAGAGGGTTACGACCAACTCCACGCAAAATATCCTTAAATAAGCTAATTGTCGTGGAATCCATTATATATAGACGTTTCATATCAGTATCTTTCAACCGGCTGTCCGCTAAAAAATTCGCATTTCTACGGTAGACGCTCATGTATATATCCTCAAAGACTCGACTAGTACGGCGAGCATTAGCCTCAGATAAGGTGCTTCTTCGTACCAAATAGGATAAGCCCAAATGGGAAAGCTTATGTGCATTAGCCAAAAGCCCAAGTATGGTTTCTCTTATAGAATGATAGCCTTCAATACTGGCATATAGCATAACCACTAAATGATGATAGGTTGTAAATTTTTTAACATACCGCTCTGCCTCATGTTTTTTGGCTATTTGTTTAATTTCGTTCTTGTCAATAAAATTTAACAGCTGATTAAATATCGGCTGTCCGCTAAAATTCATATTTTTACCCATGTCTTTCTTTTTTGTGTGGTAACTCAAAAGTAGACATTACCGGGGGCAATTCAATAATTGTCCCCCCGGTTTTTTAAAATGTTTACCGGACAACAGTGTTTTAAAATGTGTAATATATTGAACCTATATTTCAATATGTTATTCTTGTCAATTTCACCGGATTACACATCCAAGTCCATTGATTATAATTTCTGGAAATTACTTGGGAGTAACTATAAGTATTTAAAATAATAAATTTATTGAAGTGGCTCACTTGGCTCTGGAATTATTAACTCTTTATGTTGGGATTCGAATAAAAATTTAAATTCATTATGAATATATTATATAATACATATAAAATTGATTTATAGGCTATTAATTTATTTTTAAATAGGGGAAAAAATAGGGGAAAAAAAATAAAAGATAGGGGAAATACAATTCCCCTATCTTTTATAGTTTTTTTAGAAAATTTGTATTAACTTAGAAATTCTTGTAAATAAATTAACTTTAATAGGGATATAACCTACAAATGTTTTGTTTGCGTTTAAAATTTTTAAGCTTAATTAATAGCTGGAAGAGTTGAATTTGTGATTTGAATGAACAAATGAATATATGGAATTAAGTCAAAATAGGAAATTTCCTTTTCAAAAGGTTAATATCTATTCTTCAAAAAACTAAAACTAAATGCCAGTAAAATTTTTTCCAGATAATCCAATTGATGCACTCGAAAAGATTATCACAAAGGAAGATGGTAGTCCATTGGAAGGCGAAATCGATGTCTATAGAACCCTTTTTTCTGAATTTAAAGATAGTAAAGATTTATTTTACATATGGCATGATGTTAAATTCCCTGTGCATTCAAATAGCCACAACCCATACAAGAAAACTGAGGCACAAATGGATTTTTTATTAGTTTGTAAAAAAGGAATTTGTGTAATTGAAGTAAAGGGAGGAAATTTAGAATTCCATGACAATGAATTTTTTTTTCGACATCAGAGTGAACTAAAAAAAATTCAACAAAACCCTCTAAAGCAAGTTAATGGATATAAGTACACACTTATAGAGAGGATATTAACAAATTTTAAAAATAAATTAATTATTGATTTATGCGTATTTCCATTTACAGGAGTAGATTTTTCAATATATAAAACAATATTTGGGGATTCAATTTACACAAGAGTTCAAAAAACAAAAGGTATTAAATTGAGCACTTTTATTTTGTCAAGATTTGAAAATACAAGAAATAAATTTATTGAAAAAAACAATAATAAATTTCAAGAAATTTCAGAAAGGGAAATGTTAGATATTAAAAAAACATTATCGCCTCTTCTTTCAAATCAAAATTCATTTATATCAAATAAGGAAACTTATGAATGGTTAGGATTAAAAAATTTTGAAGTATTTGATGGCTTATCCAAAAACCAAAGAGTATTAATTGAGGGTATTCCTGGCTGTGGAAAAACAACTTTTGCTTTGGCATATGCAGATCAGAAAAGACATCTCAATGGCTTATATTTGTGTTGGAATCGCTTTTTAAAATTTAAAATAGAGAATACGGTAAGGCAAAGAAATATTTCAAATTTAGAAGTAAAAACATATTATTTATTTTTAAAAGAATTGTTAAAGATAGATTTAACATTCGAAGATAATGCAACTATTTTTCGTGAAAAAGTTTTCAATTTTTTTCCAAAATTCAATGATAAACAATATGATTATATAATTATAGACGAAGGACAAGATATAATAAATAAAGGTGTAGAAGTTTTACTTGAAAAGTTAACACATAATGGAAAAGGACTGGATGAAGGAACTATTTTATTTTTATGTGATACGGAGCAAGCCTATACTTTAACCCAAGATAATTTAAATGAAGATATTGATGCTTTGAGTATGTTTTTTACTCATTTCCAAATGAATCATGCTCATAGATCTGTTAATAATCCTCAAATAAGGGATTTAGCAGCTTTAGTTCTAGAAGATGTTTACTCACTAGGAAATCAAAAAACTTCAGATTTATATTCTAATTCAATATTTAAATTTAATTCTTTTAAGGAAGCTAAAAGTCAGATGATTAAGGATTTCTTAAAACAGATAAGGGATCCTAGTAATAGTTTAAAAGGAATGGATTGTATTTTACTTGTTGAGTCAGTTATATTATCAGATTCTGAAATTAAAGAAGAATTATCTATTAAAGATATTGAAGAGTTAACTGAACATAATATTGTAGATACGGCTAATTCATTAAAATACACAACACCGCTCAAATATAAAGGACTTGAAAAAGAAAATGTGGCACTAATAATAAATAATCCTTCTGAAAAAAATCAACATGAAATATATGTTGGTATAACCCGCACAAAGCAAAACTTAAAAATTTATATCATCATATGAGTAATCTATTTTCTACTATATATTTAGCTAAACTAAAACAATTAATTGAAAATTTTGAAATTTCAGGGAATGTAATTTCTTTATTAGAATTTTTTTCAAATGAATTAGAAAAGGATGCTTTAAAAAAAGTAAACAATAAAAGTAAAGTTTTTAAATCAAAGAAGATTGAATATATTTTAGAAATTAATAAATCGAATGAATTAATGAATATATACAAGTATTTAAAAATTATAATTCAAAAATTCAATTCTTTTAAAGATGAACTAAATTTAGTTATTCATGTAAATTCAGATTTGAAAGAAAATATGATTGATAACTTAATTTCTTTGTTTACATGGGATATTCTAATAAACAGCAGAATAGATAAAAATTTATTGGATAATGAGATTAGTCAATTAGAAATAATAACTAAGAAAGAAATACATGCTGATAAAAATAATGTATATATGGAATATAGAAAAAGATATGGACAGCAACATAGATTAAAGCTTCTTAAAAAACTTAAAGAACTGAGCCTAAAAGATGATGAATATTATTTTGATGGGGTGTTAATTAACTTGAACAAAAATAATGAAGATTTAATAAACTTGTCAGAATTTTCAAACTTTCCTAAAATGAAGACAAATTATGTTAATTTTGGGAAGTCATTACAAGAAATCTATGATGATGGTAAAATCAATTTAATAGATGTTAAAACCATAATAAATATTTTTCCTGCATTAAGAGGGCAAAACATTTGGATAAATGATTTTTCTGCAGAAAATATTAAAAGTTGGAATGATTTACCTGATTATAATTTTAACAAACTGATTACAATTACATCAGGCTTCAAAAGCTATGATGTGTTGACGCAACAAAAAAAAGAAATTTTTAAGGATATTCAACTTTATGTAATTTTTCAAAATGAAATAAACCATTTAAATTAATGAAAATATTATTTCATAAATTATCCGATCAACAAATAAGTCCTTATTTACATTTTATAAAAGAAGTAAATAGTTATGGCATTTCAGAGTTAAATAGTTTTGAAATTCGCAATATTCTTTCATTTGTCTTTAATCAAGAAATAAAAAATATTATAATAGAAGACTTATTTGATATAAATGGACTAATTCTATCTAAAGAAACTAAGCAAGATTTATTTAACTATTTAACATTCGATGATATAGCTCATATAAAAAATTTATTGTCAGCTTATCTAGAATTTCAAATTAATTCACCTTGGGGTGATAAAATACATAACTTCCTTAAAACAAATAGAAATATCAATAAAATTATTATTCCAAAATCAATTTATAAATTTGATAAATTGAATGTTATTTTAACTAATTTATTTTTAGGCCATAAATTAATAAATTGGGAAATTTTTGAAGATAATAATAATTCGTTAATTCTCGATTATAATCAGGGTTGGAAAAAACGAAATATCTTCAACATAAATAATGAAAGCACAATTTCAATTTTTTTGGAACATTTTTTTAAAAATGAACATGATTGGAAACTTTATAGAATTGAAAAAGATATCTTTTTTAATTTAGACAACAAAATAAGAAATTTAATGTTTGGAGAAGATATTATTTTTCAGTTAAAGAGGGTTTTGTTATCCCAAAAACCAGCAAATCAAAAAAATTATTGGGATAATATACATGAAGAGAAACATAAAGAAGCAATTTCCCCTCAAGAGGAAATTATAATCTACTATGAGTCAAACAAGTCAATTAAATATAATTTAAAAGCCTCTTTTCTTACTTTTAAAGATAATAATTTTGAAATAACTAAAGCCGAACAATTATTAGTAAATCCAGAAAAATATATTAAAAAATATCAAATTTCCAATCTTGAAAATATTATTAACAAAATTGATTTAAGTGAATTAAATAAAGCTTTAAAGAAAGATGAAAATATATCAAATACCTTAACATCACTTTGGGCAAAATATAATTTAGAAGAAAAAAATGGTAAATTATGGAAGCAGTTATTGAAATTAAAAATAAATCAATTAGGGATTAATAAAGTATATGAAGATATAGAAAAATTGTCCGGAAATATTGATTTTGTAAGTAAGTATACCTTTCAAAATACATATTGTAACCCCAGAAATGAAACTATAATTCCTAGAGAAAAAATAGTTTTTAAGGCAATTTGCCAATATTTAGAATTACCAAAAGAATATAGAATTTCAATTCATATAGAGCGAGTTTTAATTGGAGGACATTCAAAAGAACTAAACGAAAAACTAAAAAGAGTTATAATATCAATAATTGATAATGGTATAATCAACGGTCTTTTATATGATAATAATATAATTAATAATTTAAAATTAAACATTAAACAAATTGAGGAAAATATTGATATGGAATATTTTGGAATTACCAAAGAAACACTTCCTCATGCTTGTCTTGAACTTTGTCATGAGATTAAGGCTAAAATGAAACTTAAACACTTTAAAAAAATTGAAAAATCATCTACTCATAAATAATCATTTATCTTATGTCGGACATTAAAACAAAAAGGTCATCCTTAGAATCATTTTTGAGAGAACAGATTATTGGTCCTGGAATAGGCCGAAACCGAATTATTAGGACGAAATCGGATGATTTTACTTTTCTTACAAAAGAGTATTCGGAAAATCCATTAGAATCACTTTCTACAGTTCCAGGGAATTATTACAGTTCCGGAATATTATTTCCTAATATGCCAAGAAAGGAACAAGTTGAATTAAATTTAGATTTTATTGAAAATGAAATTTCTGATAAAAATATATTAAATAATGTTGATTTTGAAGATGATAGAGATGATGATGAGAATAATTCTATACAAGAAAGATTAATTAGCGAAGAGACTGGAATTCATGTGAATCAAATGTATCCAAATAACATGGGATTAACATTTTGTATAAAAGAAGAAAATTTAATTAACTATGGGTTTAAATTAATTTTGTCGGCTAGACATTACAAAAAAATAGAAGAATACTTTAAACAAGAATATGGAATTAGAATTGAATTGCCTGTTGGAGAGTTCAAAGAATTACTAGAAATTTCAATAGGTGAATTTGAAATTTTGGGAAATTATTTCCTTGTAGAGGAATTTAACAACTATTTTTTTGTAAAACAATGTAAGAAATACCCTACAAATGAGAATATTATAACAAAAGCATCTAAAATTCTTGGAAATAAGTATGTTTTAGATTATAAATGTTTTTTTGGTAATGATTTTGATGTTAATATTGTTATTACTATCGATACACTATTGATTTATATAAGTAAAATATTATTAAAAAAATGTACAGAATTAGAACTCAGAACTAAACTATATCAATTTAGTCAAGTTCTTGAAAAGGCACAAAATTTCCTAAGTCATTTAGCAAATGCTAATGAAATTTATTCTGGAACTTACGGTATTTGGGAAGCTAAAAATTATGATAAAGAATTAAATATTAAAAATCTGTCTATTGGTAATTCTGCAAAAAGAATTTTCAACAAGGATAATTTATCTCCTGGCAGTTTCATAGATGATAATGGATTTGCGATTGATACATTCAATAATCTTATCTCAATAGATATTGGTTCAAATCAAATAGCTGCTTTAAGTATTAATTTACAGCTTAGTAAAGATACAAGAAAAGTAAATGACCTTATATACTGTAAGATTCAAGTATCTAATTCAAGTAGCGAAATTAATTTTAAAAACAATAATTACTATTCAGTTGCAAATGAAGATGTTAATAAAAGAAGTTTTTTTGGAGTTGAATGTAAAATTATTTCAAATTATTTAGAACCTTATAATGAAAGATTATTGATTAATTCAAATGATGATAAGGAATTAGCAGCTATTAAATTTTTATATAGAAATATTAAAGATTATGCTATTGGACACGACTGCAGTGTTACTTGGGGAAATGGGTTTGTAAAGACAGAATATATGCCACATTGTGATACTCCTGAAATAGACTCAACTCCAAGAGATACTACTAAAAAACCTTTAAATGGAAATTCTCCTGAGTTTTTAGTAAATTTAAATGTCCAACAAATTAAATTTTTATCAACTCTATCCAATGTTGATGACCAAGAAATCTTCAATGGACTAATAGAATTTGCTGAAGCTTATAAAACTTGGATTAATAATAAATTTAAAATTGTTGAGGGTCTTTCATATGAAAAAGAAATTGCATATAAGGAATTACTGGATTGTGAATGTGATTATAAAAGGCTAAGAAATAATATTGAAAATTATTTGAATGTTGGATCCGAAAACCTAAAGAAATTTAGGTTAATGAATACCTCAATGTTTATACAAATGTGGCATGGGAAACATGCAGGTGAAACAGAAATTAAAAAGCTTATGGAGGATTCTGGATTCGATGGTTTTAATGCTAGTTTTTATAAAAATAAATGTAAAGACGATATTTTTCAAGAATGTATCCCAGCAAGTTGGAGGTCTTTTCAACTTGCTTTTATTATTCTAAATCTAGATGGAATTTTTAATGATAATTCAACAAATGAAAAAAGAAATAATCAAGTTGACTTGATTTGGTTTCCTACTGGCGGAGGAAAAACAGAAGCCTATCTTGGATTAATTTCACTTACTATTCTTCATAGAAGAATGAAATATGGTGGGAAAGGTGGAGGAACGGCTGCTATTATGAGATATACATTAAGACTATTAACACTTCAGCAATTTCAGCGAGCGAGTAAGTTGATTATTGCTTTGGAAATTATGAGAAGAGGAAAAACAAGTTTTGGTCAAAATTTAGGTATTGAACCTATTCGAATTGGTCTATATGTAGGTAATAGTCAGATTCCTAATAAAACAAAAGAATTATTATCTGAATTTAAAAGTTTAAATGAAGGTAAGCCATCAAAAATACCTTTTGATAAATGCATTGTTTGTGGTTCTAAGATTAAAGGTTACCAAGAAATTTCAGCTGAGAGAAATAATGAGTATTATCATGATATTGGGCGACTAGAATGTACAAATCACCTTTGCTCTATGAGAATTCCTAAAGGGAATCAGGTATCATTAAGGCCAGATATGGAATGTTTTCCAATTCTTTTATCTGATGAATCAATTTATCAACATCCTCCTTCTTTAATTTTTGGTACAGTAGATAAATTTGCTCAATTAGCACATAAAGTTGATGATTCAAAAGCAGGAAGAATTAATGACTCAAGACGTATATTTGGCAGAGGTAATTGGGAAGATTACAAATTAAGAGATGGTTATTTACCTCCAGACTTAATTATTCAGGATGAATTACATCTTTTGTTAGGTCCTCTTGGTTCAGCAGTTGCATTGTTTGAAAGTGCCTTTGAACAATTGTGTACTAGAAAAGACGGCACTAAGCCTAAAATTATTAGTTCCACAGCGACAACTCGTAATACTGGTTTGCAAATTGAAGCATTATTTAACCGTAGCTTGAGTATTTTTCCAAAATCAGGTATTGATTGCGATGATAATTTTTTTGGGATGTATAAAAGAGTTTATCTGGATGATTCCCCAGAAAGTTCTAAATATAAATCCAAACGTAGGTATATAGGTTTTTTGCCAACTGGAAGAACCCATGTTTGGATGCAAATGAGAATAGATGCACTTTGTTTAGTGCATCGGGCATTATTTGAATTAGAACATCAAACAAATGAAACAATTGAGCCTAATTTTAATGAAGATTTAGTAAAAGCACAAAATTATTATTATTCTATTATATCATACTTCAATAGTCTGAAAGATGTAGGTCAAACTCAAGCGCAAATACAAACATACATTCTTAAGGAAACAAGAAAAATTCTTAATCGGTGTATAAGAAGTCAGAAACTATTAAAACCAATTTATGCTATGAAGGATAAATTAATTGAAGCGGAATTGACAGGAAGATTAACCGGAGAAGAGGTAAAAGAGGTATTATCTAAAGTTCAAAGAAATTGGAGTCCTCAAAGATTTCCAACAAAAGAAATTAATGAAAAAAATGAAATTTATAGCAAACAACAATTTAATATTATTCCTGAGTTTATTGTTGCTACTAGTATGATTTCAGTTGGACTTGATGTAAGCAGATTTAATACCATTATTATGAATTCAATGCCAAGGAATACTGCAGAATATATTCAAGCAAGCTCGAGAGTTGCAAGAGATGATTTGGGGCTCGTTTTAACAGTGCACCATCCATTTAAAACTAGAGATTTATCACATTACGAAAAGTTTATAGAATTTCATAAAAAAATGTATAGTTATGTTGAACCTATTTCAATAACACCATTCACGAAAAATGCTGTGGATAAATACATGTCATTATATATCGTTACTATATTAAGACATTTTAATCCTAAATTTGCTAATAGATCCTCAGCAGATTATATAAGTGAAACTGATTTAATATCTTTAGCAAATCAATTAAAAAGCTATTTTATTTCAAGGTTTGAGAGATTAAATATACATCCAGATAAAAGTGTTAGAACTTTGTTAAATAAAAAAGATTTAGATTATATTGATGAATGGATTGATGTAGCCTTACAAAATTGGTTAATCGGAAAAAATGAGGCAAATGAGAAAAATCAAAAACTCGTATACTCTTATGGTAGCACAACCCGAAGTGAATCTGATTTATTTAGTGAAATTAATAATCTGGGTATAAAAGAATATCAAAGAAATTGGAGAGTTCCTATGAGTTTAAGAAACATTGAACCTTCTGCATTAATTCACGTAAATCATTATTAGTTATGGCAATAATTAGTCAAAACCAGTATAATTTTAACATAGACAAGTATAAATTATTATCCACAATATCGGGACCAGGGGCTATTGTAACTTCAAAAACGGGACATTTTATATTAATTTCGTCCATTGATAAATGGCCTTTTATTATTAAAACTAAAGATATTATTTCATATGAAAGAACAAGGTTTACTAATGAACTATTATTGGATGAAGTAATTAGAAAAATAAAATATGAAATTGGTCTCGATAACATTGAGGATAAGAGATTTATTGAATTTTTAAAAATTTCAGAAAATCTTATTGAATTGGAATTACTTTTATCAGTACCTGAAATTGAGTTAAATGAAATTTTTAATACCCCAGAGTGGAGAGATCATCCGATAAAAAAATTACTTTCAGATGCAAGTTCAAGTGATTACATGGTTCAGGCATATCACTTCCCCAAATGGTTTATTGGTAAAGGTGGAAGACTTCAAACTTTGGATAAATGGAGAAAAGATTGGTATAATCTAATTCAAAAGGGGAAAAATAATCGAGTAAGAACTAATCATTTTGCACCTCCAAGAGATTCTAATTCCTTACTTCGAGAAAACTTTAAAAGAAAAGTAAACTCAGATGGTAATTATGAGGTAATGGATATATATAATGAATTGGTTCAAACTAATTTAGTATTAATATGTGAAAATGGTCATTTAATGGATATTCCGTGGAGTAAGTTCATCAATTTGAAAGAGAAAGATAAAACCTATGGTGTTGTAGATTTTGCATTAGTTCAAAATTGTTGCAGTAATCCAAATCTAAAGTGGTCTGAAAGTTCAAATAAATCTGAGGGTTTTGAAAATATATTTGTGGAGTGTAACTCATGTCAAAGAAAAAAAAATCTTGGAGGTATAAATACTTTTAAATGTAAATGTGAGGGACATAAACCATGGGAAGTAGAACTTGGGAAAGGATTTAATGTAAATATAGAAATTCCAAAAGAAAAGTGTGAACACAACGATAAAATTGGTATTATGCATTTTTCTTTAGTAACTGCAAAAAAAATGTATTATGCTACTAGTGAAAATAGCCTTTTTATTCCAACTACTACAAAACCCGAAGGATTTGAAAATCAAGAATTTGCAAAAGCTATACAATATTGTAAAGCCAAATATGATAAGGCATTATTGAGGAAACCTGAATTAAGCAAAAAAGAATGGTTTAATGATAAGGTAGACCAGGATACTATAATAGATGATGTAGGTATAAATGAAAATATCGTGTCAGATATATTTTTTAAAAATTTAAAATCTAATTTTTTAAATTTAGAAAATACTAATGAAAAAGCTATTAATGAATACGATGAGGAAAATTATAGATTGTTTGAATTTAAGTGTCTCATTGATAATGAAAAAATTGACCAAAATGGTTTAAGATTTACAAGCGTTTCTATACCAAAGAAACTTCAATCATTTTTTAAAGGTGTGAGACAAATTTATGAGTTAAAAGTTACCCAAGTTCAACTTTCTTTTAACCGTCTTATACCAAGAACAGGTTTTAAAGGAAAGGATGGAAAGATTACGTATACTTCTGGAAGTAAAAAGATTTTTGAAGGGACTGAAAATGAACAATTTGTATTACCAGCAGTTCAGAATTATGGAGAAGGGATTTTCTTTCAATTCAACGATCAAAATCTTAGAGAATTTAAGTTAGATCCAAGATTTGAAAAAATATTTAATAAAAAACTAACTGAATATGACCAAGGTTTTGAAACCTGGGAAACATTAAAAAATTGTGGGCAAAAATATTATATTATTCATGGTTTTTCTCATTTAATTCTTAGAGAATTAGAATTCTCATGTGGTTATCCAACCTCAAGTTTAAAAGAGCGCCTTTACATTTCAACAGAGGGAAAAGATTTTATGGCGGGAGTTTTAATTTATACTACAGATGGCTCTGAAGGAAGTATGGGAGGTCTAGTATCACAAGCTTCTGAAAATAATTTAGAAAATTTAGTGAGGAATGCACTAATCAGAGGAATTGATTGTAGTTCTGACCCTTTGTGTTGGGAATCTGAAGGACAAGGGTTATTTGATTTTAATTTAGCTTCTTGCTTTTCTTGTTCTTTAGTTGGAGAAGTTGCCTGTGAAACTATGAATTTAGGTTTAGACAGGAGAATTTTGGTTGACGAAAACATTGGTTTTTTTAAAGATTTACTATTCGATTAAAATTATTTTTTCTAGTTGATGGTTAGAAAGTTTACATAAATTGGTAAAAAAAGAAACCAAAATTTATTTCATGTTTTCTTTTTTATAGAATTTCCTTATTTTTTTTAAGCTATTAATCAGAATGCAATAAGATTTCAACATATTACTTAGGAACTATTAATTTAGCAATAATTTAGACTATTTTTGTCAAAATAAATGTTGTCTTATGAAATCATTTGGGGAAATTATAAGGACTGAAAGAGAAAATAAAGGATTGATTTTAAGGAAAGTTGCGTCTGCGCTCGATATGGATCAAGCTATTGTAAGTAAGTTCGAACGAGGAGAGAGAAAACCATCAAAAGAACAGGTTGAAAAATTTGCAGCTTTTTATAATCTTGATAAAGATAAACTCATTACGAGTTGGTTAAGCGATCAAATTGCAAATTCCATTCTTTACGAGGAAAATATCGGTGAAGTTTTAAAAGTAGCCGAAGAGAAAGCAATTTACCTAAAAACTATTCACGATGGAAAATAAAATAAAAGTAATAGAATTATTTGCTGGTGTGGGTGGTTTCCGACTCGGTCTTGAAGGATGGAAA
>Ga0247836_1006231_pt1 | contig 13383 bp, 10 predicted proteins | sample LaCruzMarch2015__4_FD_187116 | JGI IMG/M metagenome (GOLD analysis project Ga0247836, IMG submission 187116) | Freshwater microbial communities from meromictic Lake La Cruz, Castile-La Mancha, Spain - LaCruzMarch2015_14m | ecosystem: Environmental > Aquatic > Freshwater > Lake | place: Spain...
ATCGATGCGATTCACTCGGGCGGCCTGCAATCGGCTCCGGCAGCCACCGATCCGATCTTCAGGCTCCAGGCCATCACCGCCTGCCCCGACGTGCCGCCGCACGTGCTCGTGCCCCACGACGCTTGGGCCGACAAGGCCGCCTACGACGCCACGGCCCGCAAGCTCGCGGGCCTGTTCACGGCCAACTTCGCGCACTACGCGGGCCAGGTCACGCCCGACGTCGCCGCCGCCGGCCCGGCTGCGTAGGACAGGCTTCAGCCTGTCTCTTTTCAATGCGCGCCGGCTTCGGGCTCCCCATACCCCGTCGCCGGACGTTCGCCTCCGCCCTCCAGGCTCCGGCTCACTCGACTCCGACTGCGCTTCGGCATCCTGCCTGCGCTTGTCTGCATACGCCGGCGATCGGGACACGGGGAGCCCGAAGCCTCCTCAACGAAAGCCCGAGGCGTAAGCCGAGAGGATGCCCCGGTGGCGAAACCCCACGCGTATTCCCGTCGGCTCACGCCTCGGGCTTCCAGACGGGGAGGCGAGGGGTTACCCCTGCCGGTGAGACGGCATATGTGACCAGCGCAGGCAGGATGCCCAAGCGGAGGCGCTCCCGCCGGCGCAGGCACATCCGAGCGAACGGAGGCCAGGATGGCCGCAGTGAGCGTCCGGCGAGACGGTACGGGGTAACCCCGAGCCGGATTGGGCGCGTTGACGCAGACTATGGCAGGCCGAAGCACGCCCTACATGCGTTTCGGCCGTGGGATCCGGCCGGGGCCGCGGTTGCGCGGGCCTTTGCCGATGCGTCGGCCGTCACGGCGGCCGCCGTCGCGCAGGTCGGCGATCCGGTCGCGGAGGTGCGCGGCCCGTTCGAAGTCGAGCTCGGCGGCGGCCTGCATCATGTCGGCCTCGAGCTGCTCGAGGAGCTCGGTCGTGCGACGCTTGTCGTCGTCCCCCTGCCCCACCGCGTCGAAGGCCACGGCCCGCGACACGGCCTCCGCCTCGATGCCGGCCCGGATTTCCTTGCGCACGGTCTCGGGCGTGATGCCGTGGGCGGTGTTGTATTCCTCCTGGAGCGCGCGGCGGCGGCGGGTCTCGTCGACCGCCAGGCGCATCGACTCGGTGATCGTGTCGGCGTAGAGAATCACGCGGGCGTCGACGTTGCGGGCCGAGCGGCCGATCGTCTGCATGAGCGAGGTTTCGCTGCGCAGGAAGCCCTCCTTGTCGGCGTCGAGGATGGCCACCAGCGACACCTCGGGCAGGTCGAGGCCCTCGCGGAGGAGGTTCACGCCCACGAGCACGTCGAACTTCCCCTCGCGTAGTTCCTTGAGCAGCTCCACTCGTTCGAAGGCGTCGAGCTCGCTGTGCAGCCAGCGGCAGCGGACGTTGCGCTCCTGGAAGTAGGCGGTGAGATCTTCGGCGAGCTTCTTCGTGAGCGTGGTCACGAGCACCCGCTGGCCGGTGGCCACGGTCTTGTCGATCTCACCGGCGAGGTGGAGCACCTGCTGCGAGGCGGGCACGATCTCGATGACGGGGTCGAGCAGGCCCGTGGGCCGGATCACCTGCTGCACGACCTCGCCGCCGGTGCGATCGAGTTCCCAGACGCCGGGCGTGGCCGACACATAGACCGTTTGGTGGAGCCGACGTTCCCACTCGTCGAACATCAGCGGCCGATTGTCGAGGGCGCTCGGCAGCCGAAAGCCGTGCTCCACGAGCGTGGTTTTGCGGGCCTTGTCGCCGGCGTACATGCCACGCACCTGGGGCACGGTGACGTGCGACTCGTCTACGAAGAAGAGGAAGTCGTCGGGAAAGTAGTCGAACAGCGTCGTGGGCGTGCTGCCCGGGGCCCGGCCGGAGAGCGGCCGCGAGTAGTTTTCAATCCCGGGGCAGAAGCCGGCCTCGAGCATCATCTCGATGTCGAACCGCGTGCGGGCGTTGAGCCGCTGCGCCTCGAGGAGCTTGCCCTGGCTCTTGAGCTCTTCGAGCCGAGCCTCCAGTTCCGCCTTGATCGACGACACAGCCGCCTTGATCCGATCCTCTGGCATCACGAAGTGGCGGGCCGGGTAGAAGTACATCTCGTCTTTCTTGGCCGCCACCTCACCGCTCGTCGGATTGATGATCGCGATCGACTCGATCGTGTCGCCCCAGAATTCGATCCGCGTCGCGAGCTCGTCGTACGGCGGCCAGATGTCGATCGCATCGCCCCGCACGCGAAACTTGCCGCGATCGAGCGCCACGTCGGTCCGCTCGTAGTGGATCGACACGAGCTGTTCGAGGAGCCGGTCGCGGCCGAGATCCGTGCCGCTGGCGAGCCGGATCACCATCGAGCGGTAGTCGTCGGGCGAGCCCAAACCGTAGATGCACGACACGCTCGCCACCACGACGACGTCGCGCCGGCTGACGAGGGCGCTGGTGGCTGCGAGCCGCAGTCGGTCGATCTCCTTGTTGATGGCGGCATCCTTCTCGATGTAGATGTCGCGCTGCGGGATGTACGCCTCGGGCTGGTAGTAGTCGTAGTAGCTGACGAAGTAGTGGACGGCGTTGTGGGGGAAGAAGTCGCGAAACTCGGCATACAGCTGGGCTGCGAGCGTCTTGTTGTGCGAGAGCACGAGCGTCGGGCGGCCGACCTGGGCGATCACGTTGGCCATCGTGAAGGTCTTGCCGGAGCCGGTCACACCCATCAACACCTGCGCGGCCCTGCCCTCGTCGATGCCATGCACGAGGGCGTCGATCGCCGCGGGCTGGTCGCCGGCGGGCCGATAGGGGCTCACGAGCTCGAAGATGCCAGGGTCGCCCTTCATGGCGTCTCCCGCCGCGGTGGTCGGATCGGCCGCAGCCAGGGTCGCATCTGTTCGAGCGTCGCCGACCCGATGCCAGGCACGTCGAGCAGCGCGTCGAGCGTGGCGAACGGGCCATGCGTCTCACGGTAGCCGACGATCCGGGCGGCCAGGCCGGGGCCCAGCCCCGGCACCTGGGCGAGTTCGACGGCCGGCGCGGTGTTGACGTTGGTCGTGAACGCGGGCCGCACGGAGGGCGGTGCGTCGTGATCGACGAGCCGGTCGGCGGTGGCGAGCCAGGTGAAGGCGGCGAGCAACAGTGCCGCCGTGCTGCAGGCCACGAGCGGCTGCAGCCGGGCGGGGATCGCGGCAGTGTCACCAGACGAGGTCTCCATCGTGCTATAGGATACCGCGATCATGCCCGAACACCCGCCGCCCCCGGTTTTCAGCACTGGCGAAGCGCCCGATTTCCGCCAGTCGGTCTGGGACGACCAGCTCGCAGCCCACGTGGCGGCCCGGGCTCGCGACTGGTTGGCCGAAGACCTGGGGCAGGAGTGCGATTGGACGAGCGTGGCCACCGTGGATCGCGACGCGGTCGCCTGCCTCAACGTGGTCTGCCGTCGATCCGGCGTGATCGCCGGCCTCGACGCGGGGAGCGTGGTCGCCCGGGTCGCCGACGAGCAGCTGGAATGGCGGCCGCTCGTCGCCGACGGAACGCCCGTCGTGAAGGGCGACGTGGTGGCGACGCTCGCCGGTCCGACGCGGGCCGTGCTCGCCGCGGAGCGGGTGCTCTTGAACATGATCGGCCGCATGTCGGGCGTGGCCACCGCCACGCGCCAGCTCATCGATGCCGTCGCGGACACCGGTTGCCGGGTCTACGACACACGCAAGACGATTCCCGGCTGGCGACTGCTCGACAAGCATGCGACCCGCGTCGGTGGCGGCTGGAATCATCGTCTGGGCCTCTACGATGCGATCCTCATCAAAGACAACCATCTCGCAGCCCTGGCGGCGCGCGGGCTCGGTCCGGCCGAGGCCGTGCGGCAGGCGCGGGCCTTCGTGGCCGGTGCGTTTCCGGCCGACCGGGCGGCTCGGACCGTGGTCGAGGTCGAGGTCGATTCGCTCGCGCAGCTCGCCGCTGCCCTGCCGGCCGGCCCCGACATCGTGTTGCTCGACAACATGCCGCCTGAGACGCTCCTCGAGGCCGTTGCGGTGCGAGGCCGGCTGGAGAATGCACGCGGACGGCGCGTGATTCTGGAGGCCTCCGGTGGCATCCGTCCGGAGACGGTGCGTCGGATCGCCGAGACGGGCGTCGACCGCGTGAGCAGCGGCTGGCCGACGCACGACGCCCCGTGGCTCGACGTGGCTCTCGATTGGTAGCGGCCGGTGAAGGCCTGGAAAGCCGGTTTTCTACGGTTTTTTTGCAGGTGGTGGAAAAATCGCGGCCGGCTGCTTGACAGCAGCTGCAGTGCCTGCATATCGTTAAGGAGTCGGCGGAGAAAAGGTTTTCGCCGGAGTTTTCACCCGATAGGCAGTCCGCTCGTGAGTTCCTCAGGCCGCGTTCGTCCCGGTTTCCGGGCACGTGGTCGAAGTTGAGCCGAGTTTCTGGACGTTCGCCTTTTTCCGTCTCTCACTTCGATCATGTGCCTGCGCGTCTGTCCTAGGGGCAGACGTCGACTCCGGGCCGGTGCGCAGGGACTTTCGAGCCCACTTTTCGAGAGTACGGCCGGGGGAATTCATGGTCGGTGCCCGCAGCGCAAGGGGGCGTCACCATGGCCAGCAGCAATCACGAAACCCGTCGCACGGATCGCACCCACGCCTGGCATGCGTGTGTCGCGGGTCTGGCCGTCGCGTGCACGCTCGGCTCCGGGCTGCAAACGCATGCAGAATCATTGACCTCGGCCGCCTTTCGGATCGACATCGCCAACAACCTCGTGTGGTACGACAATCAGGGGCAGCCGATCGTGCAGGCGACGGCGTCGCGGCTGTCGGTGCTCCAGCGGTGGAACTTGGAGTCGCAGCCCAACGTGCGGATCACGAACACCTCGGGCGACATTTCGCTTGTCGGTGTGCAACTCGACCTCAGCAATTCTGCTGCGAAGATCATTTCGTGCACGTGGCTCAACACCCCGGGCGAGGCCGGCTGGAACTGGGACGACGCCACCGCGTCAGCCTATTTCCAGTTCCACGACCCGATCGCTCCAGGCGGTGTGGTGAGCATGCGTCTCGGCACCGCGGCCCGAACGACCGCTCCCAGCGGGCTCGTGATGGGGGCAAGCGGCACGCCCTTGACCTACTCGATGAATCAGACCTTCTTCCACCCGTGCTTCGCAGGGTGTGTCGATACGAACATGAGTTACGGGGAATTCACCCTCTCCTCCCGGCCCGCCTCGGATACGACTCCGCCGGAGTTTAATCCGACCACCAGGCTGCCCGTTGGCGACGATCTCATGCAGCAAACAGTGAACCTCGGCGACTATCCGCTGACGGGGGCCGACATCGCCGACCCGGCCGGGGGTGCATCCACGGTCGTGCCCGTGCCTGAGCCCCACACGATCGCCTTGGCCGCATCGGCCGCAGCCGTGGCCGCTGCCCGCCTGTTTCGCCGCCGCGCCGCCTGAGCGGCTCCCGGCTGTGAAGGTGTGGGGGCTGCGGTGAGTGGGGCGTGAATGCCGCAGCCGGTGGGCCTGCAGCTTGGGCAAAGCTTGCGGGTTTTTCTCATTGTGCCGCCTGCTCGGCGTCGATCACGAACCCGGAGTCGGTCGGTTTCGGGCCGGCCTCCCCGGGCTTTCAGGATGACGAACCATGCGTGGCACCCTTCACCGAATCAGCGCAGTCGTCTGCCGGCTGATGCTTGCCCTCGCTGCCGTCGGGCTGCCGGTCTGCGGTACGGCGAACGATGAGGTCGAAACGGTCGTGATGGCCGAGGAAGCGGCCTGCCCGCCGCCGACGGGCATGCTGCCGACGGCTGATTGCCCGCCGCGGTTCGTGTTCGGGGCCGACTATCTGCTGCTCCGGCCGTCGTTCAGCAACTCCACCGCCATGTATCAGGCGACCGCCGTGGGCGGACAGTCCATCGCACTCACCCCGCTCAACTACGATTTCGGCTATGCCAGCGGCGTGCGCGGCTTCATCGGCTACAACTTCTCCGACGACACGCTCGGGCGGTTCAGCTACCTCGGCATCGACGCGGCCACGTCGGTCGCCGGCACCGCCACGGGGAACTATGTCGGCGGCAATGGCACGGCCTATGTCGGGCCCTTCTACACCGAAGCCATCCCGGCGACGGCCTCGATCACGTCGACGTCCAACGTCAGCCTCGACCTCTACGATCTCGAGCTCGCCCGCCGGTTCGAGATCGATGCCGAGACCGACGGCGCCGCCCGCTGGGACACGGCCGGGTCGGCCGGCATCCGCTTCATGGATTCGTCGGTGTCGACGACGGTCGACAACTACTGTCCGCTCTGCCCCAACTATCTCGTCACCACGAATCGCATCTTTCAGGGTGTGGGGCCGCGGCTCGCCATCCAGGGCCGCCGCTACCTCGGGCCGGCGCGGCGGTGGAGCGCGTTCGCCACGGGCGGTGCCGCCCTGCTCGTCGGCAGCTTTTCGAACGACGCCACGCGGTTCACGAAGGTCGTCAACCTGCTCGAGACGCAGTCAGTGGGGGGCACGCTGGTCGTGCCCAACTTCGACATCGCCCTCGGCACGAGCTGGCAATGGGGCCCGCGCACGAGCATCTCGGCAGGATGGATGCTGATGTTCTTCGGAAATCTCGGCTACTCCGAGACGATCGACACCAACGGCATCAATCAGGGAGCCGTCGCCACGAGCGTGCCGCTGACGAACTCCAGCCTCACCTACGACGGTGCGTTCTTCCGGCTGACGCACATGTTTTGAGCGGCTGCATGCCGCCGGCACTACACGCCGAGGAGGCGGTTGCGCTTCGTGCGGCGTTCGGCCCGCAGGCGGGCCCGGCGGTTCGTCTCGCTCGGCTTCTCGAAGAATTCCCGCCGCCGCATCTCTTTCTTGATGCCGCTGCGTTCGACGAGTTTGCGGAAGCGGCGGACCGCCTCTTGGATGCTTTCGCGATCTCTGACCGTGAGCTTGACCATGTCGTTCCTGGGGTCGTGTGGGGCGAATCGAGTCTCTGAGCGTAGCGGCTGCCGGCCGGGAAGTCCATAACGCCGCCGTCACGGCCCGGTCGTGCGGCTTCGCGGGGCCGGCCGCGATTTGCCGGGGCGGCCCGCAGGTCCCCACAATGCGGGCCCGCCTCACCCTCGTGTTTCGCTTTGTTTCCGCATGGATCGCGCCACGCTCGCCGCGGAAATCTGCGGTCCCGTCGCCGGCTTGCAGCGAACCGTGTCCCGGAGTGCAAGATATCTTGCGGAAGATTCGTGATTTTTTCGCAGTCTGACCGCTCCATCCCGGAGGCCTTCCCCGATGCGGATCGAACTTCTCCCCTCGAGCGTGCCTGTCGCGGACGGGCAGTTCCTCACGTCGTACCTCGTGAACGACGAGGTGGCCATCGACGCCGGTTCGCTCGGCCTGCTCGGCGACCTGCGCCGGCAGCAGCGGGTGCGGCATGTCTTTCTCACGCACGAGCACCTCGACCATGTGGCAACGTTGCCGATCTTCCTGGAAAACGTCTACGAGCCCGGCCCCGAGAGCGCTGAGGTGCTGGCCTCGCGCGAGGTGCTCGAGTGCCTCCGCAGCGATGTCTTCAACGGGCGAATCTGGCCCGATTTCTTCGCGCTCTCGAGTCAGGAAGACGCCTTCGTGGTCGCGACCGAGATCGAGCCTTTTCAGCCCGTGGCCCGTGCCGGCCTCACCGTCACGCCCGTGCCCGTGTCGCACGGCGTGGCCACGCTGGGCCTCGTCGTCGACGACGGCCGAGTGGCCGTGGCCTTCCCGTCCGACACCGGCCCCACTGAAGCGCTCTGGCGGCATCTGGCCACGGTCCCCAACCTGCGGGCGGTGTTCCTCGAAGTCACCTTTCCCAACGCCCTCGCCTGGCTCGCGAGGGAGGCGGCGCACCATTGCACGGCCACCTTCGCCGCCGAACTCCCCAAGCTCGCCCGCGACGTCCGCTGGATCATCGTCCACCGCAAGCCGCGCTACGCCGCTGAGATCGCCCGCGAGATCGCCGCCCTCGGGCTCCCGAACGTCGAACTCGTGAAAGCCGGGCAGGTGTACGAACTGTGATGCCGGCTCGATGCCGGCGTCACTTCGCCCGGCTTTGCCGCTTGCGGTCGTGCTCGGAGAGCAGAATCTTGCGGAGCCGGATCACGTCGGGCGTCACCTCGACGAGCTCGTCGTCTTCGATGTATTCGAGCGCCTCTTCGAGCGACATTCGGCGCGGCGGCTTCAAGAGAATGTTGCGGTCGCTGCCGCTGGCCCGCATGTTCGTCAGCTTCTTTTCCTTGGTGGGGTTCACGATCATGTCTTCGCTGCGGGCGTTTTCCCCGCAGACCATTCCCTCGTAGACCTCGTCGCCCGGAGCGATGAACAGGTCGGCCCGCTCCTGGAGGCCGTCGAGCCCGAAGGCCACGGCCTTGCCGGGCACCATCGAGACGAGCACGCCGTTGGGCCGGCCAGCGACCTCCCCTTCCATGGGCGCCCACTTCTCGAAGCGGTGGTGCATGATCGCCGTGCCCTGCGTGGCATTGAGCACGCGGGTGCGCAGGCCGATCAGGCCGCGGGCGGGGATCGAAAACACGGCGTGGGCAAACTCGCCGCGGTTGCCCATGTGCACGAGCTGGCCGCGGCGGGAGCCGGTGAGCTCCATCACGGGCCCGAGCTTGTCGTGGGGCACTTCGACGACGAGCGTCTCGAACGGCTCGGAGACCGTGTCGCCCTCCTTGCGCAGGATCACCTTCGGCTTGCCGACGGAGATCTCGAACCCTTCCCGGCGCATCGTCTCGATGAGCACGGAGAGGTGGAGCAGGCCGCGGCCCGAGACGGCGAACTGCTCGGTTCCCTCGATCGGCTCCACCCGCAGGGCCACGTTTTTCTCCAGCTCCTTGTCGAGCCGGTCGCGCAGATGGCGGGTGGTGAGAAACTTGCCCGACTTGCCGACGAGCGGCGAGCTGTTGATCCCGAACACCATGGCCAGCGTCGGCTCGTCGACGGTCAGCCGGGGCAGCGGCCGGGGGTCGGCTGCGTCGCAGATCGTGTCGCCGATCTCGACATCCTCGATCCCGCTCACGGCTGCGATGTCGCCGGCCGTCACCTCCTCGACGTCGATGCGGCCAAGCTTGTCAAACGACTGCACGCCGACGAGCTTCGCCGGCAGGAGCGTGCCCGCCGCGGTCGAGCGGACGACGGCCGAGGCCTTGCTGAGCGTGCCCGATTCCACCCGGCCGATGGCGATCCGGCCCACGTAGTCCGACCAGTCGAGCGTCGTCACGAGCATCCGCAACGGGGCCGTCGGATCGATGGCCGGCCCCGGGATCTTCTCGAGCACGAGGTCGAGGAGCGGCTGCATGGTTCCCTCCCGGACGGCCGGGTCGTGGGAGGCGTAGCCGCCGCGGCTCGAGGCGTAGACGAACGGAAAGTCGGCCAGGTCGTCGTCGGCGCCGAGTTCGAGGAACAGCCCCAGAATCTCGTCGAGCACCTCCAAGGGGCGGGCGTCGGGCCGGTCGATCTTGTTGACCACGACGACCGGCCGCAGCCGGCACTCGAGGGCCTTCGAGAGCACGAACCGCGTCTGGGGCATCGGCCCTTCGGCGGCATCGACGAGCACGAGGGCCCCGTCGGCCATGCGCAACACCCGCTCCACCTCGCCGCCGAAGTCGGCGTGGCCGGGCGTGTCCATGATGTTGATCTTCGTGCCCTTCCACTCCACGGCGATGTTCTTGGCGAGGATCGTGATCCCGCGCTCCTTTTCCAGGTCGTTGGAGTCAAGGATGCGCTCGCCGGAGAGTTGGCTTGCGCGAAACTGGCCGCTCTGGCGCAGCAGGCAATCGACGAGCGTCGTCTTGCCGTGATCGACGTGGGCGATGATCGCGATATTGCGGAGGTCGGCGCGACGTTCGACGCCGGCGGGGTCGGAGGCAGAGGCGGGGGCGGAAGCGGTCATGGGGCTCATGGCGGGGTGAAGCGGCGGGAAATTCGATTATTCAGGAACGGCGCACTGTTGTATAGAGAAGCAGATCGACAGCCGCTCTGTCCGTGTCAGCCGCCGCAACGAGCAAGGCCTGCACGGCCCATGAAGAGCCGTGCAGGCCTTGACGATGGAGACGAAGGGGATCGAACCCTCAACCCCCGCCTTGCAAAGGCGGTGCTCTCCCAATTGAGCTACGTCCCCGGAAAAACCGAATGCGCGCGCCAAGATTCGAACTTGGGACCTCTACCTTATCAGGGTAGCGCTCTAACCAACTGAGCTACGCGCGCCTGTCGTCAACCGGCCGGGCGGAAAAGCTTGCCGCCTCCGCTGCGATCGAGTGTAGGTCTGGCCGTGGGGATTTGAAAGGGGCTGCATTCGCGGTGCGGCGGCGGAACGGCGGCACAATTGGCGCTGGCGCCGCGGGCTGTCCCCGGTATTTTTATGAGGTCACTCCAGGAAGGAACCCCAGCCATGACCACGACGGTCTTCCGGTTCACCGTGCGGCGGCTCGCCGCGGCGTCCGCCCCCCACCTCGTTCTCGCAGTCGGTCTCGCAACGCCGGCCGGCGCGGCACAGCCGACGGTGGACTACGCCCTCGGTCTCACGCCGTTCCAAAAAAACGTCGAGTATGACCGCGTTGCGGCCGACCAGGTGAAGGCCTGCACGATCAAGATGGAGAAAGAAGGCGGCCTCAACGCCTGGGTCGTGCGCGGGCCCCGCGGCGAGGTGCTGCGGTCGTTCTCCGACACCAACAGCGACCGCGTCGTCGATCGCTGGAGTTACTACAAAGACGGAGCCGAGGTCTATCGCGACATCGACTCCAATCACAACACGAAGGCCGATCAGGCCCGCTGGCTCGGTGCCGGCGGCAGCCGGTGGGGTGTCGACGAGGACGAAAACGGCACGATCGACTCGTGGAAGGTGATTTCCGCCGAGGAGACCACCGCGGAGATCGTGGAGGCGCTCCGCACCAGAGAGCCGGCCGTGTTCACGCGGCTGCTGCCGACGAACGCCGATTTGCAGACGGCCGGCTTCGAGGAGCCGCTCGTGAGCGATCTCACGGCCCGGGTGACGGCGGCTGCGCAGGGGTTTGCCAAACTGGCCGCCGCACCGGCGAACGCGCTCGGGCCGCAGACGCGTTGGAACAACATGCTCGCGCCGCAGCCGGGGCTGCTGCCCGCCGGCGCGGCGGGGGTGTCGAAAGACGTGATGGCCTACGACAACGTGGTGGCGCTCGTGGAGGGCGGCGACGGCAAGTCGGGCGGGCCGGGGCAGGTGTATGTGGGGTCGCTCGTGCGCATCGGCGATGCCTGGCGGCCGGTCGATCTGCCGCAGTTGCCCGGCACGCAAGGTGAGATCGCGGATGCCGCGGGATTCTTTTCGCCGCGCATGGGCGATCGAAGCCCGGCCGAAACCGGCGGCCAGGAGAGTGAAAAGCTCAAGCCCCTGCTGGCCAAGCTGCGCGATATCGAGACGAAACTATCGACGGCCGATCTCGCGGGCCGGCGGCAGTTGGCAGGCGAGCAGGTGCAACTGCTCGAGCAGGTGACGGCCGCCGCCGACGCCGCCGAGAAGCCGTTTTGGGTGAAGCAGCTCGCGGAAACGATCGCAGCCGGCGTGCAGGACGGGGCGCTGCCCGAGGGAATCAAGAGGCTCGAACAGTTGGCCGGCGCCGTGTCGGCCGACGAGGCCCTCGAAGCCTTCGTGCGGTTCAGGCTCGCCTCGGCCCGGTATGCGGCGGGCATGCAGGAGTCTGGGGCCGACGTCGCGAAGGTGCAGGCGGCGTGGCTCGACGACCTGAAGCAGTTCGTGGAGAAGCATCCGCAGGCGCCCGACGCGGCCGAGGCGATGTTGCAGATGGGTATTTCCGACGAGTTTTCCGGCAACGAGAAGGAGGCGGTCGAGCGGTATGCTGCGATCGTGAAGGGGTTCCCCGATTCGCCTTCGGCGCGGAAGGCGCAAGGGGCGGCCCGCCGGCTCGAGAGCGTGGGCAAGCCGCTCGCGCTCTCCGGCACCGGCATCGACGGCCGGCCTGTCGCCGTGGAGTCGCTCCGTGGGCGGCCGGTGCTCGTGCACTATTGGGCGACGTGGTGCGAGCCCTGCAAGGTCGACATCGCACAGATACGCGAACTGTATGCGAAGTATGGCCCCAAGAAATTCGCCGTGGTCGGCATCGCCCTCGACACCGACAAGGTGGCGCTCGCGAAGTTTCTCGCCGCCAAGCCGATCCCGTGGCCGCAGCTGCACGAGTCGGGCGGCCTCGACGGGCGGCTGGCCGAGGAACTCGGGGTGCTCACGCTGCCGACGATGTTTCTGCTCGATGCCCAGGGCAACGTGGTCGACCGCAATCTCGTGATCACCGACCTGGAGAAGAAGCTCGACTCGCTGCTTGGCGCAAACTGAGCAGGCGGCGGCGCGGCGGCAGGCTCGGGTTGGCTTTGCGGTGCGGGCGGCGGATCGCTACGGTGCCGCCGTTGCGCGGAGCTTTCCGTTCCGCGGCCATGCATTTTCGGGAGTCGCGCATGCCGTTGTTCTCGCTCGCCGTCAGCCCTGTGCTGTGTGCGCTCAGTGCGGTGCAGCTGTTCGGGCTCGTGGCGGCGGGGCTCGCCCGGCTCTCGGAAGGCACGCGGCACGAGCGCGGCTGTCAGTGGCTCCTCGTGATCGCGCTGGCGGTGGTCGGGGGCGTGTGCGGGTTTGCGTTGCAGTTTGGGCCCGCGTCGGCGGCCTTCTGTGCCGTCACGCTCACGCTGATGACGATGATCGCCGTCTTCGATTCGGGCCCGCGCGGCTGACGCCCCTGGTCTCGCCCGCGCAGCTTTCCCGGGTTGCCGCGGCAGCCCCGATTTCCGCGCCGTTCGGTGTTTCCGCGCGAATCGGAAAAAAACTCCCCTCCGGTGCGACCGGCAGCCGAAATGACTGGGGAGCGGAGTTCCATCCGCATCCGCTGCCGAGCCAAGGAGCCTGCCATGTCCATGTCGAGGTCCGCATATCTGGCTGCCGTCGTCGTGTTGCTCGCAACGAGCGCCGCGAGCGCCGCTGATCTGGCCGCGAACGTCGCCGCCAAGATGAAAGAGTCGGGAGCCCTCAAGGGCTACCGGGTGAACGTGAAGGCCAAGGCCGGCACGGTGTGGCTCGAAGGAACCGTGTCCGACGCCCGGCAGATCGACGCCGCCATCGCAGCCGCCGAGGAGGTGGTCGGTGTCGAACGCGTCGTCAATCGTCTCTCGGTGGCCAACCAGGCACCGGCGACCGATAGTTTCGCCTTGCCCGCCTCGATCCGGTCGCTCGTCGGCATGCCGTCGCCCGCCCCGCAGGCAAACGCTGAGGCCGAAATCGAGTCGGCCGAAGCGGCGCAGCCGGCCGAGCAGGCATTGCTCGTCGATCGCGACGACGCCGAAACAGCCGCCGAGTCGGGCATCGCCCTGACGCAGGCCGTGGGCCGCGCCGCGCCGCAGCAGGCGGCGCCCGCCAAGCCCGCGCGGCAGGCGAAGCAGGTCGGCCCCCGACCGCTTGGCA
>Ga0247836_1006235_pt1 | contig 13379 bp, 7 predicted proteins | sample LaCruzMarch2015__4_FD_187116 | JGI IMG/M metagenome (GOLD analysis project Ga0247836, IMG submission 187116) | Freshwater microbial communities from meromictic Lake La Cruz, Castile-La Mancha, Spain - LaCruzMarch2015_14m | ecosystem: Environmental > Aquatic > Freshwater > Lake | place: Spain...
CGCCTCGAGGTCATGCTCGCCGCCGAGACCCAACTGCTGCAGGCGGTCGGGCGCGTCTTTGGTGGCTCCCCCGGCGTCGACAGCCGGGTGACGGGTCAGGAAAACGGCCTGTCGTTCATGGACAACTCCGGCCGCACCATGCAGCAACAGCAGCAGGCGGGCGCATTCACCCAGCCGCCCCAGCAGGCCTTCTCCCAGCAGCAGGCCTTCTCCCAGCCGCCCCAGCAGGCCTTCTCCCAACCGCCCCAGCAGGCCTTCTCCCAACCGCCCCAGCAGGCGCCCCAGGCCTTCTCCCAACCACCGGCGGCAGCGCCTGGCTGGGCACCCCAGCCGCCCACAGGATGGACCGCACCGCCCCAGCCACCCCAGCCAGCGGCGTCGCCGACGATGTCGGCGCCGCCGACCACCGGGGCCGACGACCTGCGGGTCCTGGCGGACCAACAGTTGCGCGCGATGCGGGCCCTGGTGGAGCTGCTCATTGAGCGCGGCATCATCAGCCGCGCCGAGTTGCAGGCCTGGATGGGCGCCAGCCGGTAGCATGTCGACGGTGCGACGTCGGTGGCGACGTCGACGGCACCCGCGGGTGCGCGTTCGCCCATCCTGCGGCACATCGACCCGTGCCCGTCCTGGCCGTCATCGTGCCCTGCGGTTTCGCCCTGCCCGGCGCCCTGCTACCGCTGAGCTGTGGATCCCTTTCGGCCCCTGTTGCGTGCGCTGGCACCGCTCTTTGAGCACCCGCGCTGGCTGCGGCTGCGGGCCTTGCTCATCGCCCTGCACCTCGTCGCCGTCGTCGCTGTCGCCTGCCCCGCCCCGGTGCGCAGCATGCCGGCGTCCTCATGGAAGCGGGCCGCCGTGCAGGAAGAGTTGCAGGGCTGGAGCCAACGTCTGGCCACCATCGGCGTCACGCGGTCTTCGGCGGACATCCAGGCCTGGAGCATGGAGGTGCAGACCCGCTGGTTGGCGGTGCGCCGCGAACTGGTGTGGCCCTTCCAGAAGTATCTGCGCGCCGTCGGCGCCGCCCAGGGCTGGTACATGTTCACGGGCCCCGACCGCGAACCCCAACGCTTCGTGCTGGCCTTCACCAGCGTCGACGACACCGGCACTGGCGATGACACCGTGGTCGGCGTCAAGACCGGCACCAGGCGCGAAGAACTGGTGTTTGAACTTGGCTACGAACTGAAGCACCCCGAGCTTGTGCTGCCGGACTTCCTCGACGACCACCGCATTCGCCGTGCCTTGTTTCAGGCCTCCTGGAGCAAGAGCGAAAGCACCTTCAATCTGCTCTGCACGGCCTTCAACAAGCGCCTGCGCACCAAGCGGACCGACGTCGACGACGTGGTCTGTCGCCTGGTGTCTCGCCCCGTGGAGCACCCCGCCCGACGGGCCCGGGCCCGCAGCGACACCGTGGTGCGGGAATTGAAAATGCACCGGGATGGCACGACCCACGAAACCCGCGACGGCGTCGCCAGCACCGCCAAACGTCCCGTCCGCAAGCCCCCCGCCGTGCCCAAAGCACCGTCTGCCAGCGGGGCCGCGCCATGAAGGACAGGCTGGGTCGAGTGCGCGACTGGTTCGTTGCCCAGACCATCACCGTCGAGGACGGCGCCGCCATGGCCATGGTCCGGATCGGTGTCGGGCTGTCGTTGCTCGTCTTGTTGGTGCCGTTTGTCGCCACCGACGCTGGCCGGGAAATCGTGCGCTTCGCGTTTTGCGACGACGACTTCGGCGGCTACCGCGGCATGGTGGGCACCCCCGTCGTGCGGATGCTTGGTGGTCCCACCGAGTCGGTGCTGCAGGGCCTGTTCATCACGGCCACCGTGGCCTCGGTCTTCATGACCGTGGGCCTGTTTGGTCGCCTGCCGATTCTCGTGGCGGCCATCGCCACCAATGTCGCCCTGGCCCAAAACGCCGACGTCTCTGGCGGCGGCGACGCCCTGTTGGGCAACGCGCTGTTCTTGTTGTTGCTGGCGGACTGCACCAACACGCTGTCTCTCGATTGCCGCCTGCGTACGGGCCGCTTCGTCGATCCGACCCCCGTGGCGGCGTGGCCCCGCAAGCTGGCCCTGGTGCAGCTCAGCATCGTCTACACGGTGACCGGCGTGCAGAAGCTCGTGTCGTCGGCGTGGACGCCGTTTGATGGCTTCTCGGCCCTCTACCAAATCCTTCAGAGCCCCCAGTGGGCGCGCTCCCCCGGCCTCGTCGAAGGCGCCGATGGGTGGTTGGTGGTGCCCGCCGCCATCATGTCCATCGCCACCATCGTGTGGGAGGTGGGCTTCTTCCTGGTGCTCATCAAGCCGCGCTGGCGGTGGGTCTTCGCCGTCACCGGCGTTGCCATCCACGTCGGCATCCTCAGCCTGATGGAGGTGGGCATCTTCAGTTGGCTGTCGATGTCGCTGTATCCAACCATGTTCCCCCGCCAGTGCGGACAGGTGGCGACGTGGCTGGACCGCCGGCTGCGGCCGCCGGCTCCTGCATCAACACCGGCATCAACACCTGCACCTGTCGGCGACCCACCAGCAGCTGGTCTGTAGGCCGCAGGTCTCAGCGGCGAACGGTGAAACCCAGAAACCCTTCGACGTCGCCAGCGCTGGCAATGACCGGCACCCGCACGCCCCCATCGAGTTGGGCATCACCGCCGAGGGCGAGGGTGAGACCGCTGCTGGCAATCACGACGCTGTCGGTAAAGACCAACGGGCGCATGAAGGCGCCGGCCTCGAGATAGCCAGCCAGCCCCCAAGCGATGTCGTGGGACACGCTGGTGGTGACAGCCACAGCGGGCTCAAAGCCACCCTTGCCGTCGCGGACGCCCTCCAACACCAATTGACTGCCCCAGCCAAAATCCCCGGGCAAGGCGAAGCACCAGGGCACGATGATGCCGCCATCGAGGGGCAAGGCGTCGTCGGTGGTGTCGAAGTGCATGGTGACGAAGGGCATCACCGCCAGGGAGAAGTCGCCGCCGTCGTTGCCGACCAGGTTCCACTTGAAGCGAATCAGCGCATCGCCCGGGATGAGGGCGGCGCCGCCACCGGGACCGGTCGCTATGGCCGGCAACACCAACTGCAGATCCGTCGACGACGTCAGCCCGACCTTCACGTTGGCGCCGAGCATCGTCAGGCCGGGGTTTGCCTCCAGGCTGCGGTCGACGGCGAGGACAGCAGCGTCGACCTCCACCTGCAGATGCCCCGCGTCCACCGAGATGGGGGACTCGGTCATGTCGGGTCGGTCGGTGGAGAGCTCGCGCATCTGGTTCTGGGGCACCGGGTCCAACAGCCAGTGGCTGGATGGTGCTGTGGTTGCCGATGAAACGCCGACGGGTGTTGCCGGGTCAGCGACGGCGAGGGCCGCGAGGGCGGAAAGCGAGATCAGCATGGGTCTACTCCGCAGCAGCGTGACGTCGTGCGACGTCAAACGTGAAGGTGAACGTCGAACCTGCACCGGCCACCGTCGCCACGCCCACGTCGCCGCCGGCGGCTTCGACGGTCCGCTTGACGGCTGCCAGGCCGACCCCGCGACCAGAGGTCTGGGTCAACTCCTCGGCGGTGCTGACGCCGTCCTCCCAGATGCCGGCGAGGGCATCGTTGTCGTCGTTGACGGCCTTGCCGAGGGCGCTCAAGCGCTTGCGCAGCCCTTCGACGGGAATGCCCCGGCCGTTGTCGACGATGCGGATGATGATGCTGTCGTCGTTGCGTTGGGCCCGCAGTTCGATGCGGGGCGAACGGGCGTCGGGAGCGAACGCATGGTCGACGGCATTGCGGACCACGTGCACCAGGGCCGACATCACCCCCTGAAACCGCGTGGCCGACAAGCGGACGTCGCTGCCATCGACCACGACGTCGATGGGAGGCTTGCCCAGGCGACGGGCCAGGGACTTTGCGTAGTCCCCCAGGCGACTCAGCGCGATGGTGGCGGGCTCTTCCTTCCAGTCCTCGAGGAGACGCACGATGGTGTCGCGGTCGGTGCCTTCGCGAACCTCGTCCACCAGCCGCTGCAATTCCGCGCGGGGGACGTCGATGCGGTCGCCGCGGTCGCCGCTCATCCGGCGAACCGTCTCGGTGCGCATCTGCCAGCCGGCACCGACCTCGGCGGCGGCGGCGGACGTCAGCCCACCGGATTCTTCGAGACCGTCCTCGACGGTGTGCAACAGGCTGGCGAGGGCCGTCTGCCCCCACAGGCCGGCGTTGCCCTTCAGGGTGTGCAGGTCCCGTTTGAGATCGGCCACGTCGGTGGCGTTGCTGACGGCGTTGGTCACCCGAGCGATCAGGGCATCGCCTTCAGCGACGAAGTCAGCAGCACCCTTGCCGTCGCGCACCCAGCGGGACAGGAGTTCGAGGCCGTCGTTGCGGGCCGCCTCGGATTCGCTGCTGCGCGTGCGTTCGGTGACGTCGCGGACGATGCACAGGAACTGCTGGGGAGCCGCATCGACGCCGATGGCGCGCCACTCAAAGCTCAGGTGTTTGCCATCGACGGTCACCTTGGAGGGCAACTGGTCAAGCAGCACCTCGAGGGGGAGGGCGTCGTCGGCCAGGGCGCTGAAGGACACGTCGAACCAGGCCGCGACGTTGGGCGCCGAGGCATCGAAGGCCCGGCCAAGGGAAGCCTCCGGGGGAAGCACGCCGACGATGGATGCGAAGGCCGCCGACTGCTGACCGACGACGACGCCACGGCGGTCGACGATGGCAAGGCCATCCGACACCTGATCAAGGACCAGCCGCATATCAGCGTTGCGCTGGGCGATGGCCTCGTTTTGGGCGGCGAACATCCGGCTGAGCCGCTGGCCGTAGCGAACAAAGAAGATGACCATCGCCACCACGAGGACGATGAGCAGCAACTGGGAGCGCTTCAGGGTCTCCGCCCGGTCGAGTTGGCTGGCAAAAAGGCTGGTCTGCAGCTGCTGGATGGCGCTGCTTGCCCGCGCGACAGCCTCGGCGGACTGGGCCAGATTCTGGTCCATCTCCGCCATCTGCTGACCAGCGACGGCGTCGTCACCGCGGGAGAGGGCGGCAAAGATGTTGTGGGCGTTGGCAGTCATGGCATCGACGGCGGTCCGCACGGCGACCACCTCGGACTTCACGCCAACGACGCTGCTGCCGGCCCGATCGAGTTCGTCGACGGCGCATTTCCAGCCGCTGGCGAACTCCTTCTGCGAGGCGTGCCCGCTCAGCCTCGATGTTGCGCGATGAAAAGACGTCGTTGCCCGGCGCGTTGGCCCGGGTGGCCAACTGGGACAGCTGGGAGATCGTGGCACTGCGAAACGCCCACACCCGGGCCTCCTCCACGGAGCCGCGGTAGAGCCACGCAATCCCCGTGCCGAGCCCCACGGCCACCAGCACCGTCATGACGTTGAACACACCCATTGCAGCGTAAACCCGCTGCCAAGCCCCCTGTCGCATACGCACCTCCGCCACAGAGGTCGTCAGGCTGCTGCGGCACTTGAGATCCCCGCATAAGAAAACGTGGCCTTTCACACACCGACCGGTCGAACTGGGCCACTACACCCACTGAGCCCCCGACACACGGAGGGCGCTACCATGCTGGCAGGTGCCACAGACGTGCTGAAGACGGTCAACGACTACCTGCAGATGCTCGACGAAATCGGTGCGTCGGCGTTGACGGCCACGCTGTCTCCCATGCTCGTGCAGCTGGTGCGTGAGGTGCGCTCCCACGACGCGACACCGTCGGAATTCCGCGCCGCCGACGCCGATGTGTCGTCGCTGTTGGTCCATCCCCTTGTTGCCAGGGTGCCAGGCACAACGACTGTGTCCATCGGCCGTGGCAGCGCCGCCGACGTCACCATTGCCCTCGAGAGGCTGTCAAAGGTGCATGCCTCCCTGGCAGCCCGGAGCGACGGTGGGATCGACGTCGTCGACGCTGGCAGCAAGAACGGCAGCTTCGTCGGTGACAGTCGCCTGGAGGCCGGCGTCAGGGTCTCCGTCCACAGTGGTGGGGTGGTTTCTTTCGGCCCCTACCCGTTCCGGTTTTTTTCGGCGGCGGGCTTTGTCGGCTGGCTCACGCGGTTGCGCGAGGCCGAGGAGCGGGCGCGGACGATTCTCGACCCGCCGTCGCGGGTGGCCCCGTTCGACGTCATCGGGCACCTGGGACGTGGCGGCATGGCTGACGTGGTGCTGGCACACCGTCGTGGCCCCGACGGCGCGCAACACAAAGTCGCGGTCAAGCGTCTGCTCAAAGACCTCGCGATGCAGCCCCACTTCGTCGACATGTTCTTGCAGGAGGCCAAGAACGCCGCTCGCGTGCAGCATGAAAACGTCGTCCAGATCATCGACGTCGGGTGGGAAGGCGAGACCCCGTTTATCGCCATGGAATTTGTCGACGGGTGGGACCTCTCGACCATCGAGAAGGCAGCGCGGGCGGCCAACGTGGCGATACCGGTCGACGTCGCCTGCCGCATCGCCGTCGACGTCTGCCATGGACTGTCGGCCGCCCACCGGTCCATCGACGACGACGGCAAGCCACTGCACATCGTCCATCGCGATGTCTCGCCCCACAACGTCCTCGTGGGACGAGACGGGCACTCGCGCCTGAGCGACTTTGGCATCTCCAAGGCCGCTGATTCCGTTCGCCACACAAAGACCGGCGAACTGCGCGGCAAGATCGCCTACCTCGCCCCCGAGCAGCTCCTGCACAGCCTGGGGACCACCGACGAACGGGCGGACATCTTCGCTCTCGCCACCACCATCTACGAGAGTCTCGCCGGCCGGCCCCTCTTTCGACGCTCCAACGAGATCGACACGATGGAAGCCGTGCTCCACGACGTCATCCCCGACCTTGGCCTGCTTCGGGCCGACGTCCCGGCGTTCGTCTCTGAAGCGTTGTTGTGCTGCTTGACCCGGCGCCCCGACGAACGCACCCGGGATGTTGTCGAGTTGCGCGACGCCCTCGCCCGGGCGGCGGGCACCAGAACGGTCGTCGCCGCGTGGCTTGAAGCCCTGGGGCAGATGCGGACCGAATCGAGACTGGCCGCGGGGACGCCGGGCATTGACGTCAAGACGGTCGTCGTGAAGCGCTGAGCCTCGAAGAGAAACCCGCTCTGGGGTTTGTCTTCGAGGCGAGTCTCTTGAGGGGCGGGCGGGGAAACCTCCCCGCCGATGGAGGTCGAGCCTCGAAGAGAAACCCGCTCTGGGGTTTGTCGCTGAGGCGAGTCTCTTGAGGGGCGGGCGGGGAAACGTGGCCGGTTGCGGTGGTGGCGCTCCGGTTCGTACAATATGGGAGCCCCGTCCGCGCCTTCACCGGAGTGCTCATGAAACTCGTTCGATGCCGCGATCACGGCTTCAAATGCGCCTTCGAGGCCCACGGGACCGAAGAAGAAGTCCTCCAACAAACGGGCGCCCATGCGAGCACCGTCCATCGCCTGGCCATCACCCAGGATGTGGTTGACGCCGTCAAAGCCAAGATGGTCGAGGTGCCAGCCCCCATCGACGACATTCTCAACCCGCCGTGAGTGGTGAGTCTGTCCGGTCTGTTCAGTCTTCGTCGACGACGACGGCCTTGAGGGGGCGCAGGTAGGACCCGGCAGCCGGATAGGCCTTGACGCGGCGCCCGAGCAGCACCGGATTCTGACCGTAACACAGCGGAATCACAGCGACTTCTTCCGCCACCAGCAGGTGGTCTGCCAGCCGGGCCTGCTCCACGCGGCTCCGTGGATCGGCAATGCGGGCGACGTCTTCGGCGAGTTCGTCGAAGCGGGCGCTCTGCCAGCCGGTATGCTCGGCGCCTTCGCTGGAGTGGAAACAGGCCCGCAGAAACGTGTCGGGATCGGGATAGTCCGCGAGCCAGCCACCAAGGGCGGCGTGGGGTGGATCGTTGGCCAGCGCATGCTCGAAGGCGTGCCAGTCGACGTCGCGGACTTCGACAGTCACCCCCAGGGCCCGCCAACAGGAGACCGCGTGTTCCAGCAGCGTCGTGTCACCGACGCCGTGGGTGTTGAGCCACAGCAGCGGCGGCAGGGCTGACGGTGTCGCGAAGCCCGCCTCGGCGAGGAGGGCACGGGCCCTGGGGACGTCGTACGGCAAGGCCAGCGTGGGGGTGTGCCCGGCGACGCCCGGCGGAATGAACCCGCCCCGCGCCACCAGCTGGGCCGTGCCCTGCAGGCTGCGCTCCAAGGCGTCACGGTCGATGGCCAGGGCGAGGGCTTTGCGTACCCGGACGTCGTCGAAGGGCGGCTTGTCCGCCCGCAGCATGACGAATTGGGTGCTGTGCAGGGGCAAGAAGCGCAGGCTTGGCGCGTGGTGGGTTCTCGCCTCCTCGAGGACCGCAGCGTCGGCGGCAATCAGGTCGAGGATGTCCAGAGCGCCGGCCTGCCACGCGGCCAGGGCGTCCCGATAGTGCGGATAATGCCGGACCTCGACGACGCCGACGTTGCCGTTGCTCTGGCCCGTCCAGCCTGGATTGCGGCGCAGCACGAGATGCTCCGGCGTGTGTTCCTCGAGGACAAACGCGCCGTTGCCCACCATGTTGGCCGGGTTGGTCCAGGCCGGGCCGTGCTGGCGGATGGTGTGGACCGGCACCGGGAAGGTCGCCGGATGCGAGAGCAGCTCCAACAGACACGCCGACGGCGCGTGCAGCCGCAGCTCCAGCGACGTCGACGACAGCGCCCGCACGCCGACGGCATCGGCAGTGGGCACCAGCCCTTCGTGCCAGTCCCGGGCCCCCTCCAAAACGGAGAGCAATTGGGCGACGGGCGAACGCATCCGCGGATGCAGCACGCGCTTCCAGGCCTGCTCGAAGTCGGACGCCGTCACGGCAACGCCGTCGCTCCAGCGCGCTCCCGGGCGAAGATGGAACACGTAGCGGCAGCCATCGTCAAAGACATCCCAGTCGGTGGCCAGGGCGGGCAGCACGTTGGCGTCGACGTCGATCTCGACGAGACCTTCAAACAGCTGGGTGGTGACAAACAGCGAATCGGAATCGTAGCCGCGGGCAGGATCGAGGCTGCTCGGTTCGCCGTTGGTGACCCGGACGACGGCGGTGGGCAGGGGGGCGGCGCCACCATCCTGGCCGTGGCGTAGCTCAGCCCACAACGCGAACGCGCGCTGGTGGGCACGCTGGGCCGCTTCGGGCTCAAACGCCGCCGTATGCACCAGGCCGAGCTTCATGAGGGTCCGGGCGAGACCGTCGACGTCGCCGGTCTGTTCCTGCAAGGCCGCCGCCCGCTCGAAGAGCCGCACAGCTTCCGTCGACGACGACAGCGTCCGGGCCCGTTCGCCCGCGATGCGCAGGTGGCGGATGGCCGCCGGGAGGTCGCCAGCGAACGCATGGTGCAGGGCCAACTCTGCCGCCCTGCTGGCCTTCTCGTCGTCAGGAAGGCGTTCGAGGGTGGCAGCCGTGATGGCGTGCAGCGAGAGACGGGCCGCTGGATCGAGAGCCCCCCGGGCTGCCTCGGCAAGTTTGTCGTGGGCGAAGCGGACGGGAGGCCCATCATCATCGCCAGGCTCGTCGTCGAGGAGGCCCCGTCGCCGGAGCCCATGGAGTTCGTCGAGCAGCGCCTCGGGGGCGAGTCCCGACAAGGCGCCGAGGAGGTCTGGTTCGGCAGCGCGACCGGCGACGGCCACGGCGTCCACGAGCAAGCGGGCAGGACGGCCAAGACCCGTGAGCCGTCGGCCCACCAGCGCCACGGTTGAGGTCGGGAGGTCCACGTCGTGGGCGCTGGCTCGCCAGCCTCCTGCAGGGTCCCGCTCGAGTCCACCGGCCTCGACAACGGCGTGGAGATACTCAGACACCGAAAACGGCAGGCCTCGCGCATGGGCGACGATGAAGGCCGCGGTCGACGGCGACAACGCTGCGCCGCCGAGGGCGTCGCGCATCATGTCCTCGACGTCGGCCCCGGCGAGGGGCTTGACCTCAATCATCCGGGTCAAGGGCAAGCCCAGCAGGTGGGCGACGCCGTCGGCTTCCTCGGCGCGAACCGTGCCGATGATCACCAGCGCGCCGAGGCGCTCCTGGCTGGCGACGTGTTCCAGAAAGCCGATGGTCAGCTCATCGGCCCATTGGAGGTCATCAAGGACGATGACGAGGGGCCGCTCCCGGCCCAGGATCTGCAGGGTCTCCAGGAGCCCGTCGAACAAGCGAACGCGAGCCTCTGGCAACGACACCGACGGCAATGCCGGTGCGTTGTCGTACCCGGGAGCCAGCCCGATGGTGGGCTCGTAGGGGCTGAGCACGCGGGCGCGATTTCCGAGGAGCTGGCCCAGCCGTTCGGCGCCGCCCTGCACGCACTGCTCGGCGACGAATTGCAGCGTGCGGCGCAAGGGTCCCAGGGGCGGTGTGCCAAACACCGTGGCCTGACCACTCAACACCACGCCACCAGCATCGGGGGCCCGCCGCGCAGCCTCGAGGGCGAGGCGCGTTTTGCCAACGCCGCTTTCGCCCACCAACACCACCACCGCCCCCTTGACCCTCACAGTGTTGACGCAGCTTGTGAGGGCGGCGAGGGCCTGGGCCCGCCCGGCAAGGGCCGGCCGGTACAGGCAGCCACGGATGGGGACGGCCACGTCGACGTCGGGGATGTCGGCGGTGTCGGTGGTGTCGGTGGTGTCGGTGCTGTCGGTCGTGTCGCCCAGCGCAGCCCCGATGCGCGCCAGGGCAGTGGCCACCGAGGCCGCGTGGCCCGGGCGGTCCTGGCGCCGCTTGGCCAGCAGGGAGAGCACCAGCTCGTCGAGTTCGACGGGGAGCCACGCCATCGCCATCCGCAACGGCTCGGGAGCCACCCGGACATGCTGGTGGAGCAAGGCCGCGACGCTGTCGCCGATGAAGGGCGGCTGCCCACGAATCAGTTCGTAGAGGATGCAGCCCAGGGCATAGAGGTCCACGCGGGCGTCGACGGGTTCACCCTGGACCTGCTCGGGCGCCATGTAGGCGGCAGTCCCCGCGCCGATCGTCGACACGTCGTCGACACTCTCCCGCGACAGGCGCCCCATCGTCCAGGTCACGAGGCCGAAGTCGACCAGCACGGGCCAGCCCCCCGCGCGCACGATGACGTTGTCTGGTTTGAGGTCGCGGTGCACCAGACCTTCACCGTGGAGATAGTCCAGGGCCCGACAGAGGCGGCGGGCGACGCGCAGGACGTGTGGCAACGCCCCGGGCTCGATGGGATCGTGGACGCGGACGCCAATGCGCCCCCCTGTGCCGGTTCCTTGTGATGGAGACGTCCCGTGCCGCCACCCGGCAGATGGTGTGGCGGCGACGTCGGGGGCCATGGTGACCTGCACGGCGACGCTGAACCCACCACCGGCATGGGTCACCGTCGGCGCCGACGTCACCTGGGTCGGCGGGCCGTCAACCTTGTGGGCTGCTGCGAGGGCATGCAGGCCCTCCTCGTGTCGACTGACGCGCATCGACAGGCCCTCCAGGTACTCCATCGCGTACCAGGGAGCCCCGTCGACGATCCCTTCGTCGAGGACCGACACGATGCCCTGGTGATGCAGGCGCAGCAGCGCGCGGATCTCCCGGCGCACGGCGGACACGTAGCGCTGGCGCAGGCCAAGGACGGTCTTTATCGCCACCCGCCGACCGGTCTCGTCTTCGGCGTCGTAGACGACGCCCATGCCGCCGCGGCCGAGGACGCCGCGAATCTGGTAGCGACCGATGGTCGTGGGGGTCTTCACGAAGACAAAAGCCTACGGCAGCGCCAGCACCCGCGCCACCGGCGTGGCCGCTGGAATCAAGCTCGGGGTCAAGCGATAGCGGTCTGCCGACGACTTCAGGAACGACGAACTCTCGGCGTCGCCGACCCGCTGCCCCTGCCCATCGAGGGCGACGATTTCGCTGACCCCGTTGACGGCGTGGATGACGGCGTCGGCCTTGATGGCCCGGAAGTACGGGCTCGTCACCTGCCCCCCCATGGTGTGCCAGCGTTTGTCGGCCGGCAGGGACGACACCGCCGTCGACTTCGACAACAGGGCCAACAGCAGCGCCGGCACGTCGTTCAACGACAAGGGCCCGCCGTCGAGGTGCTGCTGGGCCACTGTCAGGGCGGCGTCGAGGCCCCCCTTGTCGGCAACCCGTGCCCGGAAGGCCGCGGGGACCACCATGGCAAACGGAATCTGCCCCTTGGCTGCGTCTGTCTCGAGCCCCTTGCCCCATACGTAGCGGTGGCCCGTGGAGTGGTCCGCCATCAACACCACGATGGCCCGCCGGTCGAGCCCCGTGCGGTGGAGGCCTGCAAAAAAGCGCGCCACAGCGTCGTCGGTATAGGCGAAGGTGAGCAGCCGGCGGCGGTCTTCTTCGTCGGCGCGCGGGGCCTGCGGCAGCAGCGCCGTCACCCGGGCCTGCAGCGCGGGGGGCACGTCCTCGGGGGCCGTAAACGGCGAATGGTTCGACAGCGACATCACCAGCGCCATGTGGGGTGCGTCCGCCGACGCCATCCCGGGGCCGTGGCTTTTGGCGACGCCCTCGACGACCGCGTCCACCAGGGCGAAGTCGGTGACCGCGTCCCATGTGCCTTTGGGGAGGTCCGTCGGGAGTTCCTTCTGGGAGACCACCCGCGTGGTGTGGTGGGCCTCCAGGTAGCGCTGCATGTTGTCGAAGCCGATATCCGACCCATACCACGCCGACATGCTGTAGCCGGCGTCATGCAGGACGTCGGCGGTGCAGCGCATCGACATGGGCTGCAGGTCGCGAATGAAACTCAGGTTGTAGGGCAGCGTGCCGAGGCCGCAGGTCATGGCGCCGAGGCCCTGGGCCGTGCGCACCCCCGCCTGGTACATCTGGCGCCCCACCAGCACAGCGTCGTCGCTGTCGCTGTCGTCGGTGCCGTCGTCGGTGGTGGCTGCGTCGCGCGGCGGGACCCCGGCCCGGTCGTACAGGCCGTTGATGAACGGTGCGAGGTCCCGCGGTGCGTCGGGGTTCAGCGCGTGGAGGTCGTCGGCGCGAAAGCCCTCGAGTAGCAGGTGAAAGACGATGGGCGGCGGCTGACCGACGCCAACAAAGAGCATCGACGACACCCGCTGCAGCGACTGCACGAGGGCCGTGCCGCGGGGATGTGGCGTGGCTGGTTCGTCGACGCTGTCGAGGGCCCGGGCGTAGGGGTGGGGCCCGGCCCCGGTGGCCATCCCCGGCCAACCCAGCAGGGCCGCGCCCTCGTCGTGGACGTCAGCGGTGGGCTCCAGGTCGACGATCAGCTGGCGCGGCGTCATGTCGGCGCCGTAGCGAAGCAGGTCGAGGCTGCTGTCGACAAGGCCCGCCAGGGGCTCGCCGAGGGAATCAGGCCGCAGGATCTCGGGAGCGAGCGACGACGACAGCGCCAGACTCAGCATGTGCACGGGCAGCACGCCTGCGCCGAGGCCAACCGCGAGCCCGGTGCCCCATGCTGGCCACGCGTGTACCTGGTGATGGGGCCGCCGACGCAGCACCAGACCGAGCGCCAC
>Ga0247836_1006238_pt1 | contig 13371 bp, 12 predicted proteins | sample LaCruzMarch2015__4_FD_187116 | JGI IMG/M metagenome (GOLD analysis project Ga0247836, IMG submission 187116) | Freshwater microbial communities from meromictic Lake La Cruz, Castile-La Mancha, Spain - LaCruzMarch2015_14m | ecosystem: Environmental > Aquatic > Freshwater > Lake | place: Spain...
TGTCAAGCGCAGCCAGACCCCAAAAGGTCCGGCAACGCTCGCAGGCAATCCTGGGTACGAGTGGTCGGCAGCGGGTCAAGTTAGCGATCGCGGTCGAGAATGCCATCAAAAAATTGACCGACCTCTAACCGCGCTGGCCCGCACACCCTCAAGTGTCTTCCATCATCCAGGGTGTACCGCCCGAGTCATGACAGTTAGCGCCGCAGCCGTTGAAACCTGGACGCTGACGCGTCATGTTCTCGCTCAGCATCCTGCCTTCAGCGCAGGGCGATTTGGAGTCGGCCCCCCGGCTGGTGGTGGGATTTGCGTCCGACATCCCGCGCTACATGCGGCTGGCCGACTTCTTCATCGGAAAACCCGGCCCCGGCAGCATCAGCGAAGCCGTGCAGCAGGGCCTGCCGGTGATCGTGGTCGACAACACATGGACCATGCCACAGGAGCGTTACAACGCGCAGTGGGTCACCGAGCACGGGTTCGGCGTCGTGCACGACAGCTTTCGCACCATAGACCGGGCGGTGAATGAACTGCCGGGTCGCCTGGAGGAGTTCCGCGGCCGTGTGCAGAATTATCAGAATCGCGCGCTATTCGAGATACCGATCATTCTGTATGGCATCGTTCACCAGGCACAGCGCCCGAAAAGCGTCAACCCGCCTTTCGGCGCCGCGCCAGGAAACCGACCAGACCCAGACCTGACAGCATCAACGCATACGTCTCCGGCTCTGGCACAGGAACCACTTCAAAGGCCATGAACAGGTTGGTCTGGGTCGTAGAGAAGTTGTTGTCTGCAGCCAGCACCAGGGTGCGATTGCCGTTGGCAAGCGTCTTGCCCCAGGTTATCGCTTCGATGTTGTCCAGCGTGACGCCTTCATACACGATGGGCATCTCCAGCAGCAGTTCACGGCTCATGGGCGTGTAGCTGGCACCGGTCAGGCTGGCGAGGCTGCTGACATCGGTGGTCGTGGCATCGAAACCGGTCAAGGCCAGGCGGATCGTATTGCCGACACCCAACGCAAAGGCGCGTTCCACCGCGATGAACTGGTTGTTCGAAATCGCGAGCAGTTCCGGCAGTCCGTTGTCGGGGCCGAAAGCGGCTCCGGGCGCGGCATTGACCGGGATGGGAGGCAACGCATAGGCGTACTGGGCCAGCGGATTGCCAGTGACTGGGTCCAGCGCAAGGACCCGCACCGTGCTGCCCGAGGTCAGGGTGGTGATGTTGCCGTCCTGGACCAACGCGTCTTCGTTGGCCGTATAGACGGTTCCGTTCGGCGTCACTGCAAGGGCCTCGAACAACTTGTTGTTGCGGCCGCCGGTCGTGCTGTTGTCGACGTAATCGAACATGGCGGGGGTGTTGAAGCTGCGCACATGGGTGCCGTCGGTCTTCATTTCGCGTACGAAGGGCTGGTAGCGGCTGGCGGGGTTGCTGTTCCAGTTGCCTTCCGACGACCAGTACAGATTGCCGTTGGGGGCCAGCCGCAGACCTTCCGGATCCACGGTTCGGATGGACGAGGGGAAGGCGGTGCCATCCGGACGCAGCATGTTGGTCTGGCTGTGAATGACCACGCTGTTGAAGCCGGCCGCGTCATAGTCCAGGCCCAGGCTGTAGAACCGCGGTGTGCCACGTTCGCCACCCCGGTCATCCGACAGTGCCCAGTAGGTGCCATCGGCCGCGCGATCGAGGCCGGAGATGCCGCCGAACTCCACACCTCCGAACAAGGTGCCGGTCGGAATCGACTTCTGACCGATCAGGCGCAACGAAAAGTCAGCAGCCTGCGCGCCGCCGGCAAGCGCTGCCAGCACGACAGCAATCATGGTGCGGTTCTTCATGGTGCGATCTCCAGATGGCGGTGATTCAGGCGGACTGACCAGCGCGATTGCGACGACGCGCCAGCACCCCCAGCAGGCCCAGACCGGCCAGCATCAGCGCATAGGTTTCAGGCTCCGGCACGGGTGCAAGATAGGTGCCCAGGTCGGCCTGCGACACCTTGTAGGCGTGCAACACGCCGGGCAGCAGGCGGTAGTCGCCCGTCAGCACCGCGACGCTGCCGTCCTGGGTCCGGGTGCAGTCGGTGGTGCTGCCCAGCGCACACTGGATGGAGCCGGCATAGGGGTCGGCATCGTTGAAGTTGAAGTAGACGTCGAACTGCGTGAAGCTGCCGTTCTGCGTGACGCTGTAGTCGTTGTCGTTGCCGGCCAGCAGCAGGTAGCTGCCGTCGTTGAGCTTCGGGCCGATGGCCAGGCCTTCCCACTTCTCGGGGGACTTGCCGGCACTCTCCACATCGCCATCACCATCCAGGTCGATGGTGGTGGCATCCAGGTCCAGCCACCGGGCGGACTTGCTGACCTTGGCAAAGGTTGCGCCAGAATCCAGATCCAGACCGGACACATCATCCGCGCCGGAGATGTCGATGATGTAGACCTCCTTGTCCGCCAGGTTGGCCCCACTATTCGAACTGATTGCCGCCCCTGCGCCGAGCCCCAGGTTGTTGCGCTCGAGCACCATGAATTTATTCTCGTTGATGGCAACCAGCGCCGAGATGCCCTGGCCCTGGCCGGAGCGCTTCATGCTGTACGCGTACTGCGCCACCGCATTGCCAGTGTTGTTGTCGAACTTGACGATGCGGTTGACAGTGCCGCTGCCGCCGCCCTCGTCGAGCATCGCACTTTGCAGCATCGCAAAGGTGTATTGGCCATTCGGGCTGATGGCCAGCCCTTCGAAGCCGCGGTTGCCGCGTTTGCCGGCGTTGTTGCCCGAATCGTTGGAATAGTTGGCTATGCCACTGCCCGCGTTGCGCGGCACCAGGCCCGCCGGGGTGTTGAAGGTCCGTACCAGTTCCCCGGCGCGATTGAACTCGTACAGCGAGGGGCCGTATTCATCCGACACCAGCAGGTTGCCACTCAGGGGGTTGACCACGATGCCCTCCGGATCGAAGGCACTGCCCAGTACGCTGGTCGGGCTCGGAGCAATCCCGTTCAAGAACGCGCCAGCGCTGCTGAACTTGAGGGTTTGCACGACCTGAAAGTTGGCGATGGCGCCGGTGTTCATGTCGATATCCAGCGTGAAACGCTGAACCCGGGTGTCATAGTTCATCACGCCGCCGCCGGGGCCGCGGTCTGACAGGCCCCACCACTCATTGCGGTTGGGGTCGTAGTAGATATCCGAAAAGAAACCCAGTCGGCCATCGTTGACGCTGGTGCCAAACGCATCTCCCGTCGCGCCGGGGATGGCCAGACCGTTGACGAAACTGGGCGCAGACAGGGCAGCCCCGGATACCAACAAACCACAACACATGAAAACCGCTGCTTGGACACGCATGAATGACTCCTATGGAAACTGGTAGGCCGGACTGGCAAAGAAGCGGCAGGGCCGGGACCCTGCGGGGCGCAAACCCCAGAAGACCCTGGCCGCTTACGCTTTACCGAGGCCGGAACGGCGGCGCACGAAGCCGAGCAGGCCCAGACCGGCTGCCAGCATCGCCCAGACCCCGGGCTCCGGCACCGGGGCGATACGCACATCGACCCAAACGGCCTTGTGGTCCGAACTCGGATAGTTGGCGTACAGGTTCTGGTCGCGGAAGTTGCCCACCAGGTCGTATTCGGCACCGGTGGTGTTGGGGGCACTGCGGTCGGGGTCGGCAGGCCAGAAAATGCCGGCGTCGGTCATCTGCAGGTTGGCCGACGGAAGCACATAGTCCACCCGCAAGTTGCCCGGTGCGAAATCGCTGAAATCGGCCGTGTCGGTGGCGGGGTTGCCCAGATGGGACTGGTTGGCCGTACCGTTGTTGCTCGGGTGGGTGGCTGCGTCCACGCCGCCAGGAGCCGAGGGGGTCAATTGGGTGTTGACCAGCGGATTATTCAGCAGCTGGCCGATCGCGTTGTAGGGATTGCCCATCACCACACCCTTGAAGCTGTCGCCATCCACAAGGTCCGCGTTGTAGTCGCCGGCGATGACAAACTTGGCGCCACTCGCCAGACCACCCGTGCGGCCCTGGTCATCGTAGGCATAACCCTGGCCCGCGATGTAGTCGGCCCAGAAACGGATTTCATCGTGATTGCGCTTGCCGTTGCGGTCTTCGATGCCATCGAAGGTGGGTGGTGTCGGATGGGCGGTCAGGAAGTGCACGTCCTGGCCGTTAATGCGCACCGTCACATCGGCATGGTTTTTCGAGGACAGCCGCAAACCCGCGATTTCATTGGCGTTGTAGAAGCTGTTCAGATTGTTCGCCGTCGGGTCATTGGTGAGCAGATTGCCAGGCATGTCCTTCCAGAGGAAGTTCTGGAAGGTACGAACCCCGACGATCTCGTACTTGCTGTAGACCGTCATGCCGAACTGGCCGGCAAAGCTGCCGAAGCCCCAGGCATCGTCGCCGTAACCTGCGGCGCCGGAGGTGGTGACGATCGCGCCGTTATTGTTCAGATCGAAGCCGGAAGCCACGCCGGTGTTGGTGTTCGGCGTGTAGCGGTAGGCGTAACTGAGGGCGCTGGTGACACCACGCACCCCATTGCCGTGGCTGGCAGAAAGAAAGTTGTCCTGGAACAGCTTGGCCGACTGGCTGCTGAAGCCCAGCGCCGTCGCAGTGCTGTCGGCAGTGGCAACACCAGCGCGGTCGAAGTCGAACTCGTTGACGAGCAGCACATCGGCATTGATCCTTTGCAGGATTTCAGCCACGTTGTGCGCCTGGGCGATACGGTTGGCCACCGTCTGGGACACCCCACCGCTGGCAAGGGGGTTGGCCAGGTCACTGAGCAACTGACCACTGAGATCCCGGTTGAGCGACGCGTTGAATGTCGCGAACCGCACCGTATCTTGAGCATGGGCAGAAGCGCCAAGGCCGGCCAGCAAGGCCATGGTCAGAAGGTCCACGCGCAGTGGGTGGTGGATCATGGGAATCTCCTTGAAGTAAACGGACCGGCTCTGGGCACGAAAGGCCGAATGAGCACACAGCACCACGTTAGTCCGGGAACGTTTAAGAACCGCGTCCAGCCGCTGCGCTTCAGATGGTCCGAACGAACCGGTAGCGCAGGGTCGGTGGCGTGTGGTGCATCCAAACGGCTCATGGTTTGGACACGCAACCGCCATCCCTTCATCATCTTCCAGGGCTAGCTTCATTGGCTGAAGGGTGCGCGTGGCCTGCACGAAGAGGTCGACAGCGACCCGCATTCTTTTTTCCACCCCATCACAAGGAACCACCATGGGTCGTCCACGTCAGGTCAAGCCTTTGCCCACCGGTACCAGCCGCCGCGGCTTCTTCAAGCAATCTATTCCCGCCGCCGTGGCCGCTGCATCAGCGCCCTTGCTGCTGTCGGCCGGTGGCCGCGCCCTGGCAACTTCGCCCGAGCTTGCAGTGTTTCAGCATGGTGTGGCCAGCGGAGACCCGCTGTCGGATCGCGTGATCCTGTGGACCCGTGTGTCGCCCCCGGTGGCCAAGCCTTCGGTGACCGTGCAATACCGCATCGCCACCAACCCTGAAATGAATGCGGTGGTAGCCCGCGGGGTGACCAAGACCAACCCGGGCCGGGACATGACGGTCAAGGTCGACGCAGCCGGCCTGCAGCCGGCTACCACTTACTATTACCAGTTCATGGCCGAGGGCAAACTGTCCCCTGTCGGGCGCACCCGCACCCTCCCGGTGGGCGCAACCGCCAACCTGCGCATGGCCGTGGTGAGCTGCTCCAACCATGCCGCCGGCTTCTTCAACGCCTACCGCCGCGTGGCCGAGCGTGCCGACCTGGACCTGGTGATCCACCTGGGCGACTACCTCTATGAGTACGGCCCTGCCCAGTACGGCAGCCTGCGCACGCCCGAGCCACCCCGCGAGATGGTCACCCTGTCGGACTACCGCCTGCGGCATGCACAGTACAAGCGCGACGCCGACCTGCAGGAAGTACACCGCCAACACCCGATGGTGGCGATCTGGGACGACCACGAGATCACCAACGACTCCTGGGTCAACGGCGCACAGAACCACACCGAGGGTACCGAAGGCACCTGGGCCCAGCGCGTGGAAGTGGGCCTGCAGGCCTACTACGAATGGATGCCGATCCGGGTGCCGGACCCGGCGCAGAAGCGCCGCAACCAGCGCGCGTTCCAGATCGGCGACCTGGTGGATCTTGTCATGCTCGAAGAGCGCCTGAGCGCCCGGTCGAAGCAGCTCACTGCGGCCATACCGACGCCGTTCGGCAACGGGTTCGTGCAGACAGGCGCCTTCGCCGATCCCGCCCGCACGCTGCTGGGTGCGGAACAGGAAGCCTGGCTGGCGGCACGCCTGCGCAACTCGACAGCCCGCTGGAAGTTCATCGGGCAAGGCGTGATGTTTGCCCAGATCAAGCTGCAGGGTGCACCGCTGGCAGCCGGTGGGGGCGTGTTTGTCAACACCGACCAATGGGATGGTTACCAGCCGGCCCGCGACCGCATCTACAGCGTGCTCAAAGGCGACAACACCAACCCGCCGGTGGACAACTGCGTGATCCTGACCGGCGACATCCACAGCGGCTGGGCCGCCGACCTGACGCAGGACCCGAACAACCCGGATATCGCCAGCGGCGGCTACAACAGCGTGAGCGGAGAAGGCTCCCGGGCGGTCGAGTTCGTCTGTACATCGGTCAGCTCGCCTGGCCTGCCGGACCCCACCGGTTCCACGGCCGCACTGCTTCGCACGATCAACCCGCACTTCAAGTACATCGACTTCACCCAACGCGGGTACCTGCTGCTGGACGCAACACCGGAGCGGGTCGTCGCCGAATGGTGGGTCATCGACACCGTCGAGACCATCAGCAATTCACAGACGATGGCAATCAGCTTCGAAGTGCGCGACGGCAGCAACCGGCTGTCGCCGTCGACCCAGACCGCTGACCGCGCCAACCCGCCCGCGCTGGCACCGTGATGCACGCTGTTGCACGCAAGCACCTCCCTCCAGACCACCACCAGGAATTCACCATGCAGACCCTTCCATTGGCCCGCACCCTGCTGGGCGCAGCACTCGCCCTTGGCGCAGCCGGCAGCCAAGCGGCCGACTTCCACTTCACCGGCAACCTCTTCAACAACACGGACCGGGTGGAGGTGTTTTTTGACCTTGCCACCCCTGGCAATGTGCGTTTATGGACCGATTCCTGGAGCGCAGGACTGAACTTCGACCCCATCTCGACGCTGTGGGTCCAGTCGGGCAACGATTTCGCCCTGGTCCAGGAAGTCGATGACGATTCCAGTATTGCCAACGGCCAGGGCGCCTATGACACTGGCCACGCCAAGGACGGCCTCGCCGCTGGCAGTTACCGGCTGTCGGTGGGTGCCTCCTTCCTGGAGCCGTTCGCAAAAGGCAACCTGTATTCCCAGGGCTTTACCCAGGACGGCACAACGCCGACGCCCATCGCCCAGTGGAACCAGCCCAGCTACGACATCAACAACAACGACCAGAAGGGCACGTTCTACAGCATCCATCTGAGCGGCGTGGACTCGGCATCGGTTACCGCCGTGCCGGAGCCGGAGGCCTTCGCGATGCTGCTGGCGGGTTTGTGTCTGGTCGGTGCGGTGGCACGGCGCCGGCGCGTTGAGGCGCCGACACAGCCCTTGCTGCAGGCCTAGCTGGGTTGATTGCGCCTCGGGCCATTGCTCTGCAAAACGCGCCATCGCCCGGTGGGGCTTGGCATCGGACAGCTTGCATTCCACCAGGTACGTCAGGTTGTCGCCCGCGCTGATGCAGATATAGAAGAAAGACGGGAAAACACGCGCTGGCAACTATCGGCAGGTGTGCACTATCTACCCTTCAACGCCTCGTCGTCCAACCGCCGGAGGAACGCCATCTTCTCGCCGATCCTGATCTCCAACCCGCGCGGCACCGGCTGGTACCACACCGGATCCTGCATGCCATCTGGCAGGTAGCTCTCGCCCGCAGCATAGGCATTGGGCTCGTCGTGGGCATGGCGGTACGCATGCCCGTACCCGAGCTCCTTCATGAGTTTGGTCGGCGCATTGCGCAGATGCACCGGCACCTCACGGCTCTTGTCCTGCTTCACGAAGGCCCGCGCGGCGTTGTAGGCGTTGTAGCCCGCATTGCTCTTGGGCGCCATGGCCAGATAGATCACCGCCTGCCCCAGAGCCAGTTCGCCCTCCGGACTGCCCAGGCGCTCGAAGGTCAGCGCGGCATCGTTCGCGATCTGCATCGCGCGGGGATTGGCCAGGCCGATGTCCTCCCATGCCATGCGCACGATGCGACGCGACAGGTAGCGCGGATCGGCACCCCCGTCGAGCATGCGACACAACCAGTACAGGGCCCCGTCCGGATGGGAGCCGCGCACCGATTTGTGCAGTGCTGAGATCTGGTCGTAGAAATTGTCGCCGCCCTTGTCGAACCGGCGCGCATTCAGGCTCAGCGCATGGGTGATGAAAGCCCCGTCCACCTTGGCGATGCCGGCTGCACCCGCTGCCGTGTTGCATTGTTCCAGCGGGTTGAGGAAGCGGCGCGCATCGCCATCGGCATAACCGATCAGCGTGTCGATGGCCTGTTCGTCGAACTGCAGGTGGCCCAGGGCCTTGTATCGCGCGCGCGCCGCAACAGCCTGAGTTCGTCGTCGGTCAGCGACTTGAGCACATACACCTGGGCGCGGGACAGCAGGGCCGAGTTCACCTCGAAGGAAGGGTTCTCGGTGGTCGCGCCGATGAAGGTGAACAGACCCGACTCCACATGGGGCAGCAGCCCATCCTGTTGCGCCTTGTTGAAACGGTGGATCTCGTCGACAAACAGGATCGTGTTGCGGCCGGCAGCCAGGTACTGCTGCGCCTGCTCCATCGCAGCGCGGATGTCCTTGACCCCGGAGAACACCGCCGACAGCGCAATGAACTCGCAGGCGAAGGCCGTGGCGGTGAGTCGGGCCAGCGTGGTCTTGCCCACGCCCGGTGGATGCCCAACCAGACACCATCACGCTGGAATTGGGCAAGCAGTTGGATGGGGCAGCCGACAAGTTCGGGAAACGCATGATGGACGCAATTCTGGTCAACTATCCAAATGAGGTTCTGCCGCAATCTGGATCGGTAACAGGACTCCTTTACTCGGACCGATACATCAATACCCCACTAAAGGTTGCATTGATAGCGAACTGGATCGCAGAAATTAAGAGACATTTTGCGGATCAAAACCGATGGAATTGCAAGCAGGTTGAAATAAAAACTTCGCGATCTGTGGGGTTGGAAGACGAAAACCCGTACAACACATCTTGGAATGATTCTAGAGCCCGCGACGCAGTGCTACGTTTGGCAATACAGAATTGTGTGCCACTACGCTACGACCCAGATGTATTCGCTGAACATTTGCGCGGCTTGACGATCCAGTTTGATGATGGCGCTGAGTTCACATTCAGACTCGATAGTGGTTTGTCGCATTGGGAAGCGACTGGCGACGGCAGGCCGGACTTCTCCTTCGAAGAGAGCCCTAAGCTGCAGGCTTCAAACTTGCTGAAGACTCAGTCGCACATTGGATCGATCAAAGGGAAGCCACCGACAGCTTGGCTCAGATGGGTCAAGAAGAAATTGTGATGGCAGTAACATCTCTGACGCGGTCGTCGCGGTTCCTACACTTGGATTCGAATCCCTTTCCGGACGATCTTGACCGCGTACCACTGCTCGGGGAATAGGATTTTCAAACACCATAGGACGCCCCAAGAATGGGCCTGAAAAAGCTCCTGGCCGAGCCCGCAGAGGGCCAAAGTACGCAAGTCTGGGCGGATTCTGGGCGCAGTCCGGGCGGCTGCAGGCTCGGGGCTGGCGAGTTAGCAGGTCTTTGAACGTTCACGGCGCGCAGGATTGGCCCGGTCTCAGGGTTGACCCTGATGTTGGCCAGGGTTTGCCGACACAGCGCACAGCGCCACCCCGGCTGCAGGGTAGCCGCAGCCCGTGGCGATAGGTGTCCGACGGCGCAAGCGGCTCAAGCAGCGAAATGCAGCCCCGCCTCGCGCACCCGACCCTTGGGCGGCGGCTGCGGATCCAGCCCCAGGTGAACAAGGATCTTCTCGATCACCGGCCTCTCCAGGATGGCGGCGATGATCTTGAGCTCCCCGGCGCCGCAGTGCGGGCAGCGCTGCATGTCGATATCGAACACTCGCTTGAGCAGCCGTGCCCAGCTGATGCGTGCGGGCCGGACTTGGACGGTCTGGGCTTCGCACTGGATGCCGGATGCGGCAACGCCTGCAGCTTGCTCATCCTTGGGCGGTCCCTGCGACACCACCAGCGAGCGCAGCTTGGCGTTCGGGGCGAGCACACCATGGAAGCGGATCAGGTGCAGCCTGGGCCGTGGCACCAGCGCCGCCAGCCGCTGCAGGAACTCCAGCGGGCTCATCACCAGGTGCGTGGTGCCGTCGCGCCAAGGGGTCTTGAGCTTGAGTTCCACCTGGCCGGCGGCGTTGAGCTGTACCCGTTCGTCTGCCAGCGCCGGCCGGGTGATGTAACGGCACAGCTGCTCCAGCCGCTTGCTCTCGTGCGCTTGCACCCGCACGGCAGCATGAAGACTGAATCCGTCGATGTCGGAACACAGAAGCTCGCGCGCCAGACCAAAGCGCGCCATCGCGCCGCGCAGCGTCAAGACCTTCTGCCCGGCGCGCGGCCCGAAGGCGATGCGGTAAGTGATGGCTGCCACCTGCAGTGGCCGCAGCGTGCGCGCTTCGTTGAGGAAGGGGGCGTCCATCCCATTACTGCGGACAGCGGGCGACGCAGCCGTTGCGTCAGGCGGCTTACCCACCGCCGCGCGAGTCTTGCGAGTGAGGCGCCGATCGCGCGGCCGTGGATAAGCGCTTTCGGTCTTTTTGGTCGGTCGATGGTTTTGCGCAGGGCGCTGTCCCGGATGGTTGGGTAGATCCTGCCGGGGACGCCATCCGGCAGTGACCGCTACCGCATGGCCGGCGGCGGCGCTCCCGGGCATGGTGCTGCGCCACTGCAGGGCCGTCGCCGTGGCGCTGGGAGCAGGTGATCCCCTCAAAGGCGGATGCGTTGGCCCGCGCGTCCTGAGAAGCTGGCCCACCCCAGATTCCCCATGTCCAGCGCGTGCAAGCCAACGCTCACCAGACCGGGAGGGCGCATTGCGATGGCGCTCCGGTTCACTACGAGCGCCACCGCCCCGAGCAGACCACGCTGTACCGCCTGGTGCAGCAGCACGCGGCCAGTTTCATTGCGCACACTGAGGCCAGCACTGGCAGTGAACTGCCCGGCTTCATCAAAGACGAGTTCGATGCCTTCCTGGAATGCGGCATCCTAGCGCACGGCTTCCTGCGGTTGCGCTGCGGCGACTGCGGCCACGACAAGCTGCTGGCCTTCAGTTGCAAGCGCCGCGGGTTCTGCCCGTCATGCGGTGCCCGGCGCATGTCGCAGACCGCGGCCCACCTGGTCGAGCACGTCATCCCGCACGTGCCGGTGCGCCAGTGGGTGCTCTCGCTGCCGATCCCGCTGCGGTTGCTGCTGGCCGCGCAGCCCGAGTTGGTCACGCCGGTGCTGCAGGTGGTGCAGCGCGTGGTCACGCGCCATCTGCTGGACACTGCCAGTCTCAGGGCTGGCGTTGGCCACGGTGGCGCCGTCACGCTGATCCAGCGTTTTGGGTCCGCCGCCAACCTCAACATTCATCTGCACTGTCTGGTGCTGGACGGCGTGTACCGCAGCGGCGCCGATGGGCGGCCCAGGCTGCACCTTATCCGCTTCCACGGGGTTCTGGCCCCGAACGCGAAGCTGCGCTCGCTGGTGGTGCCGCAGGGGTCGCCCAAAGACGAGCAAGCGCCAGGCGTTGCCGCATCCGGCATCCAGTGCGAAGCCCAGACTGCCCAAGGTGGACCCGCACGCATCAGCTGGGCGAGGCTGCTCAAGCGCGTGTTCGACATCGACCTGCAGCGCTGCCCGAACTGCGGCGCCGGGGAGCTCAAGATCATCGCCGCCATCCTGGAGCGGGCGGTGATCGAGAAGATCCTTGCGCACCTGGGGTTGGATCCGCAGCCGCCGCCCAAGGGTCGGGTGCGCGAGGCGGGGCTGCACTTCGCTGCTTGAGCCGCCCGCGCTGTCGAATACCTATCGCCACGGGCTGCGGCTACCCTGCAGCCGGGGTGGCGCTGCGCGCCGTGTCGGCAAGCCATGGCCAACATCAGGGTCAACCCTGAGACCCGGGTCCAATCTTGCGCGCCGTGAACGTTCAAAGACCCGCCAGCTCGCCAGCCCCGAGCCTCCAGACGCCCGGACTGCGCGCCGAATCCGCCCAGACTTGCGCACTTCGGCCCTCTGCGGGCTCGGCCGAGAGCCTTTTCAGACCCATTCTTGGGGCGTCCTATGGCGTTTGAAATTCCTATTCTCCGTCGGCATAGCCGCGAAAGGGGCTCGGCCTGCCCCTGGTGATCTCAGCCGGCGCATCTGCCTTGATCAGAAGTTCGGGGCAGTCCGTCGCCTCGCAATCCATGACGAGCGGCGCGCACAGACCTTCTTGCGCCGTGAGAGCAGCAAGGATGAAAACCACAAGTCCTGTGATTTGGCTCCGCATGAAGTTCATGGCCCACTCCACCCCGTGCAAGTCGCATGGCACGTTGAACGTATCGGCCAGCCTGTTCCGTCGCCCTCACCAATGGATGGAACAGAAGCCAGCATGCGCGCTTGAGTACCTCCCCATGCCGAATCATGGTGAAGAATGGTCCCAGTCGACCCCGAAGAAGGCCGAAGCACGCAAGTCCGGGCGGATTCAGCGCGCAATCCGGGCGTCTGCTGGCTAAGGGCTGGCGCGTTGGCAGGTCTATGAAGGTTCGCGGCGCGCAGGATGGGCCCTGTCTCCGGGTTGACCCGGTGTTGGCCATGGCTTGCCGATGCGCCGTGCAGCACCACCCCGGCTGCAAGGTGACCACTGCCGCTGTCTGTTGAGCGCAAGGCATCCGGACGGCGAAACTACAAACGGCCATTGGTGCAAGTTCGATTCATGCGGAGGCGCGTGTGGTGATCGAGACCTGGCGCCATCACTACAACACGGTGCGCACACACAGCAGCCTGAGATACTTGACGCCGCTGGAGTTCACCCGCCAGCATCCATCCATTCCCAACCACCAGGCCGTCTTACAGGAATGAGTGGATCGAAAAGCACAAAGCAGGTCAAGTTGCACGCCAGGCACACCGCCTGCAACCAGGGCTTGGCCTGGGCCAGCTTCCGCAGCAGCGCGGCCGTACCGTCGGTCGAGCCATCGTCGACCGCGATCAGCTCGAACCGCCACACCTTGGCGGCCATGGCCGCACCGATGCGGTCGACCAGGGCGACCAGGTTGTCGACCTCGTTGCGCACGGGCACGGCGATGGAGACGTCGGGCACTGCGGCGTGGGGCATCGGCAGAGTCGCAGACAGGGGGCGGCCTGGTCGTCCACGAACGCCGGCT
>Ga0247836_1006247_pt1 | contig 13356 bp, 14 predicted proteins | sample LaCruzMarch2015__4_FD_187116 | JGI IMG/M metagenome (GOLD analysis project Ga0247836, IMG submission 187116) | Freshwater microbial communities from meromictic Lake La Cruz, Castile-La Mancha, Spain - LaCruzMarch2015_14m | ecosystem: Environmental > Aquatic > Freshwater > Lake | place: Spain...
TCATTCGTGAAGTTTGGTCAAGGCATCGATGTCCGCCAAGTCCTGAGGTCGCGAGGCGCTGCGCTTGAGGTCCAGCAATGCTTCCAGTCTAACCACGCGGGCCGAGACATCCGGCGACACAGTCTCGATCTTTGCGTTGCCCCACTCCGTATCGAACACAAAGGGCTCGCGAACAAAGACGTCCACATCCGGAGAATTGTCGCGCCAAAACTGCAGGACGATCATGTTCTTCTCGCGGATCAATCGCTCGCGAACATCGCCCGCAGCGAAATCTGCCGCAGAGACGGGAACCTTGGGTTGGTAGCCTGCCCGGGCGAGAGCCGCAAAGGCACCTGTCACATTTTCCGCATCAAGAGCAACAACCAAGTCGATATCCTTCGTGGTTCGAACATACCCGTGGGACACCACAGCCAAGCCGCCGACGACCACATAGCGGATGTTCGCCGTATTGAGAGCGGAGAAAACATCAATAACGCTTTGCTTGAAGTTCACTGTATTGATCCTGCTGCCAAGCTGACATCAACACCCCCGCTCAGCCCTCAGCCCTCAACCCTCAACCTTTCACAGTCAACAAACCATCAGCTCGCTGCGGGCAAGTGCAGGACGCGGCGAACGGCTATGGACAAAACCCGAGTGTGAGACTTGAGTGAATCGTTGCACGGCGTTCAGCCGCTGCAATCCCACTCAGTTTTCAAGTTTCAGCTTTCAGCCTTTTCTTTCTCAGCTCACCGCCGCCAACCGCAGGACGCGCCAGGCGGCTTCGAGCGAGATCTTGGTGGACATCTTGGAGTCGCCGACGCGGCGTTCGGTGAAGACAATCGGCACCTCTGTCACCGTGTAGCCTTGTTTCCACACGGTGTGGTGAAGTTCGATCTGGAAGGCGTAACCCTCGGCCTGGACTTTGGACCAGTGAAGATCGCGCAGGACTTCAGCGCGGATGGCCTTGAAGCCGCTGGTCGGATCGCTCATGGGCAGGGCCGTGAGCGTCCGGACGTAAAAGCCGCCGAAGGTGCTGATGAAAAGCCGGCTTTGCGGCCAATTGAGGACAGAGATGCCGCCGAGGTAGCGCGAGCCGACTGCGATATGTGCGCCGTTTTCCAGGGCCTCGAGCAGCTTGGGAATGTCGGCGGGATCGTGGGACAGGTCGGCATCCATCTCAATGGCCGCCTCATAGCCCTGTTTGAGAGCCCATTGGAAGCCCCGCCGGTAAGCCGTGCCCAAGCCGGCCTTGCCTTCGCCGGTCAGAAGGTGGATTCGCTTGTGAAACTCCGGCCGACTTTTAACCAGTTCCGCCGTTCCATCCGGTGACCCGTCATCAACGACCAACACATCCAGCTTGCGGGGCAGATTCATGACCAAGTCAAGCGTGCGGCCAATGGTTTCCCGCTCGTTGTAGGTTGGGATCACGATCACTGCCTTGGCTACGGGTGTGCGGGGAGGCTTGATCACCGGCATCCGCTTGTTCGCCCCGGTCCACTCGTCCCTCCAGCGCCGCGGCACAATCGGGAGGGACATGAGGAGAAGCATCCCGAGGACACCGACCCACGACAAACCGGCGATGTAAACCGCCCAATTATACCAGCGCGGAGGCGAAAAGATGAATTCGATTGGTCCTTCGGTCTGGCTGAGGGGGACGGCCATGAGACCGCCAAAGGCGCGATAGATGGGAACTTCCGCCCCGTCGGAGTAAGCGCGCCAGTCGGGATGCCATGCCTCGGTCACGACCAGCCACCCCTCGCGAGCTGCCACGGGATCGAAGACCATTTGCGTGGGATTGTCGCGGGGCAAAGCGAAGGGCACCCGCTGGAAGGGTGCGCCAGGGGTTTGGGCGTATTTCTGCGCCAACTGCACCCCACCCTGAGCGGACCCGGCCCCGGCAAGGAAAGGGAAAGTGCGCTCGTTGGCCGCGAGTTCCAAAGGCACAGCGTTGACTTTGCCGGCTGCGTCGAGGAAGGCCGGGGACATCGCCTCGGTGCCGGGGTCCATCGCGATGTATTCACGGGCGATGAATGCCGGAGCGAGCGAATCCTTGTTTTCGAGCACCCTGATGTATTCGGAGTCGAAGCCCGTGGGATAAGCCTGGGAAAACGCCTCCCCGATCTGCGGCGGGGTGAAGGGATCCTTCTTGTCGAAGAGCACATGCGAGATTCCGCCCACCTTCATGTAGGTCTGCATGGCCGGGGCGGAGCTGTTGGCTCCGTTGACCAAGGCCCGCATTCCGCGCATCTGGAAGTGGCTCCAGGCCGCCTCGGTGTTGATGCCCCTCCCCGACTGCATCGGCGTCCGTAGGTAAAAGTAGCGGCCGGAGAACGGATAAACCCGTCCCTCGATCAAGGAGGTCTTGAGGTAGCGCTGCGCGTTGTCGAAATCCGTGAACGTCTGCGCCGGCAGTCCCGGGGCAAAGAACTTGGAAAAGTAGGCCGACGCATCAAGCAGGGCGATGATCCCGAGCAAACCAGCGACAACCATGCGATCCCGCTTTTCGATCAGGGCGGAGAAAACCTGCTGCAAGGCGAGCGCGCCAGCCACCGCTGCGGCGAAAAAGCCCACCTCCCAGAATCCCCAGGGCGCCCGAATGTCGCGGTAGAGCGGAAGTTTTTCGAGCAGAAGAAAACCCGGCACGAAGAGGTAGATGAGGATGAGCCCGGCCGCCCACCACCCGCGCCTCGGCGTGGCCGGAAGAATCGAGTAGATGAGGACGAGTGGGAGAAAAGTCATCAACCACATCAGCGCGGCAATCCAATCCGGCGCCTTGGCCGAGGCCTTGAGAAACTCCTGCACGCCGGTGAAGACCGAGAAAGGCCCTTGCGACAACCAAAGAGCCAGCAGAGTCATCCCGACGAACAGCCTCAGCAGCACTCCCTCCCGTGTGGCGAGCCAGGCGGTGTTGCGCCTGGCCCACCAAAACACGACAGCGACGGAGAAGAACGTGAGGAGCCCGATGTAGAACTGCCCACGATCCGCGGTGAAGTCCGGCCGCATGGCCGCGAACAATCCATTGTTGCGATCGAGCACCGACAGGAAACTCTTGAGCGAAAACGCCTGCTGCCACCCGGCAAAGTTGTCAAACTGGAAAGCCGCGACCCACTGGTATTCGCGGCTTAAGGGAAGCAATGGCACCACGGACAGCAGAAACACGAGCCCGACGGAGAGCAGAGTGCCACGAACCAAAGCGACTCGCTGCTCTGGTTTTTCATGAAGTAGCCAGACAAAAAAGACTCCAGCAATCGGCAGCAGCATGAAGGCAAGCTTCGCATACGTGAGCATCAATGCGGACCACAGTAGACCTGACAAAGCTGAGGCGCGCCATGAGCCCTCCTCTGCCACCTTGATGAAAGAGAGCAGGACAAGCGGAACGAAGACGTAGGCGACTGCGCTTGCCACGTGCTCAAAATTGGCGATGCGGAGGAGTATTTGGCTGCTGGTCGCGTAAAGCACTCCCGCGCAAAGACCCGTCCATCCGTTCCCGGTCAGCTTTCTCGTGAACCCGTAAGCAGCCCACCCAGCAGCGGGAATCGTCAACAAGCCGAGCAATTTAAGGCCCGCCGGATTCCCAAAAACCTGCTCTAAGGCTGCGGCCACGATGAGAAAGAAGGAAACCGCAAAATATGTGGCGGAGGAACCTCCCTGCATAAAGTTTGGCGTCCACCACTTAACGTCCCCGTGGAGCATGAGCACCTTGAACTCGTGAATGAAACGCCCAGTGTCCCCGTAAAGTTCCTCGTGTGAGGGGGTCTGGTTGAGCCAGCCCCAGCCAAGAACTAGCGTCAAGGCGAGAAGGATAACGGACAAAAGGGCAAGCGGGGTGACGAACGTTAGCTTTCTGGTCCCGCCGGACGGCGAGGCCTCTGCGGCCCTGTTGGATTGTTGTTTCTGGCTCATGCGATAAAGGTGCGCTCCATCAGCGGGGCAAGGACGGCTGATCAGGAAGCTTGTCTAATAGCAGCCAACGCAACACCGCGAAAGCTTTAGCCACTAGAACCATCCGCGGGGCTCCTGGCTGATAAACACCCGCCGTTTCAACCAACTGGCCATCACCAACCAGGCGCTTGATTCGAATCCGCACAACCTCACTCACGTTGTAAACTGCCAGCACCCCTTCGATCGGTCGACCAGGGTTCTCGGCAACTTCCCTCAGAACGCGAATGCGAAGCGAGGCCTCCCCGATGTTGATGAAGTGGAAGTAAAAATACCAACAGCAGACGAAAAGAACAAAGTTGGCGGCGCCAAGAGCAAGATTGTCGCTCAACGAGTCATTCCACTGAATGGAGACAAGAGCCGCTCCCGCGATAAGGGCGACCAGACCGACCGCCAAACCAAGAAACAGGGAGCCAACCACACCACACCAACAAAGCCTAACGGACAAAAGCTGGGCCAGCGCAGTGCAAAGCAGGGCCAAGAGCAGCGCCGCGGCCTGGGCGAAAAGTATGTGATCAGGCATCATCCGCCCCAGTGCTGCAAACCCATGATCCGCCGGGGTATCAGGAAGACCTCAAGGAAGATCCGCCCGCGCCAGGTAAGAAAAAGAGCACCGTTCCTGAGGCAAAGCTGTTTGGCCTGAACCAGCGCATCAACCCGGTCGACAATAAACTCCTCGTTGGAAAAAAGGGCACACGCTTGCTCGAAAGTGATGCCGGTTCGAGACCTTTGGGCCGCGAGCACGATCAGCGTGGATGGGCTTTTCGCATCAATGGTGCAGTATGTGATGAGGTAAAGCGTTGAAACTGCAGCAGCCAGCGCGAGGGCGTAGCAGAGTTCGGGCAATCCGTGAGGCAGGCAAAGCGCCTGCTGCACGACCGGAAGAAGACAAGCAACAGCAAGAACAGCCAAAGAAGAAACAAGCAGGCCGATGAGCAAGCGGGTGCTCTTGGTTGGCCGTTGGAGACGCCACCAGACGATCTGGAACAGTAAGACAAGTGTGGGAGCCCCCAACCCCCAGAGCAAGACGCGCATGTCAGGGCCTCAAGCAGTGGCCAAATGGCCGATCCGTATCGCGGGTTGCGAGTAGGCCGCTTTTTGCGAAAAGTGCACCTGCCAGACCAAGCGGAAGAAAGTGCAAAAGACCTCGATGAGGTTCTTGATCTTGATTGCCTGAGATTTGGTTGCAGCCGCGTTCATCTCCCCGGGAATCTCCATGAACGTGACTCCACGTCTCAGCATCTTGACGTTGGTTTCTGCCATGATGCTGTAGCCTCGGGCTCGAATATCACACAACCTCAACATGGAAGTGGGCCAGATGGTGTTGCCGTTGATGTATTTCAGATGGATTCCAAAAAACAGGACGTAAGTCATGGAAAACAGGGTTGAGACCACATGCCGCAGTCGACCGCGCTCCTCGGTGTTCATGATGTAGGCTACAACAACATCAGCCGTTCCCTGGGCGCGGAACAGATCCTGAATAAGCTGCTGGGAGACATTGTTATCCCCCGCGAAAATAGTGAATCGGTCCCCGTTTGCTCTCTGCAGTCCTTCGCGAAAAGCGCAGCCAACACCTAACGGCGTCTTATGGTGGATGACGGTGACGCAATGATGTTCGCGAGCGAGGGAATCGGCCACGCTTTCCGTCCCGTCTGTGCTTCCATCATTGACAATGATGATCTCAAGACCCCCAGGCAGGCAATCGTGGGCGGCGGCCAACACCGCTTCCACCGCGGCCCGCAAATTTGCCACTTCATTGAGGGCGGGAACAACAACGCTCAACATGTCTGGTGGCTCTTGAACCGCAACGAGCACGCTTTATGCCCAAGGCATCGAGTCTTTCGCGGTGACAAAGAGGCTGCCCTCGCGATGGGTGACCGGCATCTGCTCAATCTTCGTCACCCTACTCCAGCCTGATTTCTGGGAGAACATCTTGATGTCCCACGCAGCCATGTGCTCGAAAACGCTCTGGGCATTGGCGGGGCTCCCAATTTCAACAACAATGTCGACGGACTTCGCGAGTTCAGGGCGAAGACTTAGGAGCAGCTCTCGCTCGTGGCCCTCCGCATCCATCTTGATCAGATCGCATGAGCCGAACAGTGGTTCAATGGCATGTGTCTGGACCTCAAACTCCTCACGATCGCCAAAGGATTCTTTCGCGCCCTGCAGATGGCTGCCAGTGGTATTTCCAAGAACTCGGACGAAGGTGGTGGTGCCGTCCTGGATCGAAACCGCTGCATTCGTGGCTTCGACCGATTCGACCGCGTTGTAGGCCAAGTTGGCCTTCAGCCGCTCATAATGCCGCGGGTCCGGTTCAAACGCCCTGACACTGAAGCCGCATCGCGCCAAGATTATTGAGTGCAACCCGATGTTCGCACCGATATCGATCACTTTTCGATACCTGTTTCGATTCTGCCAATAGAAGGCGAACAAAATCAACTCATCGAGCCCAAACAAATCCAGGGAGGAAACGGCCCCCATCTGGTGGTAGGGAAAAGACACCTGGCCGAAGTTCCAGAACTCCCGCGGCACAGGTGTCTCCGCCGCGAAGGCGTTCGCGATGTCGTGCTTGGCAAGTGCTCCTAGCGTCTCGTATGCAGAGGAACCAGGCACCAATTCGCACGGCGAGTCGATTATTCTCTCAAATACGTCGGTGATCATGAGACGTTTTTTGGGGCAAAGCAGATTAGTGAACTCATAAGGACAGGGAGACGGGCAGAGGCTGGACGATCATGTTCTCCAAAAACTCCCTCCTGTCGAGAAGAGGCGCACTGTCCTCGTTGGGCCGACCGAACTGGACCTGAGGAATAACGCGAGCATCACTAGCGATCTCCACATTGAGAAACGAGAAACCCGGAAGCGCCAGCGACTCTCTGAGCGCGCTGTCAAGCTCCTCATTGCGGCAGACCGACCATGTGGGGTAGTCGTAGGCGTTCGCAACCCGCACGAAATCAGGGAAGGCCAAACCGCCTTCAACCGACGTGGCATAATATTTCGAGCCCAGCCACATCTCTTGAGTTTGCTGCACCATGCCGTGTCCGTGGTTGTTCAGCAGGATGATCTTGATCGGCAAGTTGTGGCGGGTCACCGTGACCAGTTCTTGGAGATTCATCTGGAGGCTGCCATCACCGGCCACGCAAATGATGCGTTGCCCCGGTCTGGCGAAAGCAGCGCCAATTGCTCCAGGCAACCCCCAGCCCATCGGCGTAAAGTTGAAGGCATGGAGAAACCGCTGTCCTTTTTTGAAGCGGAACCCCTGCATCATCCAAGCGAGGCCACAGCCGGTCTCTGAGACAATGATGTCGTCGTCAACGAGTAAATCCGAGAGAACCTCGACCAAATGGTAGGGATCAACCGGACCGGACCGAGCGTTCGCCGTGGTCGCTTGCGGATACGACGCTTTCCACGTGGCAATCCTGGTCAACCAGACCCCATGGTCGGGCGTTTCGTGCTCCTGCAACTGCGACAAAAGTAGCGGAACAAACAGCCTCAAGTCGCTCTTGATCGGCAAAAATATCTCCCGCTGCAGCTGTGAGAATTTGTCCAGCTCGCTTTGGTCGATCTCGACCATCGCGATCTTCGCCTCGCGCGCAAAGCTCGACGCGGGACTACCAGTTGCCTTGCTATCCAATCTCGAACCGATCGAGAGAACAAAATCGGCGTTCTGGACGGCAAAGTTGGCATAACGGGTTCCATGAGTTCCAAAACTGCCCACAAGCAATGGATGATCGTTCGGCAGAACATCAGCCGCCGCCCACGTCGTCACGACTGGAATACCCATCGCCACGACCAACTCCCGAACACCTTCTTCAACCTCCGCCAAGCGCACCCCCCAGCCGAGAATCAGGCATGGGCGCTTCGCGCCCTCAAGCAACTGGATAACTTTGGCCACTTTTTCCCGCAGTGAAGCGGTGTCTCCACTGCTGTCTGCTTGTTGAGCGCCATGCCACGGCACAAGTTCGGCAGGATCAATGTCAGCACGTTGGACATCGTCCGGCAGATCGACGATCACCGGACCAGGCCTTCCAGCTTTCGACAGTTCGAGAGCCTTGAGTAACTCGTATCGGACCAGACGGGGATCGGTCACCTTCACCGCATAGTTCGTGATCGACCCGCACATCTCGACAAATTCGGTTTCTTGAAAACCCATCTGCCGAACACCGGTCTTACCCTTGTCGCGAAAGCGCGCCACATTGCCAGTAAGAAAAAGTGCCGGGACTGAGTCGTAATACGCGCTAGCGATGCCTGTGATGAGGTTGGTGGCGCCCGGGCCGCTGGTGGCCACGGCGCAACCATGGCCGGAGGTTAGTCGAGAATACGCATCAGCAGCCATCGCTCCAGCCTGCTCATGCTGTGGGCAGACAAGCTCCAGACCCTTGGTCTCCGCGATGGAGTGGATCAGATGCAGCGAAGCCCCACCAGAGATCGCGAAAACGTGTTTGAAACCGCTTTCCTGAAGCGTGTGCGCAACAATGTCAGATACTTTCACGGCAAATTCTTCTCAAAGGTCGTTGCTGTGCCTGCGCAAACGGAAAGCATCGGGATGGCCCCGAAGCTTCTGTGCCAGCGCGCCGTCCTCGGCCCGCCAACTGTCACCAACCAGTGAGATGTTTCTCCCACCCACTACATCACGCCCAGCCTGCAGACACCATGACAAACAGGCAAAAACTTCCTCGTGCGACACGCCTTCGGTCCGCCCCGCCCAGAAGTCCTCGATGCGATTGAGGTTTGGTCCCGCACGGCCTCCCGCCTGCAAGGTCTGGGCATGGATTTTCGTTCGGACCATTCCGGGGCCAATAATGAAACAGTTGAGATCCTCGTTTTCCGAATGCAAAAGCTCGCACATCTTGATCAGAAAGATTTTGGACGCACTGTATGCGGAATAGGCGTCCGCTGGGCCATTCGTTCCGGCACCAGAGAAAAATGCGACGTGAGCCGTTCCAGTCTTGGACCTCAGCGGATAAAGCACCCTAAGGAGTTCCAACTGCCGCAAACAGTTTAGCTCAACGGAGCGTAACCACTCATGCATCGGCACATCGAAAAATCGGCCGATTGGCTCAAGGGTTCCCACGGAGGATACAAACAAATCCCAAGCGGGGTTGCCCGATTCGGCGAAAGACTCAGCAGCAGAAGCTATGTCTTTATTGGATAAGAGGTCGCAGCGGCAAGCTTTGACGCCACTTGGCCAGGTGGGTGTTGGTGGGATGTTTCGATACGTCCCTGCGACGCTTGTCCCGGCAGCAAGAAAACGAACGGCCAACTCCGCGCCGATGTCGCTAGACAATCCAGCGATGAATACCGATTTTACCGCAGTCATTGCTGATCTGTATCATGAGAAGGGTGCAAAATTGCATGCGCCACCTCGCCACGTCTCATCCTTCCCATGAGATCGCCCACTGACTCCAACGCAGCCCGATGGGTGATAAAGGGGAGGACATCGAGGCGATGCTTTCCGAGCAGCCCAAGAATGGCAGGAATATCCTCGTGCGGCCGACTCTGCCCGCCCTCCGAACCGGTCAGAGTGCGGCCAAAGTGGAGTGGCAGGGTCTGAATGCTGACTTTCTTGTCCTTGGGGAGAACCCCGAAAAGGACACAGCGACCGCCGCGAAGACGCGCCAGGTCGTAGGCGGTTTCGATGACCCGGGGACTTCCAGTGCCGTCGATCGTAACGTCGGCCAAGCCCCCGAGAATCTCCTGAACCTTCACCTCCGGGTCATCCGTTTTCGCGTTGATTGTGTGGGTGGCTCCGTATTGGCGTGCCCTCGCCAGTTTGTGGTCGTGGAGATCAACGGCAATGATGGGTTTGGCCCCGGCCAGATGTGCGCCCAAGATGACGCCGAGACCGATCCCCCCGGCCCCGAAGATCACGATGGATTCACCAGCCTGGACTTTCGCGTCGTTGTTGATCACGCCGAAGCCCGTCGTAAGCGTGTCGGCCAGCAGGCAGCACAGCTCGAAATCTGTATCGGGCGGAACCTTGGTCAGACGGTTTTCGGAAATGACGGAAAACTTCTGGAACGTGGTGATCGGTCCGGCGTTGACGGGTTTTCCGTTCCATTGGTAGACGGCGCCACCTGCATCGATCCCCGCCCCCGGTCGCCAATGACAAACAACACGGTCGCCAGGTGCCACATGGGTGACTTCTGGTCCCACCTCCAGCACGATCGCGCCGGCCTCGTGGCCGAGGAGGTGCGGCAGGTACTTGTCCGGCCCTTTGACTCCCTCAACCTCGCCGATCTGGGATCCACAGACACGGGTCGCGTGGATCTCCACCAGCACCTGCCCTCGCTTGAGTGCCGGGATTTCAACCTCGCCGATGACCAGCGGCTTGCGCTGCTCGACCAAAATGGCGGCGGGAGTTTTCAAGTGAAGGCTTCGGCCACGGATGGAAGAAGATGTTGTTTTGTTGCGCCGGCTGACACCGCCGAAAAAAGAACATCACGTGAGGCTTTCGACCAAAGGGTTAACCACGCGAAGGCCAGGAAAGCGGGAAAAGTCTCGATCTGCAGAGAGCAGAGACGTGGCACCATGCTCCAAGCAAAGAGCCGCGATACGGGCATCGTGAACTCTCGGTCCAACCACCTTGGACTCTTCCAGCATTCTTCGCAGCGTCATTGAGTGCTCGGGCGTCTCGGAAAGGAACCGAAGCGACGGACTCTGCTCAAGTGCGGCGAGAAATTTCCAGGCTTTTTGCATTGGAGTGGGAGCTTGGAAGACGCGAGGATTCGTCACCACGGCAAGGAACTCGTGGACGCTTGGCCAGGCGATGGCCCACGACTCAGGAGCTTCACTGAGGTTCCTGACCACGGCCTGGGCGCGTCCATGAAACGGCATTTCCTGCCGGTGGGCATAAACAAGGATGTTGGTGTCGAGCACTTTCACACGCCACGCCCGCGGTAGGATTCATCAAGCATTTCCTGCCAAGTTGCATGTTCGAAGCCAGGGCAGAGTCCCCCCCCCTGCGTCGGCAGCTTGCCGAGTCGAAAGGGCTTCTTCCGCGCAGCCTGCTTTCGCTCAAGCATGGCTCGAAGACCGTCCTCAATGAGTTGCCTCATGGTGGTTCGGCTGTCTTCAGCGGCGGCCTTGGCTTGGCGAAACAGTTGATCGGAAATATCGACCGTGGTCTTCATATGGGTGACCCATACACGAGAGCCGCCTCGCGGTCAAGCGACATACCTCAAACCTCCACGCTCCCAGCTCATTCAAAATAAATATAGCTGTGGTCACCGGTGTAGCCGGTGTGTTTGAACCACCATTCCCATTCGTCTGGGGCGAAGAACGCGCGGCAGGTGAGCTGCCAATAAAGAAGGTTGGCCTTCTCCGACTCGTTGCGCCAACTCTCGACGCACAAATACCGATGCTGCTTGCCCACGCGCATCATCTCGCGCAGCGCCGCGTCCAACTCGAAGCAAGGCAGCACGTGAAGCGTATTGATGGAAAAGACAAAGTCGAATGACGCCTCGGCAAAGGGCAGCTTGCTGGCGCTCCCTTCAACGAGGTGGTCTTTGACCTCGGACTTGGCGCGGTCGAGGGCGTAGCGGCTGATGTCCAACCCTGTCACTTCGAGCCCGGGCACGGCCTGCGTCAGGTCGTAGAGGAGGAAGCCCTTGCCGCACCCCACATCAAGGACTTTGTCTCCGGCCTTGAGGCCATAGTGCTGGACCATCAGGTCGGCCACCTTCCGCCAACGACCATCGTAGTTCATCCCGCCGAAGCCGGTGCGGCGGTCTCCGTCCCAGTATTCGACGTCCCATTTCAGCGCGAGCTCGGCGGCCTTGCCTTTGGGAAAATCAGGGTCATTGACCCGCGCGAGGTAATCCCGCTTGGTCGCTGTGTGCAGAGGGGTGATGAAGTCGATGTAGGACATGGGCGGGAATTTTAGAATTTTGAATGAGGAATGCAGAACGATCAGTCGGCAAACATTTTCTCCAGCTTGATCATGCTATCCGTGTCGTCCTTGGCCGCGAGCAGAGGCCTCAGCTCCGAACGAACAAGCGAGAGATTCAGCGCGGTTCCTTGGCGGGCAAGGATGCCGCGCACGTCTGCCCAGTCTCTCTCCCGGCCGGCAAATGCCTTGTGGACAATCAGATCTTCCGCCGAGCATGTCGGCAAACGGCAACCCGGCGCGAAGTCGTGCCCAGAAGAGCGCTCAATGCTTCGCTCCTCGAATGGCAACGCCCCCAAGGCAACGTCCAAGTCTACCCCCTGGCTGGAGCGTAGCAGAGCTACGCGGGCCCGAAGCGCGAAATTCAAACCGTCGGCGACGCGCGAGGAGAACTGCTCAAGCAACAAACGCAAATAGTGTTCCTCGCCGCCGAATCCGGTCAGCAAGGTCAAGTCGGCGTCCCGGGTGAAGCGCGGTTCGCCCCATCTTTGGACGGCGAGCCCTCCGATCAAGCAGCAAGCCCACTGATTGATACGGCAGAACCCGACAAGTTCGTCCGCCGCCACCAAGACCGGGGTCAGACTCGGCATTTTTGGAAAATGCGCTGCTGTTCAATCAAGCCGGAACATGGTCGGGACCCCTCGACAAACCACTCCAATGGGCCCGTCAGTAGATCGATCGTCGTTTGGCGAAGCTCCTCTGCGGTTGCTTTTCGCAGGGCCTGCTCTCTAAGGTGGTCCAATTCAGGCCCGACCTCGGCCCAACGCCGAGCGTGGGCCCGAAGGGCGTCGAGTTCTTCTGCGGGTGTCATCTGGCGATTGGCTTTGTCTGAGCGCGGTTTCCGACGGTGTGCCAGCACGGCTAGAATGGACCGGTGAACGCAGGATCGGGCTTGTCCAACTCGACGCCCGCAGGCACGGCAAAGATCGAGGGAGCGACGGGCCGGCCCAAGGTCCGGAGCGCGGCGGCCACGATATGCGGGGCGCGGGGATAGAAGGCGGCCGAGAGAACAGGGCTGGTTGGCGTTGGACAGTCCGGCAGTGCCACAACCTCAGGTGCTGCCTGTAAAGCAGCATACGCGTGACGCGAAACGATCGAGACCAGTTCGGAAGCCATTCCGCAAGAACCTGTCCCAATGTCGGCGGCGACAAACCGGCCCGTCTTGCGCACGGATGCGGTCAGCGTTTCCACGTCCAAAGGCCTGGCACAGCGCATGTCGATGACCTCGGCCGAGATGCCCTCGCCGGCCAAGTGCTTGGCCGCCTCCAGGGCCTCCAGAACCATGTAAGAAAAAGCCGCGATCGTGACATCTTTCCCCTGCTGCACGACGCGGGCGCGTCCCAAGCCCAGGGAGGGCGGGGTTTGGTCGACATGTCCCCGCACGCCATGAAGCCAACGATGTTCCATAAAGATGACAGGGTCATCATCGGCCACGGCAAGCAGGAGCAGTTCACGTGTGTCTGCGGGGAACACCGGCAAGACCACCTTCAGCCCGGGAACGTGGGCAAACCAGGCGTGGAGGGCCTGTGAATGCTGGGGTCCCTGTCCCCATC
>Ga0247836_1006249_pt1 | contig 13351 bp, 11 predicted proteins | sample LaCruzMarch2015__4_FD_187116 | JGI IMG/M metagenome (GOLD analysis project Ga0247836, IMG submission 187116) | Freshwater microbial communities from meromictic Lake La Cruz, Castile-La Mancha, Spain - LaCruzMarch2015_14m | ecosystem: Environmental > Aquatic > Freshwater > Lake | place: Spain...
CAACTTTACCGCAACCACGTTGGCCAGCTCCACACGGGCGCCTGCCTCGACTTCGCCTGCGAATATCGAGCCGTCTGCGCCAAGGTGCCACGGCATAATCATTGAGAAAAATCCGAAACACGAAATCCGAACCCCACAAGAAACAAGCGACCCATGAAACTCATCCGCTTCGGCACACCTGGAAATGAAATGCCCGGCCTCATCCTCCATGATGGCCGCCACATCGACGCCTCGGCCATTGGCAGCGATTACGACGAGTCGTTCTTCGGTGGCGATGGTCTCGCCCGTCTCGCTATCTGGGCCGAAAAGAATGCCGCCTCCGCTCCCTCCATTCCCGCCGGCACGCGACTCGGCCCATGCATCGCTCGCCCGAGCAAAATTGTCTGCATCGGCCTGAACTACGCGGATCACGCGAAGGAATCCGGCGCTGACATCCCGAAGGAGCCGATTCTCTTTTTCAAAAGCACCTCCTCCCTGGTTGGCCCAAACGATGAAGTTGTCATCCCGCGTGGCTCCCAGAAGACAGATTGGGAAGTCGAGCTGGCTGTCATTATCGGCCAGCGCGCCAGTTATGTGAGCGAGTCCGAGGCCATGCGGCATGTCGCCGGTTATGCGCTGCACAACGACTACAGCGAGCGCGAGTGGCAGCTCGAACGCGGCGGACAATGGGTGAAGGGCAAGAGCTGTGATACCTTCGCCCCACTCGGCCCATTCCTCGCCACATGCGATGAAATCGCTGAGCCGCACGCGCTGACGATGTGGCTGAAAGTGAACGGCATCACACGGCAGAACAGCAGTACCTCGCAAATGATTTTCGGCGTACCGCAGCTTGTCAGTTACATCAGCCAGTTCATGACTCTGTTGCCCGGCGATGTCATCAGCACCGGTACGCCGCCCGGTGTCGGCCTCGGCTTGAAACCCACGCCCGTCTTCCTCAAGCCCGGCGACGTGGTGGAACTGGGCATCGAAGGACTCGGCGAGTCGAAACAGCGCGCCGTCGCCTGCCCATGACCGAACATCACCACGCCATGCGCCTGCACGGTCGTGATGCCGCTCGAGGCGATTGCAATACCCGATGATTGGCCGAATCCCGAATCAAGAAAACCAAGCCCCATGAACACCACTTCCTTCAACCTCTCCCACAAAACCGCCGTCATTACCGGAGGCGCATCCGGCATCGGACTCGCCATCGCCAAGCGCTTCGCCGCGCATGGAGCTGAGGTCGAAATCCTCGACCTCCAACAAGCCGCGCTCGATACCGCCGTGGCCGAACTTCGCGCCGCCGGCCACAGCGCGCATGGCGAGTGTTGCGATGTCAGCGAGCCCGCTTCGGTGGACGCCGCCTTTGCACGCATCCTCTCGCGGCACGCACGCCTGCACATCCTCGTGAACAACGCCGGCATCGCCCATGTCGGCAATGCCCTCACCACCACGCCCGAGGACTTCGCACGAATCCAGAGCGTGAACGTCAACGGCGTCGCCCACTGCACCCAGGCTGCGTTGCGGCACATGACCACGCAAGGCGGTGGCGTCATCCTGAATCTCGCAAGCACTGTCGCTCAAACGGCCGTCGCCGACCGTTTCGCCTACTCCGCCAGCAAAGGCGCGGTTCTCGCCATGACCTACTCCATTGCGAAAGATTTCCTCGCCCAAGGCATCCGCTGCAACGCCATCCTTCCCGGGCGTATCCACACACCTTTTGTAGATGGGTTCATCGCCAAAAACTATCCAGGCCAAGAAGCCGAGATGTTCGACAAGCTTAGCAAGACCGTACCCATTGGCCGCATGGGCCAGCCCGACGAAGTCGCCACCGCAGCGCTCTTCTTGTGCAGCGACGAAGCCAGCTTCATCACCGGCAGCGCCTACCCCGTGGACGGAGGCACGCTCACGCTGCGGTGAGCAGATGGAAATCTTGCTAAAACGGCTGCCATTGATTTCTCCTTACCTATAAGGGACACAGCCTTACCTATAAGGGACACTACCTATACATACCTATAAGGGACACAGGATTTGTTTGCAGACCTATAAGAAGTACCTATAAGGGACACAGGATTTGTTCGTATACCTATAAGGGACACAGGATTTGTTCGGGCTGTTCGTGCGTACCCATTTGGGTGGAAAGCCAGTGGGCTGGCAATGGATCGCGGTCTCCTTCACCTTTTGTCGACAGGCCAACGTACTGAATCGATGTTTCCACGCAGAAAACCAGCTGATTGGCGCAGCACCGAAGAATCAGCTACCCGAGCTTACTTAGTTTTCTGTGCAGTTCGAAACTCGGATTCGGTTACACCCGGCTGCAGTAGAATCTGCGACGTGTCTTCAAGCTTCGCGCTTCAGCGATGCTGGCAGGCTTGCCAGCCACATTCTTGAAGCTTCGACCGAAATTCTTCACCATCTGCGACCATGCCGCACTGTCGATACCAAGTCGATCGAATATCGCAGGGGCATCAGCAGGCGTCGAACCTCGTTTGCTCGCTACAGTGTTGCGAGCCAACCAATCCAAGATCGTCAGGTAGTCTGCTTCGGTCATTGCCAGAAAGCCCTTATCGCTACAACGCTTCTTACTTCGACTCGGCCGAGGACCTAACGGATCGTTCCGTTCATCGATCGCAACGGGACTCAAGAATTCATCGGCTCGCGGGCGATTACCTTGCGACTCTACCGAAGCCTCTAGGGTATTTGCATCCTCTTTCGCATCGGAAGCCAGAGATACGATTCGCCGCTGAACGGATGTGTAGTCGCTGGTTTCCAGCGTCTCTGCCAACGCAGCGCGAATCGGATTCAAATCGACGTAGGCCGCGCATGCCAACAGAGTTTCCTCGTCCAGAATCCGAACCGCTTTGAATCTGCTTTGCCAGAACCTGCCAAGTCCCTCACCTTCTTCACCATTAGCTCGCATTGCGATATATTGACACAGCAATCGCATCCACCAAGATATATCGCTCAATCGCCTGCGAATATCAGCCAATTTCACAGGATCATTTCGAATCGCATTAAGGTCGAATTCGTTGGGTTCGGCGGGAAACCACAGCTTTTGCCCATCCACGTCTCGCTGGACTTTTCGTTTTGGGCAGAGCGTCCACCACCGCCGAGCGACTTCGGTATCGTCCCAGGTTTGGACAACGTCGGGCCTGGACCGCAGAACCAAGTGAATGTGATTAGATAGGCAAGTAAAGGCTAGCAAATCTATGCCGTGGCAGGCTGCAAGGAGTTGCAGCTTGTCTTCGATCCAACGTTTTCGGTGATCGAAGTTTTTTCCGGAGAGGGGGTCCTGTCCAAGCAGGAAGCACCGTCGGTTCGTCCTGGCCATGGCATGGACCGCGACAATCTCCGAGGGATCAAAAATTTCCGCCCGCGCCAATCTCATGATGATTCACTCCGTCGAAAGAACCGAAACAAGAATTATCGATTCAGAATAAGGAATCCAAATTCAGATTGCAACTACCCACCCCAACAAATGCTGTGTCCCTTCGAGGTTGCTTCGAGGTTCGCCCAATGCTGTGTCCCTTCGAGGTTCCTTCGAGGTTCGTGTCCCTTCGAGGTTCCTTCGAGGTTTCCCGCCCTAGCCAATCATTGTTTCAGGCTGGTTCAATCTGGAGCGATCATCAACCAATCCGAACTTGCCCACTTCGGCCAGATCTCTACAACGCGCATGACGCAAATCATGTGGCTAGACAATCTAGCCCCTGACATTCAAGAAGAGATCCTATTCTTGCCCAGGACCACCAAAGGCCGCGATCCGATCAAAGAAGCCGACATCCGCCCCATCGCCAAAACGCTCGACTGGACCAAGCAACGACAGATGTGGAGTAGGCTGCGTTAAAGTACGATTGGCTTGCAGGGAAAAACGAACCCTTCGTAGTCTTCGGCAACAGTTGGCAGTTGATTGTATGCCGTGGCGCTGGCAAGTGTGGCCTTAGCCGCTTCTTCCAGTCTTTGACGTGACTGTCATGCCGATAGATGCTATAATGGGACCTAGGAGCGAAAACCATGACCCAATCCATTCAAACGTCCGTTGACCGAACCGTTAGCGACATTACTCCCAATCAACGTCACGCTATTGAAGAGTTGGTTGGAGGAGATCTAGCTTCTGACCAACGGATCTTTGTACTCGCTTATCGTCCGGGAATAGAACCGAACGACGCTGTTAAATCTGTAGCTCGAAGTCGGATTGAAGAGCTACTCACCAAAGCGAATGAAAATGCCGAGCAGCAAGACTTTGCTCCTGCCGAGATTGAAGCGGCTATCGCCGAAGCTATTCAGAGCACTGACGAGTAATGGCAAAGATCGTACTCGACACGAACATCATCGTTCGTGCTGTTGCGTCACCTTCTGGGCTAGCATCTGAACTGTTGCGCCGCACGATCTCAGATGGAAATTTGCTGTGCACATCCAACTTCATGTTGGCGGAATTAGACCGGGTGCTCCGATACCCACGGGTCAGGAAAATACACGGCCTTTCCGACACTGAAATCGAAGACTTCGTCCGATCTATTCAGCAGGTCGCTTTAGTCGTCGACGTTGACGCATCGAAATCGGTTCGAGTTACGCGAGATAAAAACGACGATCCGGTGATTGAGACAGCGGTCCGCGCTAAAGCAAATTACCTGTGCAGCATCGACAAAGACATCGGTGCAACGGAGGTCCTCGACCATTGCAAAGCAGTCGGGGTGGAGGTTGCCTCAGATACAAAGCTCATCGCAATTCTACGAAATCCAGGCACATCGTAAAGCGAATTAAACTTACTTGTTTGCTAACGACAAACGTTTGATCGGTCGCGATCCGATCAAAGAAGCCGACATCCGTCCGATTGCCAAGACGCTCGACTGGAGCAAGCAACGGCAAATGTGGAAGGGTTTGAAGAAAACCCTGCCTTTTTTAAGCTAGTTGGCTAACAGGAGTTTTTCATCGGTCGGGGGGAAGCCCGACAGCCCACTATTTTCGTGTGGAATCACTCGCCCTTAATTTGTATACTTAGGCAAAAAGATCGCAAAAGGAAATACGACAAATGCCAAATGAAGTAAGCCTAATGATTACCGCCGAGGGATTGACGGCTTTAGCCAGCATGGCACTGGCACCCAAGAACCAAGCACGGTTGGACGATCTTCTTACAAAGAATGTCGAAGGGAAGCTCTCTGCCGAAGAATCGAAGGAACTCGACCTTCTGTTGACGCAAGTTGACGAACTTAATCTTGTGAAAGCTCGTGCGGCTGCAACGCTGCATCGGATAGAGAATTAGGAATTGTTTTGAGCGTCTACATTCCTGTCGAGCTCAGGCGACGAATTCGATCCCACTTCTTGCAGCGGTGTGCCTATTGCCAATCAAGTGAAGCGCTTACGGTTGTCACCTTTGAAGTAGAACACATTTATCCGTTGTCGCTTGGCGGCCAAACAGAATTCGAAAACCTCTGCCTTGCTTGTCCTACTTGCAATCGACACAAGGCCAATCGAATCAATGACCTCACGGATGAGGGAGCCGAAGCGCGATTATTCCACCCTCAGTTCGATAGCTGGCTTGATCACTTTGATTGGTCGGTGAACAGTACCGTGATCGTCGGACTGACCGATATTGGTATCGCTACAGTCAACGCGCTGCGCATGAATCGACAACCTCGCCCCCGACATTCAGGAAGAAATCCTCTTCCTGCCCAGAACCACCCAAGGCCGTGACGCAATCAAAGAAGCCGACATCCGCCCCATCGCCAAAACGCTCGACTGGAGCAAGCAACGGCAGATGTGGAAACAGATGAAGACGACTGTGCCTCCACACAATCCGTTGTGTAGCACTTGGACACGCCGAACACGGGCTGCAAGCGTGATTACCCGTACCGGTAAAGCTTTGGCTTTTCTAACTTGCAAAGACTACCTTGTCATAGACTTCGGCTCCGACCAGTTCGCTATCTATCGCGTCCAGCATGATCTTTCCGTCGAGTCCTTGGCAGCTCGTCAAATTCCAACTGCCGTCGGCGGATCGCGTAAAGCAATCGATCGAGTGTCGATCTTGGGCAATCAAGACATAATGCTTTAAGCTAGGAATGGTTCGGTAATGTTCGAACTTTTTCCCTCGATCGTATGCCTCGGTGGAATCCGAGAGGACTTCGACGAGTACCACAGGGTTCAGCAGAACTTCGCCACTATCGGATTCAAGCTGAGGTTCGCCGCACACAACAGACAGATCCGGGTAAGTGTACAAGCCCGTCGATTCAATCCGAAGCTTCAAGTCGCTCGGATAGACTCGGCAGGGCTTTTTCTTGAGCTGCTGGCCAAGTGTTTGAATGCAATTTCCGACAATCAAGTTGTGATTGGCTGACGCGCCCGCCATGGCGAACATTTCGCCACGAAAGTACTCAGACCGAAACTCGGCCTTTCCCTCGCGGTGCAGATATTCTTCAGGCGTAATGTAATGCTTGGGTACTGTTGACATTTGGCGTCTTCCTAAGAAATCCCAGATCCGATCCGTATGTCGAATTATAGACGATAACCGCGGTCTCGGCTCATTCTTCCGGATCATAATGCGGCGTAACTCGGTGGCGAAAGCACGAAAATTGGCGTGCAGCTTGATAGCTCGAAGGCGAACAAGTCCAACGACGACCGTTATTGCACTCCATAAGCTGTTAACCCACCGGTCAGATAGTTTGAGGTCGGGTTCGGTGGGTCGGAAGCAAACGGCGTTCTAACAAGCAACCACTTATCAACTAGAGAGCGCGATAGTTCGCGGGAGAAAATACCGTTTTGACGGAAGCAACAACCGGAAAATAAACCCGCGGTAAGAAAAGAGAGAGCGCGGCAAGCTGGGACCGAAAAATCAAAAACGCCCAAAACATTGGGGATTTCAGCGATCAAGTCGCCTTAACAGAAAACGTCTCATTCTGCGAACTGGCGGGTAGCCTAAAGTTCGCAGGATGAGACGAGTACGCCCGGAAGGATTTGAACCTTCAACCCTCGGTTCCGAAGACCGATGCGCTATCCAATTGCGCCACGGACGCTTATGACGCTATTTTTATAACCAGAACGACCGTTCGTCAATTGCCGTTCCCGTTTTATCCAGGCGCCGCTATCCAACAATCTCCCACCACAGATGCTTTGCGTCACTTTTGAAACAAAGCCTAGATCTCCACGAAAACGTATGCCATGCCTATACTACGCCTACTGCCGCCTATCTCAAATTCCATGTTTTTCGCCTGAAACGTTCCCATTTCATGTCCGAATCCTCCAAAAACGTATCCCCCCCTTCGCCCAATCTGCTCCTTAATGACCAAGCATTTGGCATCTGCAAGTCCGCAATCGGGCACGCGGACGCTTGGCGAATCGGCGTTCATCGCTATCAAAACGGAGCGACCGTCTTGGACTTCGGTGTTCACGCCCTGGGTGGTGTCCTGGCCGGTCAGAATCTTGCCCGAATTTGCATGTCCGACCGGGTGAAAATCACTCCACACCCCGCCGACTACTCGATCGGTCCTTGGCCGCTGATCCAGGTTGCCACCGATGACCCCGTTCACGCTTGTATGGCTTCCCAATACGCCGGATGGCCCGTTACCAACGACAAGTTTTTTGCCATGGGCTCGGGACCCATGCGAATCAAACGTGGCAAAGAACATGTTCTTCAGCACCTCAGTCTTGTCGACACGAGCCTCCACACCGTTGGAGTTCTTGAGTGCGACGTTTTACCTGACGAGACCGTTTGCGAATATGTTGCCGCCGAATGCAACACTTCGGTGCAAAATGTTGTTTTGTGCGTCGCTCCAACGCGATCAATCGCTGGTACTGTCCAAGTGGTCGCACGATCCGTGGAAACATCCATGCACAAACTATTCGAACTTGGGTTTGACCTGAAGAATGTTGTTTCTGGATATGGTGCTGCACCTCTTCCGCCACCAGCACCGGACTTCGTCCAGGGGATCGGCCGTACCAACGATGCTATCTTGTACGGAGGACACGTAACCTTGTGGGTGCATACGGATGACAGTGTTCTTCAAGAAATTGGACCCAAGATCCCCAGCCTGACGTCGAAGGATTTCGGTCTACCCTTTGCCAAGACCTTCAAGCAATACGAGTACGACTTTTACAAGGTCGATCCAGGTCTGTTTAGCCCTGCCATGATTACCTTGATCAATTTGAAAACAGGACGCTCCTTTCGATTCGGCGGACTTCGCCCCGATATCTTGAAAGAATCCTTCGGCGAACTCGTCGCTCATGAGTGAACCAAGAGCGCGACGACCTGAAAGCGATGCATCCTTTCAAGTGGGGGTGCTTGGATCACCAACCGGTTGGTACATGCGTGATCTGATGCGAGCCGCTCACCACATGCCACCGTCGCTTGCTACGACGGTTCAGCCGCTGTCGTTCGCCAAGTTGAGTGTCTGGTCGCAAAGCAAGAATCCCGCAACGGTTCAGTCGGTCATTCCTGGTCAAGTTGATGTGGAAACTTCCTCGTCGGCCCCCGACATTCCTGTTGATCTTATGGACTACGATGCGGTCTTGGTTCGCACCATGCCGCTTGGTTCTCTTGAGCAAATCGTGTTTCGAATGAACGCTTTGCACTCAGCCCATCAATCCGGAGTCCCGGTGCTAAACCCACCTCGTTGTCTTGAGATTGCAATTGATAAATGGCTGACCTTGGATGTCGCTCGCCGGGCGGGTTTGCTGACACCGAGGACGATCTGTTGCCAGACAAGAACCGATGCCCTTCAAGCGTTTGAGGCTCTGGGACGAGACATTATTGTAAAGCCTATCTTCGGCGGGGAGGGACGCGGCATTGTCCGAATTACGGATGTCGACATCGCGTGGCGTGTGTTCAGTACGCTCGAGCAACTTCAATCCGTCATCTACATCCAGGAATTCCTGGAGAGCACAGGCTACGACTTGCGTTTGCTTGTGGTTGGCGAAGAGTTGTTCTGCGTGCGCCGCGAGAATCATGGGGATTGGCGTTCGAATGTATCGCGAGGTGGAAATGCGATCCCTCATGAACCCTCGTTCGAGCAGATCGATATCGCTTTTCGGGCAAGTCGAGCTGTCCAGGGTTGGATGGTCGGGGTTGATATTCTGCCAACTCGCGATGGACGCGATGTCTTACTTGAGGTGAATGCGGTGCCTGGCTGGAAGGCTACTTCGGCGGCGCTTCAAGTGGACATGGCGTCGGTGATTCTGCATCGTTTGCACGCCATGAAAAGCAACTAAGAAGCTGCTTCTGGCAAACGGTTGGTTGGGGATAGCAACGATACAACCACGATCGCTAGGAAGCTGAGTGGAATAGTCACAATTCCTGGCTGGCTCAATGGGACCCAGGCCGATTCGATCTTGGCTCGGTACATGTACTGAAACATGTCGGGCGAAACGATGACCCATGACAAAGAACTGATCAAGCCGACGAGCACTCCCGCGATGATTCCTTGCCGAGTGGTCCCTTTCCAAAACAGCAGCATCAACAGCGCCGGTAAGTTTGCGGATGCTGCAATCGCAAAAGCCCAGCCTACTAAGAACGTTACGTTCATGCCTTCGAAGGCAAGTCCCAGCACAATCGCCAAGCCGCCGATTCCTACCGAAGCAATTTTTGCGACGCGAACCGTTTGGTGGTCTGACAGCTTGATATTAAAGAAGCCCCCCACAATGTCGTGTGCAACGCTTCCCCCAGCAGCAATGATCAAACCACTTACTGTACCCAGCACCGTGGTAAAAGCGATCGCGGAAACGGCGGCAAAGAGAAGGTTGCTAAAGCTCTTGGCGAGCAAGGGAGCTGCCATGTTCGTGTCGGTTGGGTCTAAAGTGCCACTGACCATGGCCCCTAAGCCGATATACAAAGTCAGCAAGTAGAAAAACCCGATGGATGCGATTCCCACAATCGTGCTTTTGCGGGCCGACGCTTGATCCTTTACGGTGTAGTACCGAATCAAAATATGAGGCAGTGACGCAGTACCGGCAAACAGTGCCACCATCAACGAGATGAAGTCCAACTTCGCGATCCAGCTTTCGGACCTGATCCCTTTGAAGGTGGGCAAGTTGCCTGGCGACAACATCTCTTGCCCACTGACGGACTTCGTCGTGATCGTTTGTTTGCCTTGTTCCCCTTTTTTGTTCGAGCTGATCTCGATTTTGGAATTGGCGATGGTACTGAGGAATGCAATAGGATTCAGAGGCCCAGTTTTGGTGATACCACCCGGTAATTCAACGATCCTGCCGACAGGTTCTACGTTTTTCTCGCCTGGGCCGAATCCGATCGGGGTGCCATCGACATAACGCTTGCCATCTTGAATCTCGATGACTTGCGTTTTACCAAGTGCCGACGGAGGGCTGACTTCGAGGCCTCGATTCAGAATAAGGACGGTAAGCACCAAGGAGAAAACCACCAATAGCCCTCCTTTTAAGAATTGGACATAGGTGGTGCTGACCATGCCTGCGGTTACGACGATGCAAACCACTACGGCCCCGACCATTACAACTCCATGCCAGTATTCCAAACCCAGCAAAGGTTTGACCAGGACCCCCGCGCCCACCATCTGCGGAATCAGGTAGAACAAACTTACGACCAGGGTGCTAACACCTGCGGCTGCTTGAATGCCTCGCGATTGAAACTTGCTGTCCAGGGCGTCTGCGAACGTATATTTTCCGAGTCGTTTCAGCGGTTCTGCGATCACCAAAAGGGCTACGATCCAGCCAGCGAGATAACCGATCGAATACAAAAAGCCATCGAAGCCATAAAAGGCGATCATTCCGCAGATGCCAAGGAACGAGGCTGCTGATAGATAGTCCCCGGCGAATGCTATTCCATTAACAAACCAGTGGATCGAACCTCCAGCTGCAAAGTAACCCTGACTCGATTTGGCTTTGGATCCGAGATAGAAGCTGAACGCCAGAGTTGCTCCGACAAGAACGGAAAAAACGAAAATTGCAAGCCAGTTAGCTTCGTATGCCATTGTCGGATGAATCTTCAGAATGGAGAGGAAGGGAGACGCAAACGCTAGCTGCGAACCTGCAATTCTACCGCTCTTTGCATGGAACGTCTTCCGCCCACCTTAAAACATGAAAACAATCAGAAAATTCCCAACATGCTAACCCTCGCTGACGGGCATGTTGCTTTCATGGTACGACGGACTTCCTAGTCCGTCGAATTCCCCATGGACGGACTTGGAAGTCCGTCGTACCGCCCTTACCTAATAACGACTTCACTAAAGCAACGAGCCGTGACGCGTCGGGTTGTGAAAGGCAGAATATCGCAACTTCAGAAAGTCTAAGCTGGCGTACCAGCTTCGTCGTGCCATTTCAGAAGTTGCTCGTTCCCTGCGCGTGTGCAGAAGTCGCCGAAGGTTTCGTTTGGCAAGCGTTCCGCTTTGAAGGCAACGAAAACAGGCTTCAACGTGGAGACGATGCTCTCGAAAGGAACAAGATCTTTGTAGATGAATGCCAATCGCGTTCCGAGACGTGTTCCACCAACAAAGACTGTGTACTTGCCTTTGGCTTTCCCCACCAAGCCAATGTCGGCGTTGTAGGGTCGCGCACAGCCGTTCGGGCAACCGGTCATTCGAACGGTAAACAGTTCTTTCTCGAGCCCCATTTCGACCAGCACTTTTTCCATATCGTCGATGAGACCTGGCAGTGCACGTTCGCTTTCCGTGATGGCCAATCCGCAGGTTGGAAGTGCAACGCATGCGATGGACCATCGTCGGACGTTCGAAATTTCTTCCGTTAGCGGCAGCCCTCGCTTCTTGATAAGACTCTCAAGCTTGGCTTTGTCTTTTTCTTCGATATTGCAAAACAGGATACTTTGATGGGCGGTGAGCCGAATCTCGGGCTTCAACTGAGTGCAAATGTCACGAAGAGCAGCCTTCCACGCTCGGTCTTCGTCATCGTAGAGCCGGCCGTTTTCGACGTTGAAGCCGTAGAACCAACGTCCATCCCCTTGTTCGTCCCAGCCCATATGATCGTCGTGTTCACGAACGTCGTCTTCGGTGCAGTCAGCAAGCTTGGATCCGTAATACTCTTCTACTTTACCGCGGAACCATTCGATACCCATGTCGTGGATCAGGTACTTCAAGCGGGCTCGTTTGCGATCCGCGCGATAGCCGAAGTCGCGTTGGACTTTGACAATTGCTTCGGCCACGGCTACGGCTTGTTCGGTAGTCACGAATGCCATTCGAGTTGCAAGTCGTGGGAAGGTCTTTTTGGCGCTGGGGGTCACCCCAAGTCCGCCGCCAACCACGACGTTATACCCAATGACTTGGCCGTCGCGAATCACCGCGATGAATCCCAAGCAGTTGGTGTACACATCGGTGCAATTGTCATCGGGCAAGGCGATGGCTGTCTTGAATTTTCGAGGCAGGTACGTCTTACCGTAAATGGGTTCGTAAACTTCGTCGCTTCCCCCTTCCAGAGTTTCTTCCTGGGTATCGGGATCCTTTAGCCACAGCTCGTAATAGGCTTTCGTGCTTGGAGCCAAGTGCATGGCCAAGTCGTACGCTAGCTTCTGAAGCACGGGGCGGATGTTATCGTTATAGGGGGCGGGGCAAGCCATGACGTTGCGGTTGACGTCACCGCAGGCCGATAGGGTGCTGAGCAGGGTATCGTTGATGCGTTTGATGCACTGACGCAGATCCGACTTCAAGATGCCGTGCAATTGCAAAGACTGGCGGGTTGTGACTTTCAGAGTCGAGTTGCCAATTTCGTCGCAGATATCGAGATGTGCCAGCAGTTGCTCGCTGGTCATGATTCCGGCTGGTATGCGGCAACGAACCATGAAGCTGTAGGCCTTTTCCGATTTGCCACTTTCGGTCGAGCCACCTCGTGCTTCGCGGTCGTCCTGTTGGTAGGTGCCGTGAAACTTGAGCAGCTGAATATCTTCTTTGCCGAAATGCGTGGTGTCTTGAGCCAGTTCGGCGCCGATGGTTCCGCGAAGGTACCGGCTGGCGGTCTTCATCCCTTCGACAGGGCTCAATTTTTCTTCGGTGGTGTTTTCGTTGTCGGACATAAAAGTCGGAGGTCTTTGGCTGGAATGATCAGGTGCAGGCGACATCTATCGAACAATCGCCAAGATGGCTCGACGAACCACCTAAGGTAACAATATAACAAACGAACCTTCCGGGGATATCCCGAAACAAATCGACGTCATTTTAAGAATACTGTAATTTGCATGACTGAATCCACAAAAAAGCCAACGCCTGCTCGCCTCTTGGATGGAAAAGCCATCGCACATCAGATCCGGCAGGAAATTGCCTTGGAAGTAGAAACACTGATTCGCGACCGTGGCATCGTGCCCTGTTTGGCTGCGATTTTAGTGGGTGACGATCCTGCCAGCCAAGTTTACGTACGGAATAAGGAAATTGCTTGCGAAAAAGCCGGGATCCAAAGTCGCTTGTTCCGA